>Ga0126378_10003361_pt1 | contig 12085 bp, 11 predicted proteins | sample PanSoiMetPlot_23_FD_92587 | JGI IMG/M metagenome (GOLD analysis project Ga0126378, IMG submission 92587) | Tropical forest soil microbial communities from Panama - MetaG Plot_23 | ecosystem: Environmental > Terrestrial > Soil > Tropical forest > Bulk soil | place: Panama | collected 2016-02-17
GAAAAACGAATAGACAGGATAGCAAACGAGCTACGAGTTACGACGTTGCCACAAAAGGTTGCCCGTCTACGGTGAAATGTAATGCGGAACTTGTCGCGGAACGGGGGGTTCCTAGATCTGACGGCGTTGGTCGGGGCGTGACGCCGTCTGGATCGGAGGATCTTATGGCAACCACGAAACTGCTGCGCAAGCTGATGTTGACCGCGGTGCTCGGCGTGGGTGCGCTCGCGTCGGTGGCTTGGGGCGACGATGGGTATCGGTACTACAACTCACGGGACGAGTGGCGGGCACATCAGCGCGAGGAGGCCCGCGAACGCAGGGCTCGCGAAGAGCGGCGTGAACGTGAGCGGCGCGAGCATCACTGGCGCAGCTACGATTGGCGGTAGGTGATTAGAAGTTGACAGAGGCAAATACGAGGCTGGGATTCCCAGCCTCGTTGCTTTGTTGAGGAGTTGCGTTCGGGTGGCGATCCCCAGCTTAGCGTGCAAAGAGGGGACGCGAACCTGCGGCACCATTGACAAAAGTGACTAGCGACACGTCCGCACGGCCACTTCAGCCAAAGGCCAGCGGGAGGAGGTTCGGGGGCTCGTGGGCGAAGATGCTGGTAGAAATGCCTGTTTACGTAAGTGCCAGGGCGCAGGCATAAGGGGTCTTTCGACTGCGTTCGGCTACCGCTCACTCCGCTCAAGATGCCAGGGAGAGAAAAGGGTGTCGAGTCGCGCAGCGACGTCTGTGATTAGCCCAGAACGTAAGTGCTGGGATAGGGCAGAGGGCGAAAGGAGTCCCTTCAGGGACGGCAGTAACAACATCTCAGGGTCTAAGCACATTAGCCACACGGACGTCAGTGCACGGCGGTCGTTGATGACGCACCACCGCCGACGAGATTTCCTTCGTAGTCGCGAACCTCGACTGGTCCTAGCGAAAGTTTCTTCAGACTGTCTTCAATCTTGGCCCGGTCGCCGGCGCCGATCACAACCGACGTATCGGGATGAATGTATTTTTCTGCCATGCGTTGAACGTCAGCGGCGCTAACCGCGTCAATCTTCGCGGGCAGTCCCTGGTAATAGTCGAGCGGCAGATTGTAGGTGAACATTTCGCCCACGGTATTCGCCGTCTGCTCCGATGACTCAAATAGGCCGGCCAGCGAATGCGCGAAGGAACCCTTCGAGAGTTTCAACTCCTCGGCCGTCGGCGGACCAGAGCGGATGCGCTCGAGTTCTTTGAATAACTCCTGGATTGCTGGCGCGGTGGCGTCCGTGCGAATTCCGCCGCCTGCGGCAAAGAGGCCAGGACCACGCCGATACATGAAGAACGAGAATCCGCCGTAGGTATATCCGTGCTCTTCGCGCAGGTTGTTGTTGATACGGCTGGAAAACAGCCCGCCCAGGATGTTGTTCATCACCTCGATCGGAACATAGTCCGGTGTCGAGCGGGGCACGCCGAGTTGAGCGACGAACAGGAAGGTCTGGGCGGCGCCCGGTTTGTCGACGATCGAAATGCTTCTCGTAGTCTTCACCGAGACGGCGGGTGCTTCATGCCGCTCGCTCGTTCCCTTCCAGGAGCCAAAATACTTTTCCGCAAGAGCGCGGGCTTCGTCGGCTGTGAGATCCCCGCTGAGGACCAGCGCGGAGTTTTCGGGCGCATAGCCGTGCTGCCACATCTTCACGAGGTCGTCTCGCGTGATGAGCTTGTTGGCTTCGATGGTGCCTTCCGCTCGATAGCCATACGGATGATCGGCACCGTACACCGCTTTGAGCATGACTCCGATGACAAGCTGGGTCGGATCGTCCTGGATCTGCAGGATGTCCGTTTCGCGATTCTTGCGAACGCGGTCGATCTCCGCGGGATCAAATTTGGGATGGAGGGAGACGTCGGAGAGCAGATCGAGGGCCGTGTCGACGTTGGGCTTGAGAGTACGAATGGTGACCGCAGAAAGATCGCTGACGGAGGACTCACCGATGCCGGTGCCGATCTGTGCCGCGTCGTCGGCAACCTGATTGGCGGAGCGCCGCTCGGTGCCTTCCGGAAGCATCTCGGCCGTGAACGAAGCAACGCCCGGCTTGTTGATGGGATTGGCATCACTGCCGTTAAGAACCACCAGGTGCGCCGAAACGATCGGCAGTTGGTGCTGTTCCGCCAGAAGCACGGTGAGTCCGCTGGCAAGTTTGAAACTCGTGGGTGTGGGCAGGCTGAGTTTGGACGGCGGCCCTGCGGGCGGAGGATTCGCACGCCATGGCTCATCCGGCATGACACCGGCGACTGCCTTTTCAGCGGCGGTCGTGGCGTCTTCTTTCGCGCGGGGAGGATCGTCCACGACGCGCTCGCCCGGCAGTCCGTAGACGACAACGCGAGCCGAAGACTTCAATTTCTCATCGGCGATCTTCTTGAGATCGGCGGTCGTGGCGTGATCGTAGCGAGCGAGATCTCTGGGCAGATAGCCGGGATCGTGGAGGAACTGGTTGTACTGGTTAAGGCGGTCGGCAAGTCCCCCGAAACCGCCGAGCCGCTCGAGAGCAAAGATCATGTGCGCTTCAATCAGGTTACGGGCACGATCAAGTTCGGCCTGGGTTGGACCGTCGGCCCGAAGCTTCTCGAGTTCTTCGTTAATGGCCTTCTCAAGATCTTCAGGCTTCACGCCGGGCTTGGCGGTGGCCTGGAGCTCGAAGACAGATCCGAGACGAAGGTTTGAGTTCTGGACGGAGACGTCCTGCGCTATCTGTTTTTCGTAGACGAGCTTCTTGTATAGACGGCTTGACTTGCCGCCGCCCAGTATCTGGGCAAGCAGGTCGGTCTCTGCGTCCCCGGACTCGAAAATGGGCGGCATGATCCAGCCCATGTACACGCGTGGAAGTTCTACCTGATCGCTGACCTTCATGCGCTTTTCGCTAGTGATGGGCGGAGTCGTCGCGGTGATTTTGGGAACCGCAGGTCCGGTAGGGATTGTGCCGAAGTATTTTTCGATCCACGCTTTTGCCTGTGCAGGGTCGAAATCACCGGTGATGGTGAGGCTGGCGTTGTTCGGGGTGTAGTACTGGCGGAAGAACGCGCGGACGTCGTCGATTCGAGCGGCCTCGATATCCTGATGCGAGCCGATCACGTCGGCGTAGTACGGATGGTCTTTCGGAAAGAGCTCGTGGTAGAGCGCTTCCTCGACGAGCCCATAAGGGGTATTTTCGGTTGACTGGCGACGCTCGTTACGTACAACGTCACGTTGATTGGCGAGACGCTCCTGGTCAAGCTTGCCGTACAGGTAGCCCATGCGGTCGCTTTCGAGCCAGAGCGCAAGTTCAAGCTGGTTCGAGGGCAAGGTCTCGAAGTAGTTGGTGCGGTCGAAATCGGTGGTGCCGTTGATGTCGCTGGCGCCGGCGCCTTCGAGATATTGATCGTGCATCTTTGGGCCGACGTGCTGAGAGCCTTCGAACATCATGTGCTCAAAGAGGTGTGCAAAGCCGGTGCGCCCGGCGCGCTCGTTGGCCGGACCGACGTGATACCAGAGGTCGACAGACACTAGAGGAAGACGGTGATTCTCGGAGAGAATGACCTCGAGGCCGTTTTTGAGGGTGTACTTCTCGAATTTGATCTGGGGCGCGGTGACAGCAGAGGTACTGGCAGCAGAAGAGGTCCCGAATAGACAGAACAACAGGATCAGAAAAAGGACAGGCAAATCACGCAGGATGCTTATCCGCTTATTCATAGGGATCCTCCACAGCAGGCGGTATGGGTCGTTAGACTTTGAAGCGATGGTAACGATAGCGTCCGGAAAAGCCTGGGTACGACTTCAAAACGCTGACATTCGAGGGCCTGAAAGGCTGTTCGTCGCCTGGATCTAAAAGCTAACCAGGGGATCACGCCGCCGTGCGTCCAGCAGGAGCGGGACTGAGTTCTTTTCGCTCCGTCTGTTGCCAGGTATAGAGAATCCGGTGCGCGACGGTGATGGTCGACAGAACCGCGATAACCCAGAGCACGGGTGCCATGCGGTTGAAAACTGCACCAATAATGAGCAGGACGAGGCGCTCAGGGCGTTCCATGAAGCCGACCTTGCAAGTGTCGATTAACGACTCGGCTCGGGCGCGCGTGTAGCTGACCATGACTGAACTAATCATCGCCAGGGCGACCAGCACGACATAGAAGAACCGTCCGCCGCGGGAGTAATACACGAGCAACCCAAAGAACAGGGCTGCGTCGCTGTAGCGGTCAACCACGGAATCGAAGAATGCTCCGAATCGCGTGACCTGGTTGCTGGCGCGGGCAACCCGGCCATCCACCAAGTCAAAAAATCCGGCTCCGAAGATGACCAGTCCGGCGTAGAAGAACATACGCGCCTGGTTTTCGGAGTTCGCGTAGCCGAACAGGAATGCGGCGACCGTGTCGATGACCAGGCCGAGGAATGTGAGGAAGTTGGGACTGATCCGTGCCAGCGCCATTCGGTTCACGATGGTTCGCAGCAGTTTGCCGCAGGCACTGCCGAAGGCGCTGGTCCAGGTCATCCGACGCTGGCCTCGTCCGTAGGTTCGTCGTGGATGGTGCTGAGGCTGAGAATTTCCATCTCGCGCTTTCCGTTTGGCGTGACCACGGTAGCGGAGTCACCGACTTTTTTGTTCAGCAAGGCACGCCCGATGGGAGAAGTAGTCGAAATCTTCCCGGCAGCTACGTCGGATTCCTCGCTGGTCACGAGCTTGTACTCGATCTCTTCGTTTTTGTGGTTGTCGTAGACCTTCACCGTGGACCCAAGGCCGACCTTATCCTTTGGGATATTGCTCATGTTAATAAGTGACAGGTCTGCGAGCCGACGGCCGAGTTGGCGAAGACGCGCTTTCACGAACTCCTGGCGCTGCTTCGCCATGTGGTACTCGGCGTTCTCGCTGAGGTCGCCCAAGGCAACTGCTTTCTTCAGCTCTTTTGGGAGTTCGTGACTTAATTCGTGCTCCAGCGCAGCAATTTCCTCCTGGAGCTTTTTCTTGATCTGCTCAGTCATGTTAGCGGGAATTATAAACCTCGCATGAATTGCCGAGTCTGTGCACGCAGGAAAGTTTCCCAAAACGGAAGCAAGACTGCTGAGAAAGCAGTATGAACCGCACCGGAGCCAAGATCAATTATTTCTATTGGTTGGATTCTCTTCGGCGAGTTCGAATCGTCTGAAAAGCCCGTCAAAATTGCCTTTTGTTCTTAATTGGAATACACTACGAGTAGTAGTTCCCCACGTAGTCCGGCGCTCTTTAAGGTGTTCCCTCATGATTAGTAGCGACGGTTTCCACATCGGCGATAAAGTCGTTTACCCCAACCATGGCGTAGGTATTATCGAGCAGATCAGCAGCAGAACGATTGGTGCTTCTGTTGAGAAGTTCTACCTACTCAAGATCAAGGCGAGCAGCCTGAAGGTGATGGTGCCTTTCAACAACGTGAACAGCGTTGGGCTGCGGCGCGTGGTCCGGAACGGGGAGATTCAGAAAATCCTTGATTATCTTACGGATGGCGAGTGTTCCAACAACACCGATTGGAAGTACCGCTTCAAGGAGAACTCCGAACGCATGCGGACGGGGTCACTGCTGGAAGTAGCCGGGGTGTTGAAGGCGCTGCTGATGTTGAATCAGTCGAAGCCGCTCTCGTTCCGCGAGAAGAAGATGCTGGAGCGGGCGCGGTATCTGCTGGTCAGCGAGTTGGCGATGGCCAAGAACTGCGAAGAACCGCAGGTCGAGGAACTTCTAAATAAGGCCTTGTCGAAGCACAACTTGCGCTTCCCCGAAGCGTCGGAGTTTGCGGACAGCTAGGGGCTGGTGGCAGTCTTCAGTTGCCAGTCATCTGCGAGGCGGAAGCGGGCAGGCCCCGGCGTTTTTCCGCGCATTGAGCTAATCAGTCCATTCAACATCCGTCCGGTTTCAGCCAGCAATTCTTCCAGCTTGGTCCCTTCGCTTTCAGCGACATATCCAAGGCTCTTGGCTATCAGCGTCTGGGTTTCGAGTTCGTGTAGAGAACCGCGGGCGTGACAAAGAAAGTAAGTAAAGTCACGATCCGTGGACCTTCCTTTACCCTCTGCGAGGTTGCTCGCAACCGAAACTGCCGCCCTTCGCATTTGATCTGCGAGACCGTGAAGTTCGAATTTCGGGAAGGTGCCCGTGCAGTCGTAGACCGCGAGCGTCAGATCGAGAGATTTTTGCCAGACTTTTAAATCCTGATAATTGCCGCTCATTCGCGCTCCGAAATCAAGGTTCGAACGATTCGTTTTAAGCTGACGGGCCATTTCTAATCTGTGACGGCTGAACAATCGCGAAGTTCAAGGAAGTCAGACGACTCGGATTTTGGAGGCAAAGGTAAACCAACCCGGCAGAAGCTGAAGACCAACGACTGGAGACTGGCGACAGTTCACTCCCCCAACCATGCTCCCCAAGGGCGAAGCGATTCCACGTGATCGAAGATGATCTTCATTGCTGCCGTGATCGGGATTGCCAGAACGAGGCCCATTGCTCCCCAGAGCCATCCCCAGAACAGCAGCGCCATCGTGACAGCGAGCGGATTCAGTTGCATCCGATTGCCGAGGAATTTCGGGTACATCACGTTGAGTGCAAAGAAATGCAGGGCGAGTACCAGTGAGCAAATTGCGAACAGATCTCCGGAGTCCATCGGTCCGAGTCCGACCAAGAGGGGAGGTCCGAGGGCCAGCACCAGTCCGAGGTAGGGAACGAGACTCAGGAAACCGCTCATGACCCCGACCACGAAGAAGAAGGGCAGGCCGAATGCACCGAACACGGCAACGCTGACTGCCGCCATCAGTACTCCGATGAGGAGATTGCCCACCATGAAACTCCGGATCATCCGCGAAATCAGGCCGAGGGTTACGTAAGCGGTGTGCCGGTGTTCCATGCGAAACAGCATCACCGTCGCCGAGCGCGCGTGTTGCTGCCAACTCAACATGAAGTAAATGAGAAATGGAATAAAGGTGAGCGAGAAGACCGCCTGGGAAACGGACCCGAAGCTCTTGCTGACCGCGTCGGAAAGCGGATTGGTCGGCAAGACTCGCACCACGTTCTTATCATCGCTCGAAGGGCGCAGAGGGTTGAGAGATTCAGCTCTATCGCGAACGCTCACGACGACGGCGCGAATCCGATCGGAGTATTTCGGTAACACTTGCAGGAAATTCGAAGCCTGGTTGTAGGAGACGTAGCTGATTCCATACAGCAAGCCCAGCAAGAGCAGGACGGCGCCCAAGGAAGCGAGGCTGCGGGGCATCCGGGCTCGCATCAGCAGATCAACCACAGGCGCAAGGATGAATGCGATCAGGATCGACACCAACATCACGACCAGCACCAGTTCCGCGACGTAACACAGCGTGAGCACCACGCCGACCGCGATGATCAGCGGCGGCCAGTGCCGGAAGTTGCGGCTGGAAAGGCTGAGGCCGGAGGAGCTAATGGGCCCGCGGGTAACGGTTTCGACCTCATCCGCCATGGCGGCTATCGTAGACGAAGTTGATGTGGATCGGGCCAACATATAATCGCGCGGTGACCGGAAGTGCAACAGAATCGAGGGGAGTGAATACTAGGAAGCGCGTTCTCGGACTGGATGTCGGCGCGAAGCGGATCGGCGTGGCCGTTTCGGATCCGCTGGGTGTGACTGCCCAGGGATTGCCCACGCTCCATCGCCAGAACAAGCGGCTGGATTTCGAGGCCTTGGCGAAGGTGATCCAGCAGTACGAGATTTCTGAAATCGTTGTCGGATTTCCGTTGCGCATGAGCGGGGAAGAAGGACTTCAGGCGGAGAAGATGCAGCGCTTCGCGGATGAGCTTCGCGCAATGTTCGATCTGCCGGTGCATCTGTGGGATGAGCGACTGACCTCGGCGGAGGCCAATCGCCTGCTGCGCGAGACAGATATGTCGATCCGGCGCCGAGGACAGGTGGTGGATCAGATGGCGGCGGTGCTGATTTTGCAGTCGTGGATGGAGGCGAGGGGGTAGTTCTCAGTTGGATTGGTACGGTCATTTGGTTGCCTGGCCTGGGGCATCATTTTGGGCGATGCATAGGTCCTTCGCTGCGTTCGGCGGACGCCTCACTGCGCTCAGGATGACAACAAAAGTGGCTGTTCATGCCGGCTGATGATGGCGTCCAGACGACTGCCCGTTACAGAGTCCTCCGCGGTGCCCGGCTGCGCCTCCGCTCTGCTCCGGATGACAAGCAAATTGTCAGGCGATCGGGGACCGGAGGGTGATGACTGACGGTGGGCGACTGACGACGGGCGACGGGAGGCTGATGACGGGCGACTAAAGACTGAAGACTGGAGACTGAAGACTGACGGCTGGTACTTACCACGGTACATCGTCCATCCGACTAACGGTTCGTTGCGAAAAGTCATCTAAACTGGCGATACTTTGCGAAAGTTTTTGTCACTTTTTTTCGTCGCGCTGCTTCTGTTCGCCGGTTGGTTGGGATGGGCCGTGTTCACGCTGGTCACGCCGGGCGGACAGAAATTTGTGCTGCTGCCGCCGGGATCGACGACGCGACGAATCGCCTCCGAACTGAAAAAAGCTGGCATCATTCGCAGCGAGAAGGCGTTTGTGATGTGGCACTACCTGCATCGCAAGCGTTCCTTGAAAGCCGGAGAGTATCTTTTCGAGAAGACCGCGAGTCTGAAAGAGGTTCATGACCGCCTGGCGCGTGGAGACATTTACGTCCACACCGTCGTGATTCCTGAGGGCTACACGATGTTCGACATCGCGAATGCCGTCGAGGAGGCGAAGCTCGGAACGCGCGATGAATTCCTGAAAATCGCGCAATCGGAGGCGAGTCTCATCCAGGATCTGGCACCCGAGGCGAAGTCACTCGAGGGCTACCTCTTTCCCGACACCTACGAATTCACGCGCACGCAGAGCATGCACGACATCGTGGCCGCAATGGTGCACCACTTCCGGCAGGTGGCAGGCGCGATTGGTTTGAATATCGATGTCCACCAGACTGTGATTATGGCTTCAATCGTGGAGAAGGAAACAGCGGTTCCCGAAGAGCGACCGGCGGTCGCGGGCGTCTATTACAACCGGCTGCAAAAGCGGATGGCTCTGGACGCCGATCCCAGTGTGATCTACGCGGAGCTGCTGGCCGGTACCTATCAAGGTGCGCTACATCACGCCGACATGGCGGTGAATTCTCCTTACAACACCTATCGATTTCAAGGACTGCCTCCCGGGCCGATTGCGAATCCGGGGAAAAGTTCTCTCGAGGCCGCAATGCATCCGGGCGTCAGTGATTACCTGTATTTTGTCGCGGACGGCAATGGCCATCATCGCTTTGCGCGCAGTTTAGACGAGCACAATCGCAACGTGGCCGCCTTCCGACGGGCGGTGCGGGGTCAATAACATAGCAGCCTTGCACTCCGTGCAACGCCGGCACGGTATACTCAATCTCAACTAATGATGATGCGTCTCCGTCGTATTCAGGCGGTTTTGCTTTTTCTGGCCGTGCTCCCTCTCGGCGGATGCCTTTTTCGCTCCCGCAAGGTTGAGCGCCAGTTCAGCAATGCCCCCTTGCAGTCCGCCACGCAGTCGCAACTCGTGGATGCTATCAACGCCCAGGCCGTCAAAATCCAGACCATGCAGGCGACCGTCGATATCGACACGTCGATTGGCGGAGTGAATAAGGGCAAGGTTACCGACTACAAGGAAATCCGCGGATACGTGCTCGCGCGCAAACCGGCGATGCTGCGACTGATCGGGCTGATGCCCATCGTCCGGAATCGTGCCTTCGACATGGTGAGCGATGGGAAGGAATTCAAACTCTGGATTCCTCCGAAGAACCGCTTCGTCACCGGCAAGAATGACGTGGACACGCCGAATCCAAATCAGCCGCTCGAGAGCGTGCGCCCGCAGAACCTGTATGAGGCGATCCTGATCCGCGGCATCGATCCGGAGAACGAGATCGCCGTGCTGGAGAACGGATACGAGACTGTGCTCGACTCCAAGCGTCATCGAGTAGAGCAACCCGACTACGAGATCGTGGTGGTAAAGCGCGGGAAGACCGGATGGTTCCTGTCGCGAAAGTTGATTTTCAGCCGCACGGATCTAAAGATCCATCGCCAGTTTGTGTATGACGAGATCGGGAATCTTGCCACCGATGTGCGCTACGGCGAATATAAAGACTATGACAGCGTCAACTTTCCTGCGCAGATCGAGATCGAGCGTCCGCAAGAGGAGTACGACATCACGCTGAACATGCTGAAGCTTGAGTTCAACAAAACGCTGACGGATGACCAGTTCGCCCTTGCCCAGCCGGAGGGGGCGGAAGTCGTGCGGTTAGGCGAAAAGAGTGATGCACCGCACAGCATGGGCGGCGGAGATCCGAAGTAAACGTTGAGTTCCGAATTGTGAGTACCGAGTACTGAGTTGCGAGTAACGAGAAAAAGCAAAGTTTTAGACCGCATAGCTCGCTGAGAAGTGCCGCGGAGGGAGCGGAGGAAAGCAGGTCCTTCGCTTCGCTCAGGATGACAAATCTGTAAAGTAAGTCAGCGCGTGCTTCGCTGAAGACTGGCGACCGGAGACTGGCGACTGATTACATGATGAACAAAATGATTGTCGGGAATCTGGTGCATCGGCCGATCCGATCGTTGATCAGCGTGATCGCGGTTGCACTGGAAGTGACGTTGATTCTGCTGATCGTGGGGTTGTCATTGGGGATGGTAAACGACTCTCGGCAACGCCAGGCGGGAATTGGCGGAGATGTTGTGGTGATGCCGCCGGGCTCGTCGTACATCGTGGGACTCACGGGGACTCCGATGCCAATCAAGATTGGGGACGTGCTGGCGAAGTTGCCGCATGTGAAGGTGGTGGCGCCGGTCTTGACCCAGGTCTCGACCAACGGAACTCTTGAAGTTATCGCCGGAATCGATCTGAAGACTTACGAAGCGCTTGAGCCCTTTCATTTCGTCCAGGGTGGACCTTTCCAGGGACCCGATGAGGTATTGATTGACGACATCCTGGCCAGAGCCAAACACATCAAAGTCGGCGACAAGATCGAGATCCTGCGGCACGAGTTTCGTGTGTCGGGAGTAGTTGCGCCCGGCAAGGGCGCCAGGAAATTTGTCCAGATTGACGTTTTGCAGGACTTGAACGGTTCGAAAGGCAGAGCCTCCGTTTTTTATCTAAAGCTCGACAATCCGGCCAACGCTGATGCGGTTGTGAGCGAAATCAAAGCAGTCCCCGGGATGGAAACGCATATTGCCGTTTCCATGGGCTACTACCTCTCGATGCTGACCCCGAGCAACTATCCGGGTCTGCTAACTTTCCTTCGAGTGGTAATCGCGATCTCCATGACGATTGGTTTCATCGTCATCTTTCAGGCGATGTACACGGCGGTGATGGAGCGGACGCGCGAGATTGGAATTTTGAAGTCAATGGGCGCGTCGAAGCTTTACATCGTGAATGTGATTTTGCGCGAGACGGTGATGCTCGCGTTTGGTGGAATTCTCCTCGGGATATTGATCAGCCTCGCGGCGCGTGTGGGAATCGCGCACCGGATTCCAACGCTACGCGTCGTGGTGACGGGCGGCTGGATCTTATGGACGACGATCATCGCGATCGTCGGATCGATGCTCGGGGCCATGTATCCCGCATATCGAGCGGCCCAAAAGGACCCGATTGAGGCGCTGGCCTACGAATAATTCGTGATTTTCGCGCGCTTTTTCGGGACACTGGATGCCCGCGCAGCGAGCGTAAAATGCCGTAAGTAATAGGATTCGTTGACAATTCCCGAGATATTACGCTATCTTTAAAGCTTCGGATGTCCTGCGGTTGCCCGCCTGATACCTCTGCGCGTTCCGCGCCTAGTGGCACTCAGCGGTCTTCATAGCGCTTTTTTAAAAATCTGGGAGAGTTCTGATGTCTACCTATTTCCCCAAAGAGGGGGAAATTGCGCGCAAGTGGTATGTCGTGGATGCCTCGGGGCAGACGCTCGGCCGGTTGGCCTCGCAGGTCGCCCGTATCCTGATGGGGAAAGAAAACCCCAAGTACACGACGTTTCTTGACACCGGTGATCACGTGATCGTCATCAACGCCGAAAAGGTGAAGACGACGGGCATGAAGTCAGAGCAGAAGGCGTATCACCGCTA
>Ga0126378_10003363_pt1 | contig 12082 bp, 9 predicted proteins | sample PanSoiMetPlot_23_FD_92587 | JGI IMG/M metagenome (GOLD analysis project Ga0126378, IMG submission 92587) | Tropical forest soil microbial communities from Panama - MetaG Plot_23 | ecosystem: Environmental > Terrestrial > Soil > Tropical forest > Bulk soil | place: Panama | collected 2016-02-17
CAAAAACAAGCGGAGAGGTTCTTCTCAGGCCGGGCCAAGCACACATAGCCTCACGTCGTCTCGCGCCGAACAAGCGGCGCTGTTTTGCGTTGAAACGAATCCGCAACTTCAATCACGATTCATCGTGGGCGGGGAGGAGCCGATGTGGGCAAAAACAATGTTCTGTTTCCTCATCGTTGCCGCCGTTGCGGGCTTGGTGGGCTGCCCACCGCCTCATCCGCCGAACTATCCCACCAAGCCAATCGAGCTGAAATACTACGCGACGGGATCGTGGGCAGTCAGCGTCAGCGCTGGTGGCTACTGCTGCGATTCCGCGAATCACAAGTTTGACGTTTACTACCCCACAAATCTGGGCGCCAATGGATTCATGCATCCGATTCTTACGTGGGGCAACGGGACCCTTGGATCGACAGCCCAGGTGGATTTCTTTCTCCGGCATATGGCTTCATGGGGCTTTGTCGTCGTTGCTACCCAAGACCAGTTCACCGGTACGGGTCAAACCATTCTCGACGCCGCCCAATTCATGGTGCACGCCAACGGTGATCCAGCCAGCCCTTTCTTTCACAAACTCAATGTCAGTCAGATTGGAGCCATTGGTCATTCCCAGGGAGCCGGTGGCGCAGGTCAAGCCTTGATTAAGTCGGCTGGCCTGATCAAGACTGTCATGCCGATCGAACTTCCGGCACGGGCATGGTGCACGCTCGGGCCCAATTGCTTCGAACCTGCCAACCTGACCGGCGGATCCGTGTTCTTCATCGATGGTTCCGCGGATATTCCGATCTCACCGCCAACCCAGTCGCAGCCGCCCGCAGTCATTGGAGAACAATCCGTTCAAGCCTACTATGACGCGACGCCGAGCGGTGTGCGCAAAGTGAAAGGGACATTACTCGGCCCAACCCACAATGACATCACCGGCCAGCCGGACTGTTCGCATGCTCAGTTCCCGTGCGTCCATGGCGTGTATGGGTACCTTGGGTACCCGACGGCATGGTTCATGGATCAACTGCAAGGCGACAGTTACGCGCATGGAGCCTTTGTAAGCGGAACCGGCGAGATGTTTTCCGAGACCACAAACTGGGAGTACGTGGCCAGCAATATTCCGTAGGCGGGAACTCAGTTCGCCGGCGAGGCCGCGTTCTGTTCTTTCTCCAAACGCTCGACCATCCCTTGCGGAAGCCCCTGCAGCAGTTCCAGAAATGCGGCATTCGTCCAGCCGAACCCGACGACATTCATGTGATAGCCGAGTTCGGCGTGGGCTTCCGAGGAGCGTGTCACCACGTTGTACTTCTCCCGGATCTCGCCATCGCGCCGGAAATTCTCGGCCACCGTAGAAAGAAATTCGTAGGACACTCGGTCTGCATCTTCTTTGTCGCCGTAACGACGCAACGCCGCGACCACGATCATCTCGATATTCCCCCAGCCATAGGGCAGATCCCACTGCGCTCCGCTTTCCACGTTGCTCATGGCAACGCCGCCGGGATGATCGAGTAATTTCAAATTTGCTGCCACCGCCTTGGCCTGCTCCGGGGTGGCCAATCCCGCCCACAGGGGATAAAACGCACTGGCGTAGTTGTACTCCGACATTTTTTGGGCGACGAAGTTGTAATCGAAGAACAGCCCCTTCTCGTCATTCCAGAAATATTTCGTGATCAGCGCTTTGCGCGCGTCAGCGCGCTTGCTCCATGCGTTCACCTCGTCGTTTCGCCCCAACCACCGACTGATCTGCTCCATGTCCGTCTCCATTTTGTAGAGCAGACTGTTGAGGCACACGGCGGCGTAATGATGCGTGGCCGAACCGAAAGCTCCGAAGCGGAAGCTCACGTCGAATCCCGACTCCCGCATCGAGCGATCGCCCTTGTAGTAATCCCGGCTGAGCTTGAATTCTCGCAGCGGCTCGCACTCGGGACGCGACATCGTCGTCTGCGAATCACAGACCTGCAGCGTATAAGCCGTACCCGCCACGCGGTCTGTCGGCCCCTGTCCCTTCGCCACCAAATGTCCATCTCCTTGTGCGGGATGAAAGAAGAAATACTCCGCAACTTTGCGATAGAAACCGCTTTCATCTTTGACGGCTTCCTGCGGTGGACCGTCGCCGAAATCAAAATAACGCGACAACCCGGTATCACCGGCCAGATGCGGCTCGTGGGTCCACATCTCATAGTCCTTGCTCAGGTCCGCGTAAGCGCGTTCCAGCCAGGCTCTGTCATCTTGTGTAGCGACGGACGCATTCGTCCGTCCGGGTTGCTTCCGGATCGCCTCGTACACATCGACGAACATAGAACTCACAAAGGGTGGCTGTGATCGAGTCAGGTAATAAGTCCGGTTGGCGTTGAGCATTGCGCCATAATGTTCGATTTCAAACAGAAAGTTGTCGACCATCCCCCGCGCCAGGTCCACGCGTCCGGCGCGCAAGAGGCCTCGAACGATGAAATAGCTGTCCCAGCCATACATCTCGTTGAAGCGCCCGCCAGGCACCACATATTTGTTCGGAAGGTAGAGCAAGCCAGGAGGGTCGATGTTGCTGGTCGAAATCTGACCGAGCTTTTGGATCTGCTCCGGCAGATGCTGGCTGCGGACGTTGCAGTTTCCGACCAGCGTCTTTACGCTGGCAGGCGCCGCCATCTCCTTCGGCAGATAAAGCACGGATTGCGCCGTAATCTTCGGATCCACAATGCTCTTGCAGTCTGTCATGGAGCGCGTCAGCGTATCCCACGCGGTCGAAATGTAGTCGAGGATGGGCTTTAGACCATGTCCGGTGGAGTCGACCGAAGGCGCGCCCTGCGCCTTCCCGGCGACAGGCATGCCTACGAATAAGGAAAAGAGCAGGATCGGACCGACCAGCCATTTCATGCACCGGCGGGGGAATGAAATTGCGATTGTCATTGTGCTTTTGGAAAGCGTGGCCATCATAAACGCCGCTCTAGGAGTCGCAAAACTAATTTGCGTGCCAAGCCGAGAAGCCAGTGGTATAAAGCCCGTCCCGACGCCTCAGTTTGATTTATTCTATGTACCTTTGTCAGGTACTAAGGGGGTCTCCGGTGAAGCCATTGCACGCCTTTGTGCGTTTATGTGTTTTTTCCGCAGTCATCCTCGCAACACTCCTATCTTGCGCCCAGGTTCCTGAAACTCTTTACGGCGATCTTCACTGGCGCATGGTCGGCCCGTATCGCGGCGGGCGTACCCGCGCCGCCACCGGTGTGCCGAGTCAGCCCAACGTCTTTTACATGGGCCAAGTCAACGGTGGGGTGTGGAAGTCCGACGACTATGGCCGCACCTGGAATCCGATCTTCGATCACGAGTCCACACAATCGATCGGTGCCATCGCTGTCGCTCACTCTGATCCGAATGTTATTTATGTCGCCAGCGGCGAGGGCCTGCACCGACCCGATCTCTCGGTTGGCAATGGCATTTACAAGTCCAACGATGCGGGCCAGAGTTGGACGCATCTCCCCGGTCTGCGCGATGGCCAGCAGATCCCTGCAATTGCCGTCGATCCTCGTGATCCCAATAAAGTGATCGCGGCGGTCCTCGGACATCCCTACGGCCCAAGCGAAGAACGAGGAATCTATCGCTCGAGCGACGGTGGCCAGACGTGGCAGAAGGTCATTTCCAAAGACGAGAACACCGGCGGCTCTGATGTTGAAATTGATCCTTCAAATCCCGACGTGATCTACGCCTCCATGTGGGAGGCGCGCGAAGGCCCATGGGAAGACGGCAACGTTTTCAACGGTCCGGGTGGTGGAGTGTTCAAGTCTACGGACGGCGGCAGCACGTGGCATCCACTGAAGAATGGACTGCCCGACGATCTCTCGCAAATCTATGTAGCGATCGCCCCAAGCGATTCTAAACGTCTCTACGCGACACTCGCTCCCGCGTCCGGAAAGCTAGGCGTCTACCGTTCCGATGACGCCGGAGATTCGTGGGCGAAGATTACGGACGATCCGCGGCCTTCAGGACGCATCGGAGGGGGAGATCTGGCGATCCCGAGGGTCGATCCCAAGAATCCCGACGTCGTTTATGTCGTCAGCACCGTAACGATGAAATCGACTGACGGTGGCAAGACATGGTTCGGCTTCCGCGGTGCACCCGGCGGCGATGATTACCAGAACCTCTGGATCAATCCCCACAACGGCAACGTCATTCTGCTGGTGAGCGATCAGGGAGCCATCGTCACAGTCAACGGCGGCCAAAGTTGGAGTTCCTGGTACAACCAGCCCACGGCGCAGCTTTATCACGCGATCGCTGACAACTCCTTCCCCTACCGGGTTTGTGCTGGTCAGCAGGAGAGTGGCTCGGTCTGCATTCGTAGCCGTGGCAACGATGGTGCGATCAACTTCCGCGACTGGCATCCCGTCGGGGTGATTGAATATGGATACGTCGCTCCTGACCCGCTCGATCCCGATCTTGTCTATGGTGCTGGCAGAACGGAAGTCACCAAATTTCACTGGTCAACGGGTCAGGTGCAGAACATTACACCGATTCCGCTGCGCACCCCACAGTACCGCGCGAACCGTACTGAACCCCTGATCTTTTCCCCCGTGGATCCGCACACCCTCTACTACGCCGCCAATGTCCTGTTCAAGACCACTGACGGCGGGACTTCCTGGCAGATCATCAGTAAGGACCTGACCCGCGAAAATCCGGGCGCGCCCGCCAGCGTTGGAGCCTTAATGAACAAAGGTGCCGACAAACAACGCGGCGTGATCTACGCGTTGGCCCCATCCTTTAGAGCCGTGAACACGCTTTGGGCGGGAACTGACGACGGCCTGATCTGGATCACTCGCGACGGCGGCAAGACCTGGAACGACATCACCCCGAAAGAACTCACGGCCTGGAGCAAGGTCACACAAATTTCGGCGTCGCACTTCGACGAACAAACAGCCTTCGCCGCAGTGAGTTGCTTCCGCATCCACGACACACACCCGTATCTCTACCGCACGCGCGATGGCGGCAAGACCTGGCAACTCGTTACCAACGGTCTGCCGGAGTTTGGTCCGGTCGATACCGTGCGCGAAGATCCAGTCCGCAAAGGCCTGCTGTATGCCGGGACGGAAAATTCAGCGTGGGTCTCGTTCGACGATGGCGACCACTGGCAATCTCTGCAGCTTAACCTGCCGCACACCTCGATGCGCGATCTCTGGATTCATGAAGACGATCTGATCGTCGCAACTCACGGTCGCGGTTTCTGGATTTTAGATGACGTCACGCCACTTCGCGAGGCTGCCCCGGGGCTTGTAAATTCAGCTCACCTGTATGCGCCCGCGCAGGTTTACCGCATTCAGCGCAATACCAACACCGACACTCCGCTCCCCCCGGATGAACCGATGGCGGCCAATCCTCCCGATGGCGCGACCATCGACTATTATTTGCCGACTGCCGCAAGTTCCGTAACGCTCGAGATCCTTGATGGCAAGGGACAAGTTGTCCGCAAGTTCTCCAATAGCGACAAACCTGACATCAGCCAGGAAGAGCTGCAGAAGCAGCTGATCCCCCTCTATTGGGTTCGCACGCTTCGTCCTCTCTCAACCGAAGCCGGTATGCATCGCTGGGTGTGGGATCTGCATGCTCCTCCGCCCGCAAGCATGCGACACGATTACCCGATTGCTGCGATTGCGCACGATACTCCGCGCGGACCGCTCGGTCCCACGGCGCTGCCCGGAACATATCAGGTTCGGCTGACTGTCGACGGAAAGTCTTTCACCGCGCCGCTCACGGTGAAAATGGATCCACGCGTCAAAACCTCACTCTCAGGTTTACAGAAGAAAGCCCACGCGGAGGCCCGACTCGCTTCCGGAATGACAGAGACAACAGAGGCGATCCTGCAAGCCAACTCCATCAACTCACAACTCGGGAAGCTGACCCAGTCCAACGACGCAACCAGAGCCGCAGTTGCAGACTTTCAAAAGAAACTTACGACTCTTGTGGGCGCGCCCGGTGGATTCTTCTCGCCGCCCACATCCGACGTCACACTCAACCGGGTCAACGGTCAAGCCAGCACTCTTTACCAGCAAATCTGGCAGGTGGACGCCGAGCCGACTTCGTCGCAGATGACGGCGTTGGATGCCGCCGAGCACGCACGCGATGAAGTCTTGAAGCGTTGGGCCGATTTCAAGAGCAAGGCGGTACCGGAACTGAATCGCCTGTTGCGCGAATCACATGCTCCCGAAGTACATTTTGAAGATCATCCGACTCAAATTGAGAGCTCAGTCGATGAAGAATAGTGAGCAAGTGACCACGAAGGGAAAATGTAACCGGGGTGTCCCAGGTCGCGCCGCATTTGCGAGACGTGGGAATTCGGACCGCTAGGGCGCCGTTCGCCAGCCAATGCCGGCGGTCCCATCACAGGTTTGCGACTTTTTGCTGTAACTCGGCGGCCACCGCCCCAGCATCCGTACCTGCCGAGAACCTGACCGGAGTTCCGATACGCACACTGATCTTCCACGGCGGCGCGAATTTCTTTCCTGCTTGCTTGTATGCAAACAATCCGTCAATCCGCATGGGCAGGACTGCAATCCCAAGATTCTGTGCCAGCAGCCCAATTCCTGAGCGGAACGGAAGCAGGTGTCCGTCACTCGTGTGCCGTCCTTCGGGAAATACGAGGATGCTGTAACCTTGATCCACAGCTTCTCCCGCATACCCGAAGCTCCGACGGAATCCGGCCTCGCGTGGCAAGGGAAACAAGTTCAGCAGCGCCACTCCCAGAGCCCACTTCCCACGGTCATACGCTCGCAGAAACCAGTTGCGATTCGGAGATGGCGAACGCAGCGCCTCAAGCGCCTCTCCACCGGTAGCAATCGCCAGTCTGTGCCGGAAGCGCGCCGGCAGCGCCGTCAGAATGAAACCCGGATCCACATCTCCGAGATGATTCGAAATCACCAGCAGCGGACCGTTCACGCCTCCCAGGTTCTCGCGCCCGACAATCCGAGGCCAGCCAAGAAGCATGATCGCCGGCCTCATCAGCAAATAATGTGCGAGCAGCCGCATCCAGGTTACAGGCCAGCGCAACACTCCTCGCGGATAGTGGTATCCCTCACCCGGTGGGGCCTCACCGCGCATCATCTGCTCGAGGTCACCGACGGTTCTCACGGAGCTGAATCGTGCTTCGCTGAGGTCCACTTGATAGCGATCTTCCAGAGCACTCAGCAACTCAACTCGATCAAGCGAGCTGAGGCCGAGATCGGAATCGAGTTTCGCGTCCGGTCGCAGTGCCGGCACACTGCGGCCCGTTACCCGTGCGATCAGGGGGCCCAGAGGACTGCTTGGAACCGCTTGGGTCGAGCCCGAACCTCCCATCCCGGCCCTCACGAAATCTTCGATTGCCTGCCGTTTGGGCTTGTGTGTGTTGGTTCGTGGAAAATCTTCCTCCGGCCATTCCATCGACATCGGCATGCGCTGGTATTCCGATAGAGATTCGTTCGCCCGCCGCATCACCGACTCCAGGTCGCTATGATCACGCAAGATCACGACAGCACAGGGCTCCGCATTGCCATCCCTTTCGATTCCAATCACGACGCAGTCCTTCACCGCAGTCTGCCGGAGCAGGGCGGCCTCCAGATCGCCAGGGTAAACGTTCGTTCCAGCGGAAGTGATGATGACTTCTTTCTTGCGTCCCTTAAAATACAAATTGCCCGCGGCATCCAGCGCCCCGATATCTCCCGTGCGATACCAACCCTGCTCATCGGACACGGTGTGCGTACCTGCTGAATCCCAATAGCCGGAAGCCACGCCCCCGCCCTTGACGAGAATCTCTCCGTCCTCCGCCAGTTTCACGTCGCGACCCGGCAAAATTTTCCCGATCGACCCCTTTCCCAACCGGAACGGATGATTCACGCTAATCAATGATGTGGTTTCCGTGAGCCCGTAGCCTTGAATCACCGCATATCCCAACCGTCCCCAGAACTCTTCTGTGTCGCCGTCGAGTGCCGCGCCGCCGGAGATGAACGCCCAGAATTTCCAGCCGAACTGCCGTCGGATACCACGGAAGATCCACCACCGCTTCAGAAAGTGCTTGTCCTTCGCGGCAACAAAATGCCGGTGGAAGATCTCCGTTAGTCCGCGGTCTTCAATGTCCCGCTCCACTTTGTGCTTCAGGGTCTGCAGCACACGCGGCACGCTTACCAGCACCGATACGTGCTCTCGGCGGATCGTATTCAACACTTCTGACGGCTTAAGTTCGCTTTGAAAGATCCCCGTTCCGCCCATCAATGGCGGCAGGAACAGCCCCATGAACTGCCCGAACACATGGCTGAGCGGAAGCAGATTTAAGAAGCGCACCGGATGTGCGAAACGCTCATATTTCAAGTACCCACGAATCTCTTTTTCGAGTGGAGCGAGATTCGCCAACACATTCCCGTGGGTAATGACAACACCCTTGGGCTCGGCCGTTGTTCCCGAGGTAAAGACAATTTCCAGGATGTCGTCGCGACCGGGCAAGTGAGCGCCGGTTGTGCGCTCAGGAGAGCCGGTCGCCCCTGAAAGATCCTCGATAGCAAGTGCAGGCGCAGGGGCATTACCAATGGCGGCTCGGTTCCGATGCGAAGCAACCACAAGCTTGGCTCCAACCTGTGCACACACGCGTCGCACGAAATCGGGCGATGCTCCATCGTCCATCGGAACCACCACAATGCCCTGAAGCGCGCAGCTGAAAAACACCGACGCCCATTTCGCGGAATTCTCCGCCCAGAGCATGATGCGATCGCTCTTTGCAATGTCGCGCCGCTCCAGTTCGTCAGCGAAGCGTAGTGCCTCGTTGAGGACTTCCCCGTACGTAACTTTTGCTGTGCGGTATCCGCGCCGCTGGGTGTAGGCATACTCTCGCGCGTGTTCGCGAAAGTGCTTCAGGAAGAACTCAGCGATCGATTCAGCCATGATCAGGGCGCGTGAGATGACAGCCCACTAGCTCCGTACCAGTCTAGTGGACTGACTGTCTTTTGTACCGATTCGGACGTACCAGCCTCAGGGCCATCCTTGGTGTAGCCCCGGACGCATTTGTCCGGGCGCTCGCAGGCATTTCGATGGGGTTTCCCCGATCGTTCCTCAAATTACGAAAGTGGCACAAGAATCACAAAGAGGTTGCCGAACCGGATGAACTGTGCGACATACATAGAGGATGACACAAGGCAAAACCTTCGTCCTACTCGCTGGCCTGATCGTTGCATGGGGCACCAACGCCGTGGCTCAGAACAAATCTGACGCGGCCACCGTCCGCGCGCTCGAACTGAAATGGACCGAATCCTACAAGCAGCGCAGCATCGACATCCTTTCGTCTTTGCTGGCCGAGGAGTTTGTCATCACCGTGGAGGACGGCAACGTATACAGCAAGGCGGGATACATCAGCCATACTGCGGATTCAAAGGTGCACGTCGACGTTGCCGAAATGTCCGATCTCAAGGTACGCGTCCATGGGGACACCGCCGTTGTAACCGGCTTTTACCACGAGAAGGGAATGTCGGAAGGCAAAACCTATGAGTATCGTGATCGCCTAACCGACGTGTGGGTGAAGACCGGCGGAAAGTGGCAGGTGGTGGCATCGCATTACAGCGTGCCGTTCCAACCATAGCGTTCTTGTTGTCGAAGGGTCCTTACTGCGTCCTGGCCCGAGTCAGCGTCACTTTGGCATTCCTGCTCTGGGTTGTGCTTTCAAGCTTCAACTCTCCCGATAGCGAATCCTTCTCAGCAGTCAGATTTAGGTAAACTTCCATTCGCCGGTGGTTACCTGGAAGCGGACTTTGTTTCCGTCCACTCGCCCGTTCTCAACTGGGTACTGTTCGCTCGCATCGGTCCTGCACTCCCGGAAAGCATGCTGCCTTGCTGCTTGAGGATGATCAACTGGGAAACGCTGTGATCGGCGCCCTCAGCCTTGAAGCTGCCCGACCAACTTCCCGTCAGATCCGCAGCCAGCGCAAGGGCACAAAGCAGGAACAGAGCCAAGGATTGTTTCATACAGTGACTACCTCGTGCTTAGAATCCCTTTGCGACGCAGCCAAATGAGCAAACCGCTGACCGCCTGAATGGGCAAAGGATACTCGCGAGCGCCGCCACGACCCTGCTCGGCATTCCCCAAATCGAGCCGTCATGAATCGCGCCGGTCGCGGCCAGCAGTCGTACGCGAAAAGCTCAGCTGGGATGAGAGATGGGCAGAAACAATCCTGCCACTGGTGGGATCAAGCGAAATGAAGTTTTGTTCTCCGGCGATGCGCTTCTGGGGATACGCGAAAGCCACGACGTAGAAGCCTCCGTATCCAGGCATTTGGACACGGTAGGGTATCGCGCCCGGAAGTTGCGCGGTCGCGAATGCCACTGCCTGGTCAGGACCGAGCAGCGGAACTGCATCTGGTTTTGCCACAGGCCTTACCCGGTCGTGCTCACTGGCCCCAGGGGGACTCATATTGTCCATAAACCGAGTGACCTGTTCCTCGAAGCCAATCATAGTGCCGGTGGCAGCGAGCGCCAGCACGGGAAGCAGTGAAAAGAACCCTATGGAACTATGCAGGTCGTAGCAAAATCTAGCGCTCCACCAGCGTCCGCCGACTCGCATTCGCTTGACCGGCCACCAGAGATACAGACCAGAGAACAACGATAGCACTCCCGCAAGTGACGACCATTTCAAGATAAAAGGTCCCTCGCTTCCCATCGCCAGTCGTACGTGCAGCGCTCGAACAGTACCCAGAAAGGATTGTCCCCGGGTGCGCACGCCTAGAATTTGTCCGGTGTATTGGTTCACTGAAATGATCCCTCGGGACAGAATCACGCGCGCAGGGAAGCGTGGGTTTGTCGAAGGCAGGTACGCAACAATCTCTTCGCCAGGATATTTCCGCGAGATCGCATTTCCGATCTCGGCGAGAGAGAGCGCTCGGCCGCCAGGCTCTACATAGGAAATATTGTGGTGCGAAAGGCGCTCGAGTTTCGGCTCAAATGCAAGAATGCCACCCGTCACGCCAAGCAACGCGACGAAAGCTCCTGCAACAATCCCAAGGGCAAGGTGAATGTTGAGAATCCACTTGCGCATAGGGGAGCATCTTACGGCGATTGTGGCAGGGTGACTACTCTCTTCCTATCCCCAGCGAGTCCGCAACCCGATTGATGTAGTTGAACCATGAAGCAATCAGCGTGATCTGCAGAATGCCACGATCATCAAATCCCACAGCGCGCAGCCGCTCAATGTCATCCTTCCAGACTTTGGTCGCGTCTTTCGTCAGCTTGACCACGTAGTCGACCATCACCCGCTCTTGCGGCGTAATCGGCGCGGTTGTGTAGTCCCTCTGCAGCGCCTCGATCAATTCTTTATCCAACGTCACACGACGCAGAAACTCTGCGTGCGACTCGATTCAATACACACACCGGTTCGTGACCGAAACCATCGTGGCGATCATCTCGTGCTGCCGCCGGCTCAGGGGAAGTTCCGGTGACATAAGCGCACCAAACGTGGCAAACGCGTGATACAGCGCATCGGGAATGAGCGTGTGCGATCCCACAATGGACGACGCCCCTGAAGCATCGGGATGCACCGGCTCGGCATACTCCTTGGGATAAAACGCCTTCTCCCATTCAATCGCCTGACGCAATTTCTCATCAGCTTGATCCACCGAAAGTGTTCGAATCCAAGCCATCGTTTCCGTCTCCTAAGTACGCCGGGGTGCCCCACTTCTGGCCGGGTTTGCCAGAAGTGGGATACGGCAGTCTCGGAAAAATACACTGCGCGCCCGCCCATGCCCCATAGCACATTCATATTAGAGCCCGGTATACCATGAGGAAATGAACCTTCCGGTGAACCCGACGCTGCTGCCCATGCTGGCCAAGCGCATGGACGAATTGCCGACCGGTGAAGATTGGATCTTCGAACCCAAGTGGGATGGATTTCGCGCGCTGGTATTTCGCGATGGAGACGAAATCTTCATTCAGAGCCGGGATGAAAAGCCGTTGAACCGCTACTTTCCTGAGTTGCTGCAGCCGTTGCGATCGACGTTGCCGCCTCGCTGTGTTGTGGACGGCGAGATCGTAATCGTGAAGGACGGCGAACTGGATTTCGACCTGTTGCAGTTGCGGCTGCACCCGGCGGCTTCGCGGGTGAATCTGCTTTCCA
>Ga0126378_10003366_pt1 | contig 12075 bp, 10 predicted proteins | sample PanSoiMetPlot_23_FD_92587 | JGI IMG/M metagenome (GOLD analysis project Ga0126378, IMG submission 92587) | Tropical forest soil microbial communities from Panama - MetaG Plot_23 | ecosystem: Environmental > Terrestrial > Soil > Tropical forest > Bulk soil | place: Panama | collected 2016-02-17
GTCCTGAACCTTCGCCAGCAGGATCGCCTTACGCCGCAGCGACGGCGCTCTGGTGACCCAGTTGCCCTCAGGCTGCATCCCGATGATCTCCGAGTGAGCGTGCTGGGCAATCTGCCGGATCATCGTCTTGCGGTAGGCGTCCGGCATCCAGTCGCGCGGCTCGATCCGCCGGTCGCGCGCGACCGTGTCTTCGAACTGACGCTCGAGCTCGGCCACGTCAGGGCCGCCCTCGGCCGCGTCAGGGCCGCCCATGGCTACGTCAGCGCTGCCTTCGGCCACGTCAGTGCTGCCTGTGCCGGGCTCAGCCTGGTCCCTGACTCCGGTCATCGGCGCTCCTTATTAACCGATCATTCGGTCAGTAATTATAGCGCGCGCAGCCGCAGTGGCCAGCCCAGGACCGGCCAGTGGATCCAGCTGCGGACGGACTCGATGGTCAGGCCAGCGGCCACTGCTTCGCGACCATCGTGAGGACGTCGTACTTGGCCACCGAGGCGCCATTCTGGTTGGTCACATCGGCGTCCCAGCGGACCTCGCCGTGCCCAGCATCCTCGCGCGGGCTGATCTGCTTGCACGTCAGCGTCACGGTCAGCTCGTCGCCGGGATACACCGGTGTCAGGAACCGGAGGTTCTCCACCCCGTAGTTCGCGAGCACTGGGCCCGGGTCGGGCTGGACGAAGAGCCCGGCCGCAAACGACAGCACCAGGTAGCCGTGCGCGACTCGCCCGTCGAAGAACGGGTTCGCCCGCGCCGCCTCTTCGTCCATGTGCGCGTAGAAGGTGTCGCCCGTGAACTCCGCGAAGTGCGCGATGTCCGCGAGCGTTACCTCGCGCGGCCCGGCGACCACGGTGTCACCGGGGCGCAGGTCGGCTAGTGATTTGCGGAACGGGTGCCCGGCGTCGGTGCTGCGCGCCGCGCCCGGCACCCAGGTGCCCGTCACGGCGGTCAGCACCCGCGGACTCGCTTGCACGGCCGTGCGCTGCATGTAGTGGAGCACCCCGCGGATGCCACCCAGCTCCTCGCCACCGCCGGCGCGCCCTGGCCCACCGTGCACGAGCGGAGGCAGCGGTGAGCCGTGCCCGGTCGACTCGGCGGCGTCGTCGCGGTCCAGCACGAGCAGCCGACCGTGCCACGGCGCCGTGCCAAGGACGACGCGTCGAGCGAATTCGGTGTCTCCGGTGACGACCGAGCCTGCCAGGCTGCCGCGGCCGCGCGCGGCTAGCTCGATGACCTGTTCCGCGGTCGCGTAGCCCATGATCGTCGACACTGGCCCGAACGCCTCGATCTCATGGGGCTCGGCCCGGTCCGCATCGTCACACACCAGCAGGAGCGGCGAGATGAACGCGCCCCGTTCTGCGTCAGCGCCGACAACCGCAACGTGCTCAGAGTCGCCAAACGCGAGCCGGGCGGCTCCCAGCAGGCCCTTGACGCTACGCCTGACTTCCTCGCGCTGCTCCAGACTCGCCAGCGCGCCCATCCGGACGTTGGCTTCAGCCGGGTTGCCGATCACGACGTCAGCGAGCCGCTCGGTCACTGCCTCGGCTACCGCTCCGATCAGGTGGTCCGGAACGAACGCGCGCCGGATAGCCGTGCACTTCTGGCCCGCCTTGACCGTCATCTCCGTGACGAGTTGGGAGACGTACAGATCGAACTCCGCACTGCCCGCAGCTGCATCCGGGCCGAGGATCGAGCAGTTGAGCGAATCCGCCTCGGCGTTGAACCGCACAGCGTGCCCGACCACTGTTGGATGTGCCCGGAGTTGGCGCGCGGTCGCGGCCGAGCCGGTAAAGGAGACCAGATCCTGCTCAGTTAGGTGATCGAGCAGGTCGCCCGCGCTGCCACAGATCAGCTGCACCGATCCCTCCGGAAGCAGGCCTGATTCGATCATCAGCTCAACGAGCCGCACGGTGAGATAGGCCGTCTGGCTCGCGGGCTTGATGAGACTGGGCAGGCCAGCCAGGAAGGCAGGCGCGAACTTCTCCAGCGGACCCCAGACGGGGAAGTTGAACGCATTGATCTGCACGGCGACGCCTGGCCGCGACGTCATGATGTGCTGGCCACCGAACTGACCGGATTTGCCCAGCGGCTCCAGCGCGCCTTCGATGACGACGGTGTCGTTCGGCAGCTCACGCCGGGCCTTGCTGGCGTAGCTCAGCAGGACGCCGAGGCCGCCGTCCACATCAAACCTGGCGTCGGAAAGCGTCGCGCCGGTCCTGGCCGACAGCGCATACAACTCGTCGCGATGCTCGCGCAGCCCGGACCCGAGCGCCTTCAGCAGCCCGGCGCGCTGGTGAAACGTCAGCTCGCGGAGTGCAGGCCCGCCCGCCGATCGGCCATATTCGAGTGCAGCGGCCATGTCCACGCCGGTGGAGGACACTCTGGCGACTTCCTCGCCGGTGACCGCGTCCAGGACGGGTCGTCCCTCGTCCGCAGGCTCGACCCAGTGTCCGTTCACGTAGCTTCGCAGCAGCGCCATTGCCAGCTCCTTCGCCCACTGTTCGGGACCGACGTCCCTGACTGTGAGTCTATTGCTGGTCCCGTCGGGTGGACTGGATAGAGGTGGTCGCAGCGCCAGAAGGCCGCCATACGCTAGAAAGCGCTGGCGGCCTTTTACTCATGGTTCAACGCAAAGATGGCTGCAGGCTTTGCAGTCGATGAAATTCGGATAGCGCAATCTGCGTCATCGGAAATCGTTTCGCGAATTCCCATTGATAAAAGCGAATGAGAATTCTTGCGAACGCTTCCCGAGAGCTCGCAGCTACTCAGCTTCGGCGCCCGACTCTTCCGCTGACTCCTCGGCGGCTTCCTCAGCAGCGGCCTCCTGACCTGCGCTTTCCTCGACCTCGGCCGATGTCTCTTCGACTTCGCTCATGGTGAGCTCCTTTCTGTGAATGGCAGCCTGAAGTAAACATCACGAGCAGATGGAGGTTGATGTTACCGAAGGCGTGCGGGATGGACGATCCGAAATTCATTAGACCACCGCACCGACTGCCTGTAAAGCTCAATGAGTCGATCCGATTGCCGCAGTTCGGGCCAAAGTTCAACGGGCGCACTATCGCCGTCAGCGACATAATTTACAGACCGGTCAATCTGTATCTTTTCTGCGCGCCCGCGCTCCCGGCCGCGCCGGGAACCGATGTGGTGTCAGCGAGATCGGCAGCTTCGCCGTCGGTTAGTCAGTGCCGGCCTTCCTCGGGTAGCTCGTACCAGCGGACTCGCTCGCCGACCTGATTTCGGAGCTTCCAGCCGACTGATTTGCCGCCGCTGTCGAGGGCGCTCAGCAGCGCACCGATGCGCTCGTCGATCCTCGCGGCCAACTGCTCCGGCAGTTCGCGACCGGCTACGTACTCGCGCAGCTTGGCGAGGTTCAGCCGCACTGTGTGCTCGAACCCCCAGTCCCTGCCGAGCACGTTCGTGAACCGACGGAGGTCGATGTTCTCGTGACCAGTCGCGGTCGCTGGCTCGTGGTCGGCCAGCATCGCGGCGAGGTCAACCATGTCCTTGTCGTTGATCTGGACCACCTGGAGATTCGTGAGCAGCAGGTCAGCTAGCGGGATGGTGAGCTTGTCGACGGCCAGCCGGTCGCGCAAGTCCAGTTCGTGACTCATCACGAACTTGTCAAGCAGGACGTCGAGCGACCTGCCAGTGGCCGCGTCCGCAAAGTTCAAACGCTGCGCGCCGTGGATAGCGTTGAACAGCCTGTCTGGCTGATAGCCCATTGACTCCAGGAACGGCGTGAGCTCCCTGGACTGGCGGGCGTGGCCGATGACGTCGACATCTCCGTAATCGCGCCGCAGTTCCGGCAGCATGGCGCTCGGGCAGCGAGCCCAGACGGCCACGCCGCCGATCAGCCGGACAGGCAGGCCCCGCTCGTCGGCGGCCTGGACGATGCGGAGGCCCTCGTCGCGCACGTCCGCCAGCGGTGCCAGCCGATCAGGTGCCTGACTCATCCACGTCCTTCCCGGTCCAGGTTGCGCCAGCCTGCCGCCAGTATTCAGCCGAAACGCGGAGCTCATCAACAACCTGATCGTCGTCCGCCTCGAACGGCGGGATGATCTCCAGGATCAGCGCAACCTCAGTTGCGCCTGACGCCTCGATGGCACGCAGCACCCGGTTAGCCTCGATCCGGCCTGAGCGGTTGGCTGCAGGCGTGAACGGCCAGTGGTGATCGGCCACCGCGTCCGACTGCTGCAACTGGACGACGGAAGCAAACGAGCCGAGCTGTGCCAGCCACGCGTACGGGTCTGCCTCCGCACCGGTCGCGCCCGGCACGCACTGATGTCCGACATCCAGGCAAAGCACGATTGGCACATGGTCGGCGTCGCCGTCCGTCAGCAGCGAACGGACGTTGGCCATGGATGATGGCTCCCTGACCGCGGCCAGGTTCTCGATCATCAGCGAATCGAGTCCCGCCCGTCGCGCATCGGCAGCCAGCAGGCGCAGGGAGGCCTGCAACTCCTGCCACCGCTCGGCGCGGAGACGGGGATCACGCCACTCGGCGACGCTGCACGCCCCGACATGCCCGCCGGTGGACGCCGCACCAGCCGCTGCCGTGAAGTCGATGACCCGCCGGTACCACTCCATTGCCCGGCTGCGCCACGCCGGCTCGGGATGCAACAGCAGGTTGGTTGAGTAAGCGGCCAGGCCGGTGAATGTGGAGTGCAGCGCGAGGCCTGCGCTGTCGCAGGCCCCGTGCAGCGCCGTCGCCTCGCGTCGCAGTTCGGCCTGACCCGCCTCGGTGTCGACGAGATCAAGGCTGTGCTGGACAAGGTCGAGACCGAGCTCATCACGTACTATCGGGGCCCAGTCCGTCGGCCGAGGCCATCGTTTCACGGCGAAGCAGGTGTTGATCCCGAGCCGGAATGCTGTCATGGTGACTCCCGTCGCTCAGCCCCGAGCCCGGTCGGCCTGTGCACGGCCGCGGCCGTACGGGTCTTCAGGAACCAGTCGAGCCGGGCATGTTCGCGCCGCTGCCCCTCCGTCGTTGGCTGAACGGTCAGCGCCCTGCGGACTACCGCATCGATCGCGCCGGCGGCGTCGTCGGCCAGGCCAGCCGACGCCGCCGCCAGCATCGCCACGCCAAAGTCAGCCGGGTCCAGATCCAGCTGCAGCACGGGAATGCCCAGCAGCTCGGCCTTGAGCTGGCCGACAAGCCCCAGGTGCGCCCCGCCACCGCCTACCCGTAGCTCTCCCGCGGGTGAACCGGCATCGGCCAGTTCCCGGACGACCGCCGTGACGCCCAGCGCGACGCCCTCGAGGACTGCGAAGGCCAGTGCCGCGCGGTCATGACGGTCGGCCAGGCCGAGGAACGCGCCGCGGACGCCCGGATCATCACGCTCGCCGTCACCCAGGTAAGGCAGGAACAGTGGCGCGGCATCGATTGGGTCCAGCCGGCTTGCGCGCCGATAGTGCCGTTCGGCGTCCGCCGCCAGCGCGGCGTGATCGGCGTAGCCGAGCCGCCGCACAGCCCAGTCGATTGCCGCGCCGGTCGTGTTCACGCCCAGCTCGGTGCAGTAACAGTCCGGCACCAGGTAGGAGTAGTGGGTGACCCGCAGGTCGGCAAGCGGGCTTGGGACCACCGAGTTCAGGCACGACGAAGCGCCGGCCATCTCGCTCACGATTCCCGGCGTCGTAACTCCCGCTCCATATGCGGCGCACTGGCTGTCCGCCGCGCCGATGACCACCGGCGTGCCAGCCGGCAACCCGAGCCCACTGGCGACGGCGGCAGGCAGCCCGCCGACGACCTCCCAGGACGGAAGCGCGACCGGGAACAGCGCCTCATCGACGCCGAACGCGGCCAGCAAGTCCTTGTCCCAGTGCCGGTCGATCAGGTCATAGAACAACGTTGCGTTCGCGTGCGTCTCGTCGGTCGCCCGCACGCCGGTCAGCCGGTGCAGCACCACGTCGCGCGGCTGCAGGAAGCAGGCAGTACGCGCATAGCGTTCCGGCTCGTATTTCTTGATCCATAGCACCTTGGCGCCGACGTGGAAGGCTTCCGGGATATGCCCGGTCCGTCGGTGGTACTCAGCCGCGCCGATGGCGGCTTGCATCTCGCGGGCTTCCACGACCGCGCGGTTGTCGCGGTAAAGCATGCCGGGGCCGACCGGTTCGCCGCGCTGATCTACCGGGACGACTGTCGGGCACTGCCCGGTCAGCCCGATCGCGCGGATGTCACCCTTGCGGGCGACCTTCGCGGCGAGCCGCCGGAGCACCGCCAACGCGCCGGCTGCCCAGTCGCGGGCGTCCTGCTCGGCCCAAGCGGGGTGTGGCACGTACGTGCGGTAGCGGTGCCGCACCTCCGCCACCAGGGTGCCGTCCAATCTGTATGCGGCCGCTCGGGCACCGGTCGTGCCGACATCCACGGCCACGGCGAGCGGCCGATTCACAACGGCGCGGCTCATCCGCGGACGAACTGGTACGCCTTGACAGCGCCGGGGTCGAGAGTGACCAGGACACCATTCAGCGCCCCGGTGCCGTAATCGCTACCGGGGTTGATGGCCAGCGTGCGGCCGAGCTTGCGGAACCCGGCGCTCTCGTGGATGTGACCATGCAGCCCGAGCAGCGGCTGCAGTTCTTCCTCGATCTCCCGGACGGCGCGGCTGCCCACCGGACTCATCTTCGCCTGACCTGCCTCGGATTGCACTGTGAGGTTCTCGTCGAGCGCCGGCGCCTCGTCCAGGCCGGTGTCGTACGGCGGCGGGTGCAAGTTGAAGATGGCGCGGCTCGGCTCCTTGAGCTCGGCGGCCAGTCGGCGCAGCACCGGCCGCAGCTCGTCGTCGGTCATCTCGCGGAACGTGTGCCAGGGCGTCGTGTTTGCGTAACCCCAGGAGATCATCTCGTGTCCGTCGACGAGCTCGGTGCGGCCCTCGCAATGCTCGCCCCAGGGCGCTGCATCGAGCATCGTCGTCAGCTCGGGCGGGTCGTCATTGCCGAGCATCCAGTAGATCGGGATGCCGCGCGGGCGCAGGCGCTCGTCGGCGAGCTGCAACCACTCTTGCAAGCGCGCGGAGATGAGTGTGAGGAACAGACTGTCCAGGGTGCCGCTGACTTCCATCTCGGCCAGCTCGCCTGGATCGGCGCGATACGGGTAGTAGCCGTGGTCGGCAACGAGCTGCTCGACGGTACGCAGCTCATCGCCTTCCTCGAGGTCATAGGCCGCGCCGCGGAAGCTGAACCGGTAGCGGCCGCCAGGTGCACGAGTGATCGACTGGATGGCCTTACCCGCGAGATCGCCGCCGAGCACCAGCACGTCGGCCTTGTAGATCGCGGCGCCGTTCAGGTACTTGCGAAAGCACTTGCCCGAACCGTGCAGATCGCTGACGAAGTAGAGCCGGGATCGCTTGGCCATCGCTGCACCGTCCTTAGCTGGTCAGGGACCCCTGAATGCCGGAACCGTGGGAGAGGCCGTCCGGTGCGCCGCGCACGCGCCGGACCGCCTCGGCCAGCCGCCTGGCGCGGTCCGGGTCAACGGGGTTCCACGTCGAGCCGCCGACTTTCAGGGATGTGCCCACGATCAGGCCGTCCGCGATTGCGAGGATCTGCTGGGCGTTATCGTGCGTCACACCGGTGTTAGCCAGCACGGGAGTTTCGCCTGCGGCCTCCTTGGCCGCCTGCAGCTCGGACAGGTCGACCGGCGCACCGGCCTGCGGCCCGCTGATCAGCAACGCGTCAGCGCCGACGAACGCAGCGCCACGCGCCCGCTCGGTCACGCTCCGGCCGCTGATCGACCGGCTGAATTCGGGCGTGATGTTGGTGAAGATCGCGATGTTGTCGCCGCCAATCGCGTGTCGGTAGCCGGCGAGCTGGCCGAAATCCGGGGCGAGCAGGCCCATGTCGCTCTCGAACACGCCGGTGAACACCTCGCGGACGAACGCGGCGCCGGTCGCGCGGGCCACGGCCAGCGCGGACTTCGGGTCCCAGAGCAGATCGACACCGAACGGCACGGTCAGTTCGTCGGTCAGCCGGCCGATCACGGCTGCTTCGGCGGCGGCGACCTCTACACCTACGCCGACCGAGTACGGCAGGTCGTGCTCGTTGCAGAAAAGCAGCCCGTCCACGCCGGCGTCCTGGAGCGCGAGGACGTCATGGCGGAGCGCGGCGCAGATCGCGGCCATGCCCGCCTGCGCGTCGTGCCTGGGCCGGCCCGGCAGGCCACGCAGGTGGCACATCGCGATCAGCGGCTTAGTTACCCCGAATATCCGCTGCAGTAGCGTCATCGGTCCGCCTCCTTGCCCTGACTGCCGCGACGATGCGCGCCATCTGTCATGAGTTCCATCTCTCCGAGCCGGACGTCCGGCGAAGGGCTGGCGCGCAGCGTCGCTCCGACGGCCTGGCCGGCGCGCCTCGCCGATCGCAACCGGGGCACAGCCGCGCTCACGACCTGAACATCGACTCCAGCTGCGCGCAGCCGGGCTAGCTCGTCCGGCGGGGCGCCGACGCTGGTCACCAGCGTGCCGATCTTTGACGGCGGCGCGACGATGGCGTGTGAGTCGGTGCCGATCTTCGATGCGTCGGCGAGTACCACGACGCGTGCAGTGTGCGCAAGGGCGGCACGGTTTACCTCGGCGAGGTTGTCGTCCATCTCGGTCACGCCGAACCGGACCGATACTCCGCTCGCGCCGATCACGGCCACGTCCGTCCGGTATCGCGCCAGGGCCGCCGCGGCGATCGGGCCGATGCAGGCCAGTTCTTCCTCGCTGACGGTGCCGCCGAGGGCGATGACCCGCGCCGACCGGGACGCCAGCAGGCTGGCGACCGGCAGCGAGCCGGTGATGACCTGCGGCCCGGCCGCCTCCGGCAGGTACAGCGAGAACTGCTCGGTAGTCGTGCCGGGTCCGACATAGAGGACGGGAGTGGCCGCGAGCTCGTCCGCGGCGCGCATGCCGATCAGCCGCTTTTCGGCCGCGTGCTCCAGCGCACGCGCGTTGAACGCCAGCTCGATCGACTTGGTGATGTGCGCTGTAGCGCCGCCGTAGGTGTGCCTGAGGAAGCCGTCTTGCTCTAGGCGGCCGATGTCCCGTCTGATGGTCATTTCTGAAACGCCGAGCTCGCGGGCAAGCTCGCCGATTCTGATCGTCTGCCGCTCGGCAACCCGCTGCAAGATCCGACGCCGCCGGTCAACCGGGAACATGCGGGTCCGTCGCTCCTCCCGCTTCCTCAGGTACCAGCCTGAGCCAATCTCACAGACTCTAAAGTGCCAATCTCACAGACTTTAACACGCGACATTGCTGAACTGCACACGCATCTCTTGTCACGATTGTTCAATCCTGTTAGTCTCGCCACTGCCTGGGCCATTGTCTCGGGAGCGCGCTCGGGCGTGAGGAGATGCCCCATGGCCACCGCTCCGATCCGTGGCGAGCAGCAGCTGTTCGTCCGCAAAAGCACCGGTCTGGTGCGCGAGGCCAACGCGTTCGACGCGATGGTGTTCAACGCCGTGTTCTCCGCGCCTGTAGGGGCGACGCTGGCCTGGGGCGTGTTCTTCGCGCTCTCCGCGTTCCCCGGCGCTGACATCGTCACCGCGACGCTCATCTCGTTCGTCATCAACATCCCGATCGTGATCATGATGGCCGCCATGGCCTCGAGCATGCCGCGCACCGGTGGTGACTATGTGTGGGTCAGCCGGATCCTGTCACCGCCGCTGGCGACCGTGTCCAACTTCGGCGCGGCGTTCTCGGCGATGATCGGCGCGACGTTCTGGGCGCGGTACTTCCCGGTGTTCGCGCTCGGCCCGACGCTGGTCTCGTTCGGCATCTTCTTCCATAACAACGGGCTGATTACCTGGGGTGACAAGTTCCAGACTGACAACACCTGGATCTTCTTGGGCGGCCTGTTCATGATCGTGCTGATGACGCTGCTGCTGATCTTGGGAACGAAGAGAACGCTGCGTTGGCAGAACATCTTCTGGATCATCGCTTCCGTCGGCACGTTCATCGCGTTCATCGTGCTGGCCTTCGGGTCCTCCGGAGCGTTCCAGAGCAACTTCAACAAGATGTCGGCTCGCTTCGGCAGCCATGGGGATGCCTACCACCAGGTGATCAACGCCGTGCGCGGTAGCGTCGCGGCCCATCCGAACGCCGGTCTGATGTCAAGCACGCTGCCGGTCATCTTCGTGATCATGACGTTCATGATGTGGAACTGGTGGAGCGTCTACCTGTCCGGCGAGCTGAAGAGCGCCGCCAACCGCAACCGGCACCTGAAGATCATGTTCAGCGCACTGACCTGGGACGTGGTCTTTATCTGCATCGGCGTGCTGCTGATCTACAAGGTCGCCGGGTACCTGTTCATGTCCGCGGTGAACACCGGCGGGAACAAGGCCTACACCATCCCGACCGGGCCGTGGTACCACTTCCTGGCCTCGCTCACGCTGAACGTGCCGGTGCTGACCGTGCTGATCGTCGGGTCGTTCCTGTTCTGGAGCTTGCCGGCCATGGTCGGCAACTCGTTCATGCCCGTGCGCACCGTGTTCGCCTGGGCGTTCGACCGGCTGCTGCCCGCCAAGCTGGCCGACGTTAACCCGCGTACTCACTCCCCGGTGCCGGCCATCCTGACTGTCATGGTGATCGTCACCGGCATGCTGGTCTGGTCCGTGAACGGCACCTCATTCGCGACCTGGCTGGCGCTCGGCGTGCTGGCTGGCGTGGTGTGCATCTGGATCGTGTGCTTCGCCGCGTTCTTCTTCCCCAACCGGCGGCCCGAGCTGTACCAGGCATCACCGGCCAACATGAAACTGTTCGGCATCCCGGTCCTCAAGATCGTCGCGCCGCTGTCGTTCCTGGTCATGGCGTTCCTGGTCTACGACGCGCTTAAGTACCCGGCGCTGGCGATCGGAACGTCGTCGCACTGGTGGTACGTGCCGGGGTTCATGGCCGCGGTAGCCGCCTTCGGGCTACTGGTCTACTACCTCGCCAAGCTGGTCCGCCGCTCGCAGGGCGTCGACGTCGACCTCGTCTACCAGGAACTGCCGCCGGAGTAGCGGCGGCCGCTCACGCCCCCGCGGTCGCTGGCGATTTACAGACCGGTCGTTCGGCAGGTTATCTTGCCCGAATGGCGCATGATCTCGTCAGCACCGGTCCGTCGGCTTCGCCCCGCGGCGGCAAGTCGGGGGCTGGTCCGCGCCGTGGGCGTCCTGGCTACGACCTGGAGTCGCTGCTGGCCGTCGCTGTCACGGTCTTCAACGAGCGAGGCTACGACGGCACGAGCATGGAGGACCTGTCCCGCCGGCTCGGCATCTCCAAGTCGTCGATCTACTACCACGTGGACAGCAAGGAGGACCTGCTGGCACTCGCGCTCGACCGCGCGCTCGACGGCCTGTTCCGAGTCGCCGACGAGGTCCGAGCCGGCGCAGATCCAGCCATCGTGCGGCTTGAACGCCTCGTGCGCGGCAGCGTTGATGTGCTCGCCGACCGGCTCCCCTACGTGACCTTGCTGCTGCGCGCCCGCGGCAACACGAGCACCGAGCGCACGGCGCTCGCGCGTCGGCGCGAGTTCGACCAGATCGTCGCTGACCTGGTGGCCGAGGCCGAGCGGGACGGCGACATCCGTCCGGACGTTGACCCGGCCATCACGGCGCGGCTCCTGTTCGGGCTGGTGAACTCCCTGGTCGAGTGGTACCGGCCAGATCGCGGCGTCACATCGGCAACCGAGCTGGCCGATGCTGTGTGCGCCGTCGCGTTCGATGGCCTGCGCATCCGGCGTGCTAGCCCGAGCCCGGGTCGCAGTTGAGACGACCACGACGGCACACTGAGCGGAGAAGAAGTTGGTGACACTCGACAGCGACGACCCGAGGCCGCTTCTCCTAGTCGACGTCGACGGCGTGCTGAACCCCTGGCGAGCCGTGGAGTGCCCGCCGGGCTTCCGCGAGTACAGCTTCTTTCCCGGCGAGCGGGTACGCCTGTCCGAAGGGCACGGCGAACTGCTGCGCGAGCTAGCCAGCTCCTTCGAGCTCGTCTGGGCGACTGCCTGGGAGCACCGGGCCAACCGGCTGATCTGCCCGGTCATCGCAATCCCAGAACTGCCCGTCATCGAGTTCCCCGTGCCCGGAACCGACTTCTTCTTCCGCAAACTGCCGGCCGTCATCGA
>Ga0126378_10003367_pt1 | contig 12074 bp, 10 predicted proteins | sample PanSoiMetPlot_23_FD_92587 | JGI IMG/M metagenome (GOLD analysis project Ga0126378, IMG submission 92587) | Tropical forest soil microbial communities from Panama - MetaG Plot_23 | ecosystem: Environmental > Terrestrial > Soil > Tropical forest > Bulk soil | place: Panama | collected 2016-02-17
GCGGTTATCCGCCAGAGGCGAGAAGATTGGCGCTGGACTATCTGGAGACCTTCAGGCGGTTGCCGCTCGGCTTCCTTCCCAACCTGTTGCGGGAAGTGATTGAATTTGATTTCAAATTTCCCGTGGAGCGCAGGCTTCTTGAGAGGGAACTCGCCAACCTGCGTTCTCTTTCCGAGCAGGACCTTCGGGCCTGGTTTCGAGAATTCACAGAAATCAAGCTATCGGAAAGCCTTGGGAAATTAAACTGGGTTACCTCGCCGGCACAATTTGTAGAGCAGCTTTCCGCCCATCTTTGGGCCACCCACCAGATGGACGCGTTTCGCCACGCGGCCCTGGGCTACGCGGACAAGTTACACGCGGCGGTCGCCCCAGAACCGCCAGCATCTCCCCGTTTCGGGATTGCCGTGATTGGTCAAGGAGTAGATGTTGCGTCTGAAACCCTCTTTCGGAGACTCCGCCCTTATGGCGCTTACTTCAGTGCCGTCAATCCGGAAAACGGTCTCCGGCATCTGCTTGAGGCCGTCGTGGCGCGGGCTGACTCGCATCCCGCCCCGTATGCCCACTGGTATATCGACGGGGGAGAACAGCCTCCACATACTCCGGGAGTTACTTCGGTTTCTTACGGGGCGATGGAGCCTGTTCGTGCAGCTCTGCTCGGGAGAATCCGTGCCGAAACTCAGAAACGAGGCATGGGGCCGGAAGCCCTGCGGACGCTGATGGCCCAATTGCGGCCAGTGGACTTGGGAATGGTTAATGGGGGCGACGCGGTCCTCAATCGGTTCCAGATCAAGCTGTTGACCGAGGGGTCGGGAACGCAGATCTTCAGCACCAGCTTTGTGCAATGGACGGCGCGAGAAGCGCTTAGACGCGCCCAGCCCCTGACTCTGCTTGCCCGTTTTGCACCCCGCCAGCGGCAAAAGCCCATGAACGAACTTCTCTCACCGAGTCCAGAGCAGGTTGAAGTGGATCCGGTGGGCTCCCTGGTGGACGCGGACATGGGTGCTTACTACAACTGGATTAACCAGCAGCGCCTCCCCGGGTCCGAAAAATCGCTGTTCCTGGCGTGGTTCGAGAATCACAAGGAAGCCGTGGCGATTTCACCGACCCTTCCCCGTGGCACATTTTCCAGCGAAGCCATCGATTTGCGCGGTATTCTCTCCTGGATGACTTGAGTGAGTCGCTACGGCGTCAACAGCGATATCAAGAGCTGTCCTTCGCAAAATCCATGCGCGCAAAAACACTGGATGTCATTCTTGCACCCTCGCGACGCGCGAATTGAGGCCTCAATCCTCCGTCGAGTACTCAGATCCTCCCGGGCCGCGACCAAATGTATGTATGAAGCATTAGGCGCAACGTCAAGCCCGACATGAACGCAGTTGCGGATTCACTCATAGCCTATCCTGCGTTTTGCGATGATGGTGACCAGGAGCACCGACGAACCCACGCGGAACTCTGACAAGTGCCCGAGTTCGGCCACCTCGACGAGTTTATCATTGACATACGTTCCGTTGGTCGAGCCCAAGTCACATAGCCGGATCGAGCCGTGGCTCACGCCCAAGGCGCAATGCAAACGAGATACTTTCGAGTCGTCGATTTCGATATCAGCGCCGCCCCCGGCACGTCCGATGCTAATCCGTGGTCTGTGGAATTGATGTGTTACGCCCTTCGATGGTCCGGCGACCACCGAGATCGTGATGGTCTTGTCCTTCGGCAGTTCAAAGGCCGCGGTCCGGCTCGCCACCGGGACGTTCGCGTTAAGCACAAGAGCTGCGTTGATAGGTTCTTGGGTCCGTGAGAGCGCTTGCTCTAGGGCGGCCGCGACAAGAGGCACAGATGCGACGTCCAAGGTCGACCACCCGTACCGCATTGGACGTGACGCCACGTCCCGGTCTCGCGGGCCGTCCCGTGATTCACTATCGCTGCGTCTGGATTGCATGGCAGAATGACCTCAACCCTCAATTGCTCACGGGAGATCCCATTTGCGGGCGTTCGTTCAGCAGGCATCCCGTTTGCCAAACTCAGAGGAAATAAGCCCAATGATTACAATCCACCAACGAGTTTCGCGCTGAGGAAGGACAACGCACCTGTGTTGCAGCAACTCAGGCAACGGCCAAGGTGGCGACAAACGGTGGTTGTGGTTGCTCGCTTTCAGGGTGTGTAGTTGGGCACTAACATAACGGCGAAAAACGAGCAAACTGTGACGATTCAATACAATAGGGCGAGTATAGCGTCCACAAGCACTCATACATTCCCGGAAAGGGGAGTTTTTGTGAGTTCGGCCTGTGGAAGTTGGCCAATCGAGTGCTTTGCAGTCGTAAGGGGTCATTCCTGAGCGCGTAGAATAGAGACAACGGATTGAGCACCCGCCCTTCAAAACGGAAAGGAAGACAAAGGCAGGATGCTAATTAACGCTTCGCGAGTCTCCGGAGAGCAGGATGGGAGAGCAACTGCAAATTCTCATTGTCGACGATGACGAGTCGATTTGCCGATGGTTGAATGCAGTGCTGGCGGCCGAGGGCCATCAATGCCTCATTGCTAACAGTTGGGAGGAAGCCGAACCGCTGCTGCAAGAAGGTGCATTCCAGCTTGCCCTGCTCGACATCTACCTCGGAGACAAGAACGGCCTCGAGTTCCTGGAAAAACTCAAGGCGCTTCAACCAGACTGCAACTGTGTGATGATGACCGCGCATGCGAGCGTGGAAACAGTAGCGCGTTCTGTCGCCAAGGGGGCGCTCGAGTATCTGAGCAAGCCTCTCCTGATCGATGACCTGCTGGCGGTAGTGCGGCGGATTGAGACGCTGCCCCAGCCGGCAGCCAAGGCACCGAGAGAAAGCTTTTCTCCCAACACGGCGATCGTGGGTCGCAGCCCCAAAATGCTGGAAGTTTACCGCGCCATAGCCCGGGTAGCGCCGAGTATGGCCAGCGTGCTTATTACCGGAGCGAGTGGCACCGGGAAAGAGCTGGTGGCGCGTGCTATCCACGAGCACAGTCGTCGCGCGGGGAAACCCTTCACCCCCATTAATTGCGGCTCTTTCCCAGAGACCATTCTTGAGAGCGAACTCTTTGGGCACGAGAAAGGGGCATACACTGGGGCGGACAGCAGCCGTGCGGGACTTTTTGAAGCCACCAACGGCGGCACGCTTTTCTTGGACGAAATCTCTGAAACGAGTCTGAGTTTTCAAGTGAAGTTGCTTCGAGTGTTGCAGGAGCAGCAGGTGCGGCGTCTGGGATCGAACACCTTCACTCCCGTAGATGTGCGAATCGTTGCGGCGACGAACAAGAGCCTGAGTTTGCTCATACAGTCGGGACAATTTCGCGAAGATCTTTATTACCGTATCAGCGTTGTGACCATCGAACTTCCCTCCCTGGAGGAACGGCTCGAAGATATCCCGCTGCTTACGGAGCATTTCCTCGCGCGATTTGACCAACGCAACCAGCGCCAGGTGACCATTAGCGAAGATGCGGTTCGACTGTTGACTTCTTTGCGGTGGCCGGGTAACGTCCGCGAGCTCGAAAATTTGATCGAACGGCTTGCCATCTTCACTGCCACCGGCCAAATCACCGCAGAAGAAGTGGAGCAGGAGCATATGCAGCGAGCCGGAGCAGGCACTGGGTCAGAAAGCCCGTCCTCCACACTTGGGGGAAAGCTGCAAGAGATCGAGCGACAGGAAATTCTTCGTGTATTGCGCGAAGCCAAGGGCAACAAATCCCTTGCGGCGCGAATGTTGGGGATCGAGCGAAAGACCCTCTATGAAAAAGCGCGCCGCCTAGCCATTGATTTGCAGTCGAGGCAGCCATGAAGATTCTGTGGGAACTGCAGCTGGCAAAGAATCGCACGCAAATCAGGCGATGGCTGCTGCTAAATGCCATCCTGCTTACGTTCGTCGGACTAATGAGTCTGAGTTATCCGGTCGAGGAACTGAGCCGGCGGATGGGAGACTTGAACTTCCGTTTGCGAGGCGCGCGAGCGACTTCGCGTGATGTCGCCCTCGTGCTCATTGATGACGCCAGCCTGTTCCGCTATGGTCGTTGGCCTTGGAAACGTTCGATGCTTGCCCGCGTCGTCCGGGCGGCGGCTGCGGAGCGACCCAAAGCACTCGGATTGGATATTCTGCTTTCGGAAGCGGAAGACGAAAATGAGGATCGGGAATTCGCAGAATCGCTCAAGGTAGCTGGCAACGCCGTCCTGGTAAGCAAGATCAGCAATTCGCAAGGGGGCAACCTATGGGTCGAACCATTGCCTCTTTTTTCCCAGAGCGCCGTTGCCATAGGCCATGCGCAGGCGGTCCTGGGACCCGACAGCATTTGCCGCCGGATTCCCGTCCAGGAATTAACCATCGAAGGAGCGCGGTGGGCGTTCGCGCTGGAAGTTGCACGGGTCGCGCTGGGAACGCCACTGGAAGATGACGGCCAGTACTTACGTTTAGGAAAAATCCGAATACCCACAATCGGGGGGCTTTCCCCCGTCACGGTGACGGGCGTCGAGAGCGAGTCGCCGCGCTTTCTGGCAATCAACTATCGCGGGCAGCTCGAGGCGGGAGAGACGCCTGCCCCATTTTTGGCATTCTCCGTAGTGGACTTGTTAGAGGGGAGGACACGCGGCCAATTGAGAGGAAGGGCGGCGCTGATTGGATTTGGCTCCACAGAAATTGGGGACCGCGTACCCACGCCCGTAAGCGGACGACTTCCGATGCCGGGGGTAGAAATCCACGCGAATCTCGCAGACACAATCTTGGCCGGACGCGGCTTAAAGCCTTGGGGAACGGCATCGCAACTCGTCCTGCTGCTTGGCTTCACACTCATAGCCACGTGGATGGTTTTGCGATCGCCGGGATGGCGAGGTTTGCTTTCTCTGATGATTCTGATTGCCGTTAGTTATCTCGGGAGCTATTTGTTGTTTGCGTGGGCGCATCGCTTGATTGAGTTTGGGCCGTTTGTTTGCGCCGGTGTGCTTGTCGGGCCCGTGGCCCAGTTGCAGAATCTCATTTCGCTGGATCGAAGGGTTACTCAGGGGCTTCGCCAACTGCAGATTCCTTTGAGAAAGACATCGTCGGGCAAGCTATGCAATGTCTCCACCGCTTTGCGTTCGGAAAGGAAGCCGCCTGTTGGAGATCTGCATTGGAAAATCAATTTGTTGCAGGAACTGCAGACTGAGCTAACTTCCCTTTACGCGTTTGACGAAACTTTGTTGAATGCCATGCAGGACGGTCTGGCCGTCTTTGCCTCGGACAATCGATTAGTCTTTTCCAATCCGCGGTGGCAAAGCCTTTGCGCCCGGCAAAATTGGAATCCCTCGGCTAACCTTGATGGGCTAGCGTCTACTTTCAACGAGTCTACCTATTGCAAATTGCGTGAGTCATTGGCTCAGCCCGGGGCAGAGTTTGATTCCGAGGTACTGTGGGGCGACAGTCTTTTTCAGTTGAGGGCCATGAGGCTGCCCTCCACGTCGGAAACGAATTCGGCTGGGTTGACGTTGCTGGTTGTGACCGATTTGACCGCTCGCCTGGAGCGGGACCGAGCAAGAGCAGAGGCCCTCAGTTTTGTGACTCACGAGCTGCGCACGCCGCTGGTTTCTATCCAGGGGTTCGCGGAATATCTGTTGCGGTATCCTGGGCAAGCAGCCAGCAACGAAGCGGCGGCGACTATTTTTAAGGAATCGGGACGCTTGGTCGCGATGATCAACACGTATTTGGATGTGCTTCGGCTGGAAGCCGGTTCGCGGCCTCTCCGGCGGGAGACTTTCGACATTAGGGATACCGTGAATCAGGCGAAACAGGTACTTCAACCGTTGGCAGAAGCTTCCAAGATCCTGGTTACGACAGAGATCGCGTCAGGCCTACCTTCGCTCGAAGGCGATCCGCACTTGATCGCGGGGGCGCTTCTTAATCTCTTGGGCAACGCCGTCAAGTACACTGCGCATGGAAAAGAGGTCAAACTTCGCGTACGCGCCGAGGGTAACAGGATCCTGATAGAGGTCTGGAATCCAGGTCCGGTCATTCCTCCTCGCGAACTGGAGCGCCTCTTCGAACCTTTTTATCGAAGGCATGAGCAGGAAAGTGCGACTCCAGGATGGGGTCTCGGGCTGGCCTTCGTCAAGCGCATTGCAGAGCAACACGGAGGCAAAGTAGAGGCCAGCAGTGAACCAGAATCGGGGACCTGCTTTCGAATATATTTGCCAGCAAGCGGGTTCTATTCCGTGAGGGACTATGATGAAACGACGTGCCTGCATTAACTCCGGGATTTTCGCGATTGTGTTTTTCTCGATGATGGGTCCGGCGCTCGCTCAAGAGCCAAACACTGTTCCGGTAAACGCGCCATTCGCAGGAGCTACGATTTCTGACTGGAAGGGCAGGATTCGTCTAAACCTGCCTGGCCAGGAGCAATCGGCTCCCGTAATTGGCGAAACACTGCCACCGGGTACAGTCCTCGAAACGGGTAGTGGAAGACTCTTGCTGCAACTGACTGATGGAAGCCAGGTGCTAATCCGCGCGCACACGCGAGTGACGGTACAGCAACCCAGTCCTACCGACCCGGGTTATTTCCAACTGCTGCTGGGACGCATACGGGCTATCATCACCAAACACACCGGTGGTGCGCCGCCATTTGAGCTCGGCACTCCTAGCGCGGTAATTGCCGTTCGCGGCACGGAATTTGCTGTAGAGGTCAATCACGGCAAGGAGACAGAAGTTGATGTCTCTCAAGGCGTGGTCGAGGTGACTGGACGCCATTCCCGCAAATCGGTCTTGGTCCAAGCAGGGTCATCAACACGAGTGGGCATGGATACCCCGCCGGAAGAGCCCCGACCGACTGCGGAGATGCATTCGAATGCGGGCGGAAAAAAAGGCAATCAAGGCAAGGGAAGTCAGACAGCACACTCTAGAGGGAAGCCCTGATCGGAATCGACGTCAATCGGACTCAACCGCAGCGGGCCCCTCTCACATTTGAGCTACGTACCTTCCCATTCCGGGAACTCGCCTCGGTAATAACCGTCACGACCCTTGACCTGTGTTCGACCCAGCGGTGTGTTGAGCCGACTCAGATTTCTAACCGGCCAATACTTGTAATTAATTGAAACTAAACAACTTATTAGACAACCAAAAATGGCCCTGGGCTTGCACTTAGCCTTTGCAGATCACCAACCCCTGAACGTAGGAGGGAAGATGAAATGCTCGATTCTGATTGCTACTTGCGCGGCGGGCGCCTTTTGCTTCGCGACTACTCCAGCCTTAGCGCAACACGGCCGTCCGGCCTCGCCCGGTGCAGCCGGAAGCATGGGCGGGACTCACGGCTCCGCCTCGACCCATTCCGCGTCCGGAAATGAAGGAAATTCCGGAAGCAATAATGGAGCGAAAACCGGCGGGACGCTTAACCCTGACTCAAAGCTGTCAGGGAATCTTCAGAAGCTACTCCCAACCGGCACTACGCCACAGCAGGTCTGCGCGAACTTCACGCACCTTGGGCCTTGCGTGGCTGCGATCCACGTATCGCATAACCTGGGAATCGACATCAATTCTCTGGTGTGCGACATGACTCTTAAACCCATTGGCACAAATACCTGCCCCAAAGGCACACCCACAGGCAAGGGACTGAGCCTCGGCGCAGCGATTCGAGCGCTCGATCCTGACGCTAATTCCAAGTCCGAGTCCAAGAAGGCCAACCAGGAGGCCAAGCAGGACGTCAACAACACCGAGTCCTGACACCAGCCACTGTTCGGGCTGGTCCGCAAAACGGGCCGGCTCGAACAAAAAACCTGAGTCGGTCCTACGAAGCAAACTTTGCGTGAACATTCGCTATTGCCAGCGTAGTAGGCAACAGTGGTTATTTAATTCTCCTGGCGCAACTGACACATCCCGAGTACTTGGGTGTTATAAGCGCGCGGGTCAAAACCACCAGGACGCGGTTGCCACTCTTCTTCCATGCGACGCATCCTAATCTACGAAGCATTGCAAACGCGTCCATGAACCGTCGCGAACTGCTCAAACTTGGCACCACCGCCGCTGCTGCCGAACTCGCCGCGTTTGCTCTCCACGGCTGCGGCGCAGGCTCCGTCCACGTTCCTTCGCCTCCTTCGGGCGGTTCCTCCTGTTCCAAACTTTCCGATATCGAGCACGTCATCATCTTTATCCAGGAAAATCGTTCCTTCGACCACTATTTCGGAAGCTACCGCGGCGTTCGCGGCTTTTCGGACAAAAGCTCGGCCTTCGAGCAACCTGATCCTTCCAACACCACCATCGCTCCCGTCGGATCGCTGCTTCCTTTTCATCTCGACACTTCCACAACCAACGCCGCCTGTACTCACGACATTTCTCACGATTGGGTTCCACAACACCAGAGCTGGGACAACGGCGCCATGGACGGTTTCGTCGCTTCCCACATTCCCATCAACGCGAATGACGCCGTGCTCTCGATGGGCTATTACACTCGTGCCGATCTTCCCTTTTACTACGCCCTCGCCGACGCCTTCACCATCTGCGACAGCTATTTCTGTTCCGTCCTCGGCCCTACCGATCCCAATCGCCTCTACTCCATGGCCGCTTCCCTCGATCCCGCTGGCACGAGCGGCGGCCCCATCCTGCAAAGTCTCGTCACTAATCGCAGTGCCTTTTACGGCCGTCTCACCTACACGACCATGCCCGAGCAGCTCCAGGCCCACGGCATTTCCTGGAAGGTCTACTCCACTCCTGACCAAACCATCGCCAACGGCATTCTCTCTGACAACGTCCTGTCCTATTTCAAAAATTTTCAGGACCCCGCTTCCGTCCTCCATCAAAACGCCTTTGGCCCACAGTTTCCCACCGACTTCCTCGCCGACGTCGCCTCCGGGAATCTGCCCCAAGTTTCCTGGCTCATCGGTTCTGTCGTAACTTCCGATCACCCGCCCGCTCCTTCGGTCTTCGGAGAAACCGTTCTCTCCTTGATTCTCGATGTACTATTTGCGAATTCCTCTTTGTGGACCAAAACTCTGTTCCTGCTCACCTTCGACGAAAACGGCGGCTTCTTCGATCACGTTCCTCCGCCCACCGCTCCCCCGGGCACACCTGGCGAATTCGTCACCGCACCTGCGGTTCCCGATCCCACGGTCATCGGCAATCCTGCAATTCCCGGTCCCATCGGCCTGGGCATTCGCGTCCCGATGCTTCTCATTTCGCCTTTCACCCGCGGCGGTTTCGTCTCCTCTGACACTTTCGATCACACTTCCATCCTACGCTTCCTCGAAACGCGCTTCGGCGTCGAAGTTCCCAACTTGACCGCCTGGCGTCGCGGCGCCGTGGGCGACCTCACGACAGCCCTCAACCTCAACGCGCCCAACACGTCCATCCCCACCCTGCCTTCAACCACGCCTCCAATCACGAGCGTCCTCACTCAATGCGCCAACAGTCTCGCCGGCTTCACTCCCTACGCCGTCCCTGCCCCCCAATCAACGCCCACGCAGGAACCCGGCTCCGCTCCCCGCCCGTCCGGCCCTTGCTGAGTGAAGCGAAGCATCCGGGCAACGGTTTCCAAACGTTCGGAAGCAAATTGGCGCAACCGAGAATAGAGCGATGTTGCGTGGCCCGTGACTTCCTCCAAAGAGCCGCGGCCCTAAGCTATCTCGACGGCTTCCGGTAATGGCATCCTGTTACCGGTCGCGATCCCGTTTGTCTGGATCATGAAGAAGCCGCAATTCAAATCGCCCCGGCAGGTGCAGACAGAGTAGCGGAGCCTTGAACGAGGGCCATCAGCGGCCAACAGATGTAGAGAGGACACGCCTTAAACGGAATTGGAATCTTTCGGCCTCGGAGACGTGTAAGGTTGGGATGCGCCGCACAGCGTGTACCGAGGCCGAAAGATTACTGAGGAAAAACTCAAATCGCCGTGTTTACCCAGCGCGGCGGGCTTCGTCGGCGTCTTCGGCGAGATCGTGCAGCAAGGCAAAGAATGCTGACGACTGCCCGATGAAGAGCCCCATGTCCGTCAGGAACTTGACCACGCCTTTGGCAATGTTTTTGGTCTCCGTCGGACGAATCACCGAGCATGGCGGCAAATTGGGACTGATGAAGGGGCAAGGCTCCGGCATGATGAGGTTGGCCTTCAAGTCCTCCCCCGCAGAGGTGAGATCGGGAAAGCTGACCGACACGCCGGTGACCGGATCAACGGCAGTTAACATGGGCGCGTTGCCTGCCTTGTCCTGCCAAGTTTGAAAGTGCATGGTTTCGGTGGGACCGATGCTAATCAGGATGCGCAAAACCTCCGGATGCGTGGCGCGCTGCGCCATGGCAGGATAGAGGCTGGTGCCGCCTTGCTCGATCGTCGCAAAGTGGAAGCCCGCAGTGTTCGCAATGGCCTGAAGGAAGTTGTGGTCGCTCGTGTCGGCGTTAGTTCTGGGGATGGCCGTGTGTTGCCCTTTGTTCAAATCGGGGACGGCTTGCGGGAAGACGAAACTGGGTTTCAAGTCGGGGTTGTGGTCGCCAATGCGGTATCGAGTCCACCAACTGGTGTCCACGGTTAGCTGCGTGAGGTTGGTCAGGCGCAGCTTTCCAGGCGCTGCACCGGTCGCGGTGCTGCCCGGCAAGGTCCGGAAGGCCTCAAGACTGACGGGATCGGCCCCCTTCGATACGAGGTACGCATTCAGGAAGTTCTGATGGGTGAATTCATCATCGGTGTTGTCATGGATGTACTGCGGCATGTCCCCGTCGAGGACCTGAATAGCCGCAGTGTAAAGCGGGTTGCCGGTTCCGCCGGGAACTTCGCTCGTGTTTGGGACACCGCCAAGTTCGTTGTACTGCACCCAGAAGTCAGTCTCGAGGATCTCCGCCGCGGCTGCGAACCTGAGCAGGGCCGCATCTCCGGGAGTCAACCTTCCGCTTTTCTCCTCAGGACCCTCCTGGGCAAAGGCAGGCACGGGCCTTGCGAGCAGGCTGGCGCCTACTGCTGCGCCTGCTACGACCCCCTTTTTGAGAAACGACCGTCGATTCGCACTCTCTCGACGGGAGCGCGTATGAGCTGGCTTTTCCATTGGGCCCCCCTTTTAACAGACGAATTTAGAACTGACCGTAGGTGGACGTGTGCATCGACCGCGAGTTAGTTCGCAGCTACCTTAAGCCAAACGGAGAGGGCGCTTGTCAGCAGGTTGTCATTTTGCGGTCATAATTTCGCCTTTGCTGACAGCGTGGGGGCTCTGGGGGCTCCTGTTTGTCAAGGAATTGTCTCGGAGATGTCTTCTAAATTTGACAAGATAAGTACGACTGGGTGCCTGGGAGCCATTTGTTGCCCGGCTCGATTTTGATAGCTTAGGCCGAGCGGTTTCGCAGGACCACCAAGAGCATGGCGTCCTCGGCCGTTATGGAAGTTGGCGCCCCAAGGTGAGGTGGGTTCCTGATGGAAAGAATCTTAATCGTTGAAGATGATCTGGCCGTTCAGAGGAGCCTGAAGCGGCTGTTTGAACCAGAAGGCTACGAGGTTGACTTGAGGGCCGACGGCAAGTCGGCGTTGGAGGCCTTCCGAGCGGCACCCCCGACAGCCATCGTTCTCGATCTTCGATTGCCTGCCTTGTCGGGAAAAGACGTTTGTCGCGAAATCAAGCGCGAGAACCCGGGCTTGCCCATCGTCGTTCTGAGTGCGACAACGGACGTTGCCGATAAGGTTTTGCTGCTGGAATTGGGAGCTGACGACTACGTAACCAAGCCGTTCAGCCCGAAGGAGCTTCTTGCTCGAGTCCGAGCGGTCATTCGACGCACACACACGCCCCATTTGCCAGATGCGGTGACTTTTGATGCGATCTCCGTGGACTTCGGAAAAATGCAGATCACGCGAGAAGATTATCCTGTCACACTCACCGCGCAAGAATTCAAAATACTCAAGTTCTTCGTGCAAAATGCAGAGCGAGTCATATCGCGAGAGGAACTGCTGCAGGTGTTGGGGTACCAGAATTATCCTTCGACCCGGACCATCGATAACCACATTCTGAAGCTGAGACAAAAACTGGAAAAGGATTCGGCCAATCCGGTGCATTTTCGCACGGTACATGGCGTAGGTTACAAATTTGTGCCATAAGGATGAGGCTCTCTCGAGCGCCTGAAACACGGAGAGACCGA
>Ga0126378_10003369_pt1 | contig 12073 bp, 22 predicted proteins | sample PanSoiMetPlot_23_FD_92587 | JGI IMG/M metagenome (GOLD analysis project Ga0126378, IMG submission 92587) | Tropical forest soil microbial communities from Panama - MetaG Plot_23 | ecosystem: Environmental > Terrestrial > Soil > Tropical forest > Bulk soil | place: Panama | collected 2016-02-17
AGCGGCGGCGCGTGACCTCGCTGCGCTTACGACTCCGTTCTTGGTCAACCTAACACTCCGTATCTCTAGCAAGCGCATGGCGAGCTATCGCCTGATACCAGCTTGCGTCAACGTGACCTATCGTGAGCATGTGTTCGAGCGCTGCCCGCAGCCGCTCGTTCTCGGCTTGTGACTCCTGCCACGCTCGATAATGGGCATTCCCCTGACAGGTATCAATTTGACTGCGCAGTCGCTCGATCTCTTTCTCTGAGCCAGCGATAGCAGCAACAGCAGTTTCGTGTTCGGCTTTCAACTGCGCCCGCAGCCGCTCGTTCTCGGCGCGGAGTTCGTCCCAGGCGTGCTTATCGACGGTGATAGCCACGGGCCACGCCCCGGATGGCTGTTTTTCAGAAGACTCGTGCTTCGGCCACTCACTCATATTTGGTCCCTGTAACGGCACATATTTCTAGCTAGTTCAACTGCTGATTGCACTCGAGGACCATGCGATGACCCATGTAGTTGGCATGGATGCGCGCGTACTCGTGCGTCTCGCCGGCAATTGTCTCGAGCGCTTCGGCGAACCACACGATCAGCGGCGTGATATTGCCATCCCAGTCATCACGCGCCATGAGCCGTTCGACCTTCACAAAAAACTGCGGCGTGAGACGATCAAGCCGCTTCCTGTAACAACTCGCGCAGAGCGCCGGCGCGGGATCGTCAGGATCCTCATTACCCCGTCGGCCGCAATCACGACACTTCCTCATGACCATCAGCTCATGCTACTCCCAGCCAATTGTGCAAACTGCATTCCATTACTGGTAGCACAATGCAGTTTGCACTATAATAGGCCCAGCAAGTCCAGTCTGTCCGAAAGAGTACCAGAGTCCCACCATGCCACGTAAGCGTCTGCCGCATCGGCACGAGGTCAAGTACCTCCCCTTCGGTCCTTCGACTCCTTTCGCCAAACAACGCGCGCTCTACTTGCGCCTCAGCGACGACGACCCTGACACGGTCTCCATCGAGCACCAGCAAGAGGCTGGCTTCGTCCACGCCAAACAGCACGGACTGACCATCGTGGCCATCTACACCGACTGGCGCACCGGCGTCGATCCTGACCGGCTGGCCATGGCCCAGCTCGTCCGAGACGCCCACGCCAGCAAGCACCCGGGCGTGGTCTTCTACGACGACACCCGCTTCCATCGCGACATCTCCGGGTGCTACCCAGCGGTCAAGCTGCACCACCAGCTACCCACCTACACCTTCGAAGCTGCGCGCGGCACCTACGACATTGAGATGGTCGGCATGCTGGCTACCATGAGCGGAGCGGAGCGCAAGAACACACGGCGCCGATCCATGGAACAGCGCCGCACGCGCGCACAGATGGGCCAGTGGATGGCCGGCATGAAACCGTACTGGCTTCAGCGCAACCCTGACAGCAGAGTCGCCGAGATCGATCCTGGCCGCGCCGCGGCGTTCCTGCACGCCGTTCAGATGTACGCCGCGCCCAACGGCTCCGCGCGCGCGGCAGCCGCGTGGCTGACCGAAAACGCGCCGCTCGCCGTGCAGCGCAACGCGCCGCGAGTCTGGACGAGCGCGCGCTTCCGTGCACTGCTGCGCAACCCCGCGCTGTGGGGAGAGCTCCCATACGCGCGCGGCATGGACCTGAAAGACACAGTCGAAGACCAGTGGGCCATGGTCATCCGCAAACGCATCGATAACCCGCATGCGGTGCCATTCACCGTGCCACCGCTGATTCACCACACTGAGCTCGAGCGCACCCAGTGCCAGGTTGAGGGTGGCTGCGAGCGCGATATCTACCCCGCGGGCACGACACTGGACACACTGATCAAGTCCCGCGACGGCAAGACCGGCGGACGTCCGTACGCCATCGAACATCCCCTGCGCCACGTCGTGCTGCTGTGCGCCTGCGGCTGGCGCGTCCGCTGGCACCTGCGCCGCCTGAACGAGAACGAGTACATGTACATCGCCTGCGCGGCGCGCATGGCTGACGGGCGCACCACCCACAACCACACGCCTTGCGGCATGCGCTCCATGCCCGTCAACCCGTCGGCGAAGCGCAAGCAGGGAGGCGGCAAGCAGTGCCCGACCGGCCCCGTGTGGCCCAAAGTACGCGCCAAGCTGATCGAAGCGCTGCACGACCCCGTCACACTCGCCGAAGACCAGCGTCGTCAGGTGCTGGCTGAGCAGGAGATCGAGGCGCGCAGTCTCGCCGACGAAGCGCGCCTGATCGAAGAACTGGACACCGCGCTCGCCGATCTGCGCGACCGTGCCGCGCGTCTGTACGACCGTCTCGACCGCGGCGTGATCAACGAGACGACCTACAAAGACCAGACAGCGGTCATCGACAACCAACGTCGCGCGACTGAGGAGCGCAAACGTCACCTGCTCGCCCAGCAACTGATCGTGCAGCGTGCCGAACAAGCCATGGTGGACTTGCGCACCGCGCTCGAAGAGCTGGGTGATGTCGATCCAGCGTCACTCGATGATGGCGAATGGGGCGAGATCCTGCCCCACCTCGTCGAGTCGATCAACCTCGACCTCGACGGTGAGCCCACTATCCACTGGCATCGCCCGTCGTAGACGGATATCGGCGATTGCTCGCCGCAATCGCGCGACCCTGTAGTCTGGCTGCCAGCGAGCCCAGCGCTGGTAGTCAGGACTCTGGGCAATCTCCCACCACGTGTCCACCGCTGGCAGCTAACCGCCGCGCGCGAATCTGACGCAAGGTGGCAGCCAGCCGGTCGGTCCACTTCACGGCGACTGTGTCGGGGCTGAGACGCTCCAGCGGCGCCTCCTGACGCTGCTCGAGCCGCTGAGCAACCAGCTCGACCAGCTCGTCGAGCACCAGATCCGCGGGACGTGGCATATCCCTGAGTGTGCGGCCGGCCTCAAGCCAGCGGCGCGCCAGCCACGAGACAAATTTTGTGTCCGATCCGTTGACGTGCTGTTAAGGGGTCGGTAACACTAAACGATCAAACCCGCACGAGATCCCTCGATGAGTTGGCCGACGGATCGAACCGCTGTTCTATACTTATCCAGTCTTTTTGGGGGTATGCCGCCATGGGGAACATCGTGCCTAGAGACATGCCAGAGAGTGGCCGCTGGGCAGCGCTAGCCGCGCAGCACGGCGATACTGACATCGTCCCAATTGAGTTGGGTCGGGCGGAGGCGTAATGCGAAATGGCCAGCGACCCGCGCGACCCGCTACTCAAGATCCTTGAGAACATTGCCGAAACCAATCGCCTGCTGGCGCGAAAGCTCACCGGCGGCGACCTCGACGGCGAGGACAAGCCTCCCCGCTTCTTGATCGACGCGTGGAACACGTACGAAGGCTTCCGCGAAGACATGATCAAGCGCGAGAAAAAAGTACCCGCGACAGTCAAGACAATCTGGAAACAAACGCTCGCCAATGACGTCGGCGGCGACACGGTCAAGACCATCACCCGCGTGATGGACCGCTACCACCTAACAAAGAAGACAGGCACCAAGGACTACTGGCCACCCACTACCTGGCCGAAAAAAGAGCCACCAGCCAGAGGCACCCGCAGCAGCAAAGCCGCGTTGCTGGTAGCCGGCATCGGGTCAGTTCGCACCTTGCTGGACTACGCATCCGACGGCAAACTCGACGGGGCCGTGAGCTGGTGCCGGGTGACGACCACGCTGGGCCAGCCAGCGCATCTCCTGAGTCTGCACGCGGTGCTGCCGCTCGTCACGCACCCGACACTGCTACTACACCTGCGCTAGAAAAAGTGTCCGCTCAAACTCGCTGAGCGGACACTTAACTATTCCGCTTCAAGTCGCGCCGCTGAGCACGCTCACGTTCCACGATAGAGCGTCATGCGTGTAGGCAGTTTGTTGATCGTCATACGCGACGAGTTCCGCCCGCTGCTCCGCGCACGCGCCGACAAAGAGAACCGCTCACTCCGCGAGGAAGCCGCGTACCTCGTCGAATGGGCGCTCACCGAGCTCGAGCGGCGCGAGCGCACCGAAATCACGGCGGCAGCCTAAACCGATGGCCACGACAGACCCGGGCACTGCCATGCCCGAAGCAGAAGCCATCCAGTGGCTCGAGGGCAGCACCCCCGACCTGACCGAACGCGAGAAGATGCTGGTGGCCAACGCTCGCCGCGAGGGCTACACCGAAGGCGAGCGACACGGCTACAAGGTCGGCGGCGAAGACGCCATCCGCTGGATGACGCGCCTGAACGCGCGTGTGTCGGCACCAGACGTCGTCAACGCGGTGCGCACGCTGGCGTATTTCACGGACGGGCTCTACGGCAAGGACGACGGGTAATGGCGTTGAAGGTAGCGCTGGTCTCGGCTGGCGTGTTCATCGGCGTAATCGCCGGCGCGGCGTTTGGCATCCACGCCGCGGACGAGTCCGACATGGGCGGCGGGGCCGACCTGACAGGTGTGGACGGAAGCGGTCAGGGCAGCATGGTTTCTGCCGATGCCGTACCGGACCTGACGGTGGAGAGCTCCTCCGCCCAGTTGACGCACAGCGCGCGCGCCGACTGTGTCGTCGAGCACGAGAGCCACTGGAATCCCAACGCGGTCAACGGCAGAAGCGGCGCCGCGGGGTTGGGGCAATTCCTCCGCTCGACGTGGCTCAGCACACCCGAAGGCGCGGCTGGCGCCTCCGTCTTCAACGCCGACGCCAACTACCGCATGGTCGTGTGGATGCTCGCCGTCGGCCGCGCTCGCGAATTCGAAGTGATCACCAGGGGGTTGTGCTGATGGATGGCTGGCTGATTCTGAAGGTACTCGGCGCATGGGTGGCGCTAGGCGGCATCACCGCATGGCTCACGGGAACGTGGTTCAGGTGGTTACGCGAACACGAGTGAAATACCCGGCGGCGGACCATATCTCCTGGCTGGAGTGGCTCGCACTCGCGGCCATCATCGGCATTCCACTGATCGTCATCGTGCTGGTGGTGTTGCGATGGCTCTGAACCAGCCACCGCTCCACTCGATGCGCCGCCTGTTCGACGGGCAACTCAAAGAAAAACAGTGGCAAAAGATGGTCGAGGGACAGCTCGACTTCTTCGGCTGGACGTGGTTTCACGTGCCGCCCAACGTGATCATCTGTCCCAACTGCCACTGGAAGATCTTCCGCGGCATCCGCAAGGGTTTCCCCGACATCGTCGCCTTCAAAGCCGGCTTCAAGCCACTGTGGATCGAGCTCAAAATCGAGCAAGGGCACCTCAAGCCAGAGCAGACCGCCATGGGCCAGATGCTGCTGGCATGTGGCCAGACGTGGATCTGGGCGCGGCCGCGCGACCGTGAGCGCGTGCTGCAACTGATCGCCAATCCAGAGGCCACGTGACGTGGTCGCTCCAACCATCTCGCCTGAAAAACTGCGCCGTTCGGCCCAGCGGATGCGCGCTATTCGCCGCGCCTTGGGGTTCACCCAGCGAGATTTTGCGTACTACCTGCGCGTAGCAGTCCCGACAATCTCCAACTGGGAGTGCGCGAAAACGCTGCCCAGCCAGCTCGCTGACGCGCGCATCCGCGAGGTCGCCACCCAGCACGGGCTAGACCTGAACACACTGCGCCGGTTCGACGTCTAATGGCTGGCTGGGGCTACTGCCGCTACTGCCGCGCGCGCATCTACTGGGGCACCAACCCCGACGGCTCCGGCCGCCCATTCCCGTACGACGACGAAGACCAGACCGAAGTCCACTTCGAGACGTGCAACGCGCGCATGCACGCCAGAAGCGACGACGGCGTGAGCCACACGGTCAGCCAGTGCCACCACTGCGGCGAAGGCGTGTGGTGGGGAACGATGCCCAGCGGCGCAAAGCGACCAATGAACGTCAAAGATCAGGTCGCCACCTGGGACTGCCACTTCGACACGTGCACTGCTCGCGAGGAAGAAACGGTCTGGTCCGAACCTCGCACATCGCGTGCGAAATCTCGCACACGGCGTGATGTACCGCAGTACATCGACACGTACTCCATCAATCTGTGGCTGCCAGACCTCGAGCTCACGTGGCCATGCACCGTCACCGACGTGACCTCAGCCTTCCGACGACTGGCCATGATCCATCACCCCGACATGGGAGGAAACGCTTCTGCCTTTATTCGCATCAAGCTGGCGTACGACCGACTGAAAGAACTCCTGCCGCAGGAAACCGCGGCGTAATCCGCAACGGGAAGAAGATCATGTTCGATCAACCCAAGCGCACAAGCTTCACTCCGCCCCCGCCCAACCTCGACATTGACCAGCGCTACATCTTCAAGCTGATCAAGCTCGTGGATGAAGGCGTTTCTCCCTTCGCCGACCCCGCCAAAAACGAGACGTTCCACCAGATCCGCTGGGAATTCAACGTGGCGTTCCTCGACTCGCGGCAGCCGCTGTACGGCGAAGACGGCGCCCCGTGGCTGTTCACCGACACCAGCACCAGCAAGACCGGCAAGAACCCCAAGAACGGCATGGTGGCCAAGTCCAGACTGTGGATCGAAGCGTTCCTGGGCCACTCGGTGGAACAGGACGAGATCACCTCCGACACGCCCAACCAGTTGCTGAACAAGTACGCGACGGGCCTGTTCGAGTTGGCTGACCGCGAGTCAGCCGACGGGACAAAGTACCAGCGACTTCAGATCATGCGCCTGTCGCCGTACAAGGCCGCGGTCGCCGCTCCGGCCCCGCCACCCCCGCCCCCACCTCCACAACCACAACCAGAGGAGGTGCCCTTCTGATGCTGGACACCAGCTCGCTCAGTCGCTTCGTGGAGGTCACGGTAATCGACCGCGGTCACGGGCTACCTACATCGAAGTTCGACGGCGCAGACCGCGTGTACGAAATGCTGCTCAACGTCGCGACCATCCACTCGATCACGAGATCGGTCAGCAGCGAAGGATGCTTTATCCAGATCGGGCCCGATGGCAGCTCGAACTCCTTCATCACCGTCATCGAGCCCTACGAAGAACTGGCAGCAAAGCTCAGACAGTAGGAGCAGACGATGGATTTTGTAGCAACAGTCAACGGTGTGCCGCGCACAGACTCGACGCAAGGTGTCAAAACAGCAGTCAAGTTGCACCTCGAGATCACCGATGCCGAAGCAGGCGAGTGTCTTTATCGGCATGTCGGCGAAGAGATCACGCTTGAAATAACGACAGCCAACAACCGCTAACCAAGCTCACATGATCGAGGCCCCGACCGAACTACGTGAGCGCAACCAGTGGGTGTGCTGGCGCTACGAACAGCGCGAGGGTGAGCCCAAACCCACCAAGGTGCCAGTCAACGCCAACACAGGTCGGCTGGCCAAGAGCACCGATCCTTCGACGTGGTCGAGCTACGAGGTGGCCATCAGCTACCTCGTGACCGGCCGCGCCGATGGCATCGGCTACGTGCTCAGCGCAGAGGATCCATACGCCGGCGTGGACCTCGACCACTGCCGCGACCCCGAAAGTGGCAGCATCGAGCAGTGGGCAAAGACCATCGTGTGGCGGCTCGCCAGCTACACGGAGATCTCGCCGTCGGGCACGGGCCTGCGGATCTTCGTCCGCGGCGAGCTGCCACCGCACGGACGCCACAAAGGCAACATCGAGGTCTACTGCCAGGCACGCTTCCTGACCGTCACCGGCGACCGCTACGGCGCGGCGCCCGGCGTAATCAACGACCGGCACGAAGAGTTGCTGGCGTGGCACAAGGAAGTCTTCGGCGAGCCGGTCACCGCGCGCGCCAATGGCCACGCTCAGGCTGGGACACCGACGGATCTGGACGACGCCGAGTTGCTCGAGCGCGCACGCTCAGCCGACAACGGCAGCAAGTTCTGGTCGCTGTGGAATGGCGACTGGTCGTCGGCGTACGGCTCGCAATCGGAAGCCGACCTCGCGCTCGCCAACTTCCTGGCGTTCTGGTGCGGCCCCGACCCGGGCAGGATCGAGCGGCTCTTCGAGCTCTCAGGATTGATGCGCGACAAGTGGGCAGCGAGCGGACTACCGCGCGTGGACGATTGGCAAGGCCATCGACGGACGCACGGAGTACTACGACCCGCGCTGGCGCAGCGGCAATGGGGTGCAGTTTGGCGTGGGCGCCAACGTCAGCAGCGAGCCGCCACCGCCGACCGACACCAGCCGCTACCGATTGGTACACGCCAGCAGCGTGATGACCGACATCGACCAGATCGAGCAACTGATGGAGGGACTGAAGTGGAAGCGCCGCGTGCACTGGACCTTCGCTGGACCCGGCACCGGCAAGACGTTCTGGGAAATTGCGCAAGGGCTCCACATCGCCGCAGGTAAACCATTCCTAGGACGCGCGGTCATGCAAGGTCCGGTTGCACTCATTGAAGAAGACTCGCCAATAGATTCCGCTCTGGAGTACGTGGACACGCTGTGCGACATCTACGGCTTCAAGCTGGAAGAGATCCCGTTCTACGTCAACGAATTACAAGGACTCCGGCTAAAAGACGCGACTGGCATCGCAGTCGCACGCGCGGCCATCGACGAGTGGAAACCGGTCATGGTCATCCTCGACGCCGCGGAACGGCTGGTGCCATCGGACAAGTTCACCTCCAACGAGCTCGACTCGTTCGACCGCTTCCTGAAGGGACTGGTCAACGACGACATCGTGCCAACAGTCATCGACCACATCAATCGCCGCGGACGTCAGGACACCAGCGGCAAGAAGAAGACCGCGACACCTGTCAAGGTACCACCGCTGGAGCTGCTGTACGGAGGTCAGTCGAAGCACGCCATGAGCGACATCATGCTGTTCCTCGACGGTCGCTTCCGCGACGGGCCCGTGGAGGCGTCGTGGGAAAAGTTTCGGGTGTCCGGGCCGCAGCCACCCAACTTCACCATCAGATTTGACGAAGATCGTGGCTTCTCGCTCACCGAACATCGCAAGGAACCAGCCACTGAACTTCAGCGACAACTTCGCCGCTATCTCGAAGAACATCCAGGCTGGCATGCATTCGCAGACCTTCGGTCGTTTCTGACCATGAATGACAAGCGACTCAGGCGCGCACTGTACGCGCTTATCGCTGAGCGGTGGATCGAAACCATCGGGACGACCCGCGACCGGCGCTATCGGCACAAGCAGGACGTGACGGTGGGCTTCGCATGAGTCTGACCACCACGTTCTTGTCCCGAATCCCATCTCAATTCCAAGGTTCTGGACAGGCTCTGGACACCTCGCCAGCGTCCAGAGATTTTCTCTTTACCCACTTTCACGCAAACACGGGTAGAGAGAAAGACGCCTTGAGATCAACTTCTACCCATACAGAGACACACACTCTCTCTTTAAAGAGAGAAGAGAGTGGTGTCTGTTGGGGGGTGTTGTGAGACCTCGCTGGTTTCCCTGGCCGACGGACGACACCGACGAGGAAAGCGCGCGCTCGATTTTGTTGTGCCAGGGAGACTGGTGGTTATGGGGTGGATCGATGTGCAGAAAGCCTGAGCTATGCGTGTACGACCGGGAGTGCTATTTCGTGGCGCAAGCGGCCAAGAAACCAGACCTTTTCGTGCTCAGGATCGACTGGGATTCTGGCTACGACCTCGACCCCGATGTGGATGACGCAGCATGATCGATGATCAAGGACGCTACTTCCCGTCGCACCTGAGCCCATCCCAGCTCACGGCGTACAGCCTGTGCCCAGTGCTGTACCGCGAGCGCTACGTGCTACGGCTCGAGCCGCCGCCGCAGCCAGAGCGACTCTTCGGTATCGCGGTGCACGCCGGTCTCGAGGCGCAGTTCCGCGGCGAGGACGACGAGCTCACCTTCCTGAAAACATGGAAGCAGCACATGGCCACGCTCGACCAGAAGCTGTACCCGCTGCTGCCAGCGCTGCGCACGCGCGGACTGGATTTACTCCAGGCAGTACGCGACCTCCAGCTCGTCGGCGAGCCGGAGAGACTGATCGTGGTGACCGCACCGGAGCTGGGATTCAAAATCCCGATCATGGGCTACACCGATTTGTGGAGTGACGGATGTATTTACGATTTCAAAACTTCCGGCTACGGGTGGACCCAGACCAAAGCGGACGAGCAATTATTTCAACCAGCGATTTACTCGCAAGCGTACTCCGACGAACACATGGAGATTCCACAGTTCAAGTTTGTGGTGCTGCCGCGGATTCCAGCTCCAGTTCAGATTGTCGATGCCACACGCACGGGCGAGCAGATCCTGTACGCGTTCAACGAAGCGCTGCGCATCCACCGGGCGATTGAGAATCAGGAGTGGGAGTGCACGTGCAAGGGACGCTTTCACCTCTTCGGTGACGGCTGGTCAGACGTCGAGGACGAATTAGCGGCATGATCGGACTCGCGTGGAAGACCCAGCGCATACTTAATCTGGCACGCGAGATGGTGCATCTCGAGCGGTTAGCCAGACAGGCTGAGGACGACCACGACACGCTGCGGGCAAAAGCCATGTGGCTGCGGCGTGAATTCGTCCAGCGCATGCGGTCGGACCTGATGCGAGAGGAGAGCAAGTGAAACGCAAGCTGAAGTGCGAGCACGGCTGCGAGTTCGTGCAGATCACCGACCGACTGTGGCTGTGCAAGCACACCAGCTACGGCGATGCTGGCTACAACCCGCATGCGGTCGCCGAAGGTCGTCGCATGCTCGAGGCGGCCGGTGGCTACGAGGTCGCGCTCGCGCGGCAGCAGGCCGATCCCGACTGGGAACAGGAGCGGCTGTGGTGATGCGCTACTGGCCAGTCGTGCTGTACGCGCTATGCATCGTCGGCGCCAACTGGGCGATAGCCACGTTCGGCGTGGTGCCCGTCGGCTTCGGTCTCGTGGCGCCAGCCGGCGTGTACTTCGCCGGCCTGACGTTCACCTTCCGCAATGCCACCCAGCAAACACTCGGCCGCGCGTGGGGCTTCGGAGCAATCATCGTAGGAGCTCTGCTGTCGGCCGCGCTCACCGACCGCGTCTCGCTGGGTGGACCGCTTACCCTCGCCGCGGCCAGTGGCGCCACCTTTCTGCTGAGCGAGACCGCCGATGCCATCGTGTGGACGAGGCTGCGCAGACGCGAGTGGTGGACGCGCGCCATGCTCCTCGGCGACATGGCCGGGCAGGTGATCGACAGCATCGTCTTCCTGGCACTCGCATTCGGCTCGCTCGAGTTTCTGGCCGGTCAGATCATCGGCAAGTGGTGGACCCTGCTGCCCGCGGCAGCGCTCATGTGGGGGTGGCGTGCAGTTCTGGCTAGGAACGCACCGACCGTACTGGCTGGGTCAGACTGACATCCCGCTCATGGTGTCCAACCGCACGCTCTGCACACGCAAGCGGCTGCCGCGCGCGAGCGCGCCCTGGGTGCTCGACTCGGGCGGCTTTTCTGAATTGCACCTGTACGGCGCATGGGAGACCACGCCGCGCGCGTACGTGGCCAACGTCAAGCGCTACGCCACCGAGATCGGCAACCTCGAGTGGGCCGCGTGCCAGGACTGGATGTGCGAGCCGCACATCCTGCGCAAGACCGGCTACTCCATCGACGAGCACCAGTACCGCAGCGTGGTGTCCTACCTCGAGCTCATGCTGCGCGCGCCTGAGATCCCCTGGTGTCCCGTACTCCAGGGTTGGGAGGTCGCCGACTATTTTCGCCACGCCGACCTGCACGAGCGCATGGGCGTACGCCTCAGCGAGCTGCCCGTGGTCGGCATCGGCAGCGTCTGTCGCCGCCAGGGCACCCGCGGCGCCATCGATCTCCTCGTGCGCTTCACCCAGGCAGGCATCCGCCTGCACGGCTTCGGCCTGAAGACCACAGCCGTGCGCGCGCTCGCCCCGTTCCTGGCTTCCTCCGACAGTCTCGCGTGGTCGTACCGCGCACGCCAGCGCAAGTTGTACTGCGGCTCGCCACTGGCCACCTGCGCCAACCACCTGCACTACGCGCTCTCCTGGCGCGACGATGTCCTCGCCTCGCTGGGCACCGACCCTGTGCAGTACGGGCTACCATGGTGAGTGCGCCGGGCTGGGGCTGGCTCTGATGGGACTCTGTCCAGTTTCTGGCCCGGCGCATATCCGACTCGAGGGGCTCCGTGCGCGCGCGAACGAGTTCAAAATCGACCTCCGGGGGGCCCATTTCGGGCACGCGCGACCCTTGATCCATCTCCCGGGCAC
>Ga0126378_10003370_pt1 | contig 12073 bp, 8 predicted proteins | sample PanSoiMetPlot_23_FD_92587 | JGI IMG/M metagenome (GOLD analysis project Ga0126378, IMG submission 92587) | Tropical forest soil microbial communities from Panama - MetaG Plot_23 | ecosystem: Environmental > Terrestrial > Soil > Tropical forest > Bulk soil | place: Panama | collected 2016-02-17
ATTGCCCAGGAAGGCTCGTCGCCGCAGCAGATGAAGGCCCTTCAGGACCGGGCGGACCAGGCGCTGCACGATGACCCTAACGTCATTGCCGCCGTGAACGTCACTGGAATCCCCCAATTCCTCTCCTCGAATCAGGGCCTGTTCTACATCTTCATCAAGCCCGCGGATCAGCGGGGTCGCATCGAGGCGATCGCCGGCCAACTGATGGGTCGATTCGCGGCGATTCCCGGCGTCTTCCCGTTTCTTCGGCCTTATCCCGCCCTTGAAATCAGCACCGGGGCGACAAACCAGAACCAGGGTCAATACGCGTTCTCCCTCTCAGGTACCAGCCCCGAGCAGGTCTACGAAGTGTCGGAGAAGCTGATGGGCAAGTTCCGTCAATTCCCAGGATTCGCCACTGTGTCCTCCGATTACTTCAACCACACGCCCAATCTGGACATCGATATCCTTCGCGAGCAGGCAAAGACTTACGGCGTTTCGGAAGCGCGGATTTTGGCCTTGCTGCGCAACGCGTACTCGCAGAATTATTTGTATTTAATCAAGAAGCCCGACGATCAATATCAAGTCATCCTCGAGGTGGCAGATGCCGATCGCTCTAAGCCCGACGACCTGTCGTTGCTCTACATCAAGTCTGACGACGGAAAGAGCCTGGTGCCGCTGAACGCATTGGTTAAGTGGCACACTTCCCTTGGTCCTCAGGCCATCAACCATATCAATCAGTTCACCAGCGTTACGTTCTTCTTCAATTTGAAGCCCGGCGTGCCGGTGGGCGATGCGACCGCATTCATCGAGCGAGCCGCGAAAGAGATCGTGCCGCCCACGGTGCGCGCCGGTCTTCAGGGGGAAGCGCTCACTTTCAAAGACACGGTGAGGAATCTGACCATTCTCATGTTCCTCGCTGTGTTCGTCATGTACGTGGTGCTGGCGGTTCTCTATGAGAGCTACGTTCATCCGCTTACCGTGCTGTCCAGTTTGCCGGTGGCGTTGGTTGGCGGATTGGCCACTCTTTATCTGTTTGGTCAAGAGGCATCGCTTTACGCGTTCGTCGGAATGTTCATGCTGATGGGAATTGTAAAAAAGAACGGCATCATGATTGTCGACTTCGCCCTGCAGCGCATCTCTGGCGGAGAGAAGGCGGAGCAGGCCATCCACGATGCCAGCCTCGACCGATTCCGGCCGATCATGATGACCACGATGGCCGCCGTGATTGGCGCCCTGCCGATCGCCCTCGGCTACGGCGCGGACGGAGCGTCGCGCCGTCCGCTTGGCCTGGTCGTCGTGGGCGGCCTGGTGGTCTCCCAATTCATCACGCTCTACGTCACCCCGGTCATCTACCTCTACCTGGAGGATTTCCAGGAGAAGGTGCTCGACCGGTTCAGCTTCTTCCGCTCGGATCGCGCGCGTAAGGTACCAACCCTGGCCCAGATCGCCGGCGAGCTACCGGCGGAGCCATTGAGGAGCGTACCATGAGGGCAAATGCCGCTCGGAAGTTGTACCGCTGTGTTTGGATTTCACTTGTCCCACTCGCGCTGTCCGTGCCTTTCCAGGCCGAGGCGCTGCAGCCTTTGGAGGCATTCATCGGCTCCGCTCGCCAGCGCAGCCCGGACAATGCCGAGGCTCGCGCGAACTTCGCCCAGCAGCAAGCTCAAGCCGACGTTGCGCTCGGCCGCGTCCTCCCCGGGGTCTCTGCCAGGGGCAATTACTATCGAAACAATTACCAAAGCTCGGTGTCGGTGCCCATTGATCCTGCCGCGCCCCCGCAGACCATCGTCATCACCCCGTACGACCAATGGGTTGGCTCTGCGACGGTGAGCGTCACACTGGTAGACCTGGCCAGCTTCGTGCGCATTTCCGCCGCGAACACCGGAGCGGAAGGATCGGCGAAGCAGGCAGAGGCGACTGTGCTGCAAGTTGAGTCGCAGGTCGTGCAGGACTATTACCAGCTGCTCGCCTATTTGTCGCTGGTCGTTTCATCCGAACGCGCGCTCGATGTTTCGCGGACAAGCCTGCGCTTGTCGCAAGCGCAGCTCGATGCGGGCACGGCGACAATGCTCGATGTCGATCGCGCCAGCGCCGAGGTGGAGCGACAGACGCAATTGCTCGAATCGGCCAAGCTGCAGGTGGCGCTCGCGGCACGCGCTCTTGAGTCTTCCAGCGGCCTGTCGCCCGAGTCCTTGGCGGCGATGCCTTTCGAAGACGACTTGCGCCCGGAGCCGGGCTTGGACACCTTCATGTCGCCCGATCCCGAGCTTCCAGCGGTTGCAGCGGCAATGAAGAATACGAGGGCGGCTGAGAAGCAGGCGACGGCCCAGCGCTTGGCATTGCTGCCTTCGATCACCGGCAGCTTCACCGAAACGGCGACGAACACGCCGGGCTTCGTAGGTCACAACTACTACTGGCAGTCCGGCGTCGGTTTCACCTGGCAGCTCGACCTGACCAGCATCGCCAACATCCGCTCGCAGGACGCCGCGGCGGATGCGTCCCGGGCACGGGAGCAGCGGACGCGGCTGGCAGCGCGCGACGCCATTCACCGCTACTGGAATACCGTGCACGCCGACATCGCCAACAGCCGCTCGGCGCGCGCGCAAGCGAAGGCCAGCGAGCATGCCTCCCAACTGGCCCAGGACCGTTATGAGGTCGGCGCCGCGACGCAGCTTGACCTGCTGCAGGCCCAACGCGACGCCTACAACGCGGATGTGGCCCGGATCCAGTCCGACGCCGACCTCGCCAATGCCCGAACGCAGTTACGACTTGCCGCAGGGCGCGACCCGTTCGCCCGCGCCAACAAGGCAACGAAATGAGCAGGGGCCGTGGGCCGCGACGGCGTCGGGTTTACACTCTGGTCATAGTTTTGTTCTCGATGGCCTCTCGTTTCTAGCGCTCGGCGGTTAATGGCCGCTTGGCCAACCTCTTTTGGTTCTCCTGCTTACGGGCGGCGTCTGGAATCTTTTTCGCCGTGTGAACGACGCCCTCGTCGTCAAACTCGATGTGATACTTGTACGTTCCGGACGAGTCTCGCCCACGGTATTCCCATATCTCTTGCATGTCGTGGTGAGGACAACCGCAGTAGGTCTCACCGTAGTTGGTGATCCGCCACGGAGTTCCAAGCAGCGCTTTGACGTCGTCCCCGGTCGAGTCGCCTACTTTGATTTTTGAGAACGTATTATCATTGATCCGAACGGGGCTCAGGGCTCTTTTCTTTGTCTTTGCCTCCGCAACCTTGGATTTGTCCGGTTGGGGAAGAGCATCGGCAGCGCGGGCGATGTCTGAAATGCAGCAAAGCGCCAAGCTTGTCCCACAAACCAACCATTTGACTTTCATCATGGTTCTACGACTCGCCTCGCATGGCCGGTGAGTTTCACAATATGCATCCCGGTGCCCGCTCGGTCGGCGAGGTAAATCAGGCCGCGGTCGTCAACTTCCACGTTGTTGGTCTGGATCGCAATCGCGCAGCGGCCGGAGGGGTCGCAGGTGGCAATGGTGTTCTCGTTTGGCGCTGGAATGAAATAACCGACCTCTTCCGGGTCAAAGGGGTCGCGGATGTCAAAAATGCGCACGCCCGCGGTAAACCAGGAGATGATCGCGAGTTTCCCGTAATAGGGGGGGTAAAACGATTCAGCCACTGCATGTGAGCCGAACCGACCACCTTTATTGCAGAAATCTCCCGGGAACTCCGGCACGCGCAAAGTTGAAATGGGGAATGGAGTACTTTCGTTGGTGACGTCCACCAGGAACGCGAGATGCGGGGCTTCCTCGCAGAAATTGCCTCCGGCCTCGGAAACGAGGATCACGATATCCCGCCTATTCAGTGAAAAGTCGTGGAATTCCGGGATGGGCAATCCAAATACCGGGAAGCTGCTGTGCCCGCCTTGATCGGGTGACATGGTGAGGTATCCCTTTTGGGGCGCGAGCATTTCTTGTGTGGTCGGGTAGAACGGGCATGTCTTCGAGCCATCGCACCCGTGGAGCAAGGCGTTTCTATCTACGATTTGAAACACGCCGTTGCTCCCTACGCCGTAGGCCATATAGACCCTGTTTTTGGTGGTCCCCGCAGAGATTGGCCCATGAATTCCGGAAGGTGGGTTGACTATTCCCTCGTAGAAAGTCGCATTCGGCTCCTGACCAACTAATCCGAAATCTCGGATGTATACGGGGTTCGCCGGGTCGCTGAGATCATAGATTTTCAGGTGCTGGTTCGAGCCGCTGTGGTGCCACAGATTTGGATTTGTAGAATCAGGGACATTCCCGGAAACCAGATAGGCGATCCCGGTATCGCATTCCCACCAGTTCTTATGTGTATTGCTAAGCTTGCCCACGACTGTGGTGAGAAACGTCGGGTGCGCAGGGTCGGTGACATCAAATATTTCCTGCGACTCAAGCGCCTCCATGCCCGAGGAGTTTCCGTGGGTTCGCAGCATGTACCACTTGCCGCGCTGCCCGTGGGGCAAAACGTCGCCGCTGCAGACGCGCACCATCTGGGAGCCGGCAGCATCTACCGAGCCCGGCGGCCCGGGAACGTGGGCGAGGTACCTAGGGCGCCGGGCGTTGGTCACGTCGATGATCGACGTCCCATTTGGCTCCATTTCGCCGGTGAGTCGATTGGTGGCGACGCCTGCGTGGTGAGCCATGTAAGCAATCTCACGCGCGTCTTGGTGAACGATGAGGGGTTGATAAGTCGAACGGCCATCGAGGCTGTCGTAGCCCACGAATTCTGTATTCCACTGAGATTGTTGATCCCAGGGTCCGGGAGGCGGGGGCCTCTCCGGCCGCCGCGGCGCTCGGTTTAAGTATATGGTTGGGATGTCTGGTCCATTGGGCGGATAATCTGCCATTGCAGATGCGGGCATTCCCACCGCGGGCAACAACAGCAAAGACAACCGAAGGCGCCAGCGTTTGCCTTTCCCGAAACTCTTATTGCCTAACTCTACCTGGTGTTTGTCTGGTTTCTCAGTCAGTCTTGACATTGCTCCCTCCACAGGCACTGCAGATGGTTCAGTGCTCGTCGCGTCCCCGGCTAGAAAGCTGGGCCTAGACGCAGGACTACTTTCGCTTGGCTCCCCTCATGCGCACGTCCCTGCCTCCAGATGGCACTGCTGTCGAGATGTCACTTCACAGAGAAGCGGCTCCTTCTGCGCTCCCAGGCAAAGGCTTGTCAAGGGATTCAACGGACGAGTGTCGTGCTGCTCGCGAAAGGCAGATGACAGGTTCCGCCGTTGCGTGTGCACATTAAAACTCTGTCGGCCCTCGGGGACGGCGCGTGAAATCTGCTAACGCTGAGGGAGAATCAGGTGGGCCGGTTGACGCGATTGAGTTAGAAACGACCCCTTAGCCCGACGACGACGAGCGCTGAAACTGTAGCGTTCTTCTGACGGTCGAGGTCATCTTGACCGTCCAGCCTAATCCAGGCTGAGACGGCTCTCCCAAACTTATACTGAAGCCTTAGCCCGACCCCATGACTCTGTCCCTCATTCGCGACGTACTGGCCATATTGGTACCAGAGATCTACCCTCGTCGGGCCAAAGGAGCGGCCCAGGCCTGGGCGCGCTGTGTAGCTCAGAGGGGCGAGCGAGGGCAGTCCGGCGCTCGTCGCAAATGTCCGACCGACCGTCGCCAGGCTGAAGTATCCCAGCGTCCTGGGATCGTGATCATACCAATAGTAAGCGCCGCTCAAACTGAGGTCCGTTTTGTACATAGACTCGGTCAAGGAGGCTGAGACTCTGTATTGGTTCAGTTCTACGCGCTGCTGAGTTGCCGCATTGACGTACTCGTCGCAGCCGCTTTGTTGGGTAAGATTGCAAGTGTCAATCACACTCTGGATATCAACCGGGCCACCGTCAGTTTCGACAGCGGTGACGCTCTGTCTGCTCCAATAATGTACCAGCGAGAAGGAGCCATCGACCGTCGTCTCGTACTCTGAGTCGCCTGCCGTGTCGTAGCCGATCTTTGCCAAGAAGCCGTGAGCGTGGCTGGTGGAGTTGATCAAGGCGTCGGCCTGGCCAGTAGCACCGAGCGCCACGGGAGCGTCGGAGGAGGTCGACGACGTTGGTGAGAAGAAGCCCTCGCCGTATAGGAATACGTGTTCGCTCAGCTCCCAGTCCAAGCCGGCGGAGGCTGAAAAGATTTCGCGCCCGACAAGCTGGAAGCGTGCGCCGTGCTGCGGGGAAGTCGCGATGTCGTGCGTTCCGACGACCTCGAGGCGCAAGGAAAGCGGGTCCGCGATATCCAAAACAGCTGTTAGACGGTCGTAGAGGTACCCCGACCTAGGGTTGATGGGAGTCGTCTGCGTCGTACCGACTCCCAATTCATCACTAATGGAAGTGGCGCCGCCCGCTGCCGGGAACGCTAGAACAAAGGCACTGGTGAGCGCTCGGGTTGTTCTCATCCTAGCTCCCCGAACAGACGGGCGGCAGAAGCTGTCATATATGCCAGGCTATTTCTTCTCTTCGGGGGCTGTATTCCTGGCCTCTTTTGCTTCCTTCCTCTCACGGCGATCCTCACGCCGGTCCTCGCGTCGCTCGTGCTCAGCCCGCTCTTGGAGCCTGCTCTCACGCCCCTCGTGCTCGGCGCGGCGACCTTGGCGGTGCTCGCGCTCTTCGCGCTCGCGCTTTTCAAGCTCCGCGCGCTTGGCCTCTTGCTTTTCGCGTCGTTCGTGTTCGCGCCTTTCTAGCTCTGCGCGCTTGGCCTCATGCTTTTCACGCTTTTCCCGTTCGGCGCGTTCTTCGCGTTCACGCCTTTCGCGTTCGGCGCGCTCTTTCTTTTCGCGCCCCTCGCGCTCACGCCTTTCGCGTTCGGCGCGCTCCTTCTTTTCGCGCTCTTCGCGCTCACGCCTTTCGCGTTCGGCGCGCTCCTTCTTTTCGCGTTCCTCGCGTTCGCGCCTTTCTTCAGCGCGCTCTTTCCTTTCACGCCCCTCGCGTTCGCGCCTTTCTTCAGCGCGCTCGTTCTTTTCACGGTCCTCGCGCTCGCGCTTTTCGTTCTCGTTCTGTGCGGGCTCGTGCTCTGGCGGAAGGACGGGGTTCACTTGCGGCGCGGGCGTGTTCTGTTGCTGCGCGACGGGAGCCTGCGCCTGGGTCAACCCCGACGGGGCGTACGCCAGCGGTATCAGAAGGGCCAGTTTGCCAATCAATTGTCTCATGCTTCCTCCTCAACCAAGCGTGCGGCCTTCCAGCGAAGGCCGACGTGAGGCAATGAACTTTTGAGTCACAGCAATTGTCGGCCAGTCACACATCGGCGCCGCGCCAAGCATGATGTCAATTGTTGAACACGGGACGTAGCGTGCAGTGTTAAACATCCCGCGTCGAGCCTGGCCTCGTTTCGCGGAGAAATTGCAGCGAGTCTCAATGTGTCGAGAGACCCGGCGGGTGGGTCAGGTACACCACACCGGCTCAAGATTTCCAGAGGTTGTCCGATTGACGCCAATTGAACTTTTGAGCGCCTCGGGGCTAAGAGCGTCGGGAGCGGTTGCCGCAAACGGCGAACTTGACCAAGCCCATAGGGGGACGTGAATGAGAAGCTCGTGGCCGGAGAACCCCATGAACATCGCTCGCCTGGTTGCTACCATCGCCGCCATCGCGGCGGCACCGGCCTTCCAAACGAAGGCATTCGCCCAGATCTCCACCAATGGATTTGCCGATTCCGTGGTGGAAGTAATGCGGCGCGCATCGAACTGGCAGATCGCGCACCTGCCTGGAGATGAGCCCAACGATTGGGTTCACGCAGTCTTCTGGGCCGGCCTGATGGCGTCGTTTCAGACCACCGGAGACGGCGGATATGCCGATCGCGCCACCAGCTGGGCCGCGGCCAATGGCTGGATGCTCGGTCCGGGCGCGCGGGATGCCGACAATCAGTGCGCCGGTCAGACCTATCTAGAGTTGTACCAACTCGATCCTCAGCCCGAGCGGATCGGCGCGACGCAGCAGAGATTGGATGCGATGGTGGCGGATCCACACCTCGGTCGGGTGGATTGGTGGTGGTGCGATGCGTTGTTCATGGCCCCGCCGGTGTTTGCGCGACTCGGCGCCGTCACAGGCAGCCCCGCCTATTTCGACACCATGAGCACCATGTGGTTTGACACGACAGATTTTTTGTTTGATCCGTCGGAGAGCCTGTTCTCCCGAGACTCCTCCTATTTCGATCGCCAATGCCCAAACGGCGAAAAGATGTTTTGGTCGCGCGGCAACGCCTGGGTGATCGCCGGCATCGTTCGCGTGCTGCAATACCTTCCCAGCGATTATCCCGATCGTCCGCGATTCGTGCGCCTTCTGCAGGTTATGGCACAGCGCCTCGCCGCTCTGCAGAAGCCGGATGGCTATTGGCCATCCTGTCTCACCGACGCGGACGATTATCCATGGCCAGAGACGAGCGGCACCGCTGGATTCACCTACGCGCTGGCGTGGGGAATCAATCAAGGAATTCTGGATCCCGATCAGTACAGCGGGATTGTGTTCAATGGCTGGAATGCATTGGTGCAAGCCGTTGATGGGGACGGGAAGCTCGGCTGGGTTCAGCCTCCCAGCGGGGAGCCCGGAATCTCGCAGCAGTCGGACACGCAACCTTATGGCGTCGGCCTTTTCCTCCTCGCTGGCAGCGAAGTGTATCGGCTCGTGACGAGGTAACTCTCACTGGATCCACAATGAAACATTTATCGCGACCGATTTGTAACAAAACGTCCAGGATTGGAACGCTCTGCGCCTTGTTCTTGGGCTCGATCGCGATTGTTCCCTCTGCCCGGGCCCAGGCGGACGAATTCGACGACCTGCGTGCCAAATGGAAAGACATGCTCACCGGGGGCGCCTCGTTCGATCCGAGTGATCCAGACATCGCCAATCGGATCGCCGCTATAGACAGCGAGGCCCGCGGCAATTGGAGCAGGATGAGCACCTCGCCCGACCGCTCCTATCTTTGGAGCGATCTGGCGAGCACGACCGTCTCCAGTCATATCACCAGCAGCTACAATCGCCTGAGGTCGATGGCGCTGGCATTCTCGACGCACGGCTCGAGCCTCGAGGGCGACCCGGCGCTTCTCGCCGACCTTATCTCCGCGCTGGATTGGATGAACGGCAACCGATACAACGCCGGCTTGTCTGAATACGACAATTGGTGGGACTGGGAAATCGGCACTCCCCTGAGCCTCAATGACATCACGGTTCTGCTTTACGACCAGCTGAGCAGCGATCAGATTTATGGTTACATGGCCGCCATCGAGCGCTTCACCCCGGCGCCCGCTCTCACTGCTGCGAACCGCGTCTGGAAATGCACTGTGGTCGCCATCCGCGGCCTGGTGGTCAAGGACGCCGAAAAGTTGGCATTGGCACGGGACGGGTTGAGCGATCTTCCGTCGCGGCGCGACAGCGTTTTCGAATACGTGACCAGCGGCGACGGTTTTTACCGAGACGGTTCATTCATTCAGCACGGCAAACATCCATACACCGGCGGCTACGGGATCTCGCTGCTCACCAATTTGGCCAACCTGATGTATCTGCTCAGCCGATCGAGCTGGCAGATCACCGACGCCAGCGCACAGAACGCGTTTCTCTGGATCTACGACTCCTTCGAGCCGCTCCTCTTCGATGGCAGCATGATGAGCATAGTGCGCGGGCGCGAGGTCTCGCGCAAGGGGAGTCAAGATCATGCATCCGGGCACGCGGCGATCCAGGCCATCATCCGCATTGCCCAGGCCGCCTCAGACGGCGATGCCGCAGCCTACAAGAGCATGGTGAAGTATTGGATCCAGGCCGACGGTTTCCGGAATTTCTTCGAGTTCGCGTCCATCAACATGATCGCTCTCGGCAAGGACATCGTCGGAGACCCGACCGTAGACCCGCGCGGGGAGCTGATTGGCCATCGCCGGTTCCCCAAGATGGATCGAGTGGTGCACCTGCAGCCCGGTTTCGGATTTGGGCTCAGCATGTCGTCGACGCGGGTCTACAATTACGAATGCATCAATCAGGAGAATCTGAAGGGCTGGTACACCGGCGATGGAATGACCTATTTGTACAATCTCGATCAAGGCCAGTACAGCGATGATTTCTGGCCGACGGTCAATCAGTACCGAATGCCAGGGACTACGGTGGACACCCGCAGCCGTTCGGGCTGCAGCGGCCAGAGTTATGCCAGCCCGATGAATTGGGTCGGTGGCTCGGACCTCGGTGACGTCGGCGTCTCGGGGATGGAGCTCAAGGCATATGGCAGCTCCCTCACTGCTCGAAAATCCTGGTTCATGCTCGACGATGAGATTGTGGCCCTCGGCTCCGGGATCAGCAGCACCGACAGCGCCGGAGTTGAGACGACGCTGGAAAATCGCAAGCTGAGCGCGGATGGGTCCAATGCGCTGACGGTCAATGGCGAAGCAAAACCGACCGCTCTTGGCTGGGCCGAGACAATGACCGACGTCTCCTGGGCTCACCTCGAGGGGACTGGGGGCTACTACTTTCCAGAGTTGGCGGTGGTGTTGGGCGAGCGCCAAGCGAGGTCTGCCTCTTGGCACGACATCAACTCGAGGGAAACAACGACCACGCCGACCACGCGAAACTACTTGATGCTTTGGATCGATCACGGCGCCAACCCGGCGGGCGCCACCTACGATTATGTTCTCCTTCCAAACAAGTCCGCGGACGAGGTTGCCGCGTACGCGGCCAACCCTGACATTTCAATTCTCGAGAACTCAGCCGAAGCACAGGGCGTATTTGAGAGCTCGCTGAACATCGAGGCAGTCAACTTCTGGATCGACGGTGGAAAAACCGTTGATCTCCTAAGCAGCGACAGAAAGGCCTCGGTGATGATGAGGGACAACGGATGCACGCTCGATCTCGCGGTTTCGGATCCGACGCAAGCGAACAACGGGACGATCAACCTCGAAGTAGCACGACAAGCAGTGGACGTCTCGGTGATTGATCCCGAGCTGAGCCTGACTCAATTGAGCCCTACCATCCAGCTAACGGCCAACGTGAACAATACTGCGGGGCGAAGTCTTAGAGCGCAATTGATTCTAAATACTTGCAACTCTGAGTAGGGCGAGCTCGCAGGCAACGCGAAGCAAGCGCGAGCTAGGGTCTCCGCGGGCTGCGCGGGACAGGACATCAACGCAGCAATGGTCGGCAATGAGTATTGTGCCCCCGAGGCGCGAAGGGCTCGCCTTGCCGCCGGCCACGATGCCGGGCTTAGCCGACGCTCGCATGCGCAAGCTGCCCAAACCGGAAGCAGCGAATTACTTTTACCAATTACTCCTAAAGATGACGCTGGGGCGTACCTGGCGATCAGGCTTCACTTCTCGCTTGGTTCTTAACTTCTATAGGGGGAGCAGCCCATGGCATCCACACGTACTTTGGATCGCGAGTTTGGAAAACGAGTGCGCAAGCTACGACAAGCACGAGGTCTCACGCAGGAGGCGTTGGCCGAAAAAAGTGCTCTCTCCGTAGACGCGGTGCGCCGCGTCGAGCAAGGAGCCTTCTCACCTACGCTCAAGACGATCAGGAAGCTCGCACTTGGATTGAGCGTCTCTCTGCAGACCTTGTTCCGAAGCTTTGAACGCCGACGCCGCCAGTTGCTCGACGAGCTCTGTGATTTTCTCGACACCAGATCGCGTCAGGACATCCGTCTTGTCTGGCGCGTGATCCGAGCGGTCTTCGGTCGGAGCTCCGAGCCTCTCGATCAGACTGGATAGCGACGTACACGCTCGACGTCATGCGCTGTGCAGGCCGCGCTTAGGCTCGCTTATGGGCGCCACGAATCTATGCATGGTGGATCGGGACTGTGGGAGTAAAAGATTACACCTCCGGTTCAGGACGCCTGTCTGGTAACCGACGATTCGCGTCGACGCGATTTAGGCTCCGCGCCAACTCAAGCTTTGGGGCGAGGTTTGTGAAACCCTCGACGGCGATCGAACTCACGGGTCCATTGACCTCCTTGAGCACACTGACTGGCCAACCAGCTCGAAGGTATTGGACGCGCACTTGGTGGTCGGCTCTCAGATTTGGTGTGCCGGCTGTCGCAGTCGCGTTCGTCGAGGTCGCATTCGTCGTCAAATTGCCGACGCACAGCGAGCTTTTTGGGCAGGGTACTGTCGTCCTGTTTCTTC
>Ga0126378_10003371_pt1 | contig 12073 bp, 9 predicted proteins | sample PanSoiMetPlot_23_FD_92587 | JGI IMG/M metagenome (GOLD analysis project Ga0126378, IMG submission 92587) | Tropical forest soil microbial communities from Panama - MetaG Plot_23 | ecosystem: Environmental > Terrestrial > Soil > Tropical forest > Bulk soil | place: Panama | collected 2016-02-17
ACGCGCTCCTGCACGGAAGGGTCTCGTGGCTGCCGTGATCGGGGCCAACGCCGTCTTCTGCTGGCTAGCGCGCGAGACCATCGATCACCATTGCCGCGGGCAGATCGGCGAGTGTCTTTCCGGCCAGCGCCAGTTTTGACCTGCGCAGCCCGCTGCCAATGACCACCTGCTGTGCCGCGGCGACGGCCGCGTCGACGAGCACGGGCCAGTCGGCTGGCAGGCCGATCGGCGTGATCCCGCCGTATTCCATGGCCGTCTGCGCAACGGCAACATCCGTCGCCGCGAACGACGCCTTGCGTACGTCGAGCGCTCGCCTCGCGACGTTATTGACGTCGGCCCTGGTTGTCGCCAGCACCACGCAGGCTGCGAACCTGACCTGTCCCTCGCGTCGTCCTACGATCACGACACAGTTGGCGGACTCGGCGGGTGAGACGTCATAGCGCTCGCAGAATGCGGCGGTGTCGGCCAGGGCCGGATCGATCTCGGCCACGCCGACGTCGTCGGCCGGTCGCGTCCATGATGCATCCGCGAAAGCGGCTGCCACGGGAGCGGCCAGCAGGTCCGGCCGGAGCGTCGCCGGCGTGAAATTGAGCTTGCCAACGGTGAAGGTCACCAGCGAATTCTAGGGAAGGCCGCGCGGCCGCGAACGCAGGCAGCCCAACGATCAAGGTCAGCCGCGCGAGCGGTCAGCTGCGCAGGCTGCCGAGCGTGGCAGTGACCTGCCGCGGGTTCCCGTTCCGCAGTACCTCGACCCTGACCCGCTCGCCAGGCCGGTAAATGACGAGCACGTTGTCCAGTTGCGCGAGGTCTCGCGTCAGATGCCCGTCGATCCCGCTGATCACGTCGCCTGCCCGGATTCCGGCGGCGGCTGCGGCGCCGCCCTTCGTCGCGCGAACCACGGTCACGCCGTCCGGCTTGCGCCTCGAGCTCACATGCGTTTCGCCAACGATCTCCAGCGAGGCTCGGTCCGACCTCGTGACCCTGCCCGAGCTGATCAACTGGCGGCTGATGTTCACCGCGGTGTTGGCCGGAATCGCGAAGCCGATGCCGTGCGCCGGACCGCCGATCTCCGGGTCCTGCGCCGTCAAGGTTGGTATCCCGAGCACGCGTCCAGAAAGCAGCACAAGCGCGCCACCACTGTTACCCGGGTTGATCGCCGCGCTGGTCTGGACGGCGTCCACGATGACCGTGGGCGGCTTGCCAGCAATCGTGGGTCCGGTCACGGTCCGCCCGGTCGCCGAGACGATTCCCTGGGTCACGCTGTCGGTCAACCCGTACGGAGAGCCCATCGCGAGCACGATCTGGCCGACCTGTGCCTGCGCCGAGTTGGCCCAGCGGACAGGCTTGAGATCGTAGGCGCCCTCGGTGACCCTGATCACTGCCAGGTCGTCGGGCGTGAACACGCCGATCAGCCTGGCGTTCAACGCCTGGCTCGCCGTCGAGACGCGCACGGTGAACTTCTTTGCCGTTCCCACGACGTGCGCGTTGGTGACGATATAGCCATGCTTGTCGAGCACGACCCCCGAGCCGGTCGACTTGCCCGCCGTGATCTCAACGACCGAGGGGAGCACCCGGCTGATGGCGAACTCGTAACCGGCCTGGAGCGGCGCGTTCCCCGACTGATCCGCTCTCCCCGGCCTGCACGCCGCGACGGCGGTCAGTACCACCAGCGCGAGCACGCTCGTGAGGCACCAGCCGATCGCGGTCCGCGCGCGGCCGCGGCGGCGCAGAACCGAAGCCATTTCGCATACCCCCCGAGCCGGAAACGCCGGCCACCCTAGTCTTTCCACCATGGCATCTGATGAATCCCCCCACGAGACCATTGCGGGGTCAGCCATCGACCCCTTCGGCGTTACCGTGGCGGCGCTACACCGGGCGATGGCGAAGGGGGAGCTGACGTCGGCCGAGCTAGTCAGGTACTACCTGGAGCAGATAGAGCGCCGAAATCCGGCTTTGGGCGCGGTGATATCGGTCAGCGCCGAGGCCGCCGATCGGGCCGCGGAGATCGATCGGTCGCGCGCTACGGGCGCCGAACTCGGCTCGCTCGCCGGGATCCCCGTGCTCATAAAGGACAACATCTCGGTCGCTGGCTCGCCGGCGACCGCGGGCTCTCCCGCGCTGCTCGGAGCCGAGGCCGCTGACGCGTTCCTGATCGGCAGGCTGCGCGGCGCCGATGCGGTCATCTTGGGCAAGGCCAACTTGTCGGAATGGGCCAACTTCCGCTCGACCCAGTCCACGAGCGGCTGGTCGACGCTCGGCGGACAGGCGGTCAACCCGCATGGGACCGGCCGCAACCCGTCAGGGTCGAGTTCGGGCTCGGCGGTGGCGGTCGCGGCCGGGCTGGCGCCGATTGCGGTCGGGACCGAGACCGACGGCTCGATCGTGAGCCCGTCACATTCCTGCGGCATCGTCGGCATCAAGCCCACGCTCGGCCTGATCAGCCGGGCAGGCATCGTCCCGATCTCGGCCGAGCAAGACACCGCGGGGCCGATGACCAGGACAGTCGCCGATGCCGCCGCGCTGCTGGGCGCTCTGGCCGGAGCCGACCCGGCCGACCCCGCGACCGGCCGAGCGGTTGAGCGGCCCGCGGATTACACCACGTTCCTCGACTCGTCAGCGCTTACGGGCGCCAGGATCGGCGTCTGGCGCGAGGGTTCAGCTCAGGCGACCGCCGCGGCCGCAGCCGTGCTGGACAACGCGGTCAGCCTGATCCGCGCTCAGGGCGCCGAGGTGATTGATCCGGTCGTGCTGGCCGACGCTGACAAGATCGCCGAGCACGAATTCATCGCGATGCGGCACGAGTTCAAAGACGACTTGAACGCCTACCTGGCCGCGCTCGGTGGCGAACACCCGATGTCGCTCGGCCAGTTGATTGCCTTCAATGACCGTAACGCGGACCGCGTGCTTACTCATTTCGGCCAGCAGATCTTCGAGCAGGCAGAGGCGACATCCGGGCGGTCGGCTCCTGAGTGGCGATCGGCCAGGGAACAGGCCAATGACCTGGCCAAGTCCGGGCTGGACGAGGCGCTGACCGAGCACCGGCTTGACGCCGTGCTCACGCTGAGCGGCAATCCGGCCTGGCTGACCGACTACGTGCTTGGCGACAACTACACGGTCGGCACGTCGTCGCCAGCGGCGGTCGCTGGGTACCCGTCGATCACCGTGCCGGCCGGCCGCGTCAGTGGCCTGCCCGTGGGCATTTCGCTGATCGGCCCGGAGTGGAGCGAGCCGAGACTGATCGCGTTGGCGTATTCGTTCGAGCAGGCGCGTAGCTGAGGGCCAGGGGACAGGCCAGGTATGGGTGAGCGCAGGCATGGCGAGCGATAACCTTGCCGCCATGGACTCCTGGCCTGCTCCGCCTGTTCCCGGGCTGCCTGGACGAGCCCCGGAGCCCGTGGTGTGGGACACGGTGAGCGGCGGCAAGCTTCCCGCGGCCCGAGGGAACCCTGCCACAATCTACGCGTGCGGTATCACACCCTACGATGCGACGCACATCGGGCATGCGGCGACGTACATCGCGTGGGATTCGCTCGTCCGTACGTGGCGGGATGCCGGGCACGAGGTGCGTTACGTCCAAAATGTCACAGATGTCGATGATCCGCTGCTCGAGCGCGCAGCGCGGGACGGCGAGGACTGGCGGCAGCTCGCCCACCGCGAGATCGAGCGCTTCCGTTCGGACATGGCGGCGCTGCGGGTGTTGCCGCCCGATCACCTGGTTGGTGCCGTGGAGTCGCTCGGGTTGATCGAGGAGTTCAGCGGGGTGCTCGCCGGGCGGAGCGTCCTGTACGACCTCGATGGCGACACATACTTCTGCCGGTCGGCGGATCCCGCCTTCGGCTCGGTATCCGGGCTGGATACCGAAACCATGATCAAGCTGTCCGCCGAGCGTGGCGGCGACCCCGGTCGGTTTGGCAAGAAAGACGCGCTTGACCCGCTGGTCTGGCTGGCCAAGCGACCTGGTGAGCCTTCGTGGGAGTCCAGCTTCGGGCCGGGAAGGCCGGGCTGGCACGTGGAGTGCGCGGCCATCGCGACGCGGTACCTGGGGCCCGGCTTCGACGTGCAGGCGGGCGGGTCTGACCTGATCTTCCCTCATCACGAGATGAGCGCCTCGCACGCCAGAGTCGCTTTCGGCGCGGCCGGAACCGCCGACGCTGCCGGTGCCGCGCGCGAGAAGGCGTTCGCGCGCAGGTACGTGCACTCGGGCATGGTGCGGCTCGGCGGCGTCAAGATGTCGAAATCCCTGGGCAACCTGGTGTTCGTGTCAGCGCTTCGAGGCTCCGGTGTCGACCCCATGGCGATCAGGATGGCCATACTCGCTCACCAGTACCGGCACGACTGGGACTGGACGGACGAGGGGCTCAGGGCGGCTGAGGCTCGGCTGGGCCGCTGGCGTGAGGCGGTGCGAGTATCGACCGCCGGGGCGCGCGATGGCGCAGGTGCTCCGACCACCGGGGCCGGTGCGGCCGGGGAGAGCGAGATCGCGACGATGCGCGAACGGATGGCTGACGACCTCGACTCGCCCGGCGCGCTGGCCGTCGTCGACGCCTGGGCCGACGCGGCGCTGGCGGGGCCGGAGTCGGCCGCGCGAGCCGAACCCGCGCGCTCGGCACGCTTGGTCAGCGACGCCGTCGACGCGCTGCTCGGTATCGAGCTGTAAGACCACCCACAGGCGCCGGAGGCCTCCGAGTCACATCGTCGGCGTCAATGGTCGCCTTCCGGCTGTGGACAATCGCCGAGTTGTCAACAGCCAGCTAATTTGCCGATGGCTGCCCACTGGCCAGCGCAGCCACCCTCAGTTCCATGACCACATCACCATCCGACGAACCCCAGGCCGACAACCGACAGCCTCCCGACTCACAATCCGCGGCCTCGCCAGCTGCGTACTCCATGATTCCTGGCTCGCCGCCTCAAGACGCCACTGCCACGGATCCGCTCACGACCGGACTACGTTGCCGGGTCCGGGTCGGTTCGGCGGACGGGTTACTCGCCGTCGTGCCGCACCTGCTCGGCTTTCATCCCGCCGACAGCCTGGTCATGCTCGGCATCGGCGGTCCGCATTCAAGGATCAGGCTTACCTTCCGCTACGACCTGCCAGATCCGCCTGAGCAAGAGCTGGCGACCGACATAGCGGAGCACGCCGTTGCCGTGCTGAGCCGCCAGCGGCTCACGATGGCCGTAGCCATTGGCTACGGCCCCGCGAGTACGGTCACGCCGGTCACGGACGTGGTTTTGGACGCGTTGCGCAAGGCCGGGATCGCTATCCAAGACGTGCTCCGGGTGGACGGCGGGAGGTACTGGTCGTACTTGTGCGGCGACCCCCAGTGCTGCCCGCCGGACGGCGTAGCGTTCGACGCGTCCGCCCATCCGGCGTCCGCGGCGCTCGCCGCCGCTGGCCTTCCGGCGCGGCCCGACCGCGCCGCGCTTGCTGGCACGCTAGCGCCTGTTGCCGATGCCGCCATGGCGATGCGCGAGGCGGTTCAGCGAGCCAGGCGAAAGGCGGGCAACCTGATCGACTTCGAGGCCGCAGCAGCCGGGGGCGATCCGTTCCAGGCCGTCGCTGACGCCGGACGCCGGTCGGTCAAGCAGGCTATCGCGCGCTATCGACGAGGCGGCGAATTGGCCGATCACGACCAGATCGCTTGGCTCGGCGTCGTGCTTGGGGATTTGCGGGTCAGAGACGACGCGTGGGCCAGAATGGACCCGCAGTTCAACGACGCTCACCAGCGGCTCTGGATCGATCTTGTGAAGCTGCTGCCTGCGGACGTCGTGGCGGCGCCAGCCGCTCTGTTGGCCTTCGCGGCGTGGCAGGCCGGAGACGGGGCACTAGCCAGCGTGGCGATTGAGCGAGCGCTCGAGGGCGATCCCGAGTATTCGATGGCCCTCCTGATCGCCGATGCCCTGCATGCCGGGCTACCGCCATCGGCGGCACGCCTGTCGATGACGCCCAAGCAGGTGGCTGCAAGCTATGCCAGGAGGCGGACTGGCCGCTCCGGCCAGGCCCGCGGGTCCGGCGAACCCCGCAGGTCCGGCCAGCTCGGCCGAAAGAGAGCCTGCTGACGCGGCTCGAAGTGGAGCCGACGAACTACGCGACACTCAGACGGTGACGCCAGGGGCGGGATCGTAACCTGCGGCAAGCAGCGCGAGCTCGCGCCCCTGGCGATACTGAAGGGCCGCGGGCGGCAGGTCGGAGGGGCAGCCGCTGAGCAGGACGTTGAGAGTGCCTTGCTCGCTGTCGCTGACCGGATCGGGGTCGGCTCCGCCATGAACTGCGCGGCGGAGCGCCTGCGCGGCGACGGCGGCGGCCGAGCCGAATAGCGCGGCGCCTGGTACCGCGGCGGTGATTTGGTCGGTGGCGAGCTCGTACTCCGTGCAGCCCAGGACGACAGCTCCGCAGCCAGTAGGCGTCCGGCGCGCAGCCTCGGCGATCGCCGCGTCGATCGCGTCGTTGTCGCCGGCGTCGATAGCGGTCGCCAAGCCGGGGCAGGCGACCGGCATCACCTGCGCCTGCGCTCCGAACTCCTCGATCAGCTTGCGCTGGTATTGGCTCGCTGTCGTGGCGACCGTGGCCCAGATGGCCACCGAGCTGGCCACCGCGGCGGCGGGCTTGATCGCCGGAACGGTACCGACGACCGGTATCCGCGGCTCGAACTGCGACCTGAGGGCATCGAGTGCGTGGACGCTGCCCGTATTGCACGCCATCACGATGACGTCGGGCTCGTAACTCGCCGCTGCCCTCGCGATCGTCAGCGAGCGCGCCGCGATGTCCTCGGGTGTCCTCGGTCCCCACGGCATTCCTTCCGGGTCCATGGCGATGACCAGGTCAGCGTCCGGGCGAAGCCTATGCAGCTCACTGGCCGCGGCCAGCACGCCGAGCCCGGAGTTGAGTAGGGCAAATCGCATGCGCCAACTGTAAGAGAATGTCGCGATCGGTGTGGTTAACCGCCGGTAACAACACCGTACGAACACTGCCAAGCGGCCGCCAGGGCCCCGCGAGTCCAGGCGCGGCCAGCCCTGGGGTAGAAGGCTATCGGACGGTAGAATTGATCAATTAAGCGTCATTCTGGCCACGCGGCGCGAATTGCCGAGCGGCCCGCCGGGTAGGTCAGATCCGCGGGCGACACCGGCCGTCGCACGCGAGTCGGAGGAGGGTCTGTTGACGCACGTCGCTGATCACGGCGAGCAGGTCAGTTCGCTCCTCGCGAGCCGGCACGCCGCGGCGGCCAGGTTGCGCCACTCCTACGCCGCGATCCCGCCGGGCACGCCGGTCCGGCTTGGCAAGTCCACATCCAACCTGTTCCGCTTCCGTGACCGCGGCGGCCGCGGATTGGTGACGCTCGACGTCTCGGCATTCGGCAGCGTGCTCGCCATTGACCCGCAGGCCAGGACGGCGGTCGTAGGCGGGATGACGACCTACGAGGACCTCGTTGACGCGACCCTGCGCCACGGAATGATGCCGCTAGTAGTGCCGCAGCTCAAGACCATCACGATCGGCGGTGCCGTGTCCGGCCTGGGGATCGAGTCATCCTCGCTGCGCAACGGGCTCCCGCACGAGTCTGTAATTGAGATGGAGATCCTGACCGGCGACGGCCGCGTTGTCACGGCCACCCCTGGCTCTGAGCATTCCGCGCTGTACTGGGGGTTCCCGAACTCATACGGCACGCTCGGCTACGCGCTCTGGCTGAAGATCTCGCTTGAGCCGGTCGCGCCTTATGTTCATTTGCGGCATTTCAGATTCGGTAGCGCGGCCGAGGTAATGAACGCGATCGCCGAGATCGCCAGGGACGGCAGTTACCGCGGCCACCGCGCCGACTTCATCGACGGCACCGCGTTCGCCGCGAGTGAGCTTTACCTGACCGTGGGCGCCTACAGCGAGATCGCACCCTGGCTGAGCGACTACGCGGGGCAGAGCATCTACTACCGCTCGATCCGCGGCCCGCGTGAGGACTTCCTCACGATCCGCGACTACCTGTGGCGGTGGGACACGGACTGGTTCTGGTGCTCGCGCGCGTTCGGCGTGCAGCGACCGCTGATCCGGCGATTGTGGCCGCGCCGATACCGGCGCTCTGACGTGTACCGCAAGCTTGTGGCGTTCGACCGCAGGCACGAGCTGACCGACAAGCTCGTCGCCAGGCGGGGCGGCCCGACGCGGGAGGCCGTGATCCAGGATGTCGAAATTCCGGTCGATCGCAGCGCCGAGTTCTACGCGTTCTTCTCCGCAACTGTCGGCATGAGCCCGGTCTGGCTCTGCCCATTGCGGCTACGCGCCGACCGCGCCTGGCCGCTATATCCGCTGCGGCCCGACCAGATCTACGTGAACTTCGGATTCTGGGGAACTGTCGCCCTGCCGGAGGGAGCGAGCGGCGGCTACTACAACCGGCAGGTCGAAGACAAGGTCACAGAGCTTGGCGGGCACAAGGGGCTCTATTCGACCTCGTTCTACTCGCGCGAGGAGTTCGCGCGCCTCTATAACGGCGATGCCTACGCCGCCCTTAAGCAGGAATATGATCCCGACGGCCGCCTGGCGACTCTCTACGACAAGTGCGTCGGCGGCCAGTGAGAAGGAGACTGTGATGGCGCTAGCTGACGTATTCGAGCGAGCCGCAGGTGCCGGCGCTCAGGTGAGGTTCCTGGCGTACGACGGCAGCAGCGCGGGCAACCCCGGCTCGCCGGGAGTGACGGTCACGGTCCGCAGTCCCGTCGCGGTGTCTTACCTGGCGCAATCGCCCGGCGCCCTGGGCCTGGCCAGGGCCTACGTCGCCGGTCACCTCGATGTCGACGGCGACATGCACACCGCGCTCGCGCGGCTCGCCGGCGCCCAGCGGATTCACCGGTCGCTGTCGGAGCGACTGTTGCTGCTGGCTCAGCTCGGCGGGCCGAAACTGCTGATCCGCCGGGTCGCGCCGCCGCCGCAGGAGGTCAGGGTAAACCGGCGGTGGTTGTCGGGGCGGCGGCACTCCATGGGCAGGGACGCAAGCGCGATCTCGCACCATTACGACGTCTCCAACACCTTTTACGAGTGGGTGCTCGGACCCTCGATGGCCTACACGTGTGCGTGTTACACCCATGCTGACGCGACGCTCGAGGAGGCCCAAGAGCACAAGTTCGACCTCGTGGCCAGGAAGATCGGGTTGAAGCCAGGCATGCGGCTGCTCGACGTGGGCTGCGGCTGGGGCGGCATGGTGATGCACGCTGCGCGCAAGTACCAGGTCCGCGCGCTCGGCGTCACGCTGTCTGAGCAGCAGGCGATCTGGGCACAGCGCGCTATCAAGGAGGCAGGTCTTGAGGAACTCGCCGAAGTCAGGCATCTGGACTACCGGGAGGTCCCCGAGAGCGAGTTCGACGCGATCAGTTCGATCGGGCTGACCGAGCACGTCGGAAGGGCCCAGCTTCCCCGTTACTTCGCCTACCTATACGACAAGCTCAATCCTGGCGGCAGGCTGCTGAACCACTGCATTACCAGGCCGGACAACCGCGGTCCTTCGAGGGTCACCGACGGGTTCATCTACCGGTACGTGTTTCCGGACGGGGAACTTGAGGGCCCAGGGCTCCTGGTCTCGCAGATGCACGATTCCGGGTTCGAGGTCAGACACGAGGAGAACCTGCGAGAGCACTATGCGCTCACGCTCGCAGCCTGGTGCGCCAACCTCGATAGACACTGGGACGAGGCAGTCGCGGAGGTAGGCGAGCCGACCGCTCGAGTCTGGCGACTCTACATGGCCGGGTCGCGGCTCGGCTTCGAGCGCAACCAGATCCAGCTGCATCAGATCCTCGGTGTCAAGCTCGCCAGCGGCGGTCAGTCCGGCATGCCGTTGCGCCCCAACTGGGAGCCGACAGCGGTCCGCTGACGCCCCAGACCTCAGGCGCCGCGATAGCTGTCGGCGACCGTGAACGCGAGGTCGAGCGCCTGGCTGCGGTTCAACCGCGGGTCGCACGCGGTCTCGTACCGCTGATGCAGGTCGTCGGCGACGATCTCGTGGCTCCCGCCGACGCACTCGGTGACGTTGTCGCCGGTGAACTCGATGTGGATGCCACCGGGATGGGTGCCCTCGGCGCGGTGGACCTCAAAGAAGCCGTGCACCTCGCTGAGCACGTCGTCGAAGTGCCTGGTCTTGTGGCCGCTCGGGGCCTCGAAGGTGTTGCCGTGCATCGGGTCACAGATCCACGCGACCGGCGCGCCGTCCTGCGTCACGGCTCTGACGAGCCCGGGGAGGACCATTTTGATGTTCCCAGCGCCCATCCTTGTGATCAGGGTCAGCCGGCCAGGCTGCCGCCCGGGGTTCAACTCCCTGATCAGCCCAAGCAGCTCGTCGGGCGTGGCACGCGGGCCGACCTTGACGCCGATCGGGTTGCTGATCGAGCGGGCGAACGCCACATGCGCGCCGCCGACCGCCCTGGTACGCTCCCCGACCCACAGGAAGTGCGCGGAGGTGTCGTATGCGCGCCTGGTTCGCGAGTCGACCCTGGTCAGGGCCTGTTCGTAGTCCAGCAACAGCGCCTCATGGCTGGAGTAGAGCTCGACCGTCCGCAGCTCGGCAGGATCGGCGCCGCACGCCCGCATGAAGCTGAGCGCCCTGTCGATCTCACCAGCTAGCCGCTCGTATCGCTGCCCAGCCGGGCTATCGGCGACGAAGTCCTGGTTCCACGCGTGGACCTGGTGCAGGTCGGCGTACCCGCCTGTGGTGAACGCCCGGCACAGGTTCAGCGTCACCGCCGAGCTGTGGTAGGCACGCAGCAACCGGTCAGGATCAGGGGTTCTGGCCCGCGCGGAGAATTCGAGTCCGTTCACCGCGTCGCCGCGGTATGCGGGCAGCTCGACGCCGTCCCTGGCCTCGGTCGGCTTGGAGCGCGGCTTGGCAAACTGCCCGGCCAGACGGCCGATCTTGACGACGGGGACGCTCGCTCCGTAGGTGAGCACGACGGCCATCTGGAGCAGGGTCTGAATCTTCGCGCGGACCGCTGAGGCGGTCGAGCCTGCGAACGTCTCAGCGCAGTCGCCGCCCTGGAGCAGGAAGGCCTCGCCGTTCGCGACGGCCGCGAGGCGCTCGGTCAGCAGGTCGCATTCGCCGGCGAACACCAACGGAGGCAGCCCGGCCAGCTGGGCCTTCACCGCTGCGAGCCGGTCGGGGTCTGGCCATTCCGGTTGCTGCGCCGCCGGCCTAGACCGCCAGCTCGCCGGCCCCGCGCCGGTGTCAGCGACGGCGAGCCCCCCGGGGTCGGGCGCCAGATCCTGCCAGCGCTGAGGCCGGGCTGTCGTCGTCATGCGGCCGACGGGCTGCGGGGGATCACAGATCACAAGGTTAGCCGAGCGCTCAGCGACCGAGTCGGCCGACTGGAGTCCGCCGTTCGCTCGTGACGAGGTTGGCTTGCGGCGAAATGACGCGGCAGTCACCTGGCGGCCGGGCCGCGTTCGCAGATCCGGGCGTCGGCGGCGAGAATGGCAGCATGGATCCCGCCCCGCGCGTCCCCCTGACGCCCGGCAGGTGCCGCGATGTCGTGTTGCTCGGCTCCACTGGGTCTATCGGCACGCAGGCGGCCGACATCATCCGGCGCAATCCCGACCGGTTCCGGCTGACCGCGCTCGCAGCTAACGGTGGCAATCCGGCGCTGCTTGCCGAGCAGGCGCTTGAGTTCGGCGTCGAGGCGGTGGCGGTCGCCAGCGAGGGCGCAGCGCCAGAGGTTCACGACGCGGTGCATGCTCTGGCTCGCGGGAACGGAAGGCCGGTGCCGAAGGTGCTCGCCGGGTCCGCAGCCGTCGCGGAGGTCGCGGCCTGGCCGGCCGACGTCGTCCTGAACGCCGTGACCGGCGCGGTCGGGCTGGCCGCGACCCTGGCCGCGCTTGACGCTGGCCGATTGCTTGCGCTGGCCAACAAGGAGTCGCTGATCATGGGCGGCAAGCTGGTGACCGACCGCGCGGCGCCCGGCCAGATCGTTCCCGTCGACTCCGAGCACTCCGCGATCGCGCAATGCCTACGCAGCGGCAGCGCGAACGAGGTTCGCAGGCTGATCATCACCGCGAGCGGCGGCCCGTTCCTGCACTGGACGCGCGAGCAGATGACGGACGCCGCGCCCGCAC
>Ga0126378_10003372_pt1 | contig 12072 bp, 12 predicted proteins | sample PanSoiMetPlot_23_FD_92587 | JGI IMG/M metagenome (GOLD analysis project Ga0126378, IMG submission 92587) | Tropical forest soil microbial communities from Panama - MetaG Plot_23 | ecosystem: Environmental > Terrestrial > Soil > Tropical forest > Bulk soil | place: Panama | collected 2016-02-17
GATTTTCCAATTGGCGAGGTCGCCCTTCTCAGAAACTTGAAATCCGCCGAGCACGGCGACGTCCAGATGCCCGCCGCGAGTCATCAAGTGCGCATCGGCCTGATGGAAGAAAGATGCGCCGCGAATCAACGTGACTGGAACTTTCATGGCGTCGACCAGGTCATAGTCTTCTTCGCCGGGTCGAGCGCGGCGGCCCATCCCGAGAATTCCATTTTCGCTGTGAAAATAAACGATGATGCCTTTCGGGAGATAGTCGGCGATGAGGTTGGGAATGCCCCAGCCGAGATTGACGTAAGCGCCGTCGGGCAATTCGAGTGCGGCACGCTGCGCGATCTGTTCGCGCGTGAGGCGTGTCTTGTCTTGCAGGACTCTTTCCTGAGTGCGCTCACCCGGCATAGTGAAGCCCCTTCGCTTGCACAATGCGATGCACGAAAATCGCGGGCGTCATCACGTGTTCCGGCTCGATTGAGCCTACCGGCACGATTTCATCTACTTCTGCGATTGTTGTGTCCGCGGCCATGGCCATGATCGGATTGAAATTCCTGGCCGCCAGCCGGTACGTTAGGTTGCCAAGCTCATCTGCCGTCTGCGCCTTGATGAAAGCAAAGTCCGCGTGAATCGGCATTTCCAGAATGCAGCGCTTGCCCTCGAGAACGCGTTCTTCTTTGCCGTCGGCAACTTCTGTGCCGACACCGACGGAAGTGTAGAAGCCTTGCAGGCCGGCTGCGGCGGCGCGCATGCGTTCGCAGAGGATGCCTTGCGGCACTAATTCAAGCGTCACTTCTTTTGCGGCAAAGCGCTCCTGAAAGTAATTCGCGTGTGGGCCAGGGAAGGAAGCGATCACGCGCTTGACCTGATTGTTCTTGAACATGACACCCAGTTCGCCGTCGCGCGTGCCGCAATTGTTGCTGATAGCAGTGATGTTCCTGACACCTTTGCGCACCAACGCCTGAATTAGATTATTGGGAAATCCTGCCCCGCCAAATCCGCCGAACATGATACGCGCGTCATCGGGAACATCGGCGACTATTTCATCCGTGCTGGAATAGATCTTCTTTTTCATCGCTTCCTGTCGCTTAGGCCTTAGCGGCGAACCGCGCGCGATCTCCCTTGCTTGCCCGTAACCTGGCCTCCACGCCCGACTCAACAAGCCACCGGCCCGTGGCCGTTCCGCGCAAATCGTTCTGCACAAGCGCCCGCAGATCCGCTTCGTCATCGACATCCATTTCCAGTCTGGCGTTGTTTCGCAGAATCACCCGAGCCCCAATGCGTTCGGCTTCGCCTACATGTTTCGCATAGCTTCCCTCGCCGAAGTGGGAAGGAAACAACGCTGGCGGCACTCGCAGAATCGCATTTGTTCCCTGGCCATCGCGGGACGGCACGATGACGACTGCCGGCATTTCACAGTCGATCGCCAGCAATTCATCGATATCCGAGGTTCGCACCAGCGGCACATCCAGGGGTATGCGAAGCAAACCCGTTATGCCGCGCTCCTCGCAAATCCTGGATGCGGCGTCCACAGAATCGCTTTCGGAAACTTGTCGGTCTTCACGCAGAACCTCCCAACCGTTTTCCTCTGCCACTCGTACGGCGGGCGCATAATTTGTCACCACAAAGATCTTCTCTGCGAACCGTACTGCTTGCACCGCCCGAACCGTGTCCGCAAGCATGGCTCCTGCGAGTCCAAGCCGCTCCTCGGATGTCAGCACCTCAGCCAGCCTTTTCTTGGCGTGCCTCAAATCTTTGATGGGTAGCAATATCGCGCGCATGAGAAGTTGCTCAGTAAGCGCCCTCGGTGTAGCCCGCATGACTCTCGGTTCGAACAAGGCGCAATTGCTGTGCAGCGGCGGGGGGATCGTCCTCGCGCCGTTCGAACAAGCGGCGAATCCTGTACGTGGTGGACCGTTCGGCAGGAACACGGCCGATGCTTCGGATGTAAGCGCGAAATTCCTCGGGAGAAACATACTCGCCAAAGGTGGCGCCCGCGGCCTTCGAAATATTTTCCTCCATCAACGTTCCGCCAAAATCGTTGGCGCCGGCCTGCAAGCAGGCAAGTGAAGTTTCGATTCCGAGTTTTACCCAGGATACTTGTACGTTGCGAATGGCGCCGCGCAAGAGTACACGGCATAGGGCGTGAACGCGCAAGTGCTCGTCTCGCTTCGCACCGGGGCGCGCGCCGCCGTGTTTGTAAAGCCGTGTATTCTGATGAATAAAACCGAGTGGGACGAACTCGGTGAATCCGCCCGCGCGTTTCTGAATCGAGCGCAATAGGAAGAGATGGCGCACCCAGTCAGCAGGTTCTTCGACGTGGCCGTACATCATGGTTGAGGTCGTCGGAATGCCAAGCTCGTGCGCCGTGGTAATGATTTCGACCCAGCGCGCCGCAGGTAGCTTATTGGGGCTGAGCTGCATACGGATGCGGTCATCCAGGATCTCTGCGGCCGTGCCCGGAATGCTTCCCAGCCCTTCGTCCTTCATCATCCGCAGATAATCCCGTAGCGGCATCCCGGTTTTCCGTACGCCGTAATCGATCTCCATCGGGGAAAAGGCATGGACATGCATTGCGGGAATCGCGCGCTTGATTGTCCGCAAAAGGTCGCGATAGAAATATCCATCGAGGTCGCGCGGCAGGCCCCCTTGGATGCAAACTTCGGTAGCGCCGCAATCCCAAGCTTCTTGCGCGCGGCGAACGACCTCATCGAAAGAGAGCGAATAGGCATCGGGGGCGGCTGGGCCTCGGCCGAAACCACAAAAACTGCAGCCCACGAAACAAACATTCGTGAAATTGATGTTGCGGTTGACGACGTAGGTGATCGTTTCCCCAACCGTTTCGCGCCGCAGATAGTCCGCGACAGCGATTAGCGCCTGTAAAGTGTGTTCGTCGGCAGTCGCAAGTTCCAGTCCCTGCTCAAAAGAAAGTTCCTCGCCACGCAGGACGGCATCGAGAGACTCTTGAACGTTAGACGCGCACAAAGCAACGGCTTGCTCGAGGTTTTGCTTCTGCGAAGATGCGGCTTCCGCTAACGCAGTCACTGGTTCGTCTCGTTTCTGTCTCGGTCAGAGGTCGGACGCAGGGCTTCCGACGGTCAGGCTTGGCAAAGGCCATCCTATCAGAGCAAGGCTGACAACCGAAATTCGGAGAGAGCTATTCGGGCCGCTAGGAAAGGAATAAGAGCTGGCAGAGCAGCGTTGCATAGAAGCAGTGAGTTCTCGCCTCGCGCACGTGCCTCCATGCCGCCTTTCTGCGGCTGCGAGAAAGACTGCCAGAACTTCGGACGGGGAAGGTACTGAAAGAGTGAGTATGAGGTTACGATTTGCAGGGCGCTATTTGGCTGCGCCAACTAAAGACGCTATTCGTTGCGGCAACAAATCGGCAACGGGATTAGACTTGTTTCCATGAGGCGGAACACATTTTTGATTGTCGCGGGCCTTGCGCTCCTCGGCTTGGCCGCGGGGATGGCCGTTGCGGTAATGCATGACGGTTTAAGCGCCAGGGCCAAACCAAGCGGATTGGAAACAGTGTTGGCGCGGAATGCGCGGCATCTTGCCATCCCTGCCGGGGCAAGGCAGGCGCAAAACCCTGTAATGGACTCGGCGGAAGGCCAACGAGACGCGAGGCTGCATTTTGCGGATCACTGCGCAATCTGCCATGCCAACGACGGCAGCGGCGACACTGCAATTGGCAATGGACTCTATCCCAAACCTCCCGATCTGCGGCTCCCGGCGACGCAGAGTCTGACTGACGGTGAACTGTTTTGGATCATTGAGAATGGTGTGCGGTTCACCGGCATGCCTGCCTTTTCTGAAAACGGAGGGGATCATTCCTCTGCATTGCACCACGGCGGCGACGAAGCCAGCTGGCGACTCGTGCACTTTATCCGCCATCTTCCGCACTTGACAGCAGCAGAGCGGCTCGAAATGGAACGGTACAATCCGAAAGGCCCGGAGGATCGCACGGAAGAACAAGGGGAAAATGAATTTTTGAATGGAGCAACGCCGAAGGCAAGACCCGAATCACAACACCAGGACCGGAAATGAGGCGGCTAAGTCGAAGTTCCGCTTCCTATGGAGATGCTCATGAAAGCTCGATGGTTGACGGTGGCGACGACACTCAGTTTGGTCTGCGGCTCGGCATTTGCACATGGAAGCAAAGTGCACGTAAGAGGAACGGTAGAAAAAATTGCCCCAGATTCATTGCAGATCAAAGCTCTGGACGGAAAGACCACAGAGGTGAAACTGGCGGCCTCGACGGTTTACGTCTTACACCTCGCGCAGAAGTCAGCTCAGAACTCCCCTGGCTCGGAAGACAAGCCGGCTCAGCTTGCGGACCTCGCGGTGGGGGACTTGGTCGTCATTCATGCGACGCCGAAAGGCGACAAGCTGGAAGCGGACGAGGTCAAGTTTTCTCTTCGCAAGGCGCGCAAGGATGGCCCTAGAGCAACGCAAAAGCCGAAGTCGTGAATAAGCTCTCAGTTGTCAGTTATCAGGTTTCAGTTTCTGAGGCGATGTTTTGAGAGAGCTTTTCAAGAATACGAGTTTCCTAAGAGTTTCCGCTAGTCGACCAGATGACAAGAATGCGTTTTCAACACCAGCCAGACTTGCTTCTCCGCTGCTAATTCGAGCGCGCGGACGGCTCCCGGCGTAACATGCACGACGAACGCCACGCCGCAATCTACTCTTGCAATCACCATTGCGCCACGGCGCTCCAGAGAGACGATTTTTCCTTGCAGGACGTTTCGCGCGCTGAGGCCGCGCGGCGGTTCCGTGGCCAGCATGATGTCGCCTGCGCGGATTGCGATGTGTACGTGGTCTGCGGCCGACACATGGGCAAGTGGAACTTCTATCTCGCGAGTCGTTTCTCCCAGGCGCACGCGCATCACGCCGTCCGGCTCACGAAGGTCGAGGACCGTGGCGGCAAGCAAGTTCTCAAATCCGCTCGCTTGTGCTAGCCGCTTGCGTCGCGGCGCGTCCAATACCTCCATCGGAGCACCACGACCCAAAACGCGGCCTCTGTCGATGGCGATGACGCGCTCGCCCAATGCATCCACTTCATCGCGGCTGTGCGTGACATAAAGGATAGGGATGCGCTTTGCTGCGTTCCAGGCCCGCAGATCATCCACGATGGAGCCCTTGAGTTCGCTATCCAACCCCGTCAACGGTTCATCCAACAGGAGCACTCGCGGGGCTGTCACCAGAGACCTTGCTAAGGCCGTTCTCTGCCTCTCGCCGCCGGATATTTGCGAAGTCTTCTGATTCCGCAAATGGGCGACGCGAAAGGCTTCGAGAACCTCCGCAGCGCGCGCTTGCCGCTCCGTTTTGGGCAAATTGTTCAGGCCGTACTCCACATTCTGGCCAACCGTAAGGTGCGGAAACAGAGCCAGAGATTGAAATACGTAGGCCACGCGACGCTTTTGTGCGGGAAGGTCGACTTGCGCCGAGGAATCGAAGAAGACATCTTCGCCCGAGATGATCTTGCCGCAGTCCGGCCGCACTAATCCGGCCACGCAGTCGAGCAGAGTCGACTTTCCCGCGCCGGAAGAGCCGAACAAGATGGTGATGCCCGGCGGCGCTTCAATGGAGACATCGAGAACAAAGGAGGCTGCGCCGTTGCGTCGCTCAGCGCGTATGCTCGCCAAGAGCGAAGAGGAGGCTACTTCGCGGTCCGTTATTTCCATGAAATCGTCCACACGCGACGGTTGATCCCATACACAAGACAGAGAACCACAAAGGAAATGGCCAACAGTAGAAGCGCCTGTTCGTTCGCTTGCGCGTATTCGAGCGACTGAACGCGGTCGTAAATGTCAATGGAAACGGTGCGTGTCACGCCCGCAAGGTTTCCGCCGACCATGAGCACAACGCCAAACTCTCCGAGCGTATGCGCGAAGCTCAGCACCAGCGCGGTCACCACGCCTGGAAAAGACAAAGGTAGAATGATGCGCCGAAACGTTCGCCATCTTCCCGCGCCCAAAGTGGCAGAAGCATTGAGAAGGTTGCGGTCGACAGTCTCAAACGAGACCATGAGTGGCTGCACGGCGAAGGGAAAGCTGTATAGAACGGAAGCGATCACCAGCCCCGCGAAAGTGAACGCAAGGCCATGGCCGAAGAGTGCCCCCCACAACTTTCCGAGCGGACCACGCGGTCCCATCGCGAGCAGCGCATAAAACCCGAGAACGGTTGGAGGAAGGACCAGCGGCAACGCAACGATCGATTCCAGCACGAATTTTCCGCGCCAGGTCGAATATGCAAGCCAGTAGGCGACTGGCGCTCCGATCAGCAACAGGATTACCGCCACGCAGCCGGCCAATTCGAAAGATAGCCACAGCGAGGTCATTGCTTCCCCAACTCTTTTTATTCCCCCACTTTGAGGGATATGGCTTTAGTTGTTCCCTGGAACTGCGAACCCGTGCTTCTCCAAAATCTCGCGGCCTGCTGCGCTCTTCACAAAGTCCAGAAAGGCGCGTGCCGTAGTCTTATTCTTGGCACCCTTCAGCACGACTGCACCTTGACGGATGGGAGGATACATTTCCGCCGGAACCTCCCAGATTTGTCCATCCTTCATTCCAGGGGAAAGCGCTAACGAGCGGGCAATGATCCCCGCCTGCGCATTGCCGGATTGTACAAACTGCGCGGCCTGCGAAATATTTTCGCCGTAGACCAACTTCGTCTTCACCTGGTGGTAGATGCCTGCCTTCTGCAGCGCTGAAACGGCCGCCTTGCCGTACGGTGCATGCGCCGGATTGGCAATGGCGATTTTCTGCACGCGCGCATCGAGCAAAGCATTCCAACCTTGTTTCACGAGATCTCTTATCGTGTTTGCCGTCGCCCAAATCACAATTCGCCCCTCAGCGTATTCCCACATCGTGCCAGCTTCGGCGAGACCGGCGGCATCCAACTTCTTCGGATATTCGATATCGGCGGAGAAAAAAAGGTCGAACGGGGCACCGCTCTGAATTTGGGCGAAGAAATTGCCACTTGAGCCGCTCGTGACATCTACTCTTGTACCTGTCTTGTCCCCAAACTCCCTCGATAACTCGGCCATCGCGAATTTCAAATCCGCGGCGGCAGCAATCCGCAATTTCTGCTCTTGATCATGTCCTTTCGCTGCAACAAGCAGCAGCGCCGCAAGAATCACGAAGCAAGCAAGCAACTCGCGCGATTTGGCTCTTAAAGGAGTCACAAGTCGCCAATTAATGGCCATAGGCGGCTGCTCACACTCGGAGAATCATCACTTCCGTGGACTTGATCAGCGCCGCCGCACGATCTCCCGGCTTCAGACGGAGCTCTTTCGCCGCGTCCGCAGTAATGATCGAGGTGATGTGCTGTTCGCCAATCGCCAAGGTCACTTGAGCGAGCAGCCCGCTAAACTTGAGCCCGACAACACGGCCAATCAATTGATTTCGCCCGCTGATCTTGCGGAAATGCAGGCGCCGCGCCACAAGATCTCCCCGCTCGAACTTCTTTGGAATCAGCCGGTCGATTTCACTCTCCGGTACGCGATGGTGACCGCCAGGCGTCTTCACCGACTTGAGTTTCCCGTGGTAAATCCATTGCTTGAGTGTGGGGTAGCTGATGCCGAGAATGTTCGCCGCTTCTCGCGGCGCCAGCAGCTTCTGCACGAGACCCTCCTGCACATGTGCAGAATATAGCAACCATATACGCCAGTTCAATACACTTCTATACGATTCACGTGTCGGCCTGCATTTCAGAGAACAACGTCGGTTCTTAATTCCGCAGCGGCTTGCCGGTCTTCAGCGTATGAGCGATACGCTCTTGGGTTTTCTTTTCGCCGCATAGCGTGACAAACGCCTCGCGCTCGAGATCGAGAACGTATTGTTCGCTGACTAGCTGCGGCGAGGTGAGTGGGCCGCCCGCTAGAATGTTCGCGAGCTTGCGCCCGACGTGAGCGTCATATTCCGAGGCGTATCCGCCACGCACCATCATGTGGATCGCCAGTTTCGCGCCCGCAAGAAATTGTTCGCCGAGCACTTTGATTTGCGTTGTCTGTGCTCCTTCTTGCCAGCCCGCCGCCGACGGTTGGTAGCCGCCGCGCACCAACGCCAGTGCAGCTTCCTTTGCGTCTGCGACCAGTCGGTCACGGTTCATCGAAACGCCATCTTCGCGCCGCAGATAGCCGAGGTCGCGGCACTCCTCGGCGCTGGTGCCAACTTTGGCCATGGCGATCGCCTCAAACACCGGCTTCAGCGCGTGAAACAAATCCAGATCCTCCCCACTGGCAGCGTTTTCATTCGCGCGGATGAGCATTTCCTTCGTTCCGCCACCCCCGGGAATCAAGCCCACTCCGGTTTCAACGAGTCCGATATACGCCTCAGCTGCTGCTTGAATCCTGGCGCCATGGAGACTCACTTCGCATCCACCGCCCAGAGCCATGCCCTGCGGCGCGACGACTACCGGCTTCGGCGCATACTTGATCGCCAGATTTGCGTTCTGAAACTGCCTCACCATCATGTGCAGGTCGTCCCATTCCTGCTCCTGAGCCGCGACCAATACGAGCATCAGATTTGCCCCAACTGAAAAATTGACGGCTTGATTTGCGATCACCATGGCATCGAAATCATTCTCTAGACGTTTCAGCCCCTTTTGCATCATGGTGATCAGGTCCGCCCCGATGGCGTTCATCTTGGCGTGAAATTCGCAGCAAACAACTCCGTCTCCAAGATCGGTCAGGCTTGCCCCGGAGTTCCGCTCGATTTCGCGGCCCGCTTCTTTAAGTGATTTGAGGACGATGACGCCCCGTGGCTCCTCGACTCGCTTGGTTCTCCCCACGCAAACGTCAAAAACGGTCGTTGCGCCTTTCTCCGACTCATAGAAGCCTTTGCGTCCGCTCGCCAAGGCCTTCTCAATGACTGGAGGGACAGCTTTGCCTTCCTTCTGCAGTTGTGTAGCAAACGCCTTCACGCCTATCGCATCCATCACCTCGAACGGACCGAGTTCCCAGCCGAAGCCCCACCGCATGGCGCGATCCACGTCCTCGATATGATCAGAAATCTCCGGGACTCGCCTCGCGGCGTACAGACACATTTCAGAAAGTCCGCCCCAAATGAATTGCTGCGCCTTGTCGCCTTTCTGTCCTTCGAGCACGGGCCCAACCAAAGCGCGCAGCCGCTCACGCGTGTCTTCGATAGCTTTGCCCATTTCGAGCGAACCGAACTTCGCTTTTTGCCGCGGCCGGTAGTCCATCGTGTTCACGTCGAGCGTCAAGATCTCTTTTTCGCCTTCACCCCGAACCTTCTTGTAAAAACCCTGTCCAGTCTTGTCTCCCAGCCATCCACGTTTGGTCATTTCTTCGACCAGCGCCGGCACTTTGTAGACCTCCCGAGACTCGTCATTGGGCGCGGTGTCGTAAATGTTTTTCACTACGTGGACAAGCACGTCCAGTCCCACAATGTCGGCCGTGCGAAACGTTGCTGATTTCGGCCAACCAACGGCTGGTCCTGTGCAGGCGTCCACTTCTTCCACAGTCATGCCGAGCGTTCCCATTAAGCGCAGCGCGTTCAGCATCGAAAACGTACCAATGCGATTGGCGATGAAATTCGGCGTATCCTTCGCGATCACCACGCCTTTGCCGAGCCGCCGGTCGCAAATCTCGCTAAGCGACTCGACGACTTCCGGCAAAGTTTTCGGACCCGGAATCACCTCTACCAATTTCAAATAGCGGGGGGGGTTAAAAAAGTGCGTGCCCGCCCAATGCTGCTGAAACTCTTCGCTCATGCCTTCGGCGATCAGGCGCACCGGCAATCCAGAAGTGTTGGTGGTCATGATTGCGCCCGGTTTGCGAAATTGCGCCACACGGGCCAGCAGTTTTCGCTTAATCTCCAAATTTTCGGCGACGACTTCGATGATCCAATCAGCCTCGGCACAGCGCGCCAGGTCGTCGTCAAAGTTTCCGATGTTAATTCTGTCCGCAAGCGAAGCCGTGAAAAACGCGGCAGGTTTCGACTTCTTCGCTGCTTCCAGGCCTGCGCGGACGATTTTATTGCGCTCTGCCAGTGGTGCTTCGGGAGGCAGATTCGGCGGCACGATATCCAGCAGGATGCAAGGAAGCCCGGCATTTGCCAAATGCGCCGCGATTCGCGAGCCCATCGTCCCCGCTCCCAACACCACCGCTTTTTCAATGCGCCGTTTCATGGCCAGCCTTTCCGTGAAGCTCCAACGGAACGACAGGTTACAAAACCGTCATGCGCCGGTCAAACGCGCAGGCCCCACGCCGCAATAGCGTTAAAATGGAGGAATGGCCGACGAGGAAAAGTCTTCCGGACCTCTTGCGTGGTTCCGCTCCGCGAAAGACAAATTTCGCGCGTTCGCACATGGCCAAGAGCCGCACCCGCAGGAGCGTCCGCGCGTCGCTCTGGCCCTCGCGGGTGGTTTCGCACGCGGCATCTCACATATCGGCGTGTTGCGCGTTCTGCGTGAAGCAGGCATTCCCATCGACTGCGTGGCGGGAACAAGCGTCGGGGCCTTAATTGGCACGGCCTTTTGCGCCGGAGCTTCGCTCGAACTGATGGAAGAAGTTGGCAAAACCACCAGCTTCGCGGATTTTGGCCGCTGGACGCCTTCATGGCTCGGCCTCGCGACCAATCAGCGCATGGAAAAATTTCTCGCGCGAATGACCCCGGCTAAGACATTCGAAGAATTGCAAATCCCCATGGCCATCGCCGCCACGGACATCATTGCCGGCGTTACCGTCTACTACTCTCACGGCGCAATCGCTCCGCCCCTTCGCGCTTCCTGCGCGTATCCTGGATTGTTTGTGCCCATCCAGTATGAAAATCGCACGCTCGTAGACGGCTTTTTGACCGCGCCTGTTCCCGTCGAGGGAGCGCTCTTGCTTGGCGCGGACATTGTCATCGCGGTGTATCTTGAATCGGGAAACGTCGAGCAGCCTCGGACTTTCACGGACGTTCTCAGCCGCTCATTCAATATCATTCAGCGGCATTCAGACCTCGCATGGCGCGCTCAGGCGGACATCATCATCGAGCCGGATGTGAAGTCATTTGTCTGGGACGATTTCAGCAAAACACCGGAAATGGTGGCCGCCGGCGAGATCGCAGCGCTTCACGCCTTGCCGGAGATTCGGGCAGTGCTGCGCGGCGAAAAGCGCGACTCAACTGCCGGGGACGCTTTCTCTCCTGCAAGCTCGAAATAAGTAGCGCCCTTCTCGGGAGTGGTTCCTGCGAGGGTTTCGCATGCTCTAAGCCGAAGTGACCTTTACGATTACCTGTGTGCCCTGACCCTTGCCGCGCTGCGTCAGCCATGCGGCTAGCCCTTCGGCGAAGCGTTCCGGAGTTAGACGGAAACTGGCTTCCATCTTTCCGTCAGCGACAGGCAACGTATCATCGAAATCCGCGGAATTTGTGAAGTTGCGCATGCAGAATTGGTCCAACCATTCGAGCGGGCAAGGTTTCGTGTCACCCTGAATCACGACATGGACGTTGAATTTTTGCGCGTACATGAAACACGTGCCGGACTGCAACTCTCGACGGCTCTATTTTAGGACGGAAGCCCACGCTTGCGCGGGGGCAGCTACGAAACGCGTGGCCTTTTGACGGAATGAGCCAGCCCGACCGCTTCGAGCAAACAAATGAAGTACCAGCCGATGTCGGTCTGATACCAGCGCAATCCCAGGCGCGCCGAACCGGCGTGGGTGTGGTGATTCTTATGCCAGTTCTCGCCCCACGCAGTCAGCTGGAACGGACCGAGCCACCAGACATTGATGCTGGAATCCCCGCCATCTTTCGCTTCGCCGAGATGTGTCAGGCTGTTGACCAAGCATTGCAAGTGGAGCGAGTAGATCAAGCGCAGAGCCCCCATCCAGAAAAAACCCATCCAGCCGAAGCCCAGGATCAGTCCGCAGAAAATCGAAAGCAGAATAACGGGTGTTTCCGCCCACCCCCAAATCGTGTAGATGCCTCCTGTGAGTTCTGGCGCCCAGCGCTTCTTGTCGGCCGGTTCGGTTTGATACAGCCAGCGGAGATGCGCCCACCAAAAGCCACCCTGCTTCGGGCTCGAGATATCTTCAGGAAGATCGGTGACCGCGTGATGCAGGCGATGGTA
>Ga0126378_10003373_pt1 | contig 12072 bp, 9 predicted proteins | sample PanSoiMetPlot_23_FD_92587 | JGI IMG/M metagenome (GOLD analysis project Ga0126378, IMG submission 92587) | Tropical forest soil microbial communities from Panama - MetaG Plot_23 | ecosystem: Environmental > Terrestrial > Soil > Tropical forest > Bulk soil | place: Panama | collected 2016-02-17
AAAGATGAACACAGCCTCACGGGCGTACTGCCGTGCGGCTTCCAGCATCACGGAGGTGCCGTTGGCATTTACGGTGAAATCGACAGTTGGATTCGTGGCGGCCCAATCATGGGAAGGTTGAGCCGCGGTGTGAATGATCAGGACGATGGCATGGCGATATCTGGCGAAGATCTTCGAAATGCCGCTGGTATCGCGAATGTCGACTTCATAATGCCGGTAGCGCGGAACCTCCGCGCGCAGGCGGTTGCGGACCCAATCGGTTGAGGCTTCGGGGCCGAAGAAATCGGCGCGCATTCCGTTGTCAATTCCCACGACATCCATGCCCAGCGAGGCGAAGTAAGCGACTGCTTCGGAGCCGACCAAACCAGCAGAGCCTGTAATCAGTGCAACGCTCATGGGTTTTCTCCTGTTAGTGTTTAGTGGTCCTACGCGAATGAACTTCGCGAGAAGTGCGTTCCAAGGTCGCTAGTTCGACAAAGCGGGGACACGATCTGAAGCGCGAGTCAATGTTCGTTCGTAAATTTCCATCAGAATCGAATAGTTCCTCTCAGCTGTGTAATGCGCTTCATATTCTCGTCGAGCTGCTCGGCCCATTTCCTCCATGTCGGCGGGTTGCTTTAGGGCCCAATCCACTTCGCGAGCCAGGTCGTCGGGATCGCCGGGGGTGAAGTGGAGGCCAGTGGCATGGTCCGCCACGATCTCCTTCATGGCGCCGAGCCGGGAGCAAATCAACGGAGTGCCGCAGGCCATCGCTTCGGCAATCGCCAGGGGAAACCCTTCGTAACAGGTGCTTGGAACAACGACAAAGCGCGCACCTTTGACCAACGCCATGGTTTCCTCGCGGGATAGGCGTCCCCGGAAGTTGATCCGCGACGCAGCGTATTCTTGGGCTTTCGATTCGAGAGTTGCACGCAGCGGCCCGTCGCCGACGACGTGCAACGGGCAGCGAACTGGGAGGCGACGCCAAGCTTCGACTAGGACTGACGCGCCTTTTTCTTCAGACAAGCGGCCAGTGTACAAGGCATAGTCTCCGACGTTCGTGCGCTCCCCAGGGTCGGGATCCACGAAGTTCGGTTTGACCGCGATTTTGTTTGGATTCAGTCCGGCGGAGATGAATTTGTCGCGCGAGAAGTTGGTTAGGGCGATGTAGGTATCAATGGAGTGCCGCCACGTGCCCAAGAGAGTGTGGGTGGCAAGCATCAGGGCCACCGTGGCGGTTGCGGCGCGTGATTCGCGATAGCAGCTGTAGCGGACGGAACTCCAAACGCCGCTCGTGAGGCACGCTTCGCATACGGCACCGTCTCGATAAAGTGTTCCTGCAGGACACAATAGGCGAAAGTTGTGAAGCGTTTGCACGACGGGAACGCCGCGGTCCCGGCATGCGCTGTAGATCGAAGGCGAAATCATGAAGAACGTGTTGTGGACGTGCACAAGGTCCGGCGCTTCGCGAGCGAGCAGCGCTTCAAATTCGCGACGAGTGTTCGATGACCATATCGTGTTCTTGGCAAGCGCAATGCGGTCGAACGGCCTGGCTCCGAGATTTTCAATCTCTGAATTGCTGCGGTGATAAACGAGCACGTCGTGGCCAGCGCGCTCTAAATTTCTGCGTTCCTGCGCGAAGACGACGTCTTCGCCGCCGCCTTGTTGGTAGGAGTTGTGAACCAGGACGATTTTCATTGTCCGCAAGCACGCTCCTGCGAAATTCCGGTGGCTGGCGCGACAGGCGCCAGGGACGACTCGATGGCGCGGATGATGTCAGCGAGGATTTGTGCGGTGCTTTTCAAGCGGGAGCAATCTGGCTTTGCAAGTTGTCCAGTGATCGCCTGGCGAAGTTTGTATTTGAATTCTTCCGGATCTTCGGGATCGAAGATGTGGGATGAGGAGAACAGTTCGGGAGCACAGCCCGCATTTTTCGAGCAAAGAACCTGGAGACCTGAAAGCATGGCTTCATTTGCGACAAGTCCCCAAACATCCTCGAGCGTAGGGAACACGAGAATGTCCGCGCTGCGATAAACGGAGGGCATGTCCAAGGGTTTCTGCGCGGGCAAAAAGACCACGCTCTTCAGGGCGAGGGACGTCGAGAGCTGCTCGAGCGCCCGTTTGTCCGGCCCATTCCCGACAAGCACTACGGAGAATTCGAGCCCTTCCTTTTTGAGGGCCGCGGCCTCATTCAGAAACAGCTCGATGCCTTTGCGCAGGATGAACTGACCGACATAGAGCAATACGGGCCGGGGCTGAATCTTGAAACGCGGTCTTATGTCGGCGGCGAAAACGTGCTCGTCAACCGAATTTTGAATCTGGAGAATGAGATCGCGCTTGACCCCAATAGACTCGAGATATTCCGTAGATGTTTGGCCGTAGCTAATCCAGTGACGCGCCCATCGCGAGATGGCGGCTCGCAAGATTGTTCGTGAGATGCCGCGTTTGCGTTCCGTCTGTAGAGTGCCGCCCCACCAGATCCAGACCGGCTTTCTGGCAACCGTGCCATATGCGAGGGCGATGAGGGTACGAAAGCCCATTTCGCCAGTGATGATGGCGTGAGGATGGAAGCGCACGAGGCGAGAAAAGTAGCCCGGCACGATGTGAATGTAACGCCGATCAACAGTCCTCCCGTTCTTCTTGCTGATGATCGGCAATTGCCAACCCCAAGCGCGCCTAATCGTTGCGTTGTGAAGCGCGCTTTCCACTTCCTGCCAAAAATCGCGATTGCTCTCCGTCCCGCCATGGACGATTTGCAGCTCGAAATGCTCTGCTAGCCCGCGAAAGAGCGCGAGCCTGGCCGGAGCGACCATGTTGACCAGCAGCGACAGTTTCTGTTTCGGTTTGTGCACCGGAGTATTCGACTCGCAGAGGCGAGCCTCAGCATGTCAAGCCGGGGGTCGTTGCGCGATGATGCGAACCTGGCAGGCTACAGCCGGGGTCAAGCCGAGATATGTGAGAAAGCCGTACAGTCGGCAGGCGATTTCGAACGCGGTCCTCCCGCCGAATCTGCGCAGCATGGTCGGGATAGATTTTGGCGGCCAAGTGTGAATGTAGGCCGTGGACTCGATGACGCGGAACCCCGCCTCGCCAAACAGGTTGGCGGCGGACATGGGGCTCCAGGTATAGAGATGATGGTTGGGATCGTCCAGCCTGGATTTGTTGCGGATTGATTCGCAGGGCACGACGAAAACGACCATGCCTCCCGGGCGCACTTTTGAAAAGAGTGCTTCGAGCTCCAGCAGAGGATGCTGGCAGTGCTCGAGCGCGTGGTTTGAAATAATGAGGTCCGCCCGGTCGTCTTGGACCTCGGCCACAGAAGCGACGTCCTCAATGCCTTGGCGTTGAGCTTCCTGGCGCGCGACCGGATTGACTTCGACTCCGAGTTTTTCCCGGCACGAAACATTAGCGAGCAGATAGCCGCCACCGCAGCCGAAATCGAGCACCTTCATGTCCTGGCGAATGAAAGCGGAAAATTTCGAGACATTCGCCCAACCGCCGAAGCGCCCTATTTCCGACTGCCATTTGAAATACTCGCTGCCGTAATGGCAGCTGGCGGCCACAGTATGAATGGGCTTTGGAGGCGCTGGCGCAGAAAGCGTTTTCACCTGCTGTCCCTCCGATTCATTTTCCTTGGGCCGATTCGGGACCCTGGCCGGTATCGGAAGGAGGCAGCTCGCCGTTTGCGAGTAACCGCTGCGCGACCAACAGGGAACCCTCCTTGGTCAGATGGCCGTAGTCGAACTGCAAAGGCACCCCGTCTGCGCCGAATTCAGGGCAGGAACGCCCGACGCACAGGGATTTGTAGAACGAGATGTAATCGACTCCCTTTTGGGTGGCCAACTTTGCCATGGCATCGTCGAGCTCGTGTTCGTCGACGCGGTGCTCGTCCGGGATGGAGGGATCGTTGCCTCGGATGGAAAACGCCAGGAGACGAGGAAGGGCAGTGTCGTACTGCACCATGGGTCCGAATAGCAGGACGCGAATACCGTGATCCTTAGCCCAATCGAGCGAATGCGCGAGAGGCCAAAGGTCCCGATCCTGCCAACGGGCGGCGATCAAGAGGCGGTCGACGTGATTCTTGGGAAGATAATCGGAGTAGATATAGTTCATGAGGGTTTCGCATGTGGCGCCTGTGAACAGGGGCTGCTCGACCGTTGGTTTACATCCAGATGCGGTTGCCTGTAAAACGTTGACTCCGCCCAGCGCGTGGGCGAGGCCGTACCAAAGCTGGGCGGCGTGACTATCTCCGAACAGCAGGTAGTTTTTCTTGCTTGGATCCTGCTGCAAGCACTTCCGAGCATCGTAATCACTGGCCTTGTAGCTGGACGAGATGAAGCAGGTTCCGTCGCGGAAGTAGGCGGTCGAGTCGTAGTCCAGATAGGACGCGACCTGCACCGCCTTCTGGGGATAGCGCGAAGGGAAGCCGCGAGACACGACTGCGCTTAGCCCGACCGCTGCAATCAAAACGGCTGTGGCTGAGGCAAGCTTGAACAAGAGGCCTCTGGAGAAGCTTTTGTTATCGCGCCGGAAGGGAAGTTCGACGAATTTCCAAGAGAGCGTTGCAGCGACGATCGAGACCGCGATGCAAATCAGCTTGGTCACGCGAACGGACACGCCGCTGGTCAGGATCGACTCCATGCCCTGAAAGACAATGATTGGCCAGTGCCAAAGGTAGAGCGAGTAGGAAATCAAGCCGATGAAAACCACTGGCTTAAAGGACAGCACGCGACCGACCAACGAACGGCCGCTTCGACCTGCGTGGATAACGAGAGCCGTGCCCACACAGGGAGCAAGCGCCGTAAGGCCGGGGAACGGAGTCGTTGAGGAGATTCCGAAAATTCCGGCGCAAATCAGGACAATACCCACCGCAGTTAAGATGTTCCTCAAAGCGGTTGTCCGGATTTCCGGGAAAACTTCCAGTGAGATCAGGACTCCCAGCAATAATTCCCAGGCTCTAGTGTGGGGAAGATAAAACGTCGAAATGGGGAATGCGAACGCGCCGACGGCACTCACGATGAACGAGAGCAAGGCAATGAGAATCACCGTGAGCCGCAGCTTTTGCCTGAAATGACGATAGGCAAGAACCAAGAAAAGGGGGAGAAACAGGTAGAACTGTTCTTCCACGGCAAGCGACCAGGTGTGGATGAGCGGCTGAGTCTCGATGGGCGCGCTGAAATAGCCGGATTGCGTGCAGAAGTAAATATTCGACGTGGAAAAGACCGCGGCCAGAAGGGACTTGGAGAAGCCGACGAGTTCCGTAGGCAGGAAATAAAAGTACGCGAGGATAGCCGTTCCGAGCAACGCGACGACGAGGGCAGGGAAGATTCGCCGGATTCGCCTGGCGTAGAAGTTGGCGATCGAGAATTTTTCGACTGCGAGATCTTTGAGGATTATGGCGCTGATCAGGTAGCCGGAAATGACAAAGAATATGTCAACGCCGACGAAGCCGCCGCGAACAGGCCCGATCCTCAGGTGATACGCGAGGACCGAAAGGACGGCAATGGCGCGAAGGCCATCAATGTCTGGACGGTAGCTGATTTTTCGTTCCATGCGGGTCGTCGCAGTCGCTCGAGAAAACGATGGAAGGGCTTGTTCGTTTCAGTAAGAACTCGTTGTTCCAGCGGTTGTTACAAGCTCAGGTGCGGCTCCCACTTGCACGTTGGCTCCCGAAAGAGCCTGAGCCGGGCCGAGGAGGGGCTGGATGGTCTTACCCTGCCACGAAGGCGGAACGCTCAGCGTTTTTGTCTCGCTCTCGTTCCAGAGGATCCACTGAGGGGCGCCTTGCCGAGTGAGTTTGCAGGTCCAGGTGTGCTCTGAGTCTACGTCGCAGCTATCCAGTCGCGCTCCGACGAGCCATTTCTGGATGATTCCGTAGGCTTGGCCGGCAGGAGTTAGCGTTTGACTGTCGGCCTGAGTGGTTTGGATAACAACGAAACCGTGGTTGTCCCAGGAATACCAATAGAAGCGCTGCACCCCGGCGGCCCACGTCAGAATATAGGAACGAGCGAGATACGCGGCACCGAGCTCTTCTGAAGGGAACGGCTTTGGCGAAGCCCAGGACGACTCGGTGTCCCAGAGCGGTTTTTCGCCCACGCCGTTTTGCCGCATGATCTGCTGCACTTGCTCGATGAGGGGAAGCATCGCTTCCGGGGGCGCGGGCGAAACGTAGAAGTGATAGCCGATCACGTCCACAAATTGGCCGCCGCCAGCGGCGAGAAACTGCGAAAGCCAGGATAGGCCGGACTGCGTGGTAGCGGCGGGAGATACGACGATCGCCTGGGGGTCAATTCGATGAATGATTTGCGAGGCTTCGCGAGTAAGCGTGATCATGTGGACGATGTCACCCGTCCAGAACGATTTCGAGTTTGGCTCGTTCCAGATTTCGTAGGAATGGACGCGTCCCTTGCAATGGCGGACGACGGTTGCGACGTATTCCCGCCAGTCGTCTATGTCGCGCGGTTCGGCCGCAAACCCGGGCTGGTATGTTGAGCGCTCCATGGGACGCGCGGAAGCCCAGCGCGGAGAGAGCCCCAGTGGGAGTAGCACGCCGGTGTTGTGCTGCGCAGCGAGTGTGAGATACGCGTCGAGAGTTTGAAAGCGCCATTGGCCCTTTTGCGGCTCAAGATCGGGCCAAGCCGTGTGACAATCCCACAGACGCCATTCGCCGACGGGAACGCTTGGCCAAGGCGTGACTCCACCCAAGTGATGAAAGTGCATTCCGAAATACGCCGCTGGAATCGACTCTTTCGGAGCGGCGAGGCGCTGGATGCCGTCTGCACGCGCGTACGTGCGGGACGCGAACAAGCAGAGGAATGCGCAAATGCTCGGAGCGAACCGCATCCTTGCGTTAAGGATCTGCATTTGAGACTAGTTTGCTGTGTCTGCGCCAGCCGTTTGGTACGGGTGGTAACTCTGACCTACGAGTGCAGTTAGCATGCCCATGCCGAGCACCACATTCCGAAGGGATCTCGCGACAGCGGCCATTCCAAAGAGCGGCGAAAAGCACGCAGAAACAACACCGACCACAATCCAGCCGCACGCCTTCGTCATCCGGACGGCTCCTGTTGAGGTTCTGCGGTCAAGCGAGCACTCGCAGAGAACCCATGAATTACCAGATTGATAGGCGCGGCGGAGAATCCAGGGAAGATTACCGCGAGATTTAGAAATGGGTTCATAGACGCGAGCTTCCGCTGACGAGATGATCGTGTATCCAGCCTTGTGGACGCGCAGGAAGAACTGCGTGTCCTCACCGCCAGTTAACGCGAACCGCTCATCGAAGCTGTGGACGTGCGTGAAGAGGTTTCGCCGGATGAGAACATTATTCGTGCTGCATTTGTCGAGGGAATAGCCCGAGGCGTAGATACGCCGCTCGAAAAAGCGACCAGCTTTCACCCAGTTGGGCACATCTTCCGCAAAGTTTGGGATCACGGAGCCGCAGACTACATCCGCACCGAAGCAAGTTTGCGCGGCTAGCAATTCGTCGAGCCACAACGGCTCCGGAAACTCATCGTCATCAATGAAAGCGATGAAATTCGCGCCGACGCTCTCGCGAACGGCCCGATTTCGGGCTTGTGCAATGCCTCGACGCGTTTCAACGGCGTACTTCAAAGTCCACGGCAATGGGGACGAATTGCAAGTCTTCTCAGCGCTCCCGGATGGATCGTTGTCCACAACGACGACGGTGATATCCGGTTCCGCTACTCTGCGAAAGACAAGTGCTGCGATCCCGGCAAGCAACTCTCGCAGTTGTTTAGGGCGCTTGTATGTCGCGATGCAGATGCTGACGCTGACTCGCGATTCAATCGATTTGCTCGTCGCGTTCATTTAGATTTGCTCTGTCGCTGCCGTTAAAGTCATTTCGGGTTCGGGGACAACTTCCTCGGCTGAGCCATGAAGTCTCGGGTCGGTTGCTACGATCGCCGCGATGCATAGCGCCCATTCGAGACAGTTCTGCCAAAGGATGGTGCTTTCGCCCAAATTGTGGATTAGGAAATAAATGAGAAAAGCGAGAGGCCAAAGATCGTAAATCGAACGGCCACGCCTTGCGTGTTTTACCGCTCGCGTTAAGCCGGTTCCGATCAGCCAGACGAAAAGCAAGAAGCCCACAACGCCGAGACTAAGCAAAATTTCCAAATATCCATCGTGTGAGTAGACGGGAGACCATCCAATGACTCGTTCGACATAGGCATATTCGGATGATCCTCCGCGCCAGAATCCGGAAAAGCCGTAGCCAAGCCAGGGATGCCGTAAAATCATCGTTGCCACCCACTGCCAGAGCTCCGTGCGACCCGTAATGTCTGACGAGCGGCCCAGCGCGGTTGTAATGGGCGTTCGATATGCCAGCAAAAGACCAGCGACGATCACTGAACCGGTCACGAAAGCAGGTAACGGGACCTTGTACTGAGCATGAAAGACCCTGAATGCGTACAGCGTCGCCAGCGCTAGAAATATCGCAACCGCGGCAGTGATCGAATTCGAGAGTGCGAGCAGTACGACCAACAGAGAGAGCCAGAGTCCTTTGGAGATTTTCAAGGGGAGCGTGCGCGCTGGCAGAAGCCATTCAACCAAAATTCCAAGAGCCATGGCGGAACCGAGAGCGTTCTTGTGGCCAAATATGCCGCGCCAGGCGCCGCCTTCCATGCTGGAAGAGATTCCGTGAGCTGGCGAAACGATTGCCATAGCAAGGCTAAGAGCGGCGGCGGTTCGGAGGACCCAACGCAGCATTCTGAGCTGTTCCGAAGAACTGAGTTGGGCGCCAACTACGATGCCGAACAGGCTTGTGCCTGCGACTCCGATTGCTCTGCGGAGCACGACAGTTGGCAACTCGGCCCACATCGCTGAGAGACAGGTGAAGAACAGCAGAGCAAGCAAAGCCGGATTCTGGAAGGCCGCGTAACAAGACCGCCTGAAATGAATTAGGCCGATGCAGAAAACCGCAAAATAGAATAACGCGAGAATGGCTTCAAAGCGCCTGTCGCCATCGGCGGCCATATCGTTCCCGCTTGCAAAGATCATCACAAGCGCGCCAGAGAGCAGGAATGCTCCTGCGCCAAAGATGGGTGTCTCGAGAATTTTTCGCGTTAGGATCAAGTAAAGAGACTTTCCGCCGTGCTCGCTGGGTGAAGAAGCCTGGCCCCAGCGGGTTTTGCTCGCCTTGCAAGAACAAACACAGCCAGAGCTGTCCCGCAAACGAGCAAACTATCGGAGGCAATGCTCGACCACGCCGCTCCGCGCCAGGAATACAAGGGAATGATCCACAGGTTGATGAGAATATTGAATCCGGCGACGCCCGCCTGGATTGCGGTCCGAAGCCCTTGGTGCCCCGCGCCCGTCAGGGAATCGGAGAGGAAATAGTGCAGACCTCGTAGCATCGTCAAAGGAGCCAGCCAACGCAGCGCTTCTGTGGTTCGCGCGTATTCCGGGCCAAGAATGTGAGGAACAATGCCCGCGCAGGCCAGGCAGATCAGGCAGACCGAGCTCGAGTAGCACAACGTGCGCAGCAAGAGCGGCTTGGCGTAGGCGAAACTGGACGCAATGCCCTTGGTTCCGGCGCGGAAGAAATTCGGATATGTCGACCAAAGAAGGGCTGAAATGGGCGCAAACGATACATCGATGAGTCTGTAGGCGGCGCCATAGATGCCGGTCGCGTCCAGCGTGGACAGACGCGCGAGCATGGTTTTGTCGATGTCGTTGTAGATGGTCTGAGCGCTAAACCCGGCCGAGAAGTAGAAGCCCTCGCGCATTTCCGAAGACGAGTGAGGCCAAGTGAAAGACGGTGCACCCAGCTTTGTACAAACAAGAAGGAACGCCGCAATGGCCACGCACGTCGTGCCGCCGAAGTACACGTAACCCCACTGCAGCGCCGACGGGCGCGGATAAAAGTGAATGAGAATCAGCGCTCCAGCAAGCCGGCTCGCGCTGATCAAAGCGTTGACTGTTGCCGTCCAATTCAGGCGCTCGAACGCCTGAAACGCCTGGCCGCTGACTGTAATGATGTTGAGTCCCACGAGATCAGCCCCAGCGACCAACAGCACGAGTGTGAGTGGAATTGAAGCGGGAAGCGCGAGGCGCGACACAAGAAGAAGGGTTGCAAGGAGAACGGAGCTGGTGGCACCTGTCACGGCAAGCGCGCGGCCCCAATAGGCGGCGAACAAGTTCCTGTCGCGGGCGACATTTTTTACGAGCAGATTGCCGCTGCCCAGCGCGCCGAACGGGTATGCGATTCCGACAAGGGCGACGACTCCGACGAATGCGCCATAGTTGCCGGCGCCGAGCGAGTGCGCAATCTCGACGAAGTACAGCGCTTGAATGATCAGCCGCAAGCCCTGGCCAAGGAACATCCAGGTCGCATTGCGAATCAAAGTGCTCTTGCGCAGATTCTGGAACATGCTCAGTATTTGTTCCGGGGGCGCGAAGACGACCAAGGCGCAACTCACACAGCGCCGGAACCCCTCCAAACGGCGGGAATGGTCCGCACGAGAATCTTCAGATCAAGCCACAGCGACCATTCGTCCATGTACTGGAGATCGAGCTTCATCCATTGCTCAAATGGGATGGAACTGCGGCCATTGATTTGCCAGAGGCAGGTGATGCCGGGCCTTACGCTGAAACGACGGCGCTGCCAATCTTTATCGAATCCCTCGTAATCGCGCACAGGAAGCGGCCGCGGGCCCACGAGGCTCATGTCTCCCGTGAGAACGTTTATAAGCTGCGGGAGTTCGTCGATGCTGGTTCGCCGCAAGAACTTTCCAACGGGCGTGATGCGCGGGTCATCCTTAATCTTGAACACGGGTCCGGACACTTCATTCAGAGTTTCCAGCTTCGCGATCATTTTGTCGGCGTTTGGAACCATCGTGCGGAATTTCCGAATCAAAAACCTGCGCTTATTGAGGCCAACGCGCTCCTGGAAGTAGAAGACAGGACCCGGCGATGTCAGACGAATCAGCAGGGCGACGAGTGCAAACAGAGGCGCTAACAAAACGAGCAAAACAGCAGAAACAGAAATATCGAGCAAGCGCTTGATCGCCAGAGATCCCCAGTCCCAATGGCTTGTGTAAGCCGCAACAAAGGATTCGCCCTCGAATTCTTCCGCGCGAGCGCGAGCCGTCTTAAGACTGAAGACATCTCCGTCATATCGCAACGTGATGCCGTGCAGCTCACACAAGGCAGCGACATGAGAGGCATATTCATGAAATGAGCGAAGCGGCAGGTAGATCGCGACCTCATCGACAACATTGTGCCGCAGGAATTCGGGAAGCCCCGCGCTATTGCAAACCAGAGGGAGGCCGCCCTGTCTGAATTCCTCGAGTTTAGACCAATCGTCATCCACAAAACCCAAGAGCCGGTAGCCGCGTTCCGGAGCAGAAGTTATTCTCTTCGCAAACTGGATAGCGCGGGAATTGGTTCCTACGACCAGCATGTAGCGCAAATTGCGGCCATTGCGCCGGATGTGATCTAGCGATTCCCGAAGGACGATCCGCGATACAGCGATGAGAAGTGTTCCAACCGACCAGAAGAGCACGAGGAAGCGAGGAGTGACCATGACGTAGTGAAAGATATAAGCTCCGAGAGCAAGGCATGCAGTTGAGAGGGCAATCGCTTTCGAGGCATCGAAAATGTCTGCTTCCCGACTGGAGAGCCTCCTGGAATGGTACAGGCCACAGCAGCGGAAACAGATGTGCCAGATTCCTAGAAACACCGTGAAAATCAATAAGTTTGATAGCTTGATACGGAGCGAAAGAAACTCGGCCGGCGAAACGAGTTGGTTCGCATATGCGACCAGAACGGTCGCAGATGCAAACGTAGCAACGAGAACAGCAAGATCGAATAATTTGAGCGCGCCGAGTAGAAAACGCCGTCTTACTTCATTCATTGGTACCGGTTTCCTTGCCTGGGATCTTCACTGCGCCGAACGCTAGGTCAGGACGGCTTCCGAGAAGAGCTGGAAATCCTGGGAGTGTGTGAGACCTGTGGTGAATCCTGCGAGAATGTGTGCGTCTACAGATTGCGATAGATTGCGTCGGGGATTGGGAATGTGCGTTTGTTTAAGACTGCGCCGAGAACACGGATCTGAGCCGCGCGGAGATTTTC
>Ga0126378_10003374_pt1 | contig 12071 bp, 8 predicted proteins | sample PanSoiMetPlot_23_FD_92587 | JGI IMG/M metagenome (GOLD analysis project Ga0126378, IMG submission 92587) | Tropical forest soil microbial communities from Panama - MetaG Plot_23 | ecosystem: Environmental > Terrestrial > Soil > Tropical forest > Bulk soil | place: Panama | collected 2016-02-17
AGGCGAGAGAATCCGCCGCAAAACGCTTGGCAGGCCATCGCGCCGGTTAGCGCGATCCGAATCCGGTGCGTCAGCCGCGCCACGTCACCCGTGGCGCGCACAACGGCCGGTCCGTGAACGATCGATGCGGCGATCATATGAGCGTCACGGCGGTCGCCACGCTTTGCTTCTCGGAACGGCCATTATCGGAAGTAAAAAGGGGCGCGCGGCATTGGCAAAAGTGGAGTTCCACAAGAGCACCCCACCAGGCGGCCCCCGAAAATAGTTCCTGGTCGGAACCATTTTTATCGGCTGCCCTGGCCTCAGCTCGATGGCTCGAAGCATCTCTCCTAGCCTTCGTCCGAAGTTCTGTTCCAAGTCGGAACAAAAACTGCCCGAATGCGCAGCTCAGCAGAACAGGCGAAAGTCGTCTAAGCTGTTGAACATGCAACAATTTCAAGCGGTTACGGCTACATCCCGTTCCCTGTTAATACAGGCAAAAAACAGGGAAAATGCAGAGATTGTCGAGGAAACCCTTGTGCCGCAGGCATTTCCGGCATTTCCAGGTGAATTTTGTCAGTCCCTAAAAGGAACGTTTTTGCTGTTAATACAGCGGGGAAACAGCGGAATCGCGTGAACGCATAAGCGCGCCGAAATCATCCGACACTCATGATAGAGTGTCGAAACAGTGTAGCCTTGCTACGCGGCATTCTTGATGACGAGCCGCGCGCCTTCCAGCGCACCGTATTGATGCCAGCAGGCAAGAAAATCGCCGCAAAACACGTGGCGGCCATAGCGCCGGTTAGCGCGATCCGCGACACCGCGGGCGGCATCATGTCGGAACGCCGGGCGACATCCTCTCGGAATGCCCGCGCGACTTCATCGGAATCCGCATGCTTGCAATGCGATTGGTTGCGTTGGCAGCCCATTGGCGCAATCCCCGCAACGTCCTGATGCCGGCAATTTCGGCTGTCAGCTTTGCGGCACCATTGCGGTTGTCTTGTTGCATGAGAACCTCCTGATTGTGCAAGGAGGCGACTTCTAGACTGGGTGTCCGGGTAGCGCTGTCCGCGGTTTGTGGGGACCACAAGACCAGCCCTCAAGAATCACGAGAAACTGCACCATTTCGGCCGAATGCAGCCCGACTTGATTTGCATGCTCTGGATGGCGTGGGAAATGGTGTGATGCAGCGCTCCCGGGGTTGGGCGAGTGCGCTTCTATCACCTCGAAATCTCATTGCCACTTCAACTTTCTGATCGGGATTTGCGTGACTCACGAGCGTGCGGTCGCGGAGGGAGCGATTTGCTTTGTCACGATCGAAACCGAGGGCAATAACCAAACGGCCTGTCGGGGCCGGCTTAGCAACGCTGGTAATTATCGCGACCATGACACTCGCGTCGCGACAAGCCGAAGCACTGCCGAGCTTCGCACGCCAAACCGGATTGGCCTGTGGCGCATGTCACACAGCCTTTCCGCAATTGACCCCGCTTGGCCGGCGTTTTAAGCTGATGGGCTACACCCAAACGGCACCAGACACCAAACCGCTGGGGTCGTCCGGATGGATACCTCCGGTCTCAGCCATGACGGTCTTCGGCTTTACGCATACCAATGCGCCGATCGATAACGCCGGATCGCCTCTCAACCAGAACAACAACACGGAATTGCAACAAGCGAGCACGTTCTACGGCGGTGCGATCACGGAGCATGTCGGTGCATTCGTACAAGTCACCTATGCGGGACCGCAATTTGGCCCGCCGCCTGCCAGCAACTTCATGTGGGACAATCTGGACATTCGCTACGCAAACACAACGAATATCGCAGGGGTACCGGTCATCTACGGCGTGAGTGTCAACAACAACCCGACAGTCCAGGATGTTTGGAACACCACGCCGGCCTGGGGCTTTCCATTCACGGCTTCGAATCTTGCAAACACACCTGCCGCCAAGACATTGATCGACAATGGCCTCGCTGCCCACGTGCTCGGCGCTACCGCGTACATGTTCGTCAACGACATGTGGTACTTTGAAGGAGGTGGTTATGGGGGGCTCAGTGGGGGATTTCAGAACTCGCTGGGCGTTCTCGCGATGGACAATCAAACGAACGGAGCGATTCCGTATTTTAGAGCCGCGTTGGCACCAACTTGGGGCAATCACTCTTTTGAAATCGGAGCTTTCGGCCTGTTCGCCGACGTCACACCGGCAGGGACGCTGTTGGGCGCAGACTCGGACCGATTCCGCGACATCGGGATCGACTCACAGTACCAATATTTGGGAGATGGCTACGCGGTCACTCTTCGGGGCACCTATCTTCATGAACATCAACTGCTCAATGCGAGCTTCGCTAACGGCTTGGCCGCCAACCCGACGAACACGCTCAACGCCTTCAGAGCTCAGGCCGAACTCGCGTTGGGCGGCACAGTGAATAAAGTGATCCTCACGGGCGGATATTTCAACACGTGGGGGAGTTCCGACGTACTCCTTTATGGGGGCAATCGGACGTTCAGCCCCAACAGCGACGGCTGGATGGCCGAGATCGCATACATGCCGTTCGGCAAGACCAATCCCCCCGCCCTTTGGCCGTGGTTCAACGCCAAGATCGGCCTTCAATACGTCTGGTACAACAAATTCAACGGCGCGAGCGTCAATTTTGATGGCATGGGTACCAACGCGCGTGACAACAATACGCTATATGCATATCTCTGGGCCGCATTCTAACCCAACTTCCATATTTGTGAGGTAATTTTACGCGCACATCGCGCTGTGGTGGGATGCAAGTCTTTGATTTGGCGTGAGCGACAGCGTATGGCGGCTGCGGATTTTCAAAATAGTGACTAAAAATGATGAAGTTTGTTATTGTCTGTTCGATTATTTTGTTGTGTATAGTGGGGCATGTATATCCGCAAATCGATTCGCTCCTACAATGGCAAGACGTATACGAACTATGTGCTGGTAGAGTCGGTTCATACCTCGAAGGACCGCGTCAGAAGACGGTTTGTTTGCTCGGCGACCTGACACCGCAACCGCGGGATGAGTGGCTCAAGCTTGCGCGCAAGATCGAGGACGCGCTGATTGGTCAGAGCGATCTGCTGGACGCGGATGATCCGGCGATCGGACACATGGTTGGTCGCATGCGGGCACGACGCCGCAACCATGTGAGCGCTGATGCGGAGCGCGCACCGCCGGTTTCGGCGCCGTACGCCGGCGGCGGTGCGTTGATCAAAGTCGATCCGTCTCGCGTCTCAACTGAACGTCATCGTGAAGCGGGGCCGGTCCATGTCGGCCATCAGTTCTGGCAACGTCTCGACCTTGACCGCATCCTGTGCCACTGCAAGCTTTCGCGGGCTGTGCGCCGGCTCGCTTGCGCGATGACGCTCAACCGGTTGATCGCACCATCGTCGGAGCTCGCAATGCCCGATTGGATACGGCGCACGGCGCTCGCCGATATTCTCGGCGTCGGCAGCCGGAGCGCGACCGCTGGCTTGGTGACCTCGATGACACCGAAGGCTTCACCCCCGTGTTGCGCGAGCGCTCCCCGCTCAACCCAGGTCAGAAGAAGACTGCGATCGAGGTCAAGGCCTGTGCCGACGGTCAGCACACCTACGTGCTGTGCCGGCACCGGGTAGAACCGGTTATCGATCATGGTTCCATGACCGGACAACATAACAACTGCTAGGTCTTGGGCCGCACTGCTTTTGCTTGCGCTCCATTGCGCTGAGCGCATCGAAGATTCCAGCCTTATCCGCCGTGCCGTCGTGCAGAAATATCGGCATAACTGCGGCATTTTGAACACGCGAGTAGCCGGCACGCTCCAACCGCTGTGCCGGACAGCTACCGCCGCTGTTGGTCAACGCGCTGCGGGAGAGCTTCGATCTGCCGGGAGTGCCGATCCGGCTGATGCTGAGGAAAAAGGCGAATCCGTATGCCGGGAAGAGGAAGGGCAAGTGACAGGGCAGGCGGAAAAGGGGGGAGGGCGTCTAATGCATCGAGATTTGAGCAGGGAATTATACGGCGCGCCCATCTTTGTCCCAGGTCAGGCACTTGTTCGGATGCATTCTCATCAGCAAATCGCCGCATTGATGTTTAATAGATCGTTAAGTAACAGCCTGGGCGAGTTAACCTAACCCAAGTTGGACTGGGCTTGGCAGAACGAACGGTGAGGGGAATGCAAGAACTTCATCACATCAATAGCTGCGGAAAGCCGTCTGATTGTTGATGGTGGGCTGAACATCAAGTGCAACTGATGCAGGGGCGCAGAGCGGGGCCGGGGGGCGCTGCAATAAGCTTGAGATCAGGGAGCTCTGGATGCGCCGGCTCGCTGTTCGGAGGCGAACAGATATCGGTACGATTTTGCTTCATTGGCTCGTCGTCATCACGTTGATGACGTTGGTGGCCACTGGATTGCGAATCGCAGCCGACGAACCCGAGCATGCTTGGTTGCTCGTCTTCGATCGTGTGTTGCCCAAACACGTCGTGTGGACTGGCCATTTGCCGGCGGCGCTTATTCTTTGCGCACTCGCTGTCGGCTATATCGCCTATCTCATAAGTGCCCGATTGTTTCGCCGTGTGCAAATTGATCGCATACGCATGACTGGTTTGCTCAGGACGGGTCAAGTCCGATGGAACGCCATCAACGTTCTATTTTACTGGATTTTTTTTGCCGCGATGATGGCCGAATTCGTCACCGGAGCCCAACTCTACTTGGATCAAGCCAGCAACCTTGTCGTGCGGATCCATCTGCTCGGCACATGGATCATTCTCGCTTACGTGCCGGCGCACATTGCAATACATTGGGCGATTGGCGGTTTTACACAACTGGTGCGCATTTTTCGTCCGGGCGGGATTGCGTCTGCTGCGCCGCCATTCGATCCGATGGAATTGCTGGTACAGCTCAACCGCCAAATCGCTGATGCAAAAAGGAATCAAACGAGGTCCTTCCAGCGGGGACACAAGCCACCACAATCCGATCCTCAGGAAGTCCACATGCATGGCGCCCTGACGGGCAATCGTCGGCCGCGAAGCACGCGGAGCACCGTTCAGGCTAATCCACTTGTGGTCGCGCTCGCCGCCGCGATCGTTACCATCGGGTTCGTGCTGCCGGTGGAGCGGGCAGCTCAAGATCTGCTGTATATCCGAAAGATTGCGACAGCCGAGTTGCCGATCCTCGACGGCGATGCATCGGACCCAATTTGGCTGACCGTCAAGCCGCTTACGATATGGACGGCGTTCGGCGGGAACTTTGATGGCAAAGGCGAAACAAGGATTGAGGTGCGTGCGGTGCACGACGGCGAAAGAGTTTATTTCTGCTTTATTTGGGACGATCCCACGCGCTCACTCAAGCATTTGCCTATAATCAAGAGCCAAGATGGCTGGCACGTTCTTCAAGATCGCTACGATGTTGCCGATGCGCATGAATATCACGAGGATAAGTTTGCCGTCCTGCTGACGCAACTCGACGTAACAGTGCCGGGAGATCGCACGTTTCATGTGGGGCCAACGCCGCTTCCGGATAAGCCGGCGACGCTGTCGGGCCGCGGCCTTCACTACACCGGCGACCCGAACACGTCGGTGGAGGTGTGGCAATGGAAGGCTTCGAGCAGCGGACAATATGGATGGATCGAACAGGACCGCTTCGGGATGCCCGTAGAGCCGACGCCTGCGCAGTCCGAGGGTCTCAGTGCGTATCGTGGTGGATTCATTTTGGACCCGCGTGCGTCAAAAGTTTATAAAACCAATTTCGAAACGCAGCCCCTTGGCGGGTACCGTCGGGCCGTTCAACCTCGCCGATTGCCGAAAAGCTGGATCGCGACGTTGGAGGCGCTGGGGCGCGTCGATCTTGATCCCAATCACAGCGAAAGTGACGGCGCCAGATGGTGGATGACGGAGGCCGAGTCGGAGCCGTATTCGCCTGAGCGCGACAGCGAGATTCCCATAGGGATCATAATTCCAGGGCTTATTATCACAAGCACGCCGGCCGAAAACTTTAGCGAAGTGCGCGGTGCGGCCCGATGGGCCGCCGGTCGCTGGATGCTTGAGGTCAGCCGGAGCCTCAAGGGCGATCATAGTGGTGCAGTTCCGATCGTGACCGGAACCTATATGCGGCTCGCCGCCTTCGATCACGCACAGATTCATCACACGCGGCACCTACGCCCCATATTGTTGGAGGTCGAACAATAATGAGAAAAAATTGCCGTGTAGCGATCGACGACCAAGTGTTCTTCGCTTCGTGCGGCGATAATCTGCTCGACGCGGCGCTGATAAATGGAGTCGATATTCCGCATGATTGTCGCGCAGGGCATTGTGGTACCTGCCGCGTGCGCGTCCTTGATGGATTGACCATAGGCGGGGAGTGCGGCGAGCCCGGTACGGCGCAGGCATGCCAAAGTCGGATCCTCTCGGACTTGCATCTCGAAATCGAGGCCTTACCAGAGATTCAGACGGCGGCCGGCCGGGTAAGTGCAATCAGAAAGCGTGCGCCCGACGTTGTCGAGATCGATATCGAGCCCTCGCAACCGATTATGTATCTGCCAGGACAGTATCTGCGGGTGCAGTTTCGTGGCTATCCAATGCGCTGCTACAGCCCAACCGCCTCAATGGAGGATTTTGCCGAAAGGGACTTTCTACATTTGCAGGTACGGCGTATTCGCCGTGGTCGGGTGTCTGCCGCTATTGGTAGTGGTATTTGTGAAGGACATCGGGTGAAAATCCAGGGGCCGTTCGGCTCAGCATTCCTGCGTCCGGCGTCCCTGAACCGGCTGGTACTTATCGCAAGCAGCACTGGTTTCGCGCCGATCTGGTCGATTGCGGTTGCTGCAGTCCGGGAGCATCGGTACCGTCCTGTCGTCATGGTGGTCGGCGCCCGCACCATCGAATCCCTGTATATGATTGATGCGCTCTGCGCACTGGCGCCTTATCCGAACGTCACGATCATCCCGGTCGTCGAAATGCCGCAGAAGGTCACCACCATCATCCGCACCGGAAGGGTCGTCGATCATATTCCGGAGCTGTCGGCGGAAGATACGGTTCACGCATGCGGTCCGCCGCGGCTGGTGGAAACGGTAAATCGAATAGCCGTTGCAGCCGGCGCCGTATGCTACTGCGATCCGTTTGTACCTCAAGATGCGAAAGGGAACGCGCTGTCCCGCGCGCTCGATTGGCTCAACGGCGTGAAACGCACTTCGGCCGCAGCCCCGGACGTGGTCCCCCGCGAGTCGCCGCCACATTTTACGAGAGTTTCAGCGTTCGCGGAACATGCGATGTAGCTGATCACTAATGGGCTTGAAAAGGTAGCTCATCATGGTGCGGCTGCCGGTCTGAACAAAGACTTCGGCCGGCATTCCGGAAATGAGTTGCAATTCGCTGAGACGCACCAGTTCGTCGCCCGGCAGACTGACCCGCACCGTATAATAGCTGCTGTTGGATTTCGCGTCCTGCGTTATGTCCGCCGAGACATGTGAGACGACGCCGCTGAGTTCGGGGGTCGTTCGCTGATTGAATGCAGAGAAACGGACCCGAGTGCTTTGGCCCTTGTGTACCTGATCGATTTCGTTGGCCGGAAGTCGCGCATCGATCTGCAACTCGTCGGATTCCGGAACGATGACCATGATGACCTCGGCGGGTCTGACAACGCCGCCAATCGTGTGAACGGATAGTTGGTGAATGATTCCTGCCGTCGGAGCGCGCAGATCGATGTGATTCAATTGATCCCGCGCCGCCACCACGCGTTCGGCTAATTCAGCCTCCTTGTCCTGGGCCTCGCGAAGATCCTTGACGACGTCCGCGCGAAAATCCTGATCCAACTTCACCAGTTGCAGTTCGGATTCACTAATCTTGGCGCGTGTCTCCGCGATGGCGGAAACCAGTTGCCCTCGTTCGCCATCAAGTCGTGCAGCCTCGCGTTGCAGTGATGTCAGCCGTGTCAATGTGGTGAGACGCTTGTCGTAGAGAGTCTGGACTCCTTCGAGCTCCTGACCGATCAGCTCGGACTGGGTTTGTTTCGACTTGATTTGCGCGTCGAGGCCCGTGATCTCTTCATTCAGTTGGTCGATTCGGTTGTGCAGGAGCTCTCGTTGACTTTTGCGCGCATCGGCCCGGGCCTTGAGGAGAGAGCCTTCCGCCGTCAACAGCCGTTCGCTGTCGTCTTCGCGATTTGTGAGCGCCACCTCGTGAAGCAGAGTCCGCCCGTCGCGCCCGTCGCGTTCAGCCGTGAGCCTCGAAATTCTCGCCCTTATCTCGTCAAGCTGCTTGGTGACCACCTGGAAATTCGCACGCACCTGCGTGTCGTCAAGCTTGGCGAGAATATCGCCCTCGCGTACACGCATTCCGTCGCTCACCGCAATGTTGGCGATGACGCCACCAGTCGGATGCTGAATTTTTTTGATATTCGACTCGGCAACGACCGTACCGGGGATGACAACCGCTCCTGAAAGGGGCACCAACGTCGCCCAGCCTCCGCCGACAACGAGCGCTGCTGCAAGCACGCGCCGACCGGCCCTGCGCTCGCTTTCAAATGAACGCAGTATGTAGGCTGTCAAATCGGCGTCGTCGGCCTGAGTCAAGTCTCTGCGGTGGGTGCGGTTGAGAAAAAAATCGCTGGCGCGTTTCAGAAGAGGGACGCAGCCGGCTGCCGTGCGGTGTATCGCCTGGCCTACGCCCGAATGAACAACCGATATCGGTAGGTGGTGACTTCGCGGACCGGATTTTCGGCCGACGACCACGGCGATGCGGTCATACCGTTTGCTCGAATTACTTGCGAGGAGTTCACCGCGAGCTTCACGACGGACCGGCGCACCCACATCCACGACGGCAGAATCGCCTGCCGCAGGCCGCCGACCGGCGTAGCCTCGAATACGGCCGCTCGATTGTATCACGCGGTCGTTAGGTCGATTGCGGTGCGGTTGCATGATCTCCTCGGGATGGATGGTCGCTCTTTGCCGCCGCGGCTGCGGGCCCTTCGCGGGCCGCGGCAACCGGCACCCGGTGCGTCGCCGATCGAGCGATTTGTTCGAAAACCTGATCCCGGGTTCCGAAGGCCAACATCTTCCCGCCATAGAGCAGCATCACCATGTTCAATGCCGCCAAAACGCTTGCACGATGCGACACAACAATCGGAATTTGTCCGGCCGTTCGAAGCGCTGCAATGGTCCGCGCCAAAGCCTTTTCGCCCTCCATATCGAGATTAGCGTCTGGCTCGTCGAGCACCACCAGGAACGGATTGCCGAACACGGCTCGCGCGAGGCCTATTCTCTGGCGCTGACCGGAGGACAGCGAGGTACCACTTTCACCGATCTGAGTCGCATATCCATTGGGCAGTCGCAGGATCATCTCATGCGCGCCCGCGAGGTGTGCGGCCGCGAGGATCGAGTCCGATGAGGCGAGAGGATCAAACCGCGCAATGTTATCGGCGACGGTACCGTCGAACAGCGCGACATTCTGCGGCAAATATCCGAGGTGGCAGCCCAGATCGTCGCAATGCCACTGTTCGAGGGCGGCGCCGTCGAGTCGCACTGCGTTGTTCGCCGCAGGCCAAATCCCCACCAAGGCGCGCGTAAGCGATGACTTTCCCGAAGCGCTCGGACCAAGAAGCGCCAACCCCATCCCGGCTTCGAGCGAGAACGAAACGTTCGAGACGATCGGCCGATCGGTGCCGGGAGCAAACACCGTTAGATTCTGGACCTTCAAACCCTTGCGCGGGCGCGGAAGACCAACGCGTGGATTTCGCGGCTGCGCCGTGGCTTTGATGATGTCGCGCAGCCTGATGATGCCCTGCCGTGCCGCGACGAGTTGTTTCCAACTGCTCAACGCCACCTCGATCGGGGCAAGGGCGCGGCCCATCATGATCGATGAAGCGATCATGATTCCGCCTGAGGCCTGGTCGATGACGACAAGATAGGCGCCGATCCCCAGCATTGACGATTGCAGCACATATCGAAGTACTTTCGCGCCCGATCCCAGATTGGCATGGGTATCCATGGTGCGGATGTTGATCTCAAGAAAACGGTCATTGCCGCGGAGCCACTGTTCGGTGAAACGATCGGTCATTCCGAGCGCACGAATGACGTCGGCGTTCTGCCGTGTCGCGTCTGCCAGCACCTGCCGACGCGCGCTCGTCTCCATGGCAGCCCTGGCGGGGGCTCGCGCTCGGCACTCGGTCGCAAGGGTCACCGCAACGATGGCAGTCGCGCCGAGCGTCGCGGCGACGCCGATCGCGGGGTGAAAAACGTAAAGGGCGACCAGAAAGATCGGTATCCACGGCATGTCGAGGAACGCCGTCGGGCCTGTGCCGGAAAGGAAGGTCCGCACTTGATCCAAATCACGCAGAGGCTGTTGCGCCAAAACTGGCCGGACGCCCTTAAGCGGAAGAATGGCGAGCGCCACATAGATGGGCTTTTGTAATCCTGCGTCGAACAGCGTGCCGATCCGTGCCAGCATGCGGGTACGCAGCGCATCAAAGTAGCCCTGCAGCACGTATGCAAACAAAACGATAATGGAAAGGCCGACCAGGGTAGCCATATTGCGGCTGGGGATCACGCGATCATATACCTGCAGCATGTACAACGATCCCGACAACGTGAGCAGATTGACGACGCCGCTGAACGCCGCCACGCCCAACAGTTGTCGTGCGCTTGCACGTAGCCCCGCAGTGACCGGATCATCCGAACTCAGGTCAAATCCCAGATTCATCACTTGTCCACTCGGATGTCTCCGTGGCGTGCAGACTTGTAAATGCAGCCGCTTTTCGCGTCGATGCCGCAACTTCTCACGTACGTGGCGCTCTCATTCGACAACCAGTTCCACGCCGATACGCCTTATAGGTATCTACGACTTGGTCAATAATGCGACGTTTGCGGATAACGGACCATGCGGAAGACATAAATGCGCGTCGCCGGTCGACGCGCGTCGTAAGTTTAATTTGAGCGTCGGCTATCCTTCGGCGATGGTAATGCTGTGGGCTCGCCTCTAATTGACCCTCATATGATCACCTATTCGAACGGAGCGGCTCTCGTTCTTGTCGCATTGCGATTGCAAATGCATGCTGCCACTAAGATGACAGTGCAAGGAAGGGGGACAGTATGCCAACACCAACCTTTCTGTGATCTCGGCACCACCTTAAAACAAACCACTTCTTGTCGGCGTCCGCGATGTCGATGTTATAAGTACGTTATAAGTAATTGAGCAGAACGCGGAACAGTTCTGAAGCGCAAGGTGGTGCATTACGAGGGTAATCAATCGGGGGCCGTAATCCAAGAAACGGGTGACGAGGGCATAGCCGTTGTCGCCACAAGAACCAGCGCGCCGAATGCTCACCGCAGCCGACGCGGCATTACCCTCAAAAAACACTACGGGCGTCAGGACAGCGCTGAGCAGACGTGGCCCGCGCCCGGCGAAGTCGTTCCGCGACAACCGGGGGCATACTCAGTATCGTCAGCAACGGAGAAGGAAAGTAAATGGCTCTGACAGCAACGGAACTATTCAACGACGCAACGACGCGCGAGATTGGCGGCGTCGGCCCGGATCAGGTCAACTTGATCGTCTCAGATCTTATCGGCGTGCAGCAGATGTTGAGGGCTGCAGATCCCGCAATCAATAACCTCTCCGATCTGCACACGCACGTCATCGTCAATCAGCTCAATGAAGAGATCGCATCCGTCGAGAACGCGAACTCTCCAGCGGGCACGCTGGTATTGGGAACAGATCTCGGACAATTTGTTGGGCGTGCGATCAACGATATCCATCGGGACATTATCGATATCGCTCAAGGCGACCCGGGTGTTCAAGCGCTGTTCAATCCGACGCCTCTGCCAGACTTGAACACCCCTCCTGCGCCGTTCCATGACAATGCAGACCAAACAGCCTTTGTTACTCAATGGATCCAAGACAGCAACCATCTTGGGCAGATGGCGATTACGATCGAGAATAATGGCTTCAACGGTGACATTACCGGACTGGTCCAGCAAATACAGACCTACGCGAACAATGCGAATGTCTTCGATCAGTGTCAAGGTGGCCTGTGGTCGTCGCGCTTCTGGAACGAACTTCGGTCAGATGGCACGTCGGGCACGGCGGCGGCCGCGCTGATCGAGGGTTTGCAGACGC
>Ga0126378_10003375_pt1 | contig 12071 bp, 9 predicted proteins | sample PanSoiMetPlot_23_FD_92587 | JGI IMG/M metagenome (GOLD analysis project Ga0126378, IMG submission 92587) | Tropical forest soil microbial communities from Panama - MetaG Plot_23 | ecosystem: Environmental > Terrestrial > Soil > Tropical forest > Bulk soil | place: Panama | collected 2016-02-17
GCGATTACTTCTTAGCACGCGACATACTGAAGAACGAGGAGGACACCAGAAACTGGCCTTCGGCGGCTTCGACCGGCTCTAGTTTAACAAGGTCCGACCCAAAGGCAACATACCGGGGATACAAAAGCTACAGCCCTTCGGCTACGCTCAGGATGTACCGCACTCCAAACATAAAGCGGGCGCAGCAGTGCTGCGCCCCTACAACGGAAAAACTCGAGGACTGAGCGTTCTCCCTACAGGGACGCGCGCGCCCCTACAAAGAGAAGAGACGGCCACGCCAGACTACTTGAGGGCAAAGGTTTCGGCGAGCTTGGCGTACCACTTGCCGGATTCCTTGATGGTCCTTTTTTGCGTGCGGAAATCGACATAGACGAGGCCGAAGCGCTGGCTAAAGCCTTCGGCCCATTCGAAATTGTCCATCAAGCTCCAATGATGATAGGCGCGCACGTTGGAGCTGAAGAGCATGGCGTGGCCCAATTCATCCAAGTATCCGCGCAGAAATTGAATACGGCGGTCGTCGGGAACGCGGCCCTGCTCGTCCGGGGCATCCAAATACGAGCAGCCATTCTCGGTAATCTCCATGGGTATGCCTTTGTAATCGTGGGAGATGCGCATGATCATCTCGTAGAAGCCGCTGGGCCATACTTCCCAGGCAAAATCAGTGAGCGGACCTTCGTGCGCATCGTAATTATGCACGCCGGTGGCAGAATCACCTTCGCCGGGCGGAACGACCGAGACGAGCTGGCGGCGGTAGTAGTTGATGCCGATGAAATCGAGAGGCGCGCGGCAGAGTTCCATGTCGCCGGACTTGACGCCCATCATTTCGAGCGGATTCGGCCCGGGGAAAGCTGCGGGATAATCGCCTTTGATTGCGGGCTGGAGGAACCACACGTTGCCTAGCGCGTGCGCGCGTTCAGCGGCCTTGCCGTCCTCTTCCGACTTGGTGGCCGGCTGGCAATGCGACATGCTGAAGGCGGTGCCGACTTGAAATTTGGAATTGACCGCTTTCAAGGCCTTGAACGCCTGACCCTGCGCGATGTTTACGACGTGAGTGGCGCGCATGCATTCGAGGAAATTGGTACGTGCAGGGGCGTGAATCCCGTAGGCATACCCGAGGAACGTGAAAACCCACGGCTCATTGAAAAGGCACCAGTAGGTGATGCGATCGCTCAGGGCGCGCGTGACGATTTCGGAATATTCTGTGAAACGCGCAGCGAGATCGCGATTGGGCCAGCCGCCGGCATCTTCGAGTTTCTGCGGCAAATCCCAGTGATAGAGCGTGCAGAGTGGGCGGATTTTCGCTTCGAGGAGCGCGTCGGTGAGACGTTTATAATAGTCCAAGCCTTTTTGATTGGGCTTGCCGGTGCCATCGGCCTGGATGCGCGGCCAGGAAATCGAAAAACGGTAGCTTTTCATGTTGAGTTGCTTTAAGAGCGCGACGTCTTCTTTGTAACGATGGTAGGAATCGCAGGCAACGTCGCCCGTGTAGCCACCTTTCACCTTGCCGACGGTGTGAGAGAAGCGGTCCCAAATCGACTCGCCTTTGCCGTCTTCATTCCATGCGCCTTCGATCTGATAGGCGGCGGTTGCGACGCCAAAAATAAATTCGGGGGGAAAATGAAATGGCGCGAATCTCGTCTTTTGCGGCTCGGGCGATTCGGAAGCGGCAGCACGACCTGGAGGAAGAACGTGATACGACGCTGCAGCGCCGAGCGCGGCCAGAAATTCGCGACGATTCCAATGCTGCCACCTGCCCATGAGCCCCTCCTCGATGAACCTAACGACGTCTAAACTTGTTTCTGATTCCGCCAAATATTACGTCAAGAACGATGAGGACGGCACCGATGGTGATCGCGGAGTCTGCCACGTTGAACGCGGGATAGTGATAGGTGCCGAACCACACTTCAAAGAAGTCGGTGACTGCGCCCTGCAAAATGCGGTCGACCACATTTCCTCCGGCGCCGCCAAGCAAGAGCGCCAGGCCAGCTGAGCCCATGAAGCTGTTGCTCTTGCCGGACAGCAGCATCCACGCGATGAGAACCATCACCACGAGGGAACTCATGATCAAGAAAAGGCGCGTTTCAAGAGAGGCCGAATCGGCAAAGGCGCCGAAAGCAATGCCGGGATTGCTGTTGTGGACTAAATAAATGGCTTTGGGGACGAGTTCGCGGCGCCAACCTTCGACAGTGAACAATTCGATGACAGCTTTCGTCGCGCGATCGAGGAGGACGATGACCAGAGTCAGCCAGAGCCAGCGGACGCGAGAGGGAGGCTTCATGAGGGAATTGAGTGCTGGAAAGGCTCATTTCTTGTCATCCCGAGCGAAGCGATGGATCTGCTTTTCTGCAGAAAGAAGGGAAAAAACAGATTCCTCGTGCCTGCCTGCCGTAGGCAGGCAAGACGGCCCTCGGAATAACAAGTTGCGGCGTTTTTCAGCCGGGATAAAGTACGCGCTTCGGAACGAGAGTGCATGTCAGCTAGCCGCGAGCCCCGCCGAACCGTCACCTTCAATTTCGGCGAGAGCTTCGGAGCAGCGCTCGCAGACGGTTGGGTAGCGCTTGTTCTCGCCAACGTGCGTAGAATAATTCCAGCAGCGCTCGCATTTCTTGCCTTCGGCGCGTTCGATTTTCAGGGAGAGGCCGGGAAGCGTTTCGCTGGGGGCAAGTCCATCACTGGCTGCAGGCTCCACGGCGACCTGAGACACAATGAAGAGAGCGGGAAGGAGCGAACCCTTTTCCTGGAGTAGGTCTTGCAAACCAGGCAATTTGGAATTGGCATGCAAACGAACTTTTGCTTCCAAGCCGCCGCCGATGAACTTCGCAGCGCGGGCCTGTTCGAGCGCCACCAGAACGGCGGCTCGAACTTGGGAGAGCCGCTCCCACTTCTCGGCCTCTTTTGCGGTGATCCCACAGGCCAGGGATTCCGCTTGGGGAAACAGGGCGATGTGGACGCTCTGGGGCCGATCCGTGGATTTCGGCAAGTACTTCCAGATTTCTTCTGCCGTGAAAACCAGAACAGGCGCGGCAAGCCGCACGAGCGCGTCGGCGATTTTCCACACGGCGGTTTGCGCGCCGCGCCGTGACTTGCTCTTCGCGGCTTTGGTGTAAAGGCGGTCCTTGAGCACATCGAAATAAAAAGCGCTGAGATCCACGACGCAGTATTCGTGAATCGCATGGTACATGCGGTGGAATTCGTAACTCGCGCACCATTCGCGGCATTTCTTGACGAGCTCCGCAGTGCGATCCAGCATCCACGCGTCGATTTCCTCAAGCTGATTGTTCGCGAGCGAGTCGCGTGAAGGATCGAAATCACCGAGATTGCTTAAAGCGAATCGAAAAGTGTTGCGAATCTTGCGGTAGGCCTCGCTGAGCTGCGTCATGACGCGCTCGCTCATTTTCACATCGGCCTGGTATTCGACAGAGGCCACCCACAAGCGCAGCAAATCCGCGCCCCACTTTTCGCAGATTTCCTTGGGGGTAATCACGTTGCCCAGCGATTTGGACATCGGGCGGCCCTGCTCATCGAGCGTCCAGCCGTGGGTCACCACTTGTTCGAAAGGGGCGTCATCTTTGACGCCAGTGGCCACCAGCAGCGAGCTTTGAAACCAGCCGCGATACTGGTCGGGGCCTTCGAGATACACATCCGCGGGGCGCCAATCTTGTCCCTGCTCGACGAGGCCGCTGCCAGGCTTGAGCACGGCCAGATTCGACGAACCTGAATCGAACCACACGTCGAGAATGTCGTCCTCTTTGCGCCATTTCGAGGCGCCGCACTCGCATCTCGTTCCGGGCGGCAGCAGTTCTTCAGGCGGATGCTTATACCACGCGTCGGCGCCTTCTTTTTCGAACCATTTTAGAACATTGCGAAGTGGGGCGTAATTTTCGAGGCGCTTCCCGCAACTGTCGCAGTAAAAAACGATGATTGGCACGCCCCAAAAGCGCTGCCGAGAAACGCACCAGTCCGGCCGCTTTTGGATCATTTCGTACATGCGGTCTTCACCCCAGGCGGGAAACCATTTTTTTACTTGGTGGATCTCATCGAGCGCTTCCTGCCGGAGCGTTTTTGAGCGTCCGTGCCCGGCCTGGTCCATTTTGATGAACCACTGCTCCGTTGCGCGGAAAATCACCGGATTGTGACAGCGCCAGCAATGCGGATAGCTGTGCTTGTAGTCGCTGCACGCGAGAAGTGCGCCGCACTTGCGGAGGAGCTCCACAATGACCGGATTTGCAGAAAAGACGTCCTTGCCCTTGTATTCGTCCAGACCTTCCGTGTAACGGCCGCGATCGTCGATCGGTGCGTAAGTTTCCAGACCGTATTTCTGACCGGTAAGGAAGTCGTCGGCGCCGTGGCCGGGTGCGGTATGGACTATTCCGGTTCCCTGATCGAGTTCGACGTAATCGGCAAGGACAGCAGGCACAATTCTGTCGAGAAATGGATGCTGGAAGCGCAGACCGGCTTCATCCACTAGATACTGGCCAGAGTACGTCTTGAGGGTCTTTCCCAAACTTTTGCGGCCAACAGCCTGCCAAACAGTTTGTTGCAGCTGATGTGCGACGATTTCCACCTCGCCGTCGGTTTCGACAGCCGCATATTCAAACGAGGGATTAAATGCCAGCGCCATGCTCGCGGGAATCGTCCATGGCGTGGTGGTCCAGATGATGGCGTAAACGTTTTTGCCTCCAAGCTCGGCGGGAATTTTGTTTGCGTTTGCACCGTCCTGCACGAGTTTGTAGCGCACGTAAATCGACGGGCTGCTGTGATCTTCATATTCGACTTCCGCTTCGGCGAGCGCTGTCGAATCGTAAATGCACCAATAGACCGGCTTGCGCCCGCGATAAACGTAGCCTTTCTCCATGAAATCCAGAAATGCACCCGCGATGGTGGCTTCGTAGGGAAAGCTCATTGTCAGGTACGGATCGTTCCATTGGCCGAAGATTCCCAGGCGCTTGAAATCGCGCTTGTGCTGTTCGACGTAGCGCGTAGCGAATTTGCGGCACAATTTGCGGAACTCCGCGGGCGGCACCTTGCCTTTTCCGCCCAACTCTTTCTCGACTTGCGTTTCAATCGGCAGGCCGTGGCAATCCCACCCAGGCACGTACGGCGCGTAATGCCCCGCCATGCTTTTGGTTTTGACGATCAAATCTTTCAGGATTTTGTTCAGGCCGGTGCCGAGATGAATTTCACCAGTGGGGTAAGGCGGGCCGTCATGCAAAACGAAAAGAGGCAGGCCTTTACGCGCTTCCAGAATGCGCTCATAAATGTTCGCCGCATACCAAGCCTCTAATTGTTTCGGCTCGTTCTGCGGCAGGCTGGCCTTCATCGGAAAATCCGTCTTGGGCAGGTTGAGCGTGTCCTTGAGTTTCAGTGGTTCGGCCATAGCTTTTTAGAGCCGCGCAAAATCTCCTTCTGTGGCTGCATGCCGCCTGATGGTGCAGGTTGCACGGCGGGAAACATCGGAAAGCGGTTGAACTACGTATGTTACAATAAACGGAGGTCGGGGTCAGCCGCCAGGGGGCGCGCAACCTTTCCGGGCCCGCGGGAATCCTACGCTCAGGGGATACCAAAGGCAGGGGATTTGCGTCTAAAGTAAGAGGTAAACGGTGCCGAACAGAATCAACAATCTAGTGCCGCCTTCCGCCGGGAGGCCCACCGCCTCCGCATCACAAACCCCGCGACCGTATGTCCCAAGGTTCGGCAGACCAGCCATCCTGGTTCCCGACGATTTTTGGTCGAACCTCAGGCAGTTCCTGTTCGAGCGTCCAGTCAAAGTTCGCGAGCGCAAGGATGCGCCGTTCACGCAGACTTCTTTCGGATCGGGCCTGGCCGGCAACCTCGGAGAGTTTTTCAAGCCAGGTCCCTCTCGGCCCGTCAACAGCAGATTGGCCGTTGCGTGGGGAGCGAATTTCGGCGGCTTTGGCTCGCGCATCAGGGATTTCCTTTCGCCACCGAAGCAGCCACCCCTGCCGCCAGGAATCAAGCCCATCAAGGTCGAAGACATTTGGACCAAAGATAGAAATTTTGGCCCCAGCCAGGCGCTTGCGATCGCCGTGCACGGACTAATCATCACACTGCTTATTGTCCCTATCGGTTGGCGCGTGGTCCAGACAACGCAGGCGGCGAAAAAAGTCGACACGGGGATCCTCGACATATCGCCCTACATCGCCAAACTACCCGCGGGCGCAAACAAAGCCGGCGGTGGCGGCGGAGGCGGCACACACGAGCAGTTGCCTCCAACCAAGGGCAAAGCGCCGAAGTTTCAGTGGACGCAATATACTCCGCCGGTTCCTGTGATTCGGAACACGAATCCTAAACTTGCTGTGGATCCGTCGCTGCTTGGTCCCCCGGATTTGAAAATAAGCAATCCTGCGCTGACGAACATGGGTGATCCGCTGGCGGCTTCCGTCAACTTCTCCGGCGGGCCTGGCGGAGGAGGAGGGATAGGCACCGGCTCAGGGGGCGGAATCGGTAGTGGCTCAGGCGGTGGTCTTGGCCCCGGTTCAGGCGGGGGCACTGGCGGAGGAGAGTTTCGCGCGGGCGTGAATGGCGTTGGCCAGCCGCGGTGCATCTACTGCCCAGATCCGGAATATTCCGATGAAGCACGCAAGGCCAAGTATCAGGGTACCGTGCTTGTGGATGTCACCATCACCCTGGATGGCCGCATTTCAAACCCGCGGGTACTGCGTGGGCCGGGGATGGGCCTGGACGAAAAAGCCCTCGCTGCTGTCAAGAACTGGAAAATGAGTCCATGCGTTGGACCGAGCGGCAAGACTGTTGTCTGCACGGCAACAATTGAAATAGGATTCCGTCTGCTTTAAGTCTTCGTTTATTTTCTTCTTCCGGGTGCTCTCTGCATCCGCGGCGGGCTTCGCAGTTAGTTCTTTTCACGTTTTTCATATCGGGCAACCAATTTTGCTGGCTTGGCTTCCCACCACGCGTTCGCGGCACGCCCTCCACTGATTAACCGGCAAGCCAGGAATTCGGAGGCATGCCCGGAGGCCCAGCCATGCGCGATCCGTTGTTGCGGCTCTTCTCCTCCCTTTCTTCCTCTCAGGATTCCTTGATTCATAGAATTCACGAAAATTTTCAGCAGCTCTTTTTGCCCGCGCGCGTCTTCCCTTCCTCCGCGAACGGAACACCGATCCACTTGCCACGCGCTGAGAGGTCCGCGCGGGCGAGTCGCGCCCAGGGCGCATCGCTCCTTACTCACGCCGCTATCATCACTGCGCTCGCTCTTGCTTTTCAGGGACGGACTACAAAGACACCACGTTTGACGCCAGGCATCAAGGTTGGCCGCACTTTGCAGGCTCCTAAAGATCTGTGGGATGCCATAACCGGACATGCTCCGTCAGAAGGCAGCGGCAGTGGGGGTGGCCGTACACCGATACCGGCTACGTCCGGAAACCTCGTGCCTTCCTCGTCGATACAGATCGTTAGGCCTTCGCTGCCGCCAAAACGAGAATCGATTCTGGCGATTCCGCCAACGATTCTCGATTCCACAGCCCCACCGGTGTTAACGGCGGTCGACAGAATTGGACTTCCCTGGATGCATGACGACACCAACTCCCCTGGACCTGGCGATTCCAACACAATTGGAAGCGGCAAAGGAAAAACAATGGGCGACGGGCCAGTGGATGGTCCTGGCGGACGTGGGGGCTCTCAATTAGGCTACCAGCCGGGCGTTACTTCGCCGACTTGCGCATACTGCCCTGACCCGCAATACACGGACGAAGCGCGCGAGGCCAAGCTGCAAGGAAAAGTCACGTTGCGCGTTCTGGTCGGGGCGGACGGCCGAGCTGCTCAAGTGCAAATCGTTCAGGGCATAGGCATGGGCCTGGATGAGCGAGCTCTGCAAACCGTGAGAGGATGGAAATTCGTCCCCGCACGCGACGCTGCCCGCCATGCTGTGCCAACCTGGGTGATCATCGAAGTTTTCTTCCGACTTTTCTAGAAGAGAGCAGAGATTAGAGAGTTCGCGATTAGAATCGGAACAAGAGACGCAGAGGCAAGAGTGCCTGTGCCACGAAAGAGATGCCGGCGCGACGAAATAAACAGAACAAACGGAGATGCCGCGCGAGATCGTTCACCGGGACCGAGCCGTCTCGCAGCCTAGATTCGTTTGATTGTCGCGAACCAGGCCGGTGCGCCGTGGTCGTCGTGGAATCTCGTCTGAATCCGGTCCGGTTCGATGGCGGCGACATTCCATCCACTGCCAGGGTTGAACGCCGCTCTCAGATCTTCCTGACGGACGGGATGCGGGCCAGTATCGGGACCACGGTCACTGAAACACAACACATACAGGGTTCCATGGTGGTCGGTCACCGACGCTAAAGTCGCCACGTATCGTGCTCGCTCGTCGCCGTCGAAGGTGTGGAACAGTCCGCAGTCCAGGATCGTCTGAAACATGCGCCCCAAATGCTCCAGCTGAAACGCGTCAACCACAGCGAACTCAACCTCGATCCCACGGTCCCCGGCCTTCTCTCGGGCGATCGCCAGCGCCGTTTCAGCCACGTCAACCCCCAGAACCGACAATCCTAGCGACGCGATATGAAGTGCGTTCTCGCCGGTTCCGCAGCCCGCATCGAGGACCGCTCCGGCGAAACCGCGCTCGGATGCCAAACGCAGTACTGCTGGCTGCGGCCGGCCGATATCCCAGGGCGCAGGGCCATCGTGGTACGACGCGTCCCAAGGCAGTCCCGTCATCCGTTCGTGACTGGTTGGGCGCCGACCACTGAACGGATCGTCAGCGAGGCCTCCTGATCGCTGCGACAACTTCGCTCCCTTCCCTTTACTGGCCTTATGAGCTCATCGTACCACGCCGATCCGCAGGTTTTGGCACCCTGGGCCAAGCTACGAAGAGAGATTTTTCGTCGCTGCGCCCCTCAGAATGACAATCGCAGCCATCTGTGCGGCTACATGAATTGGGGAGGGGTATGAAGTCCGCGAGTAGAAAAGCGCGGGTCTGAAGACCGCCACTACATCCGCTCGCTGCATGCAGCTGCAATCTGCTACGATGCGAGCCATGAGAAAAACAACTTCGCTTGCACTGGCTCTGCTCTTGCCGGCGCTTGGTTTTGCAGCCGGAATCGCCGGGCAGACAAGCACGGGTGCAGCGACTGGCTCGCTCGAATTTTCAGCAATCATAACGCCGACGGCGGCGCGGCCGGAGCCCGTTCGCCAATTCACGTTCTATATTTTGACGAAGAGCTACGCGGACATCGTGAAAGAGGAGGAAACCAAGGATCCCGCCCCAAAGCGCGATGACTTTATTGACGGGTTGAAGATTTCCCCGGAGCTGCGCACCTGGCTGAAGAGCCACGACACGCTGGACCTTACCGCGCCGGACGTGGACAAATTGATTTCGCCCGACGACGTCGTCACGGTCCCTGAGTTCCTGCAGGCGTACCAGCACTCGAATAGCGGCGGAGTGACCAAGGGCCTCCCGAGGCCAAAATACAGGGAGGCAGACCGCACCGAAAACCCGGTGAAGTACGAAAAGCTGAAACAGGATTATCTCAATGCGCTAAAGAAGTTCATTCGCTCGTACCCGGAGACGGTTTCGGGCGTCGAACTGCAACTGGACGCGGTCAATCCGCAGAGAAAATGGGACGCGCTCCGGATCGAGCGCCGCAAACGCGTGGAGCGCGCTGCGCCGGAGGTGGCACAATTGCGCTTTCTTGCGGCTAAAGCGGACACGGATTTGGAGGGGCATGCTTCCCTCTCGGGGCTCGCTCCGGGGGGATATTGGATTTCCACGCTGAATCTGCGAGCCAATGCCGGCGACATGCGAGTGAGCTGGGACGTGCCGGTGAAAGTTGGAACGGGGCAGACCACGCGGATTGAACTCTCGAACCTGAATACCACAGACGTTCGCGGCTACACGCCCTAGGCGCGCGAGCGCGGCCGCGATGGGCACGCCACTCACCTGGATCGTTTTCAACGCTTTCATCGTCGCATCGATTGTGCTGGACCTGCGCGTTTTTCACCGGCATCCGCACAAAATCGGCTTGCGCGAAGCGGCCATAGCAAGTGTTGGCTGGATCAGCGTTTCGGTGTTGTTCGGCTTGGGAGTGCTCTATTTTCGCGGTGAGCAGCCAGCGCTGGAATTCTTTACCGGATATCTGATCGAGAAAGCGCTGAGCGTCGACAATCTATTTCTCTTCCTTGTTATTTTTCGCGCCTTCGTAGTGGAAGATCGCATGCAGCATCGGGTGCTGGAATGGGGCGTAGTGGGAGCGCTGGTGATGCGTGGGGCGATGATCTTGCTGGGCGCGGAACTGATCGAGCATTTTTCGTGGGTGCTCTACATCCTGGGCGGATTTCTCGTGTACGCGGGAATTCGAATGTTTTTCAAGAAAGTGGACGTGCACCCGGAAGAAAGCAAGCTTGTTCGCTTCGCGAACAAGCACTTGCGAGTGACACACGAGAGCGATGGCGAGCATTTTTTTGTGCGCAACGCGGGGAAATTATTCGCCACGCCGCTATTTGTTGTGCTGCTGGTGGTGGAAATAACGGACGTCACGCTGGCCGTGGACTCGATTCCTGCGGTCTACGGAATTACGCGTGACCCGTTCATCGTGTACACGTCGAATGTGCTGGCGATCCTGGGATTGCGCGCGCTCTATTTTTTGTTGGCGGGAGCAATCGACCGGCTGCGATTCCTGGATGAGGGATTGGCGGTCGTGCTGGTATTTATCGGCGCGAAAATGATCGGCGAACGCTGGGTGCACATTGGCGTGGACGTTTCGCTGGCAGTGGTTGGCGGGGTGCTGCTGATTGCGCTGTTGGCGTCGTTGCTGATTCCTGCAAAGAAAAAGACCTAGAAGCGCTTTGTTCCGGCTAGGGGTCGGCCTTGAGCAATTCGGGCGCAGCATGCTGCGCCCCTACAACAGAATTGGGAGGGCCGCTAGCGGTCTGGCAGGGCTCAGTCTTCTTCGAACATCAGCTCATCGACGTAGCACCACATCCAATTCTCGCCGCGCTCTTGCGACCGAATGATGGGATGCTTCGTCGCGTGAAAATGCTTGGTAGCGTGCTTGTTTTTCGAGGAGTCGCAGCAACCAACGTGGCCGCAGGTAAGACAAAGGCGAAGGTGGACCCAAGAGTCGCCCGTTTTGAGGCATTCTTCGCAGCCGTCGGTCTTCGGTTTGACGCGCTTGATCTGATCGAGGTGCGTGCAGGTATCGGCCACTGTTTCCTCCAGTGAATTACTTCACGGGTTGTATGGGGATACGCACTTGAAAACGCGTGTCGCCGGGGACGGACTTGACGCTGATTTGACCGCCAACATTCTTGATTATGCGGTTGACGACATCGAGGCCGAGGCCGGTGCCCTTGCCGACACCCTTGGTGGTGAAAAAGGGTTCAAAGATGCGGGATTGCACATCCGCAGGAATTCCCGAGCCGTTGTCGGCGATTTCGACGAGGACAAAGGCGTTCTCACGTGCTGTGCGGATGGTCAGGTTCCCGTTGCCGTTCATGGCATCGGCGGCGTTGTCAATCAAGTTGGTCCAGATTTGATTCAGTTCGCTGCCATTGGCCATGACTTTGGGTAGATTGGGAGCGAAGTCACGAGTGACGGTGATGCCGCGCTTGAGTTTGTGATGCATGATGGTGAGGGTAGTTTCGATACCGCGCTCGATGTCCACTTCCTGCATGGGACCCTGATCCATGTAGGAATATTCCTTGATAGCTTTGATGAGATCGGAAATGCGCGCGGAGCTATTTTCGAGTTCCTCGGCAATGCGATCCATTTCCAAAAGGGTGGCGAAGCGAAGGAGTTCGGAGCCGACGGATGCGCCGGCGGCTTGAGCGAAACGCTCCAGATCGGCGTCGGAGAGATTGGCCTCCGCGAGCTGAGGGGTGAGCTTCCAGGCTTCGGCGACGCCATGCGATTCTAACCAGGACTGGATGGCCTCTTCGCGTTCAACGCGCGCGAATTCGTCCTTGAATTGCACGGGCTTAAGGGACAAGCGAATTTCCTCTTCCGCCTGGGCAAGCCTGGCGCAATCCTCGGGGCCAATGGTTGTGCTGCGGGCGGCCGAGCGAAGGCGTGCAAGGCAATCGCGCAAAGC
>Ga0126378_10003376_pt1 | contig 12068 bp, 11 predicted proteins | sample PanSoiMetPlot_23_FD_92587 | JGI IMG/M metagenome (GOLD analysis project Ga0126378, IMG submission 92587) | Tropical forest soil microbial communities from Panama - MetaG Plot_23 | ecosystem: Environmental > Terrestrial > Soil > Tropical forest > Bulk soil | place: Panama | collected 2016-02-17
CCGGCCGTCCGCCCGCAGCACGTCGAACAGGTAATAAACGACGGGTACCGAGGCGATCAGTCGCTCGGAGGGGTTGCGCACGCCGAGCCGCTGCTGGAGCAGGCTGAAGCTCGTCACGCCTCCCTCGAAGGCAACGACTTCACCGTCGATCACGAAGTCGGTCGTCTGCTCGGCAGCTAGCGCCGCCGCCAGTTCGGGGTAGGTGCTGTTGACCCGCTGCCGGTTCCGTGTCATCAGCGAGACCCCGGCGTGGTCTTTGTAGGCCAGGCAGCGCTCACCGTCGAACTTTCGCTCGTACATCCAGGCCGGGTCGAAGAACCTATCCTTGGTCAGCGTCGCGAGCTCCGGGTCGACCCAGCCGGCCGGCACGGTCTGCGCCGGCGTTCGGTGGAGTGCCGTGTCGTTGGTCACGGGCCGTCCCTTTCGCCGCGGCTCACTCGACTCTGACCACTTACGACTCTGACCACTTACCGGTGGCTGGCATCCCCAAACGCCCCGAACTGATCCTTCCTGATCCGGCCTTCGACAAGGTCTGCCGCGATGTCCCTTACCTTTCTGTTGCTGCTCTGGGAGATCACGCTCAGTCGCTTGAACGCAACGTCCGGAGGGTAACCGTACTCGGCCACGAGGATGCCCTTCGCCTGCTCGATCACCGCGCGCGAGGCGAGTGCGGTCTGGAGGTTCTCTACCATCCGGCGGCACGCTCGATGCAGCGCGGCGTTGCGTACGGCGACACCACCCTGCGCTGCGAAGAGCAGCGCGATGTCGTGGGCGGCGCCCGCAAAGGCATCCGGTTTCTGGCCGTACACGGCGAGCGCTCCGCCTGACCGGCGGTCGGTGCGGAGCGGCAGGACCAGGCAGCTGAGCAGGTTCTCGCTCGCCATCGCGGCCCGGACGCTCTGCCAGCGATCTTCATTGGTGGCGTCATCGATTCGGCGAGCCTCGCCATACCGAAGAGCCTCGGCTACCGGCCCGTCGCCAGTCAGGAGCTGAAACGTGTGCAGGTCTGTCACCGAGCCCGCCGAGGCTGCGAGGGACCACGAGGATTCTCCCGCCACCACCACTCCGGCCGCCGCGCTCCCCGGGATCACCTCGAGCGCCAGCTCCGCCAGCTGACGCAGCGTCGCATCTGGATCGTCGCCTGACTGCAGCAGCTGCGCCAGGCTGGCAATGCGCTCAGCGAATTCGCGTGTGACGTTCACGACGTCATGCCTCGTTCCGGCCGGTCGCAGTGAAAGGGGACTCGGAGCCGCGCTGGCCAACTGCCACCCCGCGCCGGGGCACTACCCGCGATCGTTTGGATTGCACATCGCCGGGGTACCTCCGGGCCGGACCGAGCGGGTTCGCCTCAGACGCGCGCCGACCCCCGGCTGTCGCAGACGCTCCGTTCCGAGGCACATAAACCGGCTACGCCCTCGTATCACCCCGGATTCATGCTCGGCGTCACAGCCGCGTGGCCTCGCTCGAGAGGCCGCCTGACCAGCGAACGCGGCGAATAATGGTTCTCAGTGAGCCGGTTTGCGCCGCTGGCCAGGCCGTATGCTGGCCCGGACCCCGATCACGGGAGCACACAGGCAGATTGAACGAGCGGGTCGAGATGGTGGCAGAGGACGTCAGCACAAGCAGCCCTGCTCGCGCGTCGCGGGCCGGGCGGATTCGCGTCCTGCTGATCGAGGACGACGACGGCGACGCGCTGCTGGTCAACGAATTGCTGCTCGACGCGGGCGAGCCGTTCGGCATGAGCCGGGCTCGGTCGATGGCCGAGGCACGGGCGGTGCTCACCGATGAGACATGCGTCCTGCTTGACCTTGAACTGCCGGACTCGCGCGGCCTGGAGGGCGTGCAGAGGCTGCAGGAGTTCAGGCCGGACCTGGCCGTTGTCGTCCTGACGGGCATCGCTGACGAGCACCTGGGCGAGCAGGCCGTCGCGGCCGGCGCGCAGGATTACCTGGTCAAGGGGCAGGTCGACGGATACCTGCTGCAACGGGTGGTGCGGTACGCGGTCGAGCGCCGGCGTGCCGAGGAGACGCAGCGCCAGCTGGGTGAGGCGAGGCTGTACGCAGCGGAAAACGCCCGGCTGGAGCGCGGTCTCCTGCCGTCGCCGCTGCTAGCCGACGAGCGGCTCTCGGTGGTCGCCCGGTACCGGTCTGGCGGCCAGCAGATGCTGCTCGGGGGAGACTTTTACGACGTGGTCGAGGCACCGGACGGCTGGGTACACGCGGTGGTGGGCGACGTCTGCGGCCGCGGACCGGATGAGGCGGCGCTCGGCGTGTGTCTTCGGGTCGCCTGGCGGACGATGATCCTCGCCGGCAATCCGGCTGCCGAGACACTGACGGCCGTCGAGCAGGTACTGGAGCATGAGCGGCACCAGGAGCGGCTCTTTGCCACGATGTGCATGCTGTCGGTCGCGCCCGACCGCATGACGGGACGGCTCTACCTGGCCGGTCACCCGCAGCCCCTGCTCATCACCTCCGACACCCTCAGGGAACTTCAGGCCCCGATCAGCCTGCCACCGGGTATCACCCGCGGCTCGCAGTGGCCCAGTGCGGAGGTCGAGCTCGGTGCCGATTGGTCGGTGCTGATCTACACCGATGGCCTGGTCGAGGGCAAGACCGGGACCGGTCCGGAGCGACTGGGCAGCGACGGGCTGATCAAGCTGATTGAGAAGGAGCGCGCTCAGGACCCGGCCGACCGTGCGCCTCTCCGGGAGCAGAACGAGCGGCTCGTCGACGCGCTTATCGGCCAGGCCCGTGAGCTGAACGGCGGTGACCTCGACGACGACCTCGCCGTCCTGGTGCTCGGCTGCGCCGCGACCGCACGTCCATGACTCCAGTGAGCGCCAGGCGGGCCGCGCCCGGATCGACGCATCGCGAGCGGCGCCCGGCCGGCCTGGCGGGCCCGGTTCGCCGGCGGGTCATCGTCGAGGATCCGGGCAGCCGGTGGCCACTCGGCCGGATCATCGCGGCGGGCATGGCGACGCTGATCACCCTGGTGGTTGCCGCCGTGGTCGTCGGCATGATCGCGATCGGCAGCCTGAACACTGCGAGGAACCGGGTCGTGAACGTTCTCGACCCGGCCGCGCTGCACGGCTCGCGCCTCTACTCCGCGCTGCTCAACCAGGAGACCGGCCTGCGTGGCTACCTGCTCAGCGCACAGCGGCCATATCTGCAGCCGTACTTCTCTGGCATAGCGGATCAGAAATCCGAACTGCACTCGCTGGAGCCGTTGCTGCGCGGCCTGCCTGCCGCGAAGGCTGACCTAGCCGTGACGGTGCGGCGGATCGACAGCTGGCGGTCCGGCTACGCGAACCCGGCCATCGCGAAGGTCAGCGCCGCTGGCCGTCCTCTTTCCGGCGGCAATGTCGCTACCGGGAAATCGGTCTTCGACAGCGTGCGCGCCCCGCTCGCGGCTTTCCAGCGCAGCGTGGCCGACCAGCGGGCAAGCGCTGAGGCCAATCTCGCTGACGCCGCCGCCGTCCTGGAAACCACTGCGATCGCCATCGCCATCGTGCTCCTGCTCGGGCTGATCGCTCTCGGTGTCGGCCTGCGCGCCGCTGCCACCCGGCCACTGGCCCGGCTGGCCAGCGACGCGCGTCACGTAGCCGGCGGTGATCTCGAGCACGAGGTCGACCCCAGCGGCCCGCGGGAGGTCCACACGCTCGCGGTAGACGTGAACCGGATGCGCGAGCGGGTACTGAAAGAGCTGTCGGCGGTCCGGGCGGCGAACATCGCGCTGCGGACCAGGGCGCACGAGCTGGAGCGATCGAACTCCGAGCTCGAGCAGTTCGCCTACGTGGCCTCGCATGACCTGCAGGAACCACTGCGGAAGGTGGCCAGCTTCTGCCAGCTGCTGCAGCGGCGTTACATCGGCCAACTTGACGCCAGGGCCGACCAGTACATCGAGTTTGCCGTCGACGGCGCCAAGCGCATGCAGGCGCTGATTGACGACCTGCTCGCCTTCAGCCGAGTCGGGCGCCTCGATCCGGAACCGGTCCTGGTGTCGTGCGCCAGCGCGCTGTCGCAGGCCAGGGTCAACCTAGCCGCCGAGATCCGCGCCACCGGGGCGGTCATCGAGGCTGCTGAGCTGCCTTCCGTGCAGGCTGAGTTCTCGCTGCTGACCTCGTTGTTCCAGAACCTGATCGGCAACGCGGTCAAGTTCCGCTCATCCAAGTCGCCCGTCATCGAGATAACGGTGGCCGAGCAGGACCAGGGCTTCTGGCTATTCTCGGTGGCCGACAACGGCATCGGCATCGAGCCTGAGTACGCCGAGCGGATCTTCGTGATCTTCCAGCGCCTCCACGGCCGGTCAGAGTACGACGGCACTGGCATCGGGCTGGCCATGTGCCGCAAGATTGTCGAGCACTACGGCGGCCAGATCTGGCTGGACACCACGTACGAGGGTGGGGCAAACTTCTGCTTCACCCTGCCGGTGGCGCCAGAAGACGAGGAGCTATCACCATGACGCAGCGCGCCGGCCTCGAGCTCGTCGACGTGCTCCTCGTCGAGGACGACCCCGGTGACGTGCTCATGACGAAAGAGGCCTTCGAGCACTACAAGATCCGGGGGAACCTGCACGTCGTCGGGGACGGCGAGCAGGCCATGCAGTTCCTGCGCAAGGCCGGCGACTTCGCTGGCGTCCCGACTCCCGGACTGATCCTGCTGGACCTCAACCTCCCCCGGCGGGGCGGGCTGGAGGTGCTCGCTGAGGTCAAATCCGATAGCTCCCTGCTGTCCATCCCCGTGGTGGTGCTCACCACGTCACAGGCCCAGGAAGACATCGCGCGCAGCTACTCGCTGCACGCCAACGCCTACATCAGCAAGCCGGTCGACTACGACCGGTTTATTGGCGCGATCGGGCAGATCGACGACTTCTTCCTCACGCTCGTCAAGCTGCCCGCGAGGCTCACCTGAAGCGGGACGGATCGTTCCGCTCGTTGTAGTCGTACTGGCCGGCCGGGTAGCTGCGGGAATCCCGCACCCGGACCGAGCGGGCCCCGACCCCGCTCAGCAGCGTCCAGATCGCGATCCCGAGGACCACGAATACGACCGCCGTAGCAGCCTTCTGATCCAGTGGCGCCGACGTGCTGAACGGGATGACCACAGCCAGCACCGTCGCCAGGCCGATGATCCAGCCGAAGAACGCGAGCGGCCGCGGCGTGCTCAGCAGCAGGAGATGCATCAAGAGGGTCGCGACCAGCGAGGCACCCGCGATCCCCAGCAGGAGACCGGTCGTGTGCACGTCGCCATAGGCGCCGTCGCGGCTCGGCGCGAGCAGCGGGATCCCGAGTATCCACCGGGCGACCAGCACGCCGACAAGGCCGATCAGGCAGGCCACGATCGCCGTAGCGATTCCGCCGGCCCACAGCCGCCCGGCATCGACGGACGGACGGTCGGGAGGCGGTCGCTCGGGCGGGCGGGGCCCGTAGCCAGGCTCATATCCTGATTGTTCATATCCATGCTGGTCGTATCCGGGCTGCGGGTAACCAGCCCAGTCGGGACGATCAGGGCGCGGACCCTGAGGCATCGGAGCCGTGCTCATCTGGCCACCTGCCTTCCGGGCGGTTGCACGGACTGGCGGTGCGCTAAGTCACCACATCAGCCCGCTTCAAACAGCGTTACCCGGCGGACCGGCTCGTAACCAGCGTTAGGGCAGCCGGACGACAGCCCGCGCCCTGGTCAGCACCTTGGCCTCGCGCGACCTGGCGGTCAGTCCGATGGCCACGCGGTTCTCGTCGAGCTTCTCCTCGACCTGGCCGCTGACCTCGATCGTGGCACCGAAATCGTCGTCGGGCACGACCACCATGGAGGAGAACCGGACGCCGAACTCGATTACTGTTGCGCCGGGCCCGGCCCAGTCCGTGACGAACCGGCCGGCCTGCGCCATCGTGAACATGCCGTGGGCGATGACGTCCGGCAGACCGACGGCCCTGGCGATGCGCTCATTCCAGTGGATGACGTTGAAATCACCCGACGCACCGCAGTATTTCACCAGGCTCAGCCTGGTCACCGGGTAGCTGACCACCGGCAGCTGATGACCCGTTTCGACGTCCGCGTGGCTGAGCTGTGCGGCCATCATGCCCCCCGCTCGACCAGGGTCGATACGGCGGTGCACACCAGCTCGCCCGTTACGGTCCTGATCTCGGTGCTCGTGGTCAGCATGACGTTCCGCCCGGCGTCCCGGATCTCGGTGATCGTCGGCTGCGCCGTGACGACGTCCCCGGCGGTCAGCGGCCGGAGGTAGCTGAACCGCTGCTCGCCGTGGACAACCATGGCGTAGTTGAGGCCTAGGTCTGGGTCGGCCATCGCTGTCCCCGAGGCCGCCATGCTGATCACGATCGCGAACGTGGGCGGCGCGATGACGTCGGCGTGCCCGGCTGCCCTGGCGGCTGCTGAATCCCGGTAGACGGGATTGGCGTCACCGATCGCGTCCGCGAACTCCGCGATCTTGACCCGCGATACCTCATAGGGCTCGGACGCGGGAAAGACGCGGCCGGCGTAGTCACGATTGATGGCCATATCACTCCATCGTGGAGACGGCAGTCAGCGACGGCCGGGCCGGGGCAGGAACGGCGGACGAGTGCCCGCGCCTCGCGCTCGCTAGCGCGTCTCGCGGTGCGGCTGGTGCTTGCGGCAGAACGGGCAGTACTTGCTCAGCTCAAGCCGATCCGGGTCGTTGCGCCGGTTCTTGCGCGTGATGTAGTTGCGGTGCTTGCATTCCTGGCAGGCCAGCGTGATCTTGGGCCTGACGTCAGTCGCAGCCACGAGGCGCGCCTTTCTCTCGTACGATCGGTGGAAGCAGCCCGGCAGTCCCGCAAAGCGGGCATGCCAGCCGGGGGTTCCGTAGCGGAGGCCGGACTTGAACCGGCGACACAGCGATTATGAGCCGCTTGCTCTGCCTGACTGAGCTACTCCGCCTCGCCGTCCGGCACAGCCCACCCGGACCCTCCCGGCGCCGGCCAGACCCCCGCCTTGGCTCTGGGGCTGACTAAGCCTACCCGGAATTGGTCCTGAGTTCGATCCGGCTCCCCCGCGACCCATCTTTCTCCCTCCCCGGACAACCGGATTTTCGTCAAGCGAAGGTCAACGAGCTACCTGCCGCGGACCGGGTAGATTTCCGGACACTGGCCGCAACCACGTAGATTCGGCAAGAGCACTCGGCCTGGCCGATCTCGGCTGAGCTGGCGTGAGTGATGCCGGCGCGTCCGGGGTGCGGCTATCGTGGGCCGTCATAACCGCTGGCCAGGACCGGGAGAGACGAACTTTATGCCGAGGCGACATCAGCCAGCGGCCGTGGTCTACCACGGGCTGCGGGAAGCCCCAGACACCGGGGCCATCACCTCCGCCGCGCGTAAGGCCTTCATTGCGGATCACCCCGACCTGAAGCTGCAGCCGCTGGTGATCGTCATCGCCGCCTACAACGAGGCGGCCAATATCGGCACCGTGCTGGACGAGATACCGCTCCAGATAGCCGACGTCCGGGTGTCCTTGCTGGTCATCGACGACGGCAGCACCGACAACACTGCCGAGGTCGCGCAGCGTCACGGGGCGCTGGTCTGCACGCTGAGAGCCAACCGCGGCCACGGTGTCGCGCTGCGCCTCGGCTACCGCATTGCCCGCGAGGGCGGCGCGCAGTACATCGCCACCCTCGACGGCGACGGCCAATGGGACCCGGCCGAACTGCCGGCCATGGTCACCCTGATGGAAGCTGACAAGGCCGACTTCGTCCTCGGCTCCCGGCAGCTCGGCCAGACGGAGAACACCGAAGCGCTGCTCCGCAACACCGGTGTCAAGTTCTTCGCCTGGGTGATCAGCAGGCTGACTCGCACAAACCTGACGGACACCTCCAGCGGCCTGCGGCTGATGCGGGCCGGCCTGACCGGCACGGTGACCCAGACCCAGCCCCAGTACCAGACCTCTGAACTGCTGATCGGCGCCCTCTTGCAGGGGTACCGGGTGGCCGAGGTGCCGACCGTCATGCGCCGCCGACTCTCCGGCACCAGCAAAAAAGGCCACAACGTGCTGTACGGCATGCGCTACGCCAGCGTGATCGCGCACACCTACCGAAGGGAGCGGCGCGCCGCGCGCGCTCGCTAAGCCCCGTCGCCGTGCCGTTGGTCGGCGCGGTGACCTCTTAGCCGGTCGGACCAGGCGGCCGGATCCGGCTTCCGTCCGGATCATAGGGCGGCCGCAGCCGGACGACAGCCCTCACCACCCGGCCACCGACGTTCACTTCATACCGGCCCGAGAGCACGTGATCGGGAGTCACCACCTGGCCAGCCGGGCCGCGCAGGTACGCCAGGCCGACGGCGGCGCCGACCGATTCGCCCCAGGCGGCCGAGGTGAGCTGGCCGGCCGGCTCGCCGTCGCGTAGCAGCAGTTCACCGCCCCACATCATGACCTCGGGATCGTCGAGGACAACCGACACCAGACGCCGGCGCGGGCCGCTGGCCCTGGCCTTTTCTACCGCCTCACGCCCGAGGAAGGCGCAGCTGCCCGCCAGCTTGCAGGCGAACAGCAGGCCCGCCTCCACCGGGTTGTAGTCGGGCGTGAGCTCGCGGCCGAATGCGCGGTATGCCTTCTCCAGCCGCAGCGATTCAAGAGCGTAGTAGCCCGCGTTCGCCACGCCAAGGTCCGCTCCGGCCGACATGAGGTCGGTGTACACGCCGACCGCGAACTCGGCGGGCACGTAAATCTCCCACCCGAGTTCGCCCACGTAGGTGATCCGCGTCGCCCGTACTCGGGCGTAGCCGAGGTCGATCATCCGACTCGTTCCGAACGGGAACGGGCCGTCGTCGAGTCCGGTCGCAGTGAGCCGGCTCAGCAGCGATCGGGCGGCCGGGCCCATCACGCCATAAACGGCGTACGCCGACGTCACGTCCGTCACGCTGGCCTGATGGCCGCCAGTCAGCTGACGCCTGATGTGGTCAGCGTCGCGCTCGGCCGCCGCGGCGCTCGCCACCAGCAGGAACTCTGTCTCGGACAGCCGAGTGACGGTGATGTCCGACTCGTAAGTGCCGCGGCTGCCCAGCATCCCGGTGTAGACCGTACGACCGGGCGATACCGCCATGTCATTGGTGCATAGCCATTGCAGCGCCGCCTCCGCGTCGGGGCCGGTCACCAACAGCTTGGCGAACGAGGTCTGGTCGAAGACCGCGACCCGGTGCCGGGTGGCCAGCTGCTCGGCAGATGACCACGGCTGCCAGTTCTGCCTGCCCCAGGAGTATTCGATGACCGGCCGCTCGCCGGGCGGCGCGAAGAAGTTGGCCCGCTCCCAGCCCATCTTGGATCCGAAGCAGGCGCCCGCCTCGCGGAGCAGGTGGAAAGCGGGCGGGCGGCGGAATGGCCGCGCCGTCTCCAGCTCGCGGTTCGGCCAGGCGATCTCGTAGTGCAGCCCGAGCACCTCGGCGACGCGGTCGCGCAGCCAGCGTGAGTTTCCGCTGAACGGCGCGAACCTGCGAATGTCGACAGCGGTGAGGTCGTTATCCGGCTGGCCCTCGGTAATCCACCGGGCGAGCGCGAGCCCGATCCCGCCGGCCGACGCGATGCCGACCGAGTTGAGCCCGGCTGCCACGAAGAAGCCGCCGAGCTCGGGAGCCTCGCCGAGGATGAACTGGTTGTCGGGCGTGAAGCTCTCCGGCCCGTTGTAGAACTTGCGAATCCCAGTGTCGGCCAGCGCCGGGATTCGGTGCAGCGCGCTGTCCATGAGGACACTGAAGTGCTCCCAGTCCTCCGCCAGCAGCTGGAACTCGAATGGGTAAGGAATCTCGTCGGGAGAAACCCACGGCTTGGCGACCGGCTCGAAACCGCCCACCACAAGGCCGCCCGTTTCCTCCTTGAAGTAGGTGTAACCGTCCGGGTCGCGCAGCACCGGCAGATCCGGGGTCACGCCGTCGAGCTGATCGGTCACCACGTAGAAGTGCTCGGCCGAGTGGAGCGGCACGGTCACCCCGGCCAGGGCGCCGACCTGCTTGGCCCACTGGCCGGCACAGTTAACGACTACCTCCGCCTCGACGTCACCGCTGTCGGTGCGCACCCCCGCGACCCGGCCGTCGCGGCGGAGGATACCGGTGACCCGCACCCGCTCGCGGATGAGCGCGCCGCCCAGTCGCGCGCCGCGCGCAAGCGCCGCCGTCAGGTCGACCGGATCCGCCCGGCCGTCGCCGGGCAGCCAGATCGCGCCGACCAGGTCGCCAGCCTCCATGATCGGGTAGCGCGCTGCCGCCTGCCCAGGGCTGAGCAGCTCGCACTCGATGTCGTAGGCCTGCGCGGTCGCGGCGGTCCGGCTCAACGCTGTCATCCGGTCGGGAGTGCGGGCGACGGTCAGCCCGCCGCACCGGCGAAACCAGGTCGCCTGCCCGGTCTCGGCGGCCAGCCGCTCGTAAAGCCGGGTCGAGTACTGGACCAGCCGGGTGCCGGCCTCGGATGCGCGCAGCTGACCCACCAGGCCCGCCGCGTGCCAGGTGGTCCCGCCTGACAGCTGACCCTGCTCCAGCAGCAGCACATCCCGCCAGCCCAGCTCTGCCAGGTGGTAGGCCACGCTCGTACCGACGACGCCGCCGCCGATGATCACCACCCGGGCCCGGCCCGGCAGCTCCTGCGCGGTCACTGCTCAGTCCCCATCCTGCACGTCCGCGAGCAGGCGGCCGAAGCTCGCGCTGGTGAAACCGCTTGCCGCGACGTCGAATCGCTCCATTGCCCAGGACCAGAAGTCGAAGTCGAGCGGGCTGGCGGCGTGCTGGAGCACCCCCCACAAGGTCCAGCCGTACCGGGATACCAGACGGAATAGTTCAGCGCGCGCGATCCGGCTCCGCCTGGCAGTGCCGTAGTAGGCAGTCACGAGCGCTGCCAGCGCATCGGCGGACAGACCGCACTCGCCGGCGATGTTGCCTAGCTCGAAGCAGGGATCGTTGTTGCCCGAGTACTCGTAGTCGATGAGCCAGACCCGTGCCCCGTCATCGATGAAGTTCGCGGCCAGCAGGTCGTTGTTGCACGGCGCCGTGCCTTCTGCGCGGACCGCCAGCGCGGCCCGGGCAGCCGCGAATGCAGGCGTCAGCGTGTCGTAGCCCGCCGGGATCGCGATACCTGCTCCGCTGGCTGCGGCGAGGTAGCGCGCTTGCACCTCGAACATGTCGAAGTCGCAAACGAACCGCCCGCCTTGATGCAGGGTGCGGCACGCTGCGGCGATCCGGTCCAGGGTCACCGGGTCGGCGACGTCGGCGTTGGTCAGCGTCCTGCCGTCCACGAAGCCGAGCACCAGCACCCGGTCGGCCGGCCGGTACTCGATGACCGGTGCGCCCACGCCGGCCGCGGCAGCGATCAGCGAGTTGCGGTACTCATGGTCGCGGTCGATGGCCAGCAGCCCCGCGTCCTCGCTGAACACCCTCGCGACAAACACCCCGTCCGGCGTCGTGACCTTGAAGTTCCGGTTCGTCAGCCCGCCCGGCAGCTCGCTGACCTGGCGCGGTGTCGTCCCGAGGCTCGGAACCCGGCCAAGAACGGCCAGCGGGTCCGTCAGCCTGCTCACCACCCTGGCCGCGTCCTCTCGGGTCTGCCTACTGGCCTCTCCACCGGCAGGCTACGAGCGAATCGCCCTAAGGTCTAGACGGAATTGACCGCGGTTTGGGTCACAGTAAGGTTAACTTTCCGGCTAATCCGGCATCTCGGTCGCCATTTCTGCCAAAGAGTCTGGACAGTTTTTCTCGGGCGTCCTACGCTCCTCCCACGTGTCCAAGAAGGACGTCGCTGTGCGGCGGGACAAGGAGCGGCCGTGAGCGCTAGCCCCGAGGTCAGCACCCATGACCGCGACACCGCCGACCTGGCCAGGTTCGGCTACCGGCAGGAACTCAAGAGGTCGCTCGGCACGTTCAGCTCGTTCGCGGTGGCGTTCAGCTACATCTCGCCGTCGACCGGCATCTTCACGCTGTTCGCTCTCGGCCTGACCACGCTGGGCGGAGCTTTCATCTGGACCTGGCCAGTGGTCGCCCTCGGCCAGTTCATCATCGCGCTGAACTTTGCCGAGGTGTCCAGTCACTTCCCGCTGGCCGGCTCGGTGTTCCAGTGGTCGAAGTA
>Ga0126378_10003377_pt1 | contig 12067 bp, 16 predicted proteins | sample PanSoiMetPlot_23_FD_92587 | JGI IMG/M metagenome (GOLD analysis project Ga0126378, IMG submission 92587) | Tropical forest soil microbial communities from Panama - MetaG Plot_23 | ecosystem: Environmental > Terrestrial > Soil > Tropical forest > Bulk soil | place: Panama | collected 2016-02-17
GCAGGATCAGGAGCACCGGATGACCGGCAAGGGCAAGTGCACCGCCGACCAGCAGTCCGACGCCGCCTGCGCCGAGGATCGCGTATCGCATCGGTTGGGGCCAAATCTATCGAGTTCGAGCCGTGCCGCGATCCTCCTGCCACCCGGCCCCCTGGCGGCGGCGCCGGCTGTCCTCGGTCATGAGGCGACCCGCAAATGGAGGCCACCGGTTCCAGCCTCATCTATCAGCTCGTGTGCGCGAGCCAGCGCCTTTTCCGTGATCGTGCCGCTCATCATGCGCGCCAGCTCACAGGCCCTCTCTTCTTCGGCGACCAGCTCGCGAACCCGGACGACGTGGCGGCCGTCGGCGTCGCGAGCCTTTTCCACGATCAGGTGATGGTCGGCGAAACATGCGATCTGCGCCAGGTGGGTGACGACCAGGACTTGCCGCTTGGCTCCGAGTGCCTTCAGTCGCAGGCCGACCTGGACGGCGGCCTCTCCACCGATGCCCGCGTCAACCTCGTCAAAGACCAGCGTGGGGAGCTCTTCTGATTCGGCGCCCGCGGCCCGAATTGCCAGCATCACACGCGACAGCTCTCCGCCTGATGCGACCCTGGCAAGCGGCGCGGGCACCTCGCCGGGGTTGGCCGAGAACCGCATCTCGACCTCCTCAGCACCATCGGCGGCGACATCCTCCCGCGACACCAGACGTGCCTCGAAGACCGCCCCTCCCAGACGGAGGCCGCTCAGCTCCTCGGTGACGGCGCGCGTGAGCCGTCCTGCAGCTTCAGCACGCAGATCGGTGAGCTCAGCCGCCGCACGGTCCAGCCCGGCGCGCGCCTGGGCCACCTCTCGCTCGGCTGTCTCGAGAGCAGCCCCGAGATCGGCCATCTGACCGAGTTGAGACTCCAGCCGCTCACGCTCTCCCAAGGCGGCATCGATGCTGCCCCCGTACTTGCGCTTGATCTGCTCCAGCGCGGCCAGGCGCGCCTCGATCAGCTCCAGACGCGCAGGGTCGGCGTCCAGCTCATCGAGGTAGCGACGGAGTCCTGCGCTCACGTCGGCCAGCTCAGAGTCCAGCACTTCAAGCCTGTCGGCCACCTCGGTCAGCCGCGGATCGAGCTCGGAGGCACCCCTCACGCCGCCGACGGCGGATGGAAGTCCCTCCTCGGCACGCAGAGCCCCGACCGCGGCGCCGATCAGCTCCACGAGCTTGGCGGAGTGACGCACGACCGAACGCTCAGCCGTCAGCTCGGCGTCCTCGCCGGGCCTGAGATCAGCCGCCATCAGCTCCTCGAGCTGCCAGCGGAGGTACTCCTCCTCCCGCTGGCCACGCGCCTGCATTCGCTGGAGGTCGGCGAGCCGCCGCCCGACGTCGATCCAGGTCTCGTGCGCAGCCTCGACAGCCTCCCGCGCCGGGAGAGCAGCCCCGAACGAGTCGAGGAGCAGGGTCTGAGCCTGAGGGTCCATGAGCAGCCGCTGATCGTGCTGCCCGTGGATCCCCACCAGACTTCTGCCGAGGTCGCGCAGCTGCCCGGGTGCCGCCGGCCGGCCGTTGATCCGAGCGACGCCGCGGCGCCCTACTTCTCGGGTCAGCACCAGCTCGCCCGCCGGCTCGTGGCCGAAGGTATCGAGTGCCCGTCTGGCAGGTGCTACCTCGGTGATGTCGAACACAGCCTCCGCGCAGGCTCGATCCGCCCCCTGCCGGATCTGGTCAGTGCTCGCGCGTGATCCCAGGCTGAGGCCGAGCGCGTCCACGATAAGCGACTTCCCGCTGCCGGTCTCGCCAGTCAGCAAATTCAGACCGTGGCCGAACCGGACGCGGGCGCTGTCGACAAGGGCCAGGTCCCGCACGTGGAGCTCTTCAAGCATGCGGCCCATCCTATGCGAACGGGCGTTCGATTGGCAAGTCCGGTTGTTAATCCGCCATCGGCGAGTCGCGCCGTACGCAGCGATGATAAGAGAGCTTTGGTGCACCGAGGCCCCGTGGGCAAGTCTCCATGACCTCAGGGGCGCCCTCAAATGACGAATGCAGGGCTCAACTCGGGGAGGTCCGGCCCGCGGTCCGCTCGGGCGTCGGCACCAGGGGAAGACCCCAGCCGAGCTTCAGGCGCAGCAGGGTGAAGAAGCGCTCAGGCGGTGTGAACCGCACCATCTGGAGCCGGCGCTCAAAACCCGAGACTCGAACCCGGTCGCCGCGCCGCAAGCGCCACACAGGTCCGCCATCGACACATCCTTCGGCCGCACTCCGCGGAAGCTCGATGGAGATGCCCTGGTCCGGTGAGAGCACCATGGGGCGAACCGTGAGTGCGAAGGGCGCCATCGGAACCAGCACCAGGTCTTCGATCGTCGGCTCGAGGATCGGCCCACCCGCCGCAAGCGCGTATGCGGTGGAGCCGGTCGCCGTCGCGACCAGTACGCCGTCGGCGTCGATCTGCCCAATCTCCTGACCATCCACCAGCAGGCGCAGCCGCAGCAGACCGTCTTGCGCCGGTCGCTGCAGCACCAGCTCGTTGAGCCCCAGCGCGCGGCGAAGGCGCCTTCCCTCCCGCTCGACGACCACCTCCAGCAGCGTGCGTAGGTCAAGCCGAAAGTCGCCATCGAGGAAGCGCCGCAGCCCCGTGCAGAGTCCGTCCACCTCCAGCTCGGTCAGAAAACCGAGCCGGCCGAGGTTTACCCCCAGCACGGGAACATCGTGCCGGGCGGCGAGGCTTGCGACCGAGAGCAGCGTTCCGTCGCCGCCCAGCGTAACCAGCAGGCGCGTCGCCCTCGGCACGACAAGGCGCCCCTCCCTCGTGGACTCCCACACATTGATTCCCGAGCTCTCCAGAAAGCGCCGGGCCGCCTCGAGGCCGCTGACCTGGCGGTCGACGTGGGGGTGGCGGATGAAGCCGATCACGTGCTCGCCCGGAGGTGGAACAGGCGCTCTCGGTTGCCCGCCGCACCGGCAACGGCCGCCCATGTCTCGCCCAGCAGCCGAAAGCCGTTCGCAGCACACCACGCTCGGAATCGGTCCACCGCCGAGGCCACCGCCGCCGCGTCCCGGACCACCCCGCCCGATGCGACCTCGCCACGATCAACCTGGAACTGCGGTTTGAAGAGCACCACAAACTCCGCCCCGGGTGCGGACCGCCGCACGGCTGGCAGAACCTTCTCGAGGCCGATGAACGACACGTCCACCGTTACCAGCGACACCGCCTCCGGGAAAGAATCGAGATGTCGGGCGTTCACGCGCTCCATCAGCACCACGCGCGGATTCTGACGCAGGCGCCAGTGGAGAAGCCCTCGCCCAACGTCCACCGCGTAAACACGGGCTGCTCCGCGCTGCAGCAGCACGTCAGTGAAACCGCCGGTGGAGGCGCCGATGTCGGCGCACACCCGCCCCTCGACCCTGATGCCGAACTCGTCGAGCGCCGGAGCGAGCTTCTCGCCGCCACGGCTGACGTACGGCGACGGTTGGATCAGCTCCAGGCGCGAGTCAGGCTGTACCGGGCGGTCAGGGGTGCGAACCGTCTCGCCGTTGACACGGACCCTTCCCGCCAGGATCAGTGCCTGCGCCCGGGTCCGCGACTCAGCCAGGCCGGCCTTGGTCAGGGCCGCATCCAGGCGCGGCCCGCGTCGCTTCAGAACGGCACCAGCCCCACAGCGACGCCCAGCGCGGCCCCGATCAGGACCTCCACCGGTGTGTGGCCGAGAAGCTCGCGAACGCGGTCCTCCTGGATGCCACGCATGGCGAAGACGTCCTCCACCAGGCGGTTCAGGACCGCGGCCTGGCGGCCTGCTGCGCGACGAACGCCCTGAGCGTCGTACATCACCACAAACGACAAGATAAGCGCGATCGCGAACGTGGCTGAGCGGAGGCCGTCGATCCTGCCCACCGCGGCCGTCAGGCCAGACACGATCGCCGCGTGTGAGCTTGGCATGCCCCCTTGCTGAGCCAGCACCCGCAGGTCGAGGCGGCGCTCGCGGATCGAGGCCAGCGTCAGCTTCATCACCTGGGCGATCGCCCATGCCACAAGGGGCGGCAGGATGTAGCGCACGTCAGCGCTCCTGCCGCGCCACCCGCTCACCGGCTGCCGCCAGCTGGGCCTGCGCCGCCTCGACGAGGCGGCCGGCCTCTTCGAAGTCCGCGACGAGGCGGTCGAGCGGGGCGTTGGGATCGGCGAGCCGGCCGATCAGCACCTCCAGCTGGTCCAGGAGCGCGTCCAGGCCCGGTGGCTTCGAGCCCTCCGGCTTCACGGCACTACGGTTTCGGCGACCTTGCCCAGGATGCCGTTCACGAACCGGCTCGACTCCTCACCGCCGAAAGTCTTGGCCAGCCCGATAGACTCGTTGATCGCGGCTCGGATCGGGATCTTGCGAGCTACGGCGATCTCGTACACAGCCATTCGCAGGATGATCCGGTCCACGCGGCCCATCTGGTCGACCTTCCAGTTGGTGGAGGCCGCCTGGATGGCGCCGTCCAGCTGAGAGCGGTTCTCCGTGACGCCCCGAACCAGCTCCTCGGCGAATTCCATCACGGAGCGCGAGGACTGCTCGTCGGCCGCCTGGTAAGCCAGCGCCTCGATCGGGTCGTCACCGGGGCTGTGCTCCAGCTGGAAGAGGACCTTCAGCGCCAGCTCCCTCGCGCGGTGGCGCGGTCCCCCCGGCACGCGCTTAGGGGTGCTCTTGGGCCGCACCCCTATGTGGCGAACGCGATGCTGGAGACGAAGACGTTGACCTCCGCCACCTCGAGGCCGAGCATCCGCTGGACCGCTTCGATGACGTTGTCCTGCACCCTTTCGGCGACGTCACGCAGGACGGCCTCAGAGTCCACAGTCAGGAATACATCGAGGTGGATCTTGTGCTCGGCGTCCAGGACGACACGTACTCCGCGATGTGCGGTCTCACGTTTGATCCAGTCGCCGAAGTGACGGGCGTTCGCCTCGTCTAGGCCCTCCACCCCCTCCACCTCACGCGCTGCCATCCCCGCAATGCTGGCAATGACCTCGTTGGCAACCCGGACACTTCCGGCCGGTGCAGCATGCTCCATCGATGCGATGTTAGCGGCGGCGCTCGAAGGCCGGCCGCCTGACGTGAGTGTGGCCTGCCTCACCCCGAAACCCGCTCGACATAGTTGCCGGTGCGGGTGTCCACCCGTATCCTGTCGCCCGCGTTGATGAAGAGTGGGACCTGGGCGGTGGCCCCGGTCTCGAGCCGAGCTGGCTTGGTAGCGCCGGAGACGGTGTCACCACGCACGCCGGGCTCGGTCGCAGCGACTGCGAGGTCCACCGTCACAGGCAGCTCGACGCCGATCACTGAGTCCTCGTACCGGAGCACGCTCACGGGATTGCCCTCCTTGAGGAACGGGAGCACGTCAGCAACCTGCGAGCGATCGAGCGCGATCTGATCGTAGGTCGTGGAGTCCATGAAGTGGTGGAAGTTTCCTTCGCCATAGAGGTAAGTGGCCTCTGACTTCTCGATCCGCACTGCCTTGAACTTCTCGCCGCTGCGGAAGCTGTGTTCGAAGATCGAGCCGTCGCGGACGTTGCGAAGTTTCGCCTTGATGACGGCGCCGGCTCGGGCGAGTTTGATGTGCTCGACGCTGACGATGGTCAGCAGCTTGCCGTCCATCTCGAACACGCTGCCGACTCGGAAGTCATTCGTCTCGATCAACCAGGTACTCCATCGCCATGAGATAGCCGCGCGGGCCCAGCCCCTGGATCACGCCCACCGCGGCCGGTGCCGTCACATCCTGGGTACGAAAGCTCTCTGCTCGGGCGTGGAGGTTGGAGAGGTGCACTTCGACGACCGGGACCCCAAGCGCGCGTAGACAATCGTAAAGCGCGTACGAGGAGTGGGTCAGACCTCCGGGGTTGAGAACTATGCCTGAAGAGGCGGGCGCCTCCCGCTGCAGGAAGTCGATGATGGCGCCTTCCGAGTTGGACTGAAAACAGACCACCTCGCAGCCTACCTCGACTGCACGGCGGCGCACCTGGGTCTCGATCTCGTCGAGGGTGATGGTGCCGTAGATGTGCGGCTCCCTGGTGCCCAGGAGGTTGAGGTTGGGCCCGTTGACGATCAGATATCGCTTCATCTGGCCGGTCAAGGTAGGAGAGCCCGAACGACCCTGGCCAGGGTCTCGGCAGGCACTGTGATCCCGAGCTGGGCCCTGCCCATCTCACGGGGCAGCACCCAGCGGACTCGTCCACCCACGCTCTTCTTGTCGCGCGGAACTGCAGCCAGGACCGCCTCGGAGGTCACCGGCGGCAGCTCGCCGGGCAGGCCGAACCGCTCGATCAGCGCGGCCTGCCTGGCAACCAGGGCGCTGTCGCACAGGCCCATCTCCAGGCTGATCCGAGCAGCTGCCTCCATCCCCAGTGCAACCGCCCTCCCATGCGCGGCCGTGTAGGCGGAGGCGCTCTCGACCGCGTGGCCAACCGTGTGCCCGTAGTTGAGTATCGCCCGCAACCCCCCCTCCCTCTCATCGGCGGCCACGACCTTTGCCTTGAGCTCGACACACCTTGCCACGACAGGCTCGAGTGCCTCACTCGACCGGTTCAGCAGGGCCTCAGCGTCGGCCTCCAGCCGTTCGGCCAACCGGCAGTCCATCGCGACGGCATACTTCACGATCTCTCCGAAGGCGGCCAGGTAGTCGGTCTTCGGAAGCGTCTCCAGCAGCGCGAGGTCGCTGACCACCAGCGCCGGCTGCCAGTAAGCGCCGACGGCGTTCTTGGTTCGACCCAGGTTCACGCCCGTCTTGCCGCCTACGCTGGAGTCGACCATCGCCAGCAGGGTCGTCGGCACCTGCACGCAGCGGATGCCCCTGAGCCACACCGCAGCGGCAAAGCCGGCCAGGTCTCCGACGGTGCCGCCGCCGAGGGCGATGACAACACCGCGGCGATCGATGCTCGAGGCCTCAAGGAAGTTCAGCACGCGCTCGAGCTCGGTCAGGCTCTTGGCGCGCTCACCAGGCTCGACCGAGTGGATCCACGCCGTCAGCCCGTAGCCGGCCAGCCCATCGTGGAGGACGCCGCCCCACAGGCCGGCCAGAGTTCGATCTGTCACCACTGCAGCGGCCGTCACACCCATCTCCTTGACCAGCCGGGGCAGGTCCTGGAGCGCTCCGCGGCCGATGACGACGGGATAGGGACGGCCGGGGACGTCAACCGTTATTCGCGCCACGGCCCTCCCCTGGCCTCGCTTCGGTACTCCCCCCGACGTCGCGGGGACCCCCTCCCCCGGCTTCGCCGGGTACTCCCCCGACGTCGCGGGGGAGAGTCCTCGATACGGATTGGTCGTCACCCCCGCCGTAACTGCTCTGAAAGGATGAAAACCTGGTCACGCAGCAGCTCGGGCGATCTGCAGTAGTCGAACTTCTCAGCGCCCTGAGCACCTGCGGCGTCAACCTCCACAAGACCATATTTCAGGATCCGGCCCACCAGGGACTGCTTCGTGCTCACGTCCTGGACCCGGTCCAGCGGGATGACTTTGCTGCTCCGGGTGAAGATGCCCTCTTCAAGGATCACACGCTGGTCCGTCACCGTAAGCTCGGCTGAGGACCACTGCAGATAGACGACGCTCGCCCACGCGCCCCATATCACCAGCACGATCACCGTCACCAGAACCCGAAACTCCTGCGTGATCTGGGGGATCTGGAGCGCAACGTCGATGAAGAGCACCACCAGCCCGACCACCGTGGGAAGCCACAAACCGCTGACCAGCACGATCCAGTGCTTGCGCAGGGGCTGCATGACCATGCTCTCCCCCGCGAGCAGGTTCTTCGGCATTCCGTGGGCGATTGTAATCGCCGATACTGCGGAATCCGACACTTTACTGGCCGGACACCGAGTAGAGTGCGGCCAGTGCGCCCGCTGCCAGGAAAGGACCATATGGGATGGAGTCCCGCATCGATCGCAGGCGCAGCACGACGAGGCCGCCGGCAACCACTCCTGCCAGGATCAGGCCGATGAGGACTGCGACGAAGGTCGGCTGAGGGCCCAGGATCAGGCCCAGGAAGACGCTGAGCTTCACATCGCCCAGTCCCATAGCCTCTGCCTTGAAGACCGCAGAGCCCAGAGCCGCGATGGCCAGGAAAATGGCGCCTGTCGCGACTCCGGTCAGGACGGCAGCCAGCAGTCCCAGGTGGGGGGTGAACGAGCTGAGGATCAGCGCAGCCACCGCGCCAGGCAACAGCACGCGGTCGAGAATCAGCTGGTGCTCGAGATCGAAGAAGATCACCTGCACCAGCAGCGCCACCCACAGGCTCCTGATCAACAGCTCCGGGCCGGCTCCGATCCTCCAGCCGAAGATGGCGAACAGAGCAGCGGTCGCAGCCACCGGACCATAGACCTGCCAGGGCCGGTGTCCAGCCTCGACGCCTTCGCCAGGGCCCAGCCGAACAGAGAGCACGCGGACCAGGACCCCGACCAGCAGACCCACGAACCCCCAGCCGGCTGGGACAGCCAGTCCCGACATCCCTAGGGGTGCGGCCGGAAACCCGGCCGAGGCATCTGGTGTCCAGGTGGTCCGAATGCGCCCGGGCCGCCGACTCGGGGTCCCCGCGAAATCCAGGATTTCGTGGGGTGGGAGATGGCCCGGGGAAAGGGGCCCCCACGAAGTGGGGATGCAACCGGCCGCAGGGGCGCCAGAGGTCCGGTCGGGCTTTTCGGCCGCACCTCTAAGGCATCTCCTGAGTGGGTCGGCGCGAGACTTGCACCACGCCCGCCCCTGGGGTGGGCGTCACGTGTAGCCATTCACATACTCTGAGAGGGCTGCGCGCATGGCGTCGACGGGTGCCGGCAATGACGTCCAGGCCTGGAAGGCGGCTGCGCCCTGAGCCAGGAGCACGGCCCAGCCGTCAGCGCAGCGAAGCCCGAGCTGGCGAGCTCGTCTGACCAGTGGCGTCCCGCCGGTCACGTAGACGAGGTCGATGACCGCGCCCCGGGGTGGCAGGTAGGCAGGGCGGAGCGGCATCTCTCCACGTCTACCCAACGGCGTCGCGTTCACGAGCAGCTCTGCGTGGCGCACGAGCGACGGCCACGCCGGGTCACCCCACTCCAGCACCCTGCCAGGAAGCCCGGCGCCGGCTTCCAGCCGCCTCGCCACAAAGGTCACGTCGGCACCGCGCAGAGCGACAGCCGCGGCTCGGGCCGAACCGCCCACCCCCAGCACCACGACTCTGGCGCCCTCTGGCTCCACGCCAACAGCGCCCAGCGCGACCCGCACACCTGTGACGTCGGTGTTCGAACCTATCAGACGGCGGCCCTGGCACCGGATCGTGTTCACTGCCCCGGCTGAAGTCGCCTCCCCTTCCAGCGCGTCGAGCAGTTGCATCACCGTGATCTTGTGGGGGATGCTCACATTGGCACCGGTCACAACCGGGTCGCGCAGCGACTCCACCGCCGCCGGCAGGTGATCGGACGCCACGTCGAGGATCTCGTACGACCAGTCGAGGCCGGCTGCCCGGAAGGCGGCGTTCTGCATTGCCGGGCTTGCCGAGTACGCGATCCCGTGCCCGAGCAGCAGCACCCGATGCTCGGGACGAGAGCTACTGGCCTGAGACCCCGAACTGCCGCTTCTGCTGGTCGAACTCGGCCTGCGTACGGGCGTAATGGGTCACCCCCTTGGTGTCGGCGAAGTAGAAGAGGTAGTCGTTCTTCTGCGGGCTGAGGCAGGCCTTGATCGCGGCCAGGCCGGGATTCGAGATGGGGCCGGGAGGCAGGCCCTTGTGCAGGTACGTGTTGTATGGCGTGTTGGTGGTCAGATCAGCCTGGGTGACCGTGTTCTGCCACTTGCCCAGGCCGTAGAGCACCGTCGCGTCGACCTGGAGAGCCATGTTCCTGGCCAGGCGGTTGTAGTAGACCTCACAGACCACAGGGCGGTCGGAGTCCTGGTTGACCTCTCGCTCGACCATGGATGCCAGTGTCACGATGTCGAACAGCGACTCGGCCGGGCGGGCGTTCGATCCCTGGGCGGCCGCGGCGCGGAGGTCCGGGGTGACCACCTGGCCGAACCGCTCGAGCTGCCGCTTCACCAGGTCGCGGGCCGAGGCGCCCTGGTCCAGCTTGTAGCTGTCCGGAAAGAGGAAGCCCTCCAGGTTCTTCGGTGCGGCTGCTGGGCGGCCCGCCAGGAAGTCGTACTGCCAGCTCATGTCCTGGGCGGCGGCCAGGTAGTCGTTGGCGGTGCCCAGCCGGGCTTTCTCGGCATTCTGTGCCATCAGCTGCATCGTGTACCCCTCGGGCAGGCTCACGGCAACCTGCACCACCTGGGCCCGGCCCAGGGCGTGGATGACCTGGATCATGTTCATGTTCCGATTGAGGACGAAGTCGCCGGCTTGCAGCTGGGCGCTGCTGTCGCGGTACTTCAGCCAGACCAGGAAGACCTCAGGTGAATGGATGAGCCGGTGGTTGTAGAGGTCCTGGGCGATCCGGTCGGTGCTCTCGCCGGGATCGATGTGGAAGCTGACCGGCTGCGACTGGCTCGACATCGGCGCATAGACCTGGCTGTTCACCCAGTCGTAACCTCGATTGCCGGCCACTCCGCAGCCAGCTAACAGCAATACCAGGACCACCAGCTTCTTCATCAAGTACCCCCTCCAGATTCCCCTCCCTGCCGGCCAGGTCGAGAATCTGCGATACAGGTCGAACGCGCTGACGACGGCCCCGTTACCGGGGTCATCCTTCTGCTTCGAGCAGCGCGATTACTCTGTCGAACTCCTCCTGATCAACGGTCTCAAGGATCCCTCCACCTTCCTTGAGCAGGAGCACGTCATCGGGATCGTCTGCCGACTCTACGAGGTAGTAAGTCCCGTCGTCAGCGTTGAACGCGTCGTGCAAGAGGAACCGCCGCTCCGCGCCGGCCTCGTCGATCAGCGTCACTTCCTGTGGTTGGTTCAGCTCGTCAGCCACCGGGCTTTGCAGTGTCAAGGAACGACTGCAGGATCAGGGCCGCCGCCACCTGGTCGGAGAGCTGGCGCCGCCGGGCGCGGCTGGCGCCGGTGCTCAGCAGCGCCCGCTCGGCCGCTGCGCTGCTGAGGCGCTCGTCGACCAGCGTCACCTCCAGACCGGTGGCCCTGCGCAACTGGTCCGCCAGCCTGCGCGCAGCCTCGGCCTCCGGACCCAGGCGCCCGTCCAGCCGGCGCGGCAGGCCCACCACCAGAGCGGTGGCCTCCTGCTCGCGGGTCAGCGCAGCCAGGCGCTCAATCAGGGTGTTCGACGGGTGGGCCGGGACCACCGTCAGCGGCTGCGCGATGGTGCCGGTGGGGTCGCTCACCGCTACGCCCAGGCGGCGGCTGCCAGGGTCTACAGCCAGAGTCCGGCCCACCGTCCCTCACGCCGGCTTGGGCGCGGCGGCAGCCGGGTCGATGACGTAGTCGATGTAGATGCGGGATGAGGAGAAAGGAAGCAGAGGCAGCGGTAGCGGGGTCTGCTGGATCTCCACCCGGCGCACCGGCAGCTTGGTCAGCATGTCGCGCGCCTGGGAGGACGTTTTGCCCACGAGCTGGCCGCTGACCTTGTCCGTGTCGAGCCTCGGCGCCACGTAGCCGGTGGCCTGCCCGACAAAGTCCAGGTGGCCGCCCGCGGTCGCCGACACCGTGTACAGGGGGGTCACCTGATTCGAGGTGAGCTGCAGGTTGGCGGGAACCTTGCTCCTCAGCTGATCCGAGAAATACCTGTCCACGTCGTCTGTGACGTAGTAGTGGCCCTCAGCCTGCAGGGTCAGCGTCGCCGTGAAGTTCGGATAGTTCTCGTCCACATTGTGGGTCGTCGTGAAGTCTTCGGTGAAGATCGGCTGGTTGACCAGCTTTTCGCCCTTTTGCTGACCATGGGTGAGCTCGTCAAGGCTCGGTTGGCGGAGGTCCTGCTCCAGCTTCGCCTTGGCGCTCTGAATGTCGGACGTCTGGATGACCGTCTGCTTCTGATCGTCGGTTCCGCCAGTGGTGGGTGCCGGGTTCGATCCGACCAGGCAGTTGTAAGGGTTCTTATCGATGCCTGTGATCTGGCCGGCGCCTACGTTCCCGTTCTGCCCCGGCTGCTCCGCCTTGATGCTCGCCTCGCCGCTCTTGCCGCTGTTCACCTGGATCTCGTCAAGTTGGGCAAACCGTACC
>Ga0126378_10003378_pt1 | contig 12064 bp, 13 predicted proteins | sample PanSoiMetPlot_23_FD_92587 | JGI IMG/M metagenome (GOLD analysis project Ga0126378, IMG submission 92587) | Tropical forest soil microbial communities from Panama - MetaG Plot_23 | ecosystem: Environmental > Terrestrial > Soil > Tropical forest > Bulk soil | place: Panama | collected 2016-02-17
GAGCGGGAAGAGCGCCTCAGGCAGCCCGATGAAATGTGCCGCCTGCTGGGCCGCCACTGCCACCGGCAGCGCCATCGGGTCGGCCAGGCCGACATCCTCGGAAGCGAGGATGACTAGGCGGCGTGCGACGAAGTTGGGGTCTTCGCCCGCTTCCAGCATCCGGGCGAGCCAGTAGACGGCAGCGTCAGGGTCACTGCCACGAACGCTCTTGATCAGTGCCGACACGATGTCGTAGTGCATGTCGCCGGCGCGGTCGTAGAGCAGGTGCGTGTCCTGCATGGCCTGCTCGACCGCGGCCAGGGCGATCACACCCCCACCTCCAGCCTCGCTCAAGACGGCGGCTGCCTCCAGCGCGTTCAGAGCCACCCTGGCGTCGCCGCGCGAGGCCTCCAGCAGACCGGCCAGTGCTTCGTCGGTGATCTCCACGTGCAGCTCGCCGAGGCCACGGCGGACCACCTGCTCCAGCTCGCCCCGTTCCAGCGCCTCCAACCGAAAGACCCGGCTCCGTGACAGCAGGGGTGCGATCACTTCGAAGGACGGGTTCTCGGTCGTGGCGCCGATGAGCGTCAGGGTGCCGTCTTCGACGTGAGGCAGGATCGCGTCCTGCTGCGCCTTGTTGAAACGGTGGAGCTCGTCGATGAACAGCACCGTTCGGCGGCCGGCTCGGCGCATCTCCCGCGCCTCCGCTACGTAGCGTCTGAGATCCGCGACGCCTGCAGTGACCGCGCTGATTGCCACAAAGCGGGAGCCGGTTGTCTCCGCCAGGATGGCGGCCAGGGTCGTCTTACCGGAGCCTGGCGGGCCCCACAGGATGATGCTGGGCAGGTGTCCGGAGGTGGCCAGGCTGCGCAGCGTCTCGACGACCTTGCGCTGTCCGACCAGCTCATCGAAGCCGCGGGGCCGGATGCGGCTGGCAAGCGGGGCGTCAGGCCGGCGGCCCGCCTCCGGCTCAGGCTGGGCCCCGGCCACCTGTCCAGCGCGCGGGCGTGACCGGCGCGGTGACTGTGTGCCCGCTTCCCGGGCGAAGATGTCAATCTGGTCGCCCACAACCCAACGATAAGTTAGGGCGCATCTCAAAAACGACGCTGCATCTTCGACGCCCCCTACAGCCGCCTGCAGCGGCACCTCCCGCAATCCTTGCGCCGCGCTGTCCAGCACACCTGCCTCGCGTACTCTTGAGGACCGTTCCATGACCCGTGTCTATCTGGTACGGCACGCCGACGTTGAGAACCCAAGGCACATCCTTTATGGGCACCTGCCCGGCTTCCCGCTGAGTGAGCATGGCCGCGCGCAGGCAGCGGCGGTCGGCAGATGGTTCAGCGAGCGCGGTCTCCGGCGTATCGTTCACAGTCCACTCGAACGCGCCGCCGAAACAGCGCGGCTGATGTGTGAGCAGCTGCCCGAGCCGGTGCCGCTGATCCCTGAGCCCGAGCTGCGCGAAGCAGAGTTCAGCCGCTACTTACAGGGCGTCCCCTACTGGCAGATCCCCGTGAGGAGGCCTCTCTGGGTCGTGCACAAGGCCCGCCGCGGTCTGCTGCCCGGTGACGAGCCGATCGAACGGTTGGGTGGTCGCGTCATGGATGTCATGGAGCGGATGGCCGTCGAGCACCCGGGAGAACCGGCCGCCCTGGTCAGCCACGCAGACCCCCTGCAGGCGGCATGGGTGCTGATCGACCGCCGGCCGCATACCGAGCGCGAGCTGTATCGCAAACAGGTGGGGCGTGCCGGCGTCCTGGAGGTCGATCTGGACGGCGCCGGTGCGGTGCTGGCGGTTAACTACGTCGAGCCACCAAAGCTCGATGGAAGGAAGACCGAGATGCGGCAGGCAGGTTGAGCGGGGAACGCCGCTTTCCGCAAGGTTTCCTTTGGGGCTGCGCGACAGCTGCCCACCACGTGGAGGGGGGCAACCACAACTGCGACTGGTGGGAGTTCGAGCAACGCGGCGGCATCCTGACCGGAGACAGTGCCGACCCCGCCTGCGACCAGTACCGGCGCTTTCCGGAGGACTTCGGGCTGCTGCGCCGGCTGAACAACAACGCCCACCGTCTCTCAGTCGAGTGGTCGCGGATCGAGCCGGCGGCCGGCGAGTTCGATCTGGCGCAGATCGAGCACTACCGGCAGGTGCTTCTGGAGCTCCGGCACCAGGGCATGGCGCCCATGGTCACACTCCATCACTTCACGTCGCCCATATGGTTCGCGAGGCGTGGCGGCTGGGCGGCTTCCGGCGCCCACGAGGGCTGGCTGCCGTTCGTGCGGCGTGTGGCCGCGGAGCTGGGGGAACTGGTGGCCTTCTGGTGCACGCTCAATGAGCCGAACATCTACGCCTATCAGGGCTGGCTCGCCGGGGAGTTCCCTCCTGGGCGCAGGAGTGACGTGCACGGCATGTACCGGGTCCTGGCCAATATGCGGCGCGGCCACGAGGCTGCCTACCGCGAGCTGGGCCGCCTGACACCTGCGGTGCCCGTAGGCATCGCCCAGCACAAGTGGCTGATGCTGCCGGCAAACCCTGCGCTGCGCCGCGACCGCTTCGCGGCGGCCAGCGCCCAGTTCTTCATGGACCGGTGGCCGGCGGGCGGGCGTTGGCAGCGCGTGTTCGAGGCACCATGTGACTATCTCGGGCTCAACCACTACAGCGGGTCGCTGGTCGCCTTTTCGGTAAGGCACGCTGGCGAGGGTTTCGCGAATCGGTTCAACCCGCCTGGCCTGCCGGTGAGCGACTTCGACTGGCCCGTCGAGCCGCGCTGGCTTCGTGTCTGCCTGGAGCAGCTGCGCCACCTGGGCAAGCCGGTCTACGTGACCGAGAACGGGATGGCCACGATCGACGATCGCCGCCGGATCCGATTCCTACGCGATGTGCTCGGCCAGGTGTGGCAGGCGATCCAGGATGGGGTGGACGTGCGTGGCTACTTCCACTTCTCGTCTCACGACAACTTCGAATGGGCACGCGGCTACTCGATGCGGTTTGGGCTCATCGGGGTGGACCTGGAGACGCAGGAGCGGACCGTGAAGCCGAGCGGTCGGCTGTTCGGGCGGATTGCCGAGGCGAACGCTCTACCGGCTGATGATTGAGAGGGGCGCCGGCGCTGCGGCGGAGCGGTCACCCCGAATCAGAGGAAGACGCGTGTGACGTGATCTCCGACGCTGAGTCGGCACAGACCAGGCCAGTCGAACGGCCGCCGGTGCTGCGGAGCGGCTTCCTGCCCTGCGCCGTCCTCGTGTTCGTGGCGCCGCTGGTGGGTGAGGTTCTGGCAGGCAGCACTCCCATCGACATGCTCGGCAGTCCCACGAGCTTCCTGGCCGTGTTCCTGCTGGAGGCGCTCCTGTACGGCGGTGGCGCAGTGCTCGTCAGGGAGCTGGCCCGGCGCACTGGCCGCGGCTGGCTAACCATCCTCGGGCTCGGGCTCGCGTACGGGGTGCTCGAGGAGGGGCTGATCACGCCGTCGTTCTTCAACCCGGATTTTCTGGGCTCCACCTGCTCAAGCTCGGCAGCGTCTTCGGCCTGGGCTGGGTGTGGGTCACCGACCTGGTCCCTCTGCATGCGGTCTGGAGCATCGCAGTCCCGATCGCCCTGACCGAGCTGCTGTTCCGCGGGAGAGGCACTGACCCCTGGTTGGGAAGACTCGGCCTCTTGCTGGCGTCGGCGCTGTTCGCAATTGGAGCGGCCGGCCTGTGGTTCTCCATCTATGCAAGCCAGCACCACTTCGTGGCCTCCTGGCCCCAGCTGCTGGGCACTCTGGTCGTGGTCGTCCTCGTGGGCGCCCTTGCCGTGCAGCTGCCCGGGCGCTCGAGGGACGCGGGCCGGTCAGCTTCAGCGCGGGCGCCCAGCGCCTGGCTGGTCGGCGTGGCGATGATCGGTCTCGTGCTGGGCTGGTGCCGCCGGCAGGACTGGGGCCCGCCGCACCACCTGGCCCTCGCCGCCGGTGCGCTGCTCACGTACGCGTGGAACGGTTTCTTGACCATCCCACCTGGCGATCGCCTCGACGTCGCCGGCCAGGTCGTGGTGGACGGTCTGACGGTCGCCCTCGTGGTCGTGGCGGCCGTCCGGATGCCCCGAGACCGCACACACCCCCTGAGCCGTTGACTCATCTCATGGATCGCCATGACGGCCGCCCTACCCGCTGAGGATCGAGAGCCTAAACTGCCGGTTGTGAAACTGGGGCTCGGGATCCCGTACACGGACCATATGCCGCGCGAAACCACTCGGGCTTTCATCCAGGCGGCCGATGGCCTGGGCTACGACACCGTTTGGATCGCTGAGGCGTACGGCTGGGACGCATTTACGGTGCTGACCGACATCGCCTCCTACACGAAGCGGATCAAGCTGGGCACCGGCATCGTCAACGTCTTCAGTCGCAGCCCGGCCCTGATCGCCCAGAGCGCGGCCTCGCTGGACAGGATCAGCGGAGGCCGCTTCGTGCTCGGTCTGGGGACGTCGGGCCACCAGGTCATCGAGGGTTGGCACGGGGTCAAGTTCGAGCGCGGCGTCCGCCGCCTGCGCGAAACGATGGACATCGTCCGCACCGTGCTGCGCCGCGAGCGGCTCGCGTACGACGGTGAGATCTTCCAGCTGGGCATGGGCCTGAAGCTGATCACTCACCCGTTGCGCGACACCATCCCCATATATCTGGCCACCCTGACGCCGGCAGGGGTGGCGCTCGCGGGCGAGATGGCCGACGGCTGGCTGCCGGTCTTCTTCTCGCCTCATCACTCCGAATCCCAGATCCGCCCGGCGCTGGAGAAGGGTGCCGCTCGCACCGGCAGACCGCTCGGCGAGCTGTCGATCTGTGTCTCCCAGCCGGTCGTCGTGACCGAGGACCTGGACGCCGGCCGCGAGGCTGTCCGCTCCCACATGGCGCTCTACATCGGCGGGATGGGTTCGCGGGAGAAGAACTACTACAACCAGCTCTTCCGCAGTTATGGGTTCGATGCCGAGGCGCGCCTGATCCAGGATCTGTACCTGGCTCGGCGCCGAGAAGAGGCGCTGGCGGCGCTGACTCCCGAGATGATCGACCTGGTCACGATCATCGGCCCAATCGCTGAGTGCCGGCGCCGGCTGGCCGAGCTGGAGCGAGTCGGCGTCGACGAGGTGGCGATCGGACTCCAGGTGCCCGGGGGCGGCCCGACCGAAGTCCTCGAGGCGCTGGAGGCGCTGGCACCGGTGGCTGCTGCGGCGTGACTGGTCGGTTGGCCTGGGGCGCCGCCGGGCTGGCGGCCCTGGTTCTGTTGGCTGCGCTTGGCTGGGGCCTCGTCCATCCCGCCGGAAGGCAGACTGAGGCTGTGCTCGGCCGGCCCGCACCCGAGATCGTCGTGCAGAGCTTCGAGGGCGCGCAGGTGAGCCTGGCAGGGTTCCGGGGGCGGCCCGTGGTCCTCAACTTCTGGGCCTCGTGGTGCCAGCCCTGTAGGCAGGAGGAGGGCGCCCTCAAAGACGCAGCTCAGCGGTGGGTCGGCACCGTGGCGTTCCTGGGTGTCGACATCCAGGATTCAGAGGGCCCGGCTCGCGCCTACCTCACCAAAGCGCGCTACCCGTACCCGGTGGGGCCGCCGGCGTCGGCCGTGCCCTCTGCCTACGGCGTCAAGGCCCCGCCCGAGACGTTCTTCATCGACGGGAATGGCGTCGTGGTCGCGCGCTTCCTGGGCCCCCTCGACGGTGGCCTGATCGACCGGTACCTGCAGCTGGTGGGGGTCAGGTGATTGCGCTGAGGTGGCTCGGACTGGGTGCGGTCGTGGTCGCCTGCCTCGGGTACCTGATCTTCGCCGCCACCGGGAGCAGTGCCGAGTACTACCAGACGATCTCGGAGATGCGTGGCCACCCGTCGAACGGGGATGTCCGCGTCCTCGGCACTGTGCAGGACGACGTGGCGCGCTCAGATGGCGGGCTTCACGTAAGGTTCACCGCTGCCGAGGGCGGCCACACCATGCCCGTCGACTACCAGGGGACGCTGCCGGACATCTTCCGCCCAGGGATGCCCGTAGTCGTCGAGGGCAAGATGGGCTCTGACGGCGTCTTCCATGCCAAGGCCCTACAGGCCAAGTGCCCTTCACGCTTCTCGACCGCCACCCCTCCCACCACATGAACGAGCCCACAGGTGTTTCTCGCTGAGCTGGGAAGCGTCTTTCTGCTCGTCAGCCTGGTCCTTGCGATACTGAGCTTCGGAACCGGCCTGGCGGCGGGCCGCCGCGATGACGCACGGCTTGCCAGGCTCGCGCGACGGGCTTTCTACGGCCTGGCAGTGTTCCTTCTCGGTGCCTCGGCCACGCTAGTCGCCGCGCTGCTCGCGCACGACTTCTCGATCGCATACGTCTGGGAGCACACGGATCGCGCTCTGTCGGTCCCGCTGACTGTGGCAGCGTTCTACGGCGGCCAGGAGGGATCGCTGCTCTACTGGGCGCTCCTGCTCACTCTGGGCGGCTCAGCCGCGCTGGTGGCAGCAGCCCAGACCAGTTACAGAATGACCGCCTTTGCGACCGCCGTGCTGGCGGCCGTGGCCACGTTCTTCGTCCTGGTCCTGGCCTTCGTGGCCAGCCCGTTCGACGTGCTGCCGGTCACCCCCGCGGATGGTCTCGGCCTCAATCCGGTACTGAGGGACGGCGGGATGCTGATCCATCCGCCCTTCCTGCTGGCCGGCTACAGCGCCTTCGCCGTGCCGTTCGCGTTTGCCCTGGCCGCGCTGCTGGCCGGCCGCGACGACATGGGTTGGACCGGTTGGACGCGCCGCTTTGCCCTGGTCGCCTGGGCCCTTCAGAGCGTCGGCCTCACTCTCGGAATGTGGTGGGCCTACCACGTGCTCGGCTGGGGCGGCTACTGGGGCTGGGACCCGGTCGAGAACGCGGCCCTGATGCCCTGGCTGGCCACGACCGCGTATCTGCATTCGGCGGAGGTCCAGGAGAGGCGGGGTACCCTGCGCGCCTGGAGCTACGGCCTGGTGATCACGGCCTTCTTGCTGGCAATCCTGGGCACCTTCATCGTGCGCAGTGGCATCCTGCCCTCAGTCCACACCTTTGCCGTAAGCCAGCTCGGTCCCTGGTTCTTCGGCTTTCTGGTGGTCTCGGTGGCCGCCTCCGTTGCGGTGATGGCCTGGCGATCGGACCGGCTGCGGTCGCAGGACGCCCTGGAGACCCCTGCCTCACGCGAGGGCGCCCTCCTGCTCCAGAACGTGCTCCTGCTGGCACTGACCGCTGCTGTGCTCTGGGGCACGATGCTGCCCCTTGTAAGTGGCATGTTCGGCAGTCAGCTCGTAGTCGGCGCTGCTTACTACGAGCGGGTTGGAGCGCCGCTGTTCATAGCCCTGCTCGCGCTGCTGGCCGCCGGTCCAATGCTGCCCTGGCGGCGCGTCGACGGCGGCTGGCTGCGCTTGATGCGCTGGCCGCTGGTCGCGGCGGCCTTGACGCTGGCGGCACTGCTCGCCGCGGGCGCCCGCCAAGCGGGGGTGCTGGTCTCGCTGCCTCTTATTGCGGCCGGACTTGTTACCTGCGTGGCCGAGTACGCCGGCGGCGTCAGCTCCGCGCGGCGGCTCGCAGGGCCCTGGCTGCTGGCCGCCGGCCGGGTGATCCTTCGCAACCGGCGTCGCTACGGCGCCTATCTCGCCCACGCCGGCATCCTGGCGGTCGCGGCCGGCCTGATCGGGTCGCACGCCTGGCAGCAGTCGCGGCAGGTCGCGCTGCACCCAGGCGAGTCGGTGACCGTGGCCCGCTACACGCTTACGTACGAGGGCGCCGTCCAGCGGTCCGCAGGCGACCACTCGGAGCAGGTGGCACGCCTGCGGCTTGGTCAGGAGACGCTGGAACCGGCACGGCTGACATATCCCAGCGCGGGAGGTCAAGCGCTGACTCAGGTCGCGATCCGAAGCGCACCCCTAGAGGACCTTTACGTGGTCCTGGCAGCACCGGCTGAAGGCGACGCGGCCACGTTTGTGGTCTTCGTCAACCCGCTCGTCACCTGGATCTGGGGGGGAGCGGCCCTGCTGGTGGTCGGGGTTCTGCTGGGCCATGCGGGCCGGCTGGATCCGGCCGTGAAACCCCTCCCGGCTGCAGTCAGCGCGCCGGTGGCGGCGAAATGACTGCCGCGATCAGGGCGGACGGACTGGTCCAGCGCTTCGGGGCACTGGTGGCTCTGGGACCGCTGGACCTGGAGCTGGCAACTGGGAAGCGGCTGGCGGTGCTGGGCAGCAATGGGGCGGGCAAGACCACGCTGCTCCGGATCCTGGCGACGCTGGCCAGGCCGGCCGCCGGGCGGCTGCAGCTGCTCGGCCTGGACGCCCGCCAGGAGCGCGAGCGGCTTCGTGCCCGCCTCGGCTACGTCGGCCACCACGTCGGGCTCTACCCGGCCCTGACCGCGCTGGAAAACCTGGAGTTCTTCGCGACTCTGTACGGTCTGGGCCGCCCCGAGTCCGCAGCAGCGCTCGCGCTCGTCGGGCTGTCCTCCCGGGTTCCAAGGCGTGTGGAGCAGCTCTCCCGTGGCCAGCAGCAGCGGCTTGCCCTGGCCCGGGCAGTCCTGCATCGCCCCGAGCTGCTCGTCCTGGACGAGCCTGACGCCAGCCTCGACTGCGACGGCTACCAGCTGCTAGGTCAGCTCTTCGAGGGTCGGACAGTCGTGATGGCCACGCACGATGCCACGCTGGCGCGTCAGGTGTGCGACAGTGCGTTGCTGTTGCAGACCGGCCGCGACGCCGGCGACCCCTGGTCGTGGCACAGTGGGGATCCGAGCAGGGGAGTGGCCAGGGTGGGGGTGAGCTGAGTGCGGTTTCTGAACGTCGCGTTGGCGGTTGCCCGCAAGGACCTCAGAGCAGAGCTGCGAGCCCGGGAGCTGCTGCCCGCTCTGGCCCAGTTCGTCGTCCTTGCCCTGATCATCGCCAACTTCGCCTTCGACCTCGACCTCGTCAGCGGTCCTCGCATGTCGCCGGGCATTCTGTGGTTGGTTCTCGTCTTCGCAGGCCTGGTCGCGTTTGGCCGGGCCTTTGCCGCCGAAAAGGAGAGCGGCTCGCTGGAAGCGATGCTGCTCACCTCGGCGGGGCCCGCCTCGATTTTCGCCGGCAAGGCGCTGGCCTCCGCCGCACTTCTGGTAGCCTGCGAGGCCGTTTTGCTGCCGGCCATGGCCGTGTTCCTGGGCAGTCCGATCTCGGTGGCCGTGGTGGCGACGGTGCTGCTCGCCACTGGCGGCATGGCAACCCTCGGCTGCCTCTTCGCTGCGCTGGCGGCCCAGACGCGGGCTCGCGAGCTCTTGCTCCCGGTACTGGCCCTGCCGATCTGGGTACCTTTCGTCGTCGTGGGTGGCAAGGCTGTGCAGGCGGCGATGACGGGCCAATCCCTGACGGCCCTGCCGCTTTCGGGACAGCCTCTCGTCATTCTGGCCGACTTCGACATACTGTTCCTGGTCGTGGCCTCGCTGGCCGCCCGCTTCGTACTCGATGACTGAAAACCGCAGGCTTCACGTAGTGACCGCCCTGGCTCTCGCCGGCATGCTGGTCGCGGCCGGCATGATCTTCCTTTACGCTCCGCAGGACGCCCTCCAGGGGCCGGTCCAGCGCATCTTCTACCTCCACGTCAGCTCCGCGATCGCCGCCTACGTGTGCTTCGCCATGGTGGTGGCGGGCGGTGTCGCCTACCTCTGGAGGGAGAGCCAAGGCGGTGACCGGCTGGCCCGGGCGGCCGCAAGCGTGGGGCTCGTATTCACGACGAACGCGTTTGTCATGGGCATGATCTGGGCCAAGCCGATCTGGAACTGGGACCCCAGCAAGACATGGGACGCCCGCGTGACCTCGACGGCCGTGCTCTGGGTCGTCTACGCCGGCTACTTGCTCGTCCGGCGATTCGCAACCCCTGGCCGGCAGGCGATGCGGCTGGCCGCCGTGGTCGGCATAGTCGGATTCGCAGACGTGCCCATCGTGCACTTCAGCGTGCAGTGGTGGCGCACGCTGCACCCGGGGCGGGTCATCGACGCTCCGGGTGGACCGGCGCTTCCGCCTCAGATGCTCCTCGCCTTCATGGTCACGGTGCTGGCCGTTCTTCTACTGGCCGGAACGCTGGTGGCGATCCGCTATCGCATCGAGGGTCGCAGGGACGCGCTCGAGGAGCGTGCTGTGTCCGCACAGCTGAAGCTGGCGGCCTCGCCCGGATCGCGATGAGCTACCTCGTTTTGGCCTATGCCTTTGCCACCGTGCTGCTCGGTGGGTTCCTCATCTTTTCGCTGGTCCAGCTGAGGCGGCACCAGTAAAGCTGCTGTGAGCGATCAGCGCGTCGTCATCGCGGGCGGCGGCGTCGCCGCCCATGGGGCTGCCATCGGGCTGCGGCAGGGAGGCTTCGATGGCGAAGTGGTCATCATCGGCCGCGAGTCGCACCGATCATACGAGCGGCCCCATCTCTCGAAGCGCTACCTCCTACTCGACGTGCCGCGTGAGCGGCTCTTCCTGCCCAAGGTGGAGGCCGAACTGCGGCTTGGCGAGGAGGTGGTCGAAATCGAACCGGACGCCCACGCGGTCCGCACCTCAGCGGGCGAGGCGCTGCGCTACTGGCGGCTCCTGGTGGTGACGGGGGGACGATCACGGCGCCTGGCCGGCCACGAAGACGCCATCTATCTTCGGGAGCTGGACGACGCCGACCATCTGCTCACGGTGCTCGACCAGGATGACGGCGGGCTGGAGATCGTCGGAGCGGGCTTCATCGGCTGCGAGGTGGCTGCGGTGGCCCGAATCAGGGGGCTGGCGGTCACGGTGTACGAGGCGCTGGACCAGCCGCTGCTCCGCGTGCTCGGACCCGACCTTGGCACGTGGCTGGCTGGGGTCCACCGCGGTCGCGGCGTCGAACTGCGAACTGGAACCGGCGAGCTGCCTTCGCTGGGTGAGGACGTCCTCATCGCAGTGGGTATGCAGCCGAACATCGAAGTGGCGGAAGCGGCCGGCATTCGCTGCGACGGTGGCATCATGGTCGACGAGTTCGGGCGGACGGACGCACCCGACGTCTACGCGGCAGGGGACTGCTCCCGCTTCTGGAACCCGCTCTTCGAGGCCGCGGTGCGCGTGGAGCACTACAACACTGCTCTCAAGCACGGGAACGCGGTCGGCCGGTCGATCGCCGGCGAGGGCAGGCCGTTCGCGGAGGTTCCGTGGTTCTGGTCGGATCAGTACGACCTCAACTTCCAGTACGTCGGCGCCGGGCTCCCCTGGGACGAGACCGTGGTCCGGGGCCGTTTCGGAACGCCGCCTTTCACGGTCTTCTTCCTGGACGCGGGCAGGCTGGTGGCAGCGCTCGGTGTCGGCGACGGCCGGACGATCGGCCAGGCTCGCCGACTCCTGGAGGGAAAGACGCACGTGACCGCCGATCAGCTTGCTGACGTCGACGTTGATCTGAAGCAGCTGCGCCAATAGGCGCTCAAGCGGCTGCGCCCAATCGGCCTCAAGGTGCCAACGCGGCGCTGATCAGCGGCAGCAGGTCTGCCAGCAGCCTGGCCGTCAGGCCCCAGATGAAGGTATCGCCGACCGGGAAGTGGCGTCCGGGCCACGGCTGCGCGCCTGCTCTCCATGCATCATCGTCCAGCAGGCGGGCGAGCGGCACCTCAAGCACCGCATCCAGCTCACGGGGGTCTGGCCGGAAGCGCACCTCGTCCAGCGGCAGCCAGGCCACGAACGGCACAACCGAATAGTTTGTGACCGCGGCATAGACCGGGGTCCCCGCCCCGAGCGGAACCAGATCCCCGCTGCGCACGCCGATCTCCTCTTCGACCTCGCGAGCCGCCGCCGCCCAGGCCGACTCGCCCTGGTGTACCTGGCCGCCTGGGAGGCCGATCTGTCCTGGGTGGCTGGGCAGATCCGTGCGCCGGGCCACGAAAGGCATGTAGAATTCCCCTTTTTGTCGATAGAGCACGGCGACCACTGCTGCTGCTCTGGCGCCAGTGCGGAACGAACCCCAGGCTTCCAACGATTGAAGTAATGAGGAGAGACGGCGCAAGAAGGGATCCCAGGGCTGCGCGTCTAGTTCACGCATTGCTCGCTCTGAGTCAAAGGTAGGTGTAGATGATCGACGAAACGAACTTAGCAATCGAAGAGCTGGAAGAGGAGATTCGGCGGGACAA
>Ga0126378_10003379_pt1 | contig 12063 bp, 9 predicted proteins | sample PanSoiMetPlot_23_FD_92587 | JGI IMG/M metagenome (GOLD analysis project Ga0126378, IMG submission 92587) | Tropical forest soil microbial communities from Panama - MetaG Plot_23 | ecosystem: Environmental > Terrestrial > Soil > Tropical forest > Bulk soil | place: Panama | collected 2016-02-17
ACTTCTGCTTCTGCGCGCCCAAAAAGCCAGTAAGGTCGTCCGCGCGATTGCCACCGTTATGGAGCCCGCTTCCGAACACGGTCAGAAAGGCATGGACGAGCTGCACGAGCAGACCGTAAACCTGCTCTCCTTCCAGGAGCTGCCGAAGAATGTCTTCGATACGCAGGTGGCCTTCAACATGGCCGCCGCTTACGGCCCGAACTCGAGCCCGACTCTGCTTTCTATCGAACAGCGCATCCTGAAGCACTATCTGAAGATCGCCGGCAATGATGCAGTCCGTCCGTCTCTTCGACTTGTGCAGGCTCCGATCTTCCACGGCCATGCTTTCTCGATCTACATCGAGCTTGAACAACCGGTTGCGATCGGGGATTTGTCGCAAGCGGTGGGTGGCGAGCACGTGACAGTCACGCGCCAGCCGGAAGACCTGCCCAATAACGTGAATGCCGCCGGACAGGGAAATATCCTCGTCTCCCTGACCCGCGATGAAAGTAGTCCCAACGGTGTTTGGTTGTGGGTGGCCGCAGACAATCTGAGGGTCGCCGCTGTGACCGCCGTAGAATGCGCCGAGACGATGACCCCAACCCGTCCGCGAGGAAAGATTCAGTGAGCGATGCGCATCTCACGTGCTCAAACGGCCGCAGGGCCGTGCATCTTCGCGCGTCGTCTCTGAAAATCAGCTTGCTTCTCTTGCCGTTGGCCCTCTCACTGACAGCTTGCGGCTACCACACGGGTGGACACAACGTCACGGTGCCCGAGAACGTCAAGACGCTCGCCATCCCGGCGTTCATCAATCAATCGCAAACCTACCGCGTCGAGCAGATGCTGACCGCCGCAGTCGTTCGTGAATTCACTACCCGCACGCATTATCAGATACTGCACTCGGAAAGCGACGCCGCCGACGCAACTCTGCACGGCACCGTCCTCACTACGACAGCGTCGCCATTGACCTACGACTCGAAAACAGGACGCGCGGAAAGCGTTCTGGTCGTCGTCAGCATGAAAGTCTCGCTCGTCGATCGCGATGGCAAGATTCTTTTCCAAAATCCGTCGTACGTTTTCCGCGAGCAGTACCAGGTTTCGCAGGAACTTTCGAGCTTCTTCGAAGAAGACTCTCCCGCGATGGGCCGCCTGTCGCGCGACTTCGCGCAGACCCTCGTCAGCAATGTGTTGGAGGGCTTCTGATGAAAGCCTTCGCGCAGGCCGAGCGCTTCGTTTCGGAAGTCGAAGGCAAAAAGCTACGTCCGGCGTATGTTTTCGTCGGCGACGAGGTTTTCTTTCGCAAGCGTTTCCGCGAAGCAATCCTCGAACATCTCGTTCCCAACGATCTTCGCGACTTCAGCTTCTTCGAGTTCGATCTGGGAGAAACCGATCTTACCGAGATCCTCGATCGCGCCCGCACTCCATCCCTAATGGCGCCGTTCCAGGTGTTCTTCGTGCGCGGCGTCAAAACGCTGTTCGGCCGCGGCTCTAACGACGAAAAGCTATCGGCCATCGAAGAGTATTGCAAGAACCCGAATCCCGACGCATTGGTCGTCTTCGTCGCCGACCACATCAGCATTCCCGCCGACGCTCGCCGCACGGACATGACCGACAAAGAGCGCTACGAGCGCATTCGCGAGACCATGGGGCAATTCTGTGGGATCGTCGAACTCGCACGCGTGGAAGAAAGCGAAGCCGTGCGCTGGGTCACGGAATATTGCACGACTCGGAGTGTAAAAATCGAGCCGGACGGCGCGCGCGAGCTGGTCGACGCCCTCGGTGGCGACATGATGATGATCTCGAACGAACTTGAGAAGCTCATCCTCTACGTTGGCGAGAAGAAGCGCATCACCTTGGGCGACGTCGAGACCATGGTCCTCGCCGCCAAGCAGCGTTCTCTCTACGAACTCACCGACGCCATCTCCGCGAAAGACCGCGTGCGCGCCCTCGAGATCCTCGACGCCATCCTCTCCACCGGCGACGGAGAGGAAGCCGCCATCGGCCACCTTTACATGCTCGCCAAAACGTTCCGCCAGATGCTAGTGATTCTCGAGCGCAACGTTCGCGATCAGCGCGCGCTCTGGGCAGCTCTGTGGCAGGGCTTCCGTGTTCCGCCGTTCGCCGCCGAAGATGTCATTCGCCAGGCGCGCCGATACAAATCAAAACGCGAGCTGACCAGCGGTCTCCGCTTGATCGCCAAAGCCGATCTCGCCCTGCGCTCCAACCCGCCCAGCAAGCGACTGGTGCTCGAAATGCTGGTGCTCGACCTGACCGCCGAACCGCGCCCGGAATCCGAATGGATGCAGAACGAACTGCCCGTTTAGGAGCCTCGCCCCGGTTCAACTCCTCGCGGGGCCTCTGACGCGCCATGATGAACGTCGACGCCTACTTCTCGCGCATCGGATTTTCCGGCCCAACTCCACCCACCGCCGAAACATTACGCGCCCTGCATGTCTCCCACATGCGCACGGTGCCTTTCGAGAATCTCGACATCTCGCTCGGCCGGCCGATTGTTTGTGACGAGGAGCGTTTTCTCCACAAGATCATCGACCTTCATCGCGGCGGCTTCTGCTACGAACTGAACGGCGCGTTCGCTGCTCTCCTGCGCGCTCTCGGCTTTTCGGTGACCCTGCTCTCCGGCCGCGTTTCGCGGGAGGACGGCACCGCATCGGCGGAGTTCGACCACCTCGCCCTGCGCATCGATCTGGATGAACCGTGGCTCGCCGACGTCGGTTTCGGTGATTCTTTTCTCGAGCCGTTGCGTCTAAAACCTGAAGTTGAGCAGGAACAACCAAGCGGCCGATTCCGTATTGTTCAGGTAGACGACATCATGATTCTGCAGCGAATGCGACCGGGTGAGTTCTGGAAGTCTCAGTATCGGTTCACGTTGACTCCTTACCAACTCAGCGACTTCGCGCCCCGATGCTACGATCAGCAAACGTCCCCAGACTCGCACTTTACTCGCCAGCGAATCTGCACGCTCCCCACTCAAGATGGCCGCATCACGCTCTCCGATCTCAAACTAATTCGCACCGTTGGCCAGACCCGCGAAGAACGGCAATTGCAGAGCGAAGACGAGTGGCGCTCGATGCTCAGCGAATCCTTCGGAGTGAAGTTGTGACCTGGGCCCAGTTGCGCACGCGCATTCGACGGTTCAACATGCTGACGCTCGCGCTTCTAGCGATATCCACCCCGCTGTCCGCGCAGGCCACTCACGAGAAGTTCGATTCCTACATCCAGGCTTACGTCCGCAACGGAGACTTCAGCGGAGCGGTCCTCGTCGCCCATCACGGCCACATAGTGTTTCGCAAGTCGTACGGAATGGCGAATCACGAATGGAACATCCCCAATTCGGAGAACACCAAGTTCCACATCGCGTCGGTTACCAAGACCTTTACTGCCGCGGCGATTGTCATTCTTGAGCAGCAGGGCAAGCTCAAATACAGCGACTCGCTCAGCAAGTACGTTCCCGGCTACCTCAATGGTGATCGCATCACCATCGAGCAGATGCTTACCCACTCTTCCGGTCTGCCCGACTTTTATTCGCTCCCCGAGTATCCAGCGAAGAAATATCAGCGCGTCACGTTACCCGATTTGATGGCGTGGGTGAAAACCAAGCCACTCGACTTCCTGCCCGGCAGCAAGAACAGTTACAGCAACACTGGCTATGCATTCCTTGCGTACATCATCGAGCAGGTTTCCGGTGAACCGTACGAGCAGTTCATTGGCGAAGAAATTCTCAAGCCTCTCGGCATGAAAGACACTGGCGCCTTGCTCGACGACGCGCTTATCCCCAATCGCGCCGACGGCTACCAGCCTGCTCTCGCCGAGTCCGGCCTGCGTAACGCGCCGTTCTATGACAAGGCCATTCTCACCGGCTCGGGCTCGCTCTATTCCACGACCGGAGATCTCTATATCTGGGCGAAGGCCATTGCGGGCGGCCGCTTCTTCAACCTGCAGAAGCTCGCGTATCCCTACGGCTGGGGTGCTCGCGACAGCAAGAGTGGCCATCACTATGTCGAGCAGGACGGCCGTGCCCCCGGTTTCGCTTCCCACGTTTCGATCTTTCCAGACGACGATCTGATCGTGATTGTGCTCGGCAATCTCGAAGACGCGGCCGTGAACGCGATCGCCGACAACCTCGCAGGCATCGCGCTCGGCGAGAATCCATCTGCGCCTGCACCGCGCCCGCGCAAGACGACAACCGCCGCTCGCGCCGCCGACTACGCCGGCACTTACGAAGTGAATCCGCAGTTCCTGCTCGATGTCCGCGCGCACGGATCCGACCTCTACCTGCGCGGAACCGGCGGAGACTACTTGCCGCTCGAACCACTCGGCAAAGAATCGTTCTTCTATCGACAGATGTACGTGAAGGTCGACTTCAAGCGCGACAAGTCAGGAAAAATCGAAGCCCTGCTCTGGAACGGCGAGTACCCCTGCAAAAAAGTCAGCGACCACCCGCAACCCTAGGCGGATGATTCAATCCGTTCCTCTCGAGCGAAGCGAAAGATCTTTGTAACGCCGGCGTCCCGCCGGCTGTCCTGAGGGCGTCGCCCTCATCAATGCAACTGCACGTTGCTCGCATCATCCGCAAACTTGTCATCCTGAGCGAAGCGAAGGACCTGCTTTTTTGGCAACGGAACGCCCAAAAACACAAATGGCGGGCCGCAGCCCGCCACTGATCAAACAAAAAACTCTACTTCGCCCCGATCGCCTTCACGCGCGCCGACAGGCGGGACTTATATCGCGCCGCGGTGTTCTTGTGGAGCACGCCCTTCTGGATCGCCTTGTCCAGTGCCGAAACGGTCTCACGGTACGTCGTTTGGGCGGCACTCTTGTCGCCCTTGCTGATCGCCTCGCGCATCGCGCGCAGGGAACTGCGCAGCCGGGAAGTGTTAGCACGATTGGTCGCGGCGCGCTTGGTGGTCTGTCGGGCGCGCTTCAGCGCCGAAAAATGATTAGCCATGCTGTGTGATTACCTTCGTTTCTATTCGAGAGATATTCCGGTGGGTACCGAATACGTTATTGTACGAGACTAACTCCTGACTGGTCAAATGGATATGGACAAGGTCCTGGATCGCCTCAAAGTCCTCATCGACTCCTCCACCCCCATCGTTGTGGTGGAGACGGTCGAGGAGACCCGCGCTGTTCGCATGGTGCGCGCGGCCTGTTCCGCTTTGAATCTCGCGGCCTTTGAATGGACGATTGCCAGCGGCTTGGTGCGCTCCGGCAGCGGAGCCCTCGATTCATTGGTCGACAAGGGATCGTTCATTCCCGGTGGCTACCGGGCAGGCACCGTCGACGACGTCGCCGAGAGCGCCAAAGCCCTTTACGACAGTCGCGAGCCCGCGAAGATGCTCGCCAACCTCGAAGGCATCACCATCGAGGCTGCTTTCATCCTCAAAGATCTCCACCGGCACATGGACGATCCCGTCGTCGTCCGCCGTCTACGCGACGTCGGCCAGAAGTTCGCCACCAACCGCCGCACGGTGATTCTTACTGCGCCAAAAATCTCCATTCCTCCAGAACTCGCGAGCCTCGTCGAATATCTCGAACTGCCGTTGCCAGACCGCACCCGCCTGCGCCAGATCATTGACGAAGTCCTGGTGCGCGTCTCCAAGATGCACACATTGCAGCGACGCCTCGAGCCCAGCGGACTAGACGCGATGGCTGAGAATTTAAGAGGACTCACCGAGGAAGAAGCCGAACGCACCATCTCGCAAGCTCTAGTCGCCCGCTACGCACTCTGTCCGGAAATCATCACCGACGTTCTCGACGCGAAGAAAGCATTGTTGAAGCGCTCCGAGATGCTTGATTTCGTGGAAGCGTCCGACACGCTCGCCAACGTGGGTGGTCTCGACAATCTGAAGCGTTTTCTCGCGCAGCGCCGCGGTTCGTGGGAAGCACAGGCCCGCGACTTTGGCCTCGATCCGCCGCGCGGCGTGATCATCCTCGGCGTGCAAGGATGCGGCAAAAGTATGTGTGCGCGCGCCATCGCCGGCGAGTGGAAGCTGGCGCTCGTCAAGTTCGACACAGCCGCCGTCTACGACAAGTACATCGGTGAAACCGAGAAGCGCATCCAAAAGGTCTTTCAGGTCGCCGAGGGACTGGCGCCCTGCATTCTCTGGATCGACGAACTTGAAAAAGTCTTCGCAGGAAGCGGCGCCGACTCAGCGTCCGCCGACGCCGGTGTCTCATCGCGGCTGCTCGCCTCGTTCCTCTCGTGGATGCAGGATCGCAAAGCGCCCGTCTTCGTCGCGGCGACCTGCAACAACGTCAACGTATTGCCTCCAGAGTTAATCCGCAAAGGGCGCTTCGACGAACTATTCTTCGTCGACCTACCGAGCATGGCCGAGCGCAAGCAGATCTTCGCAATTCAACTGAACAAGCGCAAACGCAACCCGGCCGACTATCAACTCGATCAAGTCGCTTCGGCTGCTCGCGGATTCTCCGGCGCCGAAATCGAATCGGTTGTACAAACCGCGCTCTACTCGGCGTACTCTCAGAAACAGCAACTCACTACGCAGCACCTGCTCGACGCGATCCGCACGACCGTGCCGCTCTCGACTACGCGTGCCGAAGAAATCGAAGCGTTGCGCGAGTGGGCCGAGAAGCGAGCTGTGCCCGCATCGCTGCCGGAAGCGCGCGCCGAGAACGCCTGACTCAGAGGTTTTAGACTCGAAGGTTCTAAGTAGAAGGCCTTATAAATAAATTGCTTACCGGCGCATTTTTGACAGGAAATGGCCCGGTCGTTCGATTGGCCCAGGGGTTGACTAGGCTATAATGGCCAAAAGTTTTCCCCCTCCCAATGTGGATCCATGAACAAAGGGTTAAAGCTCTTGAGCCCGGAGACTGCTACTGTTGTTCCCATCAAGGCAGATCCTCGTCTCAAGCTGCTCTTTGAGCTCGAACCCCGCTACATCACCTTCCTTGATAACATCGCGGACCTTCTTTCCCCGCCACAGCTTCCGCCGCTCAACCTGACCTCGCCGCCCGGTGAATTCTGGCCCGATGTTTTCGTTCGGGCGCAAAAGCCCTGGCGTTCTTTTCAGGAATCGGTTATTTGGCACTTCGTCGCTATCATCGCGATCTGGACCCTGTCTGGGAAGGGATTAATGCTGCATAAAGAACCTCAGACGCGCAATCCGCTCCGCGATGCGCAACACATCACGTACTACCCACCCTCGCGCACGTATTCCGCGCGGACGAGCCGTCCTCCTTCGCGCCCTGTCGATACTCGGCACAGGTCTCAGCCCAGGGTTCCGCATCAGCGACGGCTCGAAGTCGCGCGCGAAGCTCGACGTCCCGGTGGCCTGCTCGTGCCGCCCGATCTCAAGTCCGCGATGGCGCGTCCCGATCTGCCGCCATCGAAGACGGTTGCTCCAAGCGTGCCGCTCTCTGCCACGACTCGTTCCACGACGCTCCCCAACGGCTTGACGTCGGTCGTTGCTCCGCCGCCCGACATCAAGGGCACCGGTCGGACCGGTGCAACTCTTCAGACATCGGTTACAGCGCCTCCGCCTGATACAGGCGGCATTTCAGCCGGACACAATGCGGTCTCGCCGGGAGCCGCGGTCGTTGCTCCTCCGCCGACGCTACAAAATTGGGTGCGGAAAATCGAAAGCTTGTTTGGAGATTCCGGCGGCAGCGGTGCAGTTGTTCCCCCGCCTCCAAGTCTCTCCGGGAGCGCCGGCGGCCGCGCTGGCTCGCTCGGAAACGGTTCGCCGCAAATTGTCGCTCCGCCACCTTCTGTCGACGGAGTCGGCGGCCCCGGTGGTGGCCGCTCGCTGACAACATCGGCTTCCAACATCGTGCCCCCGCCCCCATCGATTCAGGGCGTCGGAGGAGGGCGCGGCAACGGTGTCTACGCCGGCGGATCGCAAGTGGTGCCTCCGCCACCCGCACTGCAGGGCGGTTCCGGAACTGGTGGAAGCATCGGATCCCTCGTCGCCGGATCGGGCGGCATCGTTCCACCTCCGCCGGGAATCCAAGCGGTTGAAGGCGGGCGAGGCAGCACGATCTCCGCTGGATCGCCGAACGTAGTTCCTCCGCCAGTAGACGCGCGTGGCGGACTCGGTGGCACCGGGGCCGGCGGGAACCGGAAGAGTTCGCTGCGCGGCACAGGCAGCGACATCGTTCCCCCACCCCCAAGCATGCAAGGCCTGGGCGGTGGCGGAAACTCTCAATCGGCCTCTGGCGCAGGTCCAGGTGGTGGCGCGCGCAATCGAAACGCCCTCGGCGGCCTTGGCGGCGACATCGTTCCGCCGCCTCCATCATTCGATCGCGGTTCCGGAGGCGGCAGCGGTGGTGGCAAAGGCCGCACCGCCGGCATGCCGGGCACAGGCAGCGGAATCGTGCCTCCTCCGCCCTCAATGCAAGGAGTTGGCACAGGCGGCACCGGCGGACGCATCAAATCTCTTTCTGCTGGCAGCGGCGCTGGCGTGATTCCTCCGCCACCATCGGTTTCCGGCGCGCCCGGAGGCACAGGCCGATCAGGTTCACTCGGAGCAGGTCCCGGCTCGGGCGTCGTTCCTCCGCCCCCCACAGTTGCGGGGGAAGGCGAAGGCGGCGCCGGCAACGGACGTCTGGCTGGCGTGGGCAACGCTCCTGGCAACGGCCCGGTGCCTCCACCTCCATCGACCTCAGGCATTGGCAACGGATCCGGGAACGGTGGATCTGGCAACGGCGCCATGGCTTCGCTCGGTGGTGCCGCGTCCGCTGCGTCTGCTGGCGGAGGCCCCGCTGCAGGCGGGGGCGGTGCCGGTTCCACCGGACCCTTGCAACAGATGGACGACATCCCCGACGCCAACATCCCGCAGAACCCAAACGAACCGCCGCCTGGGCCGGCGGAAGAGTTTCCACTGCGCCTCGTGAGCCTCGCTTTGCCGACGCAGGGATCATCGTTCTTCTCGAACTACGAGGTCTACATCGCCGAGCGCCGCCTGCCACGCGGTCAGTCGCAATTGATCAAGCTCGTTTACACGTTCCTGCCTTATCAGAAGCGCTTGTCGGAATACATTCAGAGCAACGCGCGCGTATACACGTTGCGCGTCACCCGCAAGGCCGAGTGTGATGAATCACTGATGCAAATGACCTGGTCCGACGCGAGCCAGGATACTGGCGATATGTTTCCGGGTACCGACAAGAACACCAAGCTCCCCTGCTACGTCACGAGCGCTGAAGATTATCAACGAGCCCTCGACCGCGGGCGATAAATCCAAGCTCTCCGGCTGCCAAGCTACCTCCCATTGACTCCCTCTGCCACCCGCGCTACGCTTACCTCAATGGTGGTTGCTTGCACCCCAGGAGCGAGCATTCCGGTTGGTTCTCTTTCCCCGCACCACAATGGTTTGTTCCTTTTTGGCGACGCGGACGGCGTCTCCCACCACCTGGATAAGTGCAGTCCCCTCTGCGACTTGCCTCGTCGAGCAAGAGCAGTCGTCGTTTGATTCGCCGAGGACTATCCGCCGCTTTCCGGCAACGTCCTCAACCGGGCCCCTTGGAGGAAGCACCGCTTCGGAATGAAGAAGAGTATTGAAGTCAGCTCGAACATAGAAACCCTGTTTGGCACGCGCGATGAAAATCTGCATGTGCTTGAAGACGGCCTGAACGTCACCATCGACCTCCGTTCCAACGGACTCGAAATCGAAGGCGCGCCCAAAGACGTCGCCCGCGCCGAGCAGATTTTCGCTGATTACGACCACCTCCAGCGCGCCGGCTACAACCTCAACAATGGCGACCTGAACAGCATGCTGCGCGTGATTGCCTCCGATCCAAAGGTGAGTTTGCGTGGCCTCGCGGAAGCCGGCAAGCAACGCTCCTTCGGACGCCGCACCGTGCAACCCAAGAGCGCGAATCAACGCCGCTATCTCGAAGCGATCGAGAAGCACGACATGGTCTTCGGAATCGGCCCGGCCGGAACCGGCAAGACCTATCTCGCCGTGGCGATGGCCATCTCCGCGCTTCTCGCCAAGCGCGTGAATCGCATCATCCTCGCGCGCCCCGCGGTCGAAGCCGGCGAGCGTCTCGGTTTCCTGCCGGGCACTTTGCAGGACAAGATCGATCCCTATCTGCGCCCGCTCTACGACGCTCTCTACGACATGCTCGATCCCGAGAAGGTCGATCGCTATCTCGAAAAGAACGTCATCGAGATTGCGCCCATCGCCTTCATGCGCGGACGAACGCTCAACGATTCCTTCGTCATCATGGACGAGGCGCAGAACACGACTTCTGAACAGATGAAGATGTTCGTGACCCGCCTTGGCTTCAACTCGAAAGCCGTCATCACCGGTGACGTGACGCAGATTGACTTGCCCAACGCTCGTCGCAGCGGCCTGGTTGAAGCGATCGACATTCTGAAGCCGGTGGAAGGACTCGCCTTCGTCTACTTCGACGAAAGCGATGTGGTGCGCCACCATTTGGTGCAGCGCATCATTCGCGCCTACGACGAACATAAAGCGCGCGTCGCCGAGAAACAGATGCTGCTCTCGCTGGGCGCCAAAGCGGCAGAAGCTCGCGCTGAAGTGAGCCGGGTTGAGTCGAAGTCGCCAGAGGCTGAAGAATCTCAGTCCGATGAGTCCAGTGAACGGCCCGCGGAAGCGCCGCCTCCACAAGCGAAATCTGCTCCCCTGGAGACGCGGCGCGCGGATTAAGTATGATCAGGATTCAGGAGGGCGCATGATGTGGCCCTCCTGTTTTGCTATCCGGCATGTTTTGCCGACGTTGTCATTTGGGATGGTTATATTGCGGAAACGCGTAGCAGGTATGAACGAGGCGTCGCTCGATCGATTTGTCGCGCGCGCCCGGACTGCCGTGCGATTGCGCGGTGGCGTGAACGTGCTCGTCACCACGAACCGTGAACTGCGCGCCCTGAACTTGCGTTTTCGCGGAAAGCCCATGCCCACCGACGTCCTCTCATTCCCCGCGGATTCGGTAACCACGCCCAAGCACGCCGGCGATATCGCAATCTCCGCGGAGATCGCCCAGCAAAACGCTCGCCGCCTGGGACACTCCGGTGCAGAAGAGATCAAGATTCTCGCCCTCCACGGAGTCCTCCATCTTGCCGGATACGACCACGAAAGTGATCGCGGCGAAATGGCTCGTCTTGAAGAGCAACTCCGCCGCAAACTACGCCTGCCCGTAGCGTTGATCGAAAGAACCGTCGCGCCCGCGCGAGCCAAAACTGCCAGAACCGGCGCGCCGAAGAAGCGACCTCTGGCTGCAAAACTCCGTTCCACTCACTCTCCCAGTTCCCGAGTTCGTGCCAAGCGGAGACCCGTCCGATGATCTACAGCGGCGTCGGTCTCGCGCTGTTGCTCCTCTCGGGAGTTCTCACGCTGGTCTCTTACGTCGATCGGGTCTACGCCGAGATCGGTAAATTTCTGTCGCGCGAGTTTCAGGACAACATCGATTCCTTCGAGCAGAAAGTCGAGCCGAAGCTCAAAGTCAGCCGCTCGCGCGCCTCGCTCTCGATGGCCATCCTCGTCCAACTCACGATGGCCGCCATCGCGATGGTCGTCGGATTCACCGTCTTCAGTGACAATGCCTGGAGCATTCAGGAAATTCTGCAAGCGACGTTGAGCCTCATTCTCATCGTCATCGTCTTCAACCGCTTTCTCCCATTCGTCTTCTTCTCTCGTACCGAAGGATCGTGGCTGGCACGCTGGGTTCCGCTGCTTCGTGTGATGATCTACGCCGTTCTACCCGTTACGCTGGTCCTCGGTTTCCTGCAGTCAGTGACGTCGCTCACGCGTCAACAAATTGAAGAGCAACCTGAAAGTCCAGCAGAAGCCGTCGACGCGCTCATCGAAGCCGGACAGGAAGAAGGCATCATCCAGGCCAGCGACCGCGATCTGATCCAGTCGGTCGTCGAGTTCAGTGGTAAGACCGTTCGCGAGGCCATGAAGCCCCGCCCCGAGATGCTCGCCGTTCCCGTGAGCACGACCGTCGAGCAATTCGTCGAAACCCTCCGCGCCCGCCCCTTCTCGCGGGTTCCCGTCTATCGCGACTCGATTCACAACATCGTCGGCATCGTCTACGCGCAAGACGTCCTGCAAGTCCCCGACACCGAAGCCCGCACTCGCA
>Ga0126378_10003380_pt1 | contig 12062 bp, 12 predicted proteins | sample PanSoiMetPlot_23_FD_92587 | JGI IMG/M metagenome (GOLD analysis project Ga0126378, IMG submission 92587) | Tropical forest soil microbial communities from Panama - MetaG Plot_23 | ecosystem: Environmental > Terrestrial > Soil > Tropical forest > Bulk soil | place: Panama | collected 2016-02-17
AGGCAGCAGGCCATCCGCAGGCAGCCGACCGTCCGCGCGCAGCAAGCACCAGCCACCCCGCATGGCAGGACGCCGAAGGCCAGCCACAGACCAGACGCCGACCGGGCCCCGGGCCGCAGCGCGCTGGCAGGCGGCAGGCCCGCTGACGGCTAAGACGTAACGCCGCAACAGCCCTCAAATACATAGGCGTGTTATGCATGGACTTCGTTAGGGATCTCAGCCGGGGGGAATCCGCGATCTTGATTTGAGCGTTCAAAAGCCTGGTTGCCTCCGCAAGGCAACCACGGCGGCCGTGCCGCCTTGTCCCCCCGGGCGGGCCACGGCCGCCACTGCCCCTCAACCCACGAGTAATGACCTGAAACTACTGATGTTGATCTGCTGGCACTGCAAGCGAGAATTCCGACACACGAGCGAGCACGTCATAGCCTCGGCCCTATGCAATGACTGCAAGCCCTGCATGACAATGCGGCCGTGCCCCCACCTGTGCTTGTCTAGGCAGGCCTGGCAATGACCCCGCACCTCTTCAAGCACGCATAGCACTTATCCACGCGGCCGCTCAGTACTGCCCGGAGCGCGCGCGTCGTGAAACCCGCCGCGCGGCCGCTCAGAACTTGCCCGGAGCGCGCGCGTCGGGAAACCCGCCGCGCGGCCGCTCAGGACTCAAGCTCTGGATCGGTGCTGTCGGCGTCCTCGTCAGCGAGTCCGTCCCACGGCCGCATCGACGGCGCGGCCTGCCTGCCCTCCGGGCAGTGCGCGCGGAAATCGCACCAGCTGCACCATGCGCCCGGAGTAGGCGGAAATACATCGTCACCGCGACCGGCCTCCGGTTCGGCCCTGAACCGCTCATCGGCCGCCGAGCATTCACCGGCGATATCCTCGGCACGGCGCAGCTGCCGGTCAAGTGACTCGGGGCTGTGCTCCCACCGCAGCACCTCGCCGGTCGGCAAGTGATGCAGTTCGACGGTCCGGCAGGGCCTGCGCAGCACTCGCCCCGCAGCGAGGGCGTAGATGGCCAGCGCGAGCGACGAACGGGCGTGGTCGATCGTCAGCCGCCCGCGGCCCGTCTTGTAGTCGACAACCACAAGCTCACGCCCCTGCGGCCCCGGACTATGCAGGTAGGCGACTCCACCGAGCGGCCGGTCGTCCAGCCGGTCGATCCGTCCGGATATCGCGATCAGATCGGTTTTGGTCGCCACTGTCCGCTCGATACCGGCCGGCTCACGGGCCGGGTCAAGCCCGGCCACGTACCGCTGCACCATCGGCTTGGACCGGCGCAGGCATTCAGCCGCCTGGGCGTCGTCGGCATAGCCCTCGTTGATCCAGCCCCGTTCAAGCAGCCCGCCGGCCGCCTCGGGCGTGCGCTCCTCGCGCTTCAGCCGGAACCATCCCGCCAGCGCGTTATGCACGCTTGCGCCGAGACTGTTGTGCGCCCAGGGCGGGCCCTTCGGCGGAGCCGGACGGTCCAGGTAGGTCATCCGGTATCGCCGTGGGCAGTCAAGCCACGCCCGCAGCCGGCTCGGCGTGCACGGATAGAGCCGGCGCGGCATGCCCTCGAAGCCAAGCTGCTGCACCACTCCATCATGTCCTGACTTTCGCGCCCAACAGACCGCAGTGGCGACCTGCCTTGCGAGAGCCCGCTCAGTCAGCGTGCTCCTCGAGCAGACCCTCGGGGCCGGCCGAGACCCAGGAATCGAACCGCCGTTCGGCCTGAACGACGGTCGTCTCCTCGCCGTGCCCGGCCAGAATCCGGGTCTGACCGTCGAGCGTCAGGACGTTCGCGCCGATCGCGCTTACCTGACGAGGGAAGTCCTCAAAATTGCCCTGATGCGGAACCGGGCCCTGGCCGGCGACGACGTCGCCGGCGAAGAGCACGCCGAGTTCCTCGCAGTACAGGCACACCGATCCAGGGCTGTGGCCTGGCGCGTGTATCACCTCGAGGGTCACGTCAGCGACCTCGAAGATCCCGCCGTTCTCCATGTCGATGTCGGGCTCGTTGCGCTGATGCGCGTCCCGCCAGGCCAGCCGGTCGGCGGCGTGCAGCGCGACCGGCGCCTCGTCCCTGCTGGCGACATCGAACGCCGCGCCGACATGCCGGGGATGACCGTGCGTGCAGATCACGGCGAGCACCTCGCGCTGTGCGACGACCGGCATGACGGCGTCGGCCGACTCGCCGGGATCGATGACGATCACCTCGTCATCATCACCGATGATCCAGGTGTTGACCGGGCCTGCCACCCGGTCGATTCTCGCCCGCATCTTGTCCTGCCTTCCCGCACTGAGCGCTTACCTGCCGCTGTTACCCAACTCCGATCCGGATCATGGCCCGGACCGCGTTGACAATGAGCTGCACCGCGATCGCCGAAAGCAGCAGCCCCGCGATCCTGGTCAGCAATTCGACGCCGCTGGGCCGCAGGAGCCGCATGATGACCCCGGAAAAGCGCATGGCCAGCCAGAGCGCGACGACGACTGCGACAATAGCGGCGGCGAACGCCACCGCGCCGCCAACTGAGGCGATGCGTTGCACGAAAAGCATGGTGGCGACGATCGCGCCCGGACCGGCCAGCAGCGGGGTACCAAGCGGCACGAAAGCCACGTTGGCTGTGGTGCGGTCGAGCTCGGCCGGATCGGATTTGCCAGTCAGCAGCTCAAGCGCCACCAGCAAGAGCAGCAGCCCGCCCGCGGCCTGCAAGGACGGCAACTGCACGCCGAGGTAGTCGAGTATCTGACGGCCGAACACGGCGAACACGACAATCACCCCGAGCGCGACCACTGCGGCCTGCCAGGCCAGCCGCTTGCGCTCAGACGCCGGGCGCTGCGCGGTCATCCCAATGAAAACGGGCACGATGCCGGGCGGATCGGTGATGACCAGCAGGGTGACGAAGACCTCCCAGAAGAACTTGACGTCGGAGACGAGCGGGGTCACCGGCTGATCACCGCCGCTCCGCTCGCCCGTTCGAGCAGGGCATCTAGAGTCTCCGGCCCGGTCGCCTCTGAGCCGATCCGGTCGCCGGTCAGCTCCCCGTGATCGTCGCTTCCGCCGGTCACAACGAGACCAAGCCGGCGTGCCAGAGTGAGCAGTTGGTCCCGTTGGGCCGCATCGTGATCGGGGTGGGCTACCTCGATACCATCGATCCCTGCCCGCGCGAGCTCGGAAATGAAATGCTCCGGCATCATCCAGCCGCGGGTCACCGCGAGCGGGTGTGCCAGCACGATGACTCCGCCGGCAGCGTGCACCAGGGCGATCGCGTCCACCGGGTCGAGCGCATACCGGCGCACGTGCGCGCGCCCGCCAGTGCCGATCCACTCCGGCGTGAACGCCTCGTCGAGGGAACTCACCACCCCGGCTTCGATCATCGCCCTGGCGATGTGCGGGCGCCCGACCACGCCGCTGCCGGCGATGCGGTTGACCTGGTCCCACGTCACCAGCGCGCCGAGGTCGTTGAGCTTGGCGACCATGGCCTCGGCGCGCTCGATCCGGCTCTGCCTGATCGCGCGCGTCTGGGCCGCCAACTCGGCATTCTCGGGGTCAAACAGGTAGCCGAGCATGTGCACGCTGTGGCCGTCTCGCCGGCAGGACAGCTCCATGCCGCCGATCAGGGCCAGCCCGCGCGGCAGGGCTGCGGCCGCTTCGGGCACGCCCGCTACCGTGTCGTGGTCGGTGAGGGCAAAGGCGTCCAGGCTGGCGGCTGCGGCGCGTGCCGCCACTTCGGCCGGTGGCCTGGTGCCGTCGGAGGCTGAGCTGTGACAGTGCAGGTCCGCTCGCACAAGGTCCGCTCGCACAAGGGGACTTTAGCCCGGCTCTCCCGGCAGCCGCGGTGAGCGTGCGCCGAACGGCAGATCGAGTTCCTGGCCGGGATCGCGCAGATCGAGCAGCCGCATCGGCTCGACCAGCAGCGTGCCAGCGGTGTCGGGCCAGAGCAGAATCCACAGCCAGCTTCCCATGACCTCGCCAGCGAAGGCCGCCCGCCCCGCCGCGTCCACATGCCAGAGCGGAAACTCGTGATTGCCGAACTCGACCTGCGCGTGCGGCGAGCTGTCGGGGAAGCCGTCGCCGGGATCAGGGCCTTCCAAGCCCGCGCAATAAGCCCCGAGACCGACGCCGAGCTCCTCGCTGATCAGCAGCATCTCCGCAGGGCCGCCGACCGGATTAGGCCCGGACAGCGCCACGGCGACGCCCCGGCTCCCTGTCCTTTCGTCACCGGCTGCGGCGAACCCGGTCACCAGCCAGCCGCCCGGCAGCGGCCATGGCAGCATGACTGGAACGGCCGCGTTGCGCAGCAAGCCAGCGAGACCCTCGGGAGACAGGCTGCGCACCTGCCGCAGCGGGGCGATATCGCCGTGCTTCGCGCACCGCCAGCTACTCGACCACGCGCTGGGCGGTGCGACGATCCCGCCGCACCGGGGGCAGGTCAGGTCAGTTGCCACCATGCCCCGCGTTCTCCCGGTCAGTCGCCGTTCGTCAGCTACTCCTACAGATGCTCCGCCCGGGAGCGCTGCAAACCAGCGGCCCGGCCGCGGACCGCCGCCATGAGCGCGAGCTTCCTGGACGCTTCGTCAATCATCTCGCCGTCGAGCATGACCGCACCGCGTTGCTGGACCGACGTGGCTGCGTCGTAAGCCTCGAGGATGCGTTCAGCCCGGTCGTAGGCGTCCTGCGTGGGCGAGAATGCCGCGTTCACGGGGTCGATCTGGTCCGGATGCAGCACCCACTTGCCGTCGTAGCCCAGGGCCGCCACGCTTGTGGCCGCGGACGTGAGCCCGGCGAGGTCGCCAATCGCGGCGTAGGGCCCGTCGATCGCCTGCAGCGCGGCCGCCCTGGCGGCCACCAGGATGCGCAGGTGCGCGTAGTGAAAGGCGTCGCCGCCGCTATACCCGTCGGGCTGAGCGCCGATTCGCAGCGAGCGCATCCTGAGGCTGGCCATGAAGTCGGCGGGGCCGAAGACCAGCGCGGCGAGCCTGGACGATGCTCGAGCGATCTGGTCCACGGCGGCCAGGCCGGCGGCGTCCTCGATCTGGGCCTCCACGCGGATCCGCCCAGTCTGCAGCCCGGTCGCCAGCTCAACCTGACTGAGCAGCACATCAAGCCAGATCACCTGGCGGGGGCCGGACACCTTAGGCAGGACAAGCGCGTCGAGCCGGGCTCCTCCTCGCTCGACGATCTCGATCACGTCCTGGTAGGCCCATGGGCCGTCAGTCCCGTTGATCCGCACGGCAATGAGCTGCTGACCGACCCAGCCGCCTTCGAGAGCAGTCGCGACCAGATCACGCGCTTTCTGCTTGACCGCAGGTGCGACCGAGTCTTCCAGGTCGAGTATCACCTCGTCCGCTGCCAGGCCCGCCGCCTTGGCGAGGAACCTCTCGCTGCTGCCCGGTACGGTCAGGCAGGTTCTCCGTGCGCTGCCGGCGGGTCGTTCCTGCGCTCTCCCCTGCGACATGTGCCCGGGGCGATGATCGGCGCTGGTCATGAGTTGATAATGCCGTGCCGGGCGTTCGACGCGGTCTGCGGGTGCTTCTAGCATGAATGCATGTCAACCACTACGCCCCCGGCATCCGGTCCTACGCCGTCCGGAACAGATCTCGCTCCGCCCACCGCGGAGCAGGTCATGCAGGTGCTGGCCACCGTGCAGGACCCGGAGATAAGGCGGCCGATCACCGATCTCGGCATGGTGAAGAACGTTGACATCGGGGCCGATGGCACGGTCAGGGTCGAGGTGTGGCTGACTGTTACGGGTTGCCCGCTGCGCGACACGATCACCCGCGATGTGCAGGGCGCTGTCGGTAAGCTCGCAGGGGTCAGGTCCGTACGGGTCGAACTCGACGTCATGAGCGACCAGCAGCGGCGTGACCTGCAGGGCAAGCTGCGCGGGGGCAAGCCAGAACGTGAAATCCCGTTCGCCAGCCCGGCTTCGCTGACGAAGGTGTACGCGGTGGCGAGCGGCAAGGGTGGCGTCGGCAAGTCATCAGTCACCGTCAACCTGGCGGCTGCACTCGCGGCCACCGGGCAGAAGGTAGGCCTGCTCGACGCAGATATCTACGGCCACTCAGTGCCCAGGATGCTTGGCGTCACGGGCCGGCCGACCCAGGTCGAGCAGATGATCATGCCGCCCGTGTCGCACGGCGTGAAGGCGATTTCGAGCGGCATGCTCAAGAAGGGCAACGAGCCGCTCCCGCTTCGCGGGCCGATCCTGCACCGGCTGTTGCAGCAGTTCCTGGCCGACGTCTACTGGGGCGACCTTGACGTGCTGCTGCTCGACCTGCCGCCGGGCACTGGTGACGTAGCGATCTCGGCCGGGCAACTGATTCCGGGGGCCGAGCTGATCGTCGTGACCACGCCGCAGATGGCCTCCGCCGAGGTCGCCGAGCGCGCGGGCTCCCTGGCTACCCAGCTGCACCAGCATGTGGTCGGGGTGATCGAAAACATGGCCTACTTGCCATGCCCGCACTGCGGCGAGCGGATCGAAGTGTTTGGCAAGGGAGGTGGGCCGACCGTCGCCCAGACGCTTAGCCGGCTGACGGGAGCCGATGTCCCGCTGCTTGGCGAGATCCCGATCGACTTGCGACTGCGTGAGGCAGGCGATGACGGACTGCCGCTCGTGCTCAGCGATCCGCAGGCACCAGCCGCGGCCGAGCTCATAAAGATCGCCGAGCGAATCGGTGCCACGTCACGAAGTCTGGTCGGCAGGCAGCTCGGGCTGACCCCGGTCTGACCGCCAAGGCCTCGCCTCGGCTCAGGTCGCCTCTGAGTCGTACGGCGGAACCTCGCCGGGCAACAGCATCGCGACGGCCTGGTCAGGTTCAGGCAGCTCGGCATATGGCACCTCGGCCGAGGAGTCCGACCAGGAGTTGACGTCCTCCTCAACCGGGTCGAGCAAGTGCTTGCGGACGAACGCACGAGGATTGAGGTCATTGAGGTCGAAATCGCGGAACTCTGGCCCGAGGCTATCTGACAGGTCGGCGCGTGCGTTGTCGGCGAGCCGGCGCAAGTCCCGCAACGCCCTGCCAGCCTGCGCGGCAATCTTGGGCAGCTGCTCGGGCCCGAAGACCACCAGGCCGATCAGAGCCAGGACCAGGATCTTGGTGATCGAAAGATCAAACAAGCTCGCCTCGCGCTCCCGCTATCGGGACCTCGACCGCCCCCGAGGCCCGCTACGCATCCCAGCGTAACCGCCTTTTGCGCCCATGGCGTCACCTGAACGGGTCAAACCAGGATCCGATCCGCCTGATGCCACGGAGCACGCGCTGCCAGAAGCCCGTTGTCCGCTCGTGCGGAAGCTGGACGACGATCTGAGCGACCGAGTCCGGCGGCGCATCCGCGATCACGGTATAGACGAAGCCGCCCGCGGACCAGGCGAGGCCCTGCTCGTCCAGGTCGCCAGACTGGGTCACATACACCGGTAGACCATTGATGCGGGACTGGTGCCAGCCAGGAAGCGTCCCGGAGAGCTGGCCGCGCTGGAGGAACACGGAGACGACCGAGAGGCCGTCCGAGTAGAACGCGTCGAGGACCGGGCCTGAGCTGGTCGCTGTCCTTGTGACGCTGGCTAGCGTCATGTTGCCTGCCAGCGCACGCGGAACAGGCCAGCCGTCCGCGCGCAACGCCATGACCCTGGCAGCGTTAGGCGGCCAGGCTCCTCCCCCAGACGTGGCAGCCGGAACAACAGCCTCCCATGCCTGTCCTTGGGCCGATGGCACCGATCCGATGCTGCGGGGACCGATCTCCAGATCGATGAAGGCACCCTCGCTCACCCGGCGGCCGCTTTCGTCGTACATCTCCCTGCGCAGCGGCAGCCCGGTGTGCCGGTCCAGCCAGTACTGTGCGGCCAGCGTGCCATCACGGCGCCGCACCGCGACGACCTGCGCCGCGCGGTCGCTTGACGATCCGGGTCCCTCGTACTCGATGATGTAGTTACTGCGGAGCAGCGCCAGCATCGCCGGAGAAATGGTCAGCACGCCGACGGCGGCTCCCGTCCCGTCCGTAGCCGGATGCGAAATGGCGCTCGGGAGCGCGTCCCTCTCGCTTTCTGCCAGTTCAGGTCGGCCTGGTTGGTGCCAGACATCGATGAGGTAGGAAATCGAGCCGCGAGGGCTGGACCAAGCCACGATCTGCACGCCCCGGTAGGAGACCTTCTGGCAAGCCGTCGCGGCCGCACTCATCAGCAGCAGGCCTCTGCGTACTTGCGCGTTCCCTGATGGCACGACGATTTGCGGCTGGACCTGGGGTTGGGCCCCCCCGGACCCGCTCGCGGCGGCGGACGCCCCGGAAGACACCGTGCTCGGCCCGGCGACGTAGTCGGCAACTATCACGAGTGCCGCCAGGGCGCCAAGCACGGCGCTCGTGACTACTATCACGGCCCGCCAGCGCCTCCAGTACAGCCAGATCATGGGGTGCTACTTCGAGCTATGACTAGCCGTATGGGTTCCTGCCGAGCCTCCGGATTGGCTGGAGCTTGATGAGGTTGGGCTGGCCGTTGGCGAGGCCACTGGTCTTTGAGTGGCGGCCGCCGAAGCCACCGGTCCGGGGCTGGCGCTCATGGACACCAGCGGTCCGGGATTGTCCGTACCCGTCGGAGACATAAGCCCGCCGATCCATCGCGAGCCGTGACCCGGGTCCAGGCGACCCGCCGGGCTGGCGGGGCTCGCCTTGTAACGGTGAGGGTCCGCGAACCCCTGGACCGTCCCCGCCCCCGCAGGCTCCTGGCCAGCATCACGGCTGTGCTGCAGCAGGTAGCTGTCGACCGACGGCGTGACCTTGGGAACGGGTCGGCCCTCTACGCCGCTGCCGAGCCAGAATGCGATGACCGCGATCGCGATCAGCGCGCAACCCGCAGAGCCGGTCGCAACTTTCAGGCCGGTTCGGTTCAGGCGTGCCCGATGCCTGGTGAACGGGCCGAAATCATCGGCCGGACTCCATGGTGCCCATCGCTGCGGCGGGCCAGCGCTTGGATCCTCATCGGTGCGGGCAAGCTCAATCAGCCGACCGGTGATCGCAGTCTCGGCGCATGTATCGCCAAGCGCGGTGAGGCGCCGCTTGAGCGCTCGCATCGCGTTGGCCTCGACGCGGCACGCGTCGCAGCCGGCGACATGGTTGAGAACCCGATCTCGCTCCATGCCGTCCAGCTCGCCGTCGACCAACGCCGACAGCCATAGTCCAAGGTGGCTCACTGCCTGCCCACCTCCCCGGACACCACGCCGGGAAGGGTCTCGCGGGCGTGCTCAGAGCGCTCCTGACCCTGCAGGCAGTGGTTCTGGCCATCCTTCTGGCGCCGGTGCGCATCTATGTCCTGATCGACAATGACCTGCTCGACCGGAATCCCGTCCAACATGGCAGCCCCGCCCGCTTGGCGCCGGACCACGGCGCCCCGTTTGGGACGGCGATGTTCAAGCGCGGCACGCAACTGGGCTCGGCCGCGGTGAATCCTGCTGCGCACGGTCCCGAGCTTTACCCCGAGCGCATCGGCGATCTCCTCGTAAGTCAGACCCTCGATGTCGCACAGGACCACCGCGGCGCGGTACTCGGGTGGCAGGTCAGCGAGCGCCGCGGCGATGTCGTGGTCGAGATGGCGATCATCGAATGCCTGCGACGGCGTTGGCTCGGCTCCTTTTAGCCGCGCGGCTGTCTCGTCGCCGAGTCCTTCGAACCGGATGCGCTGCCGTCGGCGGGTGATATCGAGGAACAGATTGGTGGTGATGCGATGCAGCCAGCCTTCGAAAGTTCCTGGAGTATAAGTCGGCAGCGACCTGAAGACCCGCACGAAGACTTCCTGGGTGAGATCCTCGGCATCATGGCTGTTGCCGGTCAGCCGATAGGCAAGCCGGTAAACCCGGGCCGAGTGCTCCCTAACGACATCTTCCCAGCTTGGCGGCGTCCATGGCGTCACCTGACCTGGGCCGATCTGGTCCACCGCCTCAGTCTGCATCAACCATCCCTCGCCTGTCCCGCGGAGCTGCCGCAGGGGGCCAGCGATTATCTGCCGATTATCTGCCGATTCTCTACGCGGTATCCCGCCGGTCGCGTGACCGCAAACCATCAACGTCTGACCCGCACGTCATGTTCCCGGCTGACCTCGCCTGACGCTAGGCTGCGGCGCGGGGGACTTTACGAAAGCCACCGGAGGCAGCCATCTTCCGCTCAGACGTCACCGGAATCCTCGACGAATACACGATCGAGGACGAACCGCTCGTCACGGCGCGCGAGAATGCCAACCGGATTGGCGGTGCGGTCCCGGTGTCGGCCCTGACCGGCTCGGTGCTGCGATTCCTGGCCGCTGCAATCAGTGCGAAGGCTGTTGTCGAGATCGGCACGGGCTGCGGCACCTCGGGTCTGTGGCTGCTCAGAGGAATGCGGCCCGGCTCGGTCCTAACCACCGTCGACCTCGAACCCGAGCATCACCGGCTGGCCAGGAGCGTCTTTGTGGCTGCGGGATTCGGCGCTGGCCGGTACCGGCTGATCACCGGGCGCGCGCTCGAGGTACTGCCGAGGCTCGCGGACAGCGCATATGACCTGGTGTTCTGCGATGCCGACAAGCGTGAGTATCTGGAGTACCTGGCGGCCGCGCTGCGCTTGCTGCGACCGGGAGGGATCGTGGCCTTCGACAACGCCCTGCAAGCTGACGAGGGTTCGAACATAGCGCATCGCGATCCAGAGACGGCTTCAGCCGGCGAACTGCGCGAACGTGTATTCAAGGACGAGAACCTGGTGCCGATGCTGCTGCCGACGGGTGAGGGCCTGCTGGCAGCGGTCAAACGCGCCAGCTGACCTGCGCGCTCGAGCTTTGCCGGAGCGCGCGCGTCGGACTAGCCGCCGCGCGGCCGCTCAATATCCAGCCGGCTCGCTGGTAGGCGTCGTCGGGCGGGCCGTGCTGGGCCGCGACTCGCGCAGCCAGTTGAGCAGGAGCCTGGTGCCAAATCCAGTCCCTCCTGCGGTCAGTTCACCCTCGTCCGCGCCGCTTCTGGCCGCGCCAGCGATGTCAAGATGGGCCCAGGGCCTGGACCCGGCGAACTCGCGCAGGAAGAGCGCGGCCGTGATCGAGCCAGCACCGGCGGGAGCCCGCGGCACATTTGCCAGGTCGGCGATGGGCGAGTCCAGAAGGCTGCGATAGTCCTCGACCAGCGGCATCCGCCACAACCGATCACCGCTGGTCTCACCCGACGCGATGAGCGCGGCTGCGAGATCGTCGCTCGTTGAGTAGACGGCTGCCAGGCTGCCGCCGAGAGCGATCCGCGCCGCACCTGTCAGCGTGGCGACGTCGACTATCTCGTCCGGCTCAAGCTCCGCGTCGGCGTAGGCGATCGCATCTGCCAGCACGAGCCGCCCCTCCGCGTCGGTGTTCAGCACCTCGACCGTGCGCCCGCCGAACGATGCCAGGACGTCACCTGGCCGGTAGGCCGATCCTGACGGCATGTTCTCCGCCGCGGGCACGAGCCCGGTGACCTTGTCCGCGAGGCCGAGCTCTCGCAGCGCGGACAGGACCGCGATGACGGCCGCGCCGCCAGCCATGTCCGTCTTCATCGCCTTCATGCCGTCGTTCGGCTTTAGGGACAACCCGCCGCTGTCAAACGTGATCCCCTTCCCGACAAGGACCACGTGTCGCTCAGGGCGGTCTCCATGTTCTTGCGGGTCATAACGCAACTCAATAAGCCTCGGCGGGCGGGCCGAGCCTCCGCCGACGGCGAGCAGCCCGCCGAAGCCGGACGCTGCGAGCTCGGACTCCGTCCAGATCCTGACGGCCAGGCCTGCCTCCGCCGCGGCCTGGCTGGCAGCCTCAGCCAGCCACTGGGGAGACTTGCGAACCGACGGGGTGTTGGTGAGGTCCCTGGCCCGGCCGACGGCGTGCCCGATGATGGTCGCCTCGTCGATGGCCGCCGAACCTTCAGCGCTGCCTGCCGGTGTCATGAGCAGCCGCACCTCAGCTTGGCTGGTGGCTGCTGCCTGGGTGGCCGCGTGGCGGTCCGCCGCCGATTTTTCTGAGTACCGGTAGGAGCCGAGCAGAAGGCCTTCCGCAAACGCGCGCACCTGTGGGCCGCGCCCGTCGGCGCCGACCGAGGAAGCGACGACCGAGGAA
>Ga0126378_10003381_pt1 | contig 12061 bp, 10 predicted proteins | sample PanSoiMetPlot_23_FD_92587 | JGI IMG/M metagenome (GOLD analysis project Ga0126378, IMG submission 92587) | Tropical forest soil microbial communities from Panama - MetaG Plot_23 | ecosystem: Environmental > Terrestrial > Soil > Tropical forest > Bulk soil | place: Panama | collected 2016-02-17
AGGCGAAGGAATTGATGTAACCCCAATACCAAGCCGGATCCGTCAGGATCTCCACGTAGTTGTGAATGTTGGGCTGGCTCGGATACAGCGCCATCTGCGCCATGATGTCGTTGTTGTCGCGCAACGACATGTTGAGCATCCAGTAGATGGGCAACATCAACACTGCGAGATAGAACACGAGTGCTATGGCACCGCCGCGGATCTTCATTTGACCTCTCCCCGGCCCGCCCTCAGCAGCACCTGATAGAAGACGTAACTGAAGGCCAGCACGATCAGGAAATAGATGATGGAGAAGGCAGCCGCCTTGCCGACATCGAACTCCCCCACGGCCAGCTTGACGAGGTAGATGGACAGGAATGTCGTCGAGTCACCTGGCCCGCCGCCGGTCAGGACAAACGGCTCCGTATAGATCAGGAAGCTGTCCATGAACCGCAGGAGGATCGCGATGGTCAGAACACCGCGCATCTTCGGCAGCTGGATGTAGAGAAGGACCGCCCACTTCGACGCGCCATCAATCCTGGCCGCCTGGTAATAGGCATCCGGAATCGAGCGGAGCCCGGCATAGGCAAGCAGCACGACCAGCGGGGTCCAGTGCCAGACCTCCATCATCATCACCGAGATCCAGGCCTGCATCGGCACCGTCGGATAGTCGAAATGAATCCCGAGGACGTGATCGATGAAGTATCCGAGCAATCCGATGTCGGGCCGCAGGAAGATCACCCAGATCGTCCCGATGACATTCCAGGGGATGAGGAGCGGCAATGCGACCAGTACAAGAGTCGCCGAGACTTGCCAGCCACCCCTCCTGGGTATGGTGAGCGCGATGGCGACGCCCAGCGGCAGTTCGATCAGCAGAACCAGACCCGAGAACACCAGTTGTCGAACCAGTGCATTCTGCAGGCGCTTGTTGTGGAGCATCTCGCGGAACCAGTCGGCGCCGACGAAGACTCGATGCGTAGGGTCGAAAATGTCCTGAACCGAATAGTTCACAACGGTCATCAGGGGGATGATCGCGTTGAAGCCGACCAGCAGGATGACCGGGACGACCAGGAACCAGGCTCGATGGTCATTCCATTTTTCCATCTTGCTCCCCCTAGCCGACCAGGTGGCCGTCGGCGTATAGCCGAGTCATCGCCGGATTTAGTACGAGCCTGCCGCGATCGAGCGGGACGGGACGCTCCGACGGTACGACGACCTTAAGTTCGTGATCGCCGAGGAGACAGGTAACGATCTTTCGAATGCCAAGGTCCTCGATGTCGCGTATCTGCACGGCAAGTCCGGCGCCATTGTCGTCAGAAACAGCGATGGCCTCGGGCCGAATGCCGATCTCGAGCACCTCTGCCTTGGGTGCTCGAAGGAGAAGGTCGGCCGGAAGCGAGATGTGCTGGGCCGCCACCTCGGCGCCATCAGAGGTAAGCCGGCAGGGAAGGAAATTCATTCCCGGGCTGCCGATGAAATAGCCGACGAAACGGTGCAGTGGCCTTTCGAAGAGCTCCTGCGGCGTGCCTTCCTGGAGGACACGGCCTTCGTACATCACCACGACACGGTCGGCGAAGGTCAGGGCCTCCGCCTGATCATGGGTCACATATATGAGTGTCAGTTTGTAGCGCTTGTGGATCTGTTTCAGCTTGCGGCGCAGGATCCACTTGATATGTGGATCGATGACGGTGAGCGGCTCGTCGAAAAGGATCGCCGCCACGTCCTGGCGTACCAGCCCACGGCCGAGAGAGATCTTCTGCTTGGCATCGGCGCCGAGTCGGCTGGCGCGGCGATTGAGATCGGCGCCGAGCTCAAGCATCTCGGCCACCTCATTGACCCGCGACTTCACCTCGGCCTCGCCCAGCTTGCGATTGCGCAAGGGGAAGGCGAGATTATCGAACACGGTCATGGTGTCGTAGATGACCGGGAATTGGAACACCTGAGCGATGTTGCGCTGCTGGGGCGCGAGGTCCGTCACATCTCGGCTGTCGAACAGCACGCGCCCTTGGCTCGGATGGATGAGGCCGGAGATGATGTTGAGCAGAGTCGTCTTGCCGCAGCCCGAAGGCCCCAGCAGGGCATAGGCGCCACCATCCTCCCAGGCCATATCCATCTGCCGCAACGCGTAGTCCGTTGGTTCAGCAGGCGCTGCCTTGTAGCTGTGGGCCAAACCCTTGAGGTCGATGCGAGCCACTAGGGTGCCTCCGCCGTACGAATGGGGGAGGCCGCGAGAGCCCCGGCGCCGTCGAAAACATAGAGACGCTTGGGATCGATGTAGAGCATCACCGGCTGCCCTAGCTCGTAGCTGCGCACCCCTTCGCGCTGGACCACGAGAGTGAGCCCGTTGTGGCGGGCATGGACGAATGTCTCGGAGCCGCTGATTTCCGACAACTCGACTGTCGCGGGTATGGCAAGCGCCGCCGAAGGGTCGCCTCCCACTGCGGAATCGAGAGAGATGTGGTTGGCACGCACGCCGATTCGATAGTGCCCCTCACCGAGGCCGCGCATATGTCCGGGTGTTGCGAAGGCCACATCCGCCGAGAGCCGCGCCTGGCCGCCGGTGAGATCCGCGGGCATGAGATTCATGGGCGGGTCGCTGAAGATCTCGCCGACGCGCAGGCTCGCCGGGTGGCGGTAGACCTCGATGGTGGCGCCGAACTGGATCAGATGGCCGGCGTCAAGTACCGCGGTGTTGCCGCCGAGCATCAGCGCTTCCGACGGCTCGGTCGTCGCGTACACGACGGTGACGGCGCGATGAGAGAAGATCTCGCGCATCTCTTCCCGCAACTCTTCGCGCAGCTTGTAGTCGAGATTGACCAGCGGCTCATCGAGGAGCAGCAGATCCGCGCCCTTGATGAGGGCACGTGCGATAGCCGTGCGCTGTTGCTGGCCGCCCGAGAGCTCGCTGGGCAGGCGGTCGAGAAGGGAATCGATGCGCATGATCTGCGCCGTGGCCCGCACTCGGCGGTCGATTTCAGCCGCCTCGAGCCTGCGCGCCATGCGCAAGGGCGAGGCGATGTTCTCATAGACGCTGAGGGAGGGGTAGTTGACGAACTGTTGGTAGACCATGGCGACGTTGCGCCGACGGACACCCACACCCGTCACGTCGCGGCCATCCACCAGGACTCGGCCCGTCGTCGGCCGGTCGAGACCAGCCATGACCCGCAGCAGCGAGGTCTTGCCGGAGAGCGTCGGGCCGAGGAGGACAGTCACCGAGCCGGCGGGCAGGCTGAGATCGATGGCATCGAGGTGCATCTCGGCGCCGATGCGTAGGCCGACCTTTTCCAGGGCGAGGCTCATCGCTGCCTCGCCTTGAGGTGCGTCTCGCCGAGCCAGCTCTCGAGAGCGGTGATAGTTGCCGGCGTGACATGCAGGCCGCGCTTGGAGCGGCGCCACAGGATGTCCTCTGCCGTCACCGCCCATTCCTGATCGATCAGATATTGGATCTCGCGGCCATAGAGATCGTCGCCGAGATGAAGGCCGAGTTCGTCGATCCCCTGCGCTTCGCCGAGAAGCTGCGCGATCCGCGTGCCATAAGCGCGCGCGTAGCGACCTGCCAGACTTGCAGGCAGCCAAGGCCAATGCGCCGTCACCGAGGCCAGAAAGCCGGTAAAGTCCGCATTGGGAATGTCGCCACCGGGGAGCGGCGCTGCATGGGTCCAGACAGGGCCGATCTGTGGGAAATGCGGCTTCAGCTTTTCCAGGGCATGCTCAGCGAGCTTCCGGAAGGTCGTGATCTTGCCGCCGAAAACCGACAAGAGCGGCGGCATTCCGTCCTGGTCGTCAAGCTCGAGGACATAATCGCGTGTGACCGCCGAGGCGCTGGTCGATTCGTCGTCATGGAGCGGCCTGACGCCAGCATAGGTCCAGACTACGTCGGCCGGCGTTATCTGCTTGACGAAATGATCGTTGATCACCTGGCAGAGATAGGCGATCTCGGCGGGCGATATGACGACCTTGGAGGGATCACCTTCATAGGTCTCGTCGGTGGTTCCGATGAGCGTGAAATCACCCTCATAGGGGATGGCAAAGACGATGCGCCGGTCGGCGTTCTGCAGGATATAGGCCTGCTCGCCCTCAAATAGCCGGGGGACGACGATGTGGCTGCCTTTGACCAGCCGCAGCCGCTGACTATGCGGCAAGGCGAGGGCATGCTTTACGAAGCTCGCCACCCATGGCCCGGCGGCGTTCACGAGGCATCGGGCTCGGACCGTCCAGCGCTCGCCGCTGGAGAATTTCTCGAGGACAGCGGTCCAGAGTTGCCCATCGCGGCGTGCGGAGACGCAGCGCGTGCGGGTCAGGATGGTAGCCCCCCGCTCTCTTGCGTCGAGCGCGTTCAGCGCCACCAGCCGCGCATCGTCGACGCGGCAATCCGAATAGCTGAAGCCCTTGGTCAGAGAGGGCTTCAGTGCCTTGCCCGCCGGATCACGCCTCAGGTTCAGACCGCGCGAAGCCGGCAGCAGCTTTCGTCCGCCGAGATGGTCATAGAGGAAAAGACCCAGCCGAACGAGCCAGGCGGGGCGCAGCGCCGCTTCGTGGGGCAGCACGAATGTCAGTGGCCGGATGATGTGCGGCGCGTTGCGCAGCAGAACCTCGCGCTCGATCAGCGCCTCGCGGACGAGGCGGAACTCGTAATATTCGAGATAGCGCAGGCCGCCATGGATCAGCTTGGTGCTGGCCGAAGAGGTGGCGCTCGCCAGATCGTTCTGCTCGACCAGCTGGACGCTGAGCCCGCGTCCCACCGCATCGCGCGCGATACCAGCGCCATTGATGCCGCCTCCGACGATCAGAAGATCGACGATGCCGGCATTGTCCTCTCCTGCTGCTGGCAACCCCGCTTCCTCCCAGGAGGAGCTCACCCGCTCAAGCGGCGTTGTGTAGCCCTCAGATCCACTCACTGAGAGGATAATTTCGAAAGTGAACTTTCACAATCGAAATTTAGGAGTTGAAATTTGTGCAGTTGCGAACGTTATAATTCGTCCATCACCCAATGGACTCCCGCCTCGCGCCCGGCATTCCTTGGCCGGCGACATGCAAGCGGACATCGTTCTCGGCCAACAGTTCGCAGATGTCCTCAGATGGCATCCGGTCGGTGAAGAAGGCATCGAGATCGCCCAGATTGCCCAGCCGGACCATGGCGCTCCGGCCGAACTTGCTGTGGTCCGAGACGAGGAAGACCTGGCGCGAATTCGCCATGATGCATTTCGAGGCTCGGACCTCGCGGTGATCGAAATCCAGCAGCGAACCATCGCTGTCGATACCGCTGATGCCGATAATGCCGAAGTCGACCTTGAACTGACCGAGGAAGTCGATGACCGTCTCGCCGACCACGCCGCGGTCCCAGCTGCGGACGACGCCGCCGGCGATGATGACCTCGAACTCGGCGTTTTGGCTGAGGATGCTGGCGACCTGCAGGTTATTCGTGATGACCCTGAGCCCTCGATGGCGCAGCAACGCCTTCGCCACCTCCTCCGTTGTCGTGCCGATGTTGATGAAGAGCGAAGCGTCGTTGGGAATATGCTGGGCTGTGAGCAGCGCGATCTGCCGCTTCCCCTCCAGCCCCTGCACTTGCCGGGTTTGATAGGCCGTGTTCTCCACGCTCGATGGCAGACCTGCACCACCGTGATAACGCTGCAGCAGCTCCCGGTCGCAGAGCTGATTGATGTCGCGCCGGATGGTCTGCGGCGTCACCGAGAAATGATCGGCCAGTGCCTCGATCGACATGAAGCCCCGCTGATGGACGAGGTCGAGGATCTGTTGCTGACGGGTGTCCTGGGACATGGCGCCTGTCACGCCTCTCGGGCTGATGGTTCCTATGTTTCAACCATGCTAACCTAGCTTGGGCATTCGCAAAAGAACCTGACGGGGCCGATTAATCGACGGATCTGAGCAAAATTCCCATTCGATTTCGAAGAATTGCCACTCTCCCGAAGGAGAGCATCGTTACCGAACGGAAGTCAAAGAAGAAAGTTCGAAATCGATCTCTGCAACCACCGATCGTCAAACTTCAGGCCGTCCCCCGCCGCCTGGGCCGGAGAACATGCCGGTGATCTGCGTGGTAGAGGCGGCTGTCGACGAAGTGGGGCCGATCAAAGACGCGTCCGACGAGGATGAGCGCCGTCCGCGTGATCTTGGCAGCCTTGACCTTCGCCTTGATATCGCCAAGCGTGCCCTGGATGACCAGCTGATCGGGCCATCCCACCCGATAGGCGACCACCACCGGGCAGTCCGCACCATAGATCGGCGTCAGATCCGTAACCACCAAGTGGATGTTGCGGACCGAAAGATGGATCGCGAGGGTCGCCCGGGAGGTGCCTAGGGTCTTCAGATCCTCTCCTTCGGGCATTGGTGAGGCTTTCCCCTCGGTGCGGGTCAGAATCACGGTCTGACTGACCTCGGGGAGCGTCAGCTCGCACTTCAGAAGCGCGGCAGCTGCGGCATAGGCCGGAACGCCGGGAACGATCTCGTAGTCGATTCCGAACGCATCGAGCCGGCGCATCTGCTCCGCGATCGCACCATAGAGGGACGGGTCGCCGGAATGGACCCGCGCGACATCCTGCCTCTCGGCCGCGGCCGCTTCTATATGGGCCATGATTTCGTCGAGCGTCAGCGGCGCCGTGTCGATGACCCGGGCATTCGCGGCAGCATGGGCGATCACCGCTGCCGGCACGAGAGAGCCCGCGTAGAGCACGGTCGGGCAGCGCGCGATGAGATCTCGGCCGCGCAGGGTCAGGAGATCCGGGGCGCCAGGTCCTGCGCCAATGAAGTAGACCATCACGCTGCGCCCTCCTCGCTTTTTGCGCCATAGCCGCGCGGGGTATAGACCCACGCACCGCCGTCGGGGCGGGCGAGGCGCCGGGTCGTGCTTGCACCGATCAGGACAACGGTCAGCATATCGACCGTCTCGGGGTCGAGGGCGGCCAGCGTCGTGACTCTGAGACTCTCTTCCACGCGGCCCAGATTGCGCCCCAGCACCACTGGTGTCTCCGACGGCCGTGCCTGGAGCAGGATCTCCCGAGCTGCCGCAAGCTGGGTGCGCCGTCGCTGGGAGACCGGATTGTAAAGGGCGATCACGAAGTCTGCCTCGGCAGCTGCCTTGAGACGGCGTTCGATGGCCGGCCACGGTGTCAGCAGATCGGAGAGCGAGATGGCGCAGAAATCATGCCCCAATGGCGCACCGGCCCGCGCCGCTGCTGCCTGCATGGCCGAGACTCCCGGGAGACCCTCGATCTCGATCCGCGCCCAATCAGCCCGGCCACCGCGTTCGATCAACTCGAACACCAAGCTCCCCATGGCGTAGATCCCAGCGTCACCAGAGGAGATCAGCGCGACATGCCGCCCCCCCGCCGCGAGATCGAGAGCATGGGCGACCCGCCTCTCCTCGGCGCCGAGATCGAACTCGTGCAGGGTCTTGCCCGCCGTCATTGGCCTGAGGAGATCGAGGTAGAGGCGATAGCCGACCCAGTCGCTCGCGTCGCGCAGCGTCGCGTCGGCGGCGGCGGTTCGTCCTTCGGCCGAGCCGGGGCCGAGGCCGACGATGGTGAGCCGGCCGCGCTCATGCCCGATGGCTGCCGGATCGAGGATCGCCGGAGACAGCGCGATGGCCACTGTGGAGCGCGCCGCCCGGCGCTTCGGCAGAACGAGCTGCCCGGCTTCACCGACGGCCGCCAGCGCAGCGCCCTCCGCCACGCCATGGCAACCAGTCTCACGAAAGACGATATCGGACGGCGTCGTCAGACGCGGCGTTTCAGCCTCGAGGCGCGCCGCATTGAAGAAGCGTGCCGGAACGCCGAAATGGCGACTCAGGGCATGTACGGCCGGCTCGGCCGCCTTGAGATCGATGGAGGCGATGCAGGCGAGCGACAGGGGTGAGAGATCCGCCGCCGCAAGCGCCGAGTCGGCGAGCGCGATCAGCTCTTCGGCTGGTGCCAGTCTCTCGCAGCCGACACCCAGGACGAGGATTTGGGGATGGAGCAGAAGGCCATCGACAGGACTGCGCTGCCGCGCGGTGACTATGATCCTTTGCGCCGCCCCTGCTACGACCGGCAGGCCCCCGAGCCAATCGGCAGCCACCGGCGTGTCGTTCTCTATCGTCACCGATTGGCCGGCCAGGATCGCAGCCATCACCTCTTTGGCCATTTCGGGATTGCCGATGCGCCAGCCAGGCGGCGGCTCGTCGAGCGCGATGCCATGGCGCAGATCCCCCGCGGTCGTGATGGCGGCCCTGATATCGAGGGCCTCGGCTAGCCGCCGCGCCAGCTCGTTTCCGCCGTGATGGCCGCCCAGCAACGGCACGATCGCGCTTCCATCCTCGGCCAGCGCCAGGACTGGCGGCTCACGCCGCTTGTCCGCCAGGATCGGCGCCAGGGAGCGGATCAGCAGACCAGCGGCGCAGACGCCGATGATCGGGCGATCCTCGACGAAAAGCTGTCTCAAATGTGCGCCGACTTCCATGAAGTCGACGGCGCAACCGCCGACGCGCGGAGCGAAGCCATGCAGCTCGCCATCGAGGGTACGAACCGCCAGCTCGGCTGCCTTCCGCCCCGAGACGCCGAGGAGGACGATCGCGGGGCGCATCACGCTCGCCCCCGCACCAGGATCATGGAGAAGTAGGGTGCCTCGCCAGCACCCGTTACACCCAGTGGCATGACCCGCTGGGCGGCGAGGCTGGCCCGCTCGACGTAGCAGGCGCGATCGGCCAGCCCCAGCTCTTCGAGGATCTTGCGGACCTTGGGAAGATGGCGGCCGACCTTGACAATGGTGGCCGCCTCACATTGGCCTAGGCGCCGGCGCAACTCCGCCTCGGGCAAAGGGCCGGGAACGACCGTGAGGCTCTGGTTGCGCAGCGCCAGCGGCATCTCGGCGGCACCGGCGCAGGCCATGAGTGATGAGACTCCCGGCACGACTGCAACCGCGCAACGCTCCACAAGGCGCTCGTAGAGATAGATGAAAGAGCCGTAGAACAAGGGATCGCCCTCGCACAGCACGGCCACGCGCCGGCCCGCCGCGACCTCATCGAGGATTTGCGCTGCGGCGGCAGCATAGATGTCCGCCTTGGGAAAACTGCCATCGCCCAGCGCCATGCGAATGGCGATCTCCCGCTGCCCGCCGGAAAGATGAGAGGCGACGATGCTGCGGGCGAAGCTCTCGCCCTGTTCCGGCGCCGGATAGGCGATCACCTCGGCTGAATGGATCAACCGCAGGGCCTTGAGGGTCAGGAGCTCAGGATCGCCCGGCCCGACACCGATTCCCCAGACGCGGGCGGTATCGGTGCTGGTCATCGCTTCACTGCCGCCCATTGGGTGACAGGCATCATTGGACGCCAGCCGAGGCGCGCGCCGATGGGCTCGGCTCGGGACACCGCGATGCGCGTGAGCGTACCCCCTAGCGCCTCGCGGTGATCCGCGACGCAGGCTTCCCCTTCCACCGTCACGACATTCGCGACGAGCCTGCCGCCGGCGGGAAGCGCGGCCCAGCCGCGCTGCACGACCTCCTCGCTAATCCCGCCGCCGATGAAGACCGCATCCGGTGGCGCCAGATTCGCAAGGGCTTGTGGTGCCTCGCCAGCGAGGATCTCGATCTCTGGCGTCCCAAGCGCGCAGGCATTCTCGGCGATGAGGCTGCGGCGTTGGGCGTCGCTCTCAATGGCGATCGCCTTCATATCGCGTCCGGCGCGCAGCCACTCGATCGCAATCGAGCCGCAGCCGGCGCCCACATCCCAGAGCCGTTGGCCCGGCAAGGGCGCCAGGGCAGCCAGAGTTGCGGCCCTGACCTCGCGCTTCGTCAGCTGCCCGTCATGCTGAAAGGCCTCGTCCGGCAGCCCCGGCAGGCGGGGAAAGCTGACGGCGCCGGGACCGGCACGAGATTCGATGGCGAGGGTATTGAGATCGGCGGTCCGCTCGATATTCCAGTCGTCTGCCGTCGCTTCCAGGATTTGCTCCTTTTGCCCGCCCATATGCTCGAGAAGAAAGATCTTGCTGCGCCCGAAGCCCCGCCGCGTGAGCTCCGCAGCGATTCGCCCCGGCGTGTCACCGTCATGTGAAAGCACCAGGAGCCGGGCTCCGTGATGGAGGAAGCCTGCGACGCGCGCCAACGGCCGGCCATGAACGGTCAGGCACTCGCATTCCGCGAGCGGCCAGCCGAGGCGGGCTGCTGCCAGGCTGAAGGCCGAGGGTGCCGGCAGCATCAGCATCTCCGATACCGGTACCGTGCGCGTGAGAGTGACGCCAATGCCGAAATGCATCGGATCGCCGGTTGCCAGCACCGCGACGGGCCGGCCGCGCTGCACCACGATCTCTTCCACGGTCCGGCTCAGCGGCGAGGCCCAGCCGAGGCGTCGTCCCTGGACGCTTGGGGGCAGCATGGCGAGATGTCGCTCGCCGCCGATGATGAGTTCCGCCCCCTCGACCAGCGATCGACCGAGAGCGGACAGCTCCGGCCAGCCGCCTTCACCCAGCCCGACGATGGACAGCCACCGGCTCACGCGGGACAATCCCCGATCAGGAGGGCGTTGACCGCCGCGGCAGCCAGCGCGCTGCCACCGCGCCGCCCGCGCAAAGTGACATGAGGGATGCCGAGTCCGGCCTCGATCAGCAGCGCCTTGGATTCGGCAGCGCCGACGAAGCCCACCGGAAAAGCCAAGATCACCGCCGGCCGATAGCCATCGCGCTCGATCCGCTCGATCAGGCGGAAGAGCGCCGTGGGCGCATTGCCGATGGCCACCACTGCGCCGTCGATGCGCTCGCCCCAGAGATCGACAGCCGCAGCGCTGCGAGTGTTGCCGATCCGCTGTGCTCGCTCGGCAGTGTCGGGATTCTCCGTCCCCGCCAGGATCTCGTTGGCCGCGGGAAGATGGCGACGGATGATGCCACCCGCCGTCATCGCCGTGTCGCAGAGGACGAGCGCGCCGCCAGCAAGCGCCGCTCGCCCCGCCTGGACCACATCGGCGGAATAGGCGAGATCCTCGAGAATATCGGTCATGCCGCAGGCATGGATGAGGCGCAGCGTCAACCCGGCAACATCCTCCGGGAGGCGATCGATCGGGACCTCGCGCCGGATCATCTCGAAGGAGAGGCGATAGATTTCAGCAGGATCGCGAAGATAGGCGCGCATCACCTAGTCCAGATTGTCCGGATTGCGCTTGCCCGGTCCATGACGGTGATCCGCATGAGGATGGGGCGGATGGTGGTGATCATGATCATGCGGATGGTCGTGGTGATGGTCATCGTCATGCACATGATCATGACGATGACCATTATGACTATGATCGAGATGGCCGTTCCCAGGATGATGGTGATGTCCGTCCGCATCATCGCCGTCGGTGCCGATCCCCTCGACGTGATGGTGGTGGCTCTGCTGAACCAGTCCAACCTCGCCCTCAAATCCGAGCACTTGCGCGCGGTACTTGCACAGCCCGCAGTTCATCTTGTTCTCGCCCTCTGAGATTTCCTGCACCCGGTCGGCGAAGGCGTCAAGGACCAGGGGGTGATCTTTCAGATATTGCGCCTTCAGGAACTCGATCTCGGGATGGCGCTCGGTCATCTGGTCGGCAATCCGGTAGATGCGCTTCACCAGCACGCCGGTGAAGAGGAAGTAAGGAAAGACGATGATGCGCCGGTAGCCCAGCTTCACCGCATGCTCGAGGCCAGGCCCCACCAGCGGGAAGGTCACGCCGCTGTAGCAGACCTCGGTCCAGCCGAAGCCCATCCCCTCCCAGAGCATCCGCGCGACCTTGCTGATGTTGGAATTGGCATCGGGGTCGGAGGTGCCACGGCCCACGACCATTAGCAGCGTCTCCTCCCGCGGCACGCGGTGGATGGACCCGGCTTCCGCCTGCTCTATGCGCTGGGCAGCGACGGCCAGTAGCCGCCGGTCCACCGCGAGATCCCGGCCATAGTCGATCTGGAGGTCGCTGCGCTGCGCCGCATAGGTATTGAGAACCGAAGGGATATCGTTCTTCACATGGCCGGCGGCGAAAAGCATTCCGGGGATTGCCAGAATATGGCGCACGCCCTGGCCATAGAGCTTGTCGAGCCCGTCGCGGATGATCGGCCGCGCGAACTCCAGGAAACCCGAGGCCACG
>Ga0126378_10003382_pt1 | contig 12060 bp, 8 predicted proteins | sample PanSoiMetPlot_23_FD_92587 | JGI IMG/M metagenome (GOLD analysis project Ga0126378, IMG submission 92587) | Tropical forest soil microbial communities from Panama - MetaG Plot_23 | ecosystem: Environmental > Terrestrial > Soil > Tropical forest > Bulk soil | place: Panama | collected 2016-02-17
CCAAAAATCTCGCTCTCCATCAAGGTTTCTGGAATGGCTGCACAATTGATTGCGACGAATGGACGGTCCTTCCGGGAACTGAGCTCGTGGATCGTGCGCGCAACCAACTCTTTTCCGGTTCCGCTGGCACCTGTGATCAGAACTGAAGCGGTGCTCGGCGCGACCATCTCGATGAGCCGAAAGATTTCCTGCATTTTGCGCGACGAGCCGCTCAGGCGGCCCAGAGAACCCGTATCGCGCAGGCGGCGTCGGGTAGCTTCCAATTCCGCTCGCGTGCCGAGCAGGGCCGAGGCATTCGAAAGAATCGTACGCAGCCGATTCGTGTCGATGGGCTTGGTGATGTAGTCATACGCACCCATCCGCATCGCTTGCACCGCACTGTCGATCGTCCCCTGTGCGGTAACGAGAATCACTGCCATGGTCTGAGCCTGTTCGGCCAGCCGCTCCAGCAGATCAAGTCCCCCCATTCGCGGCATCTTTAAGTCGGTAATCACGATAGACGGGGACCACTGCGTCGCCTTCTCAAGTCCTTCGGCACCGTCGCGGGCTGTCTCTACGCGGAATCCCCAAGACGTGACCAGTTCCGCCAGACCGGAACGCTCGTTTTCTTCGTCTTCTACGATCAGTACTTTTTCGTGGCTCATCAGTTCGCTCGTACGTCAGTCAACCTTACGCTGCTTCAAGAGCTCTAATACCCGGCGTGGAACCCCGCGTTAGATCTTCACGATACGCGGCCAGCTTCCTCCGGAGCAAGGTCCGGAACGTGCACCGTTTAGCCGAGGGATGATATGACCCTGAATGTCACTATGAGACGGCAATCGGACGGTGAATACCAAGAGATATCTCTAGTCTACCCTTTTGATTTAGTCTGCTGTGAGATAGAATTTTTGGTTCCCGAAACAGGCCCGCTTCATCTGCTGATCTGGCGTTCAACATTCCCGTAATTTTTAGCCTACATGGAATCCTAAAAACTAATTTCTGGAGGTTGTGACAATGGGAAGCGCAATCGGCTTCCGCGGCAGGGTCATTGCTTTTGCTTCGGCACTCTTCTGCGTTGCTCTCATATCGGGATCGGCTCTGGGGCAGAGCGATTCCTATCCGAAATGGGATCTTTTTGCCGGGTACCAGTGGCTGCATCCCGGAGCCACTGTTCCAATGGCGGGAAACCCAAACAACCCTACCCCTTACAAAGTACCCGACATGCCCGCCGGTTTCGGCACCGCACTTACCTACAATTTCGCCAAGAATTGGGGAGCCGAAGCGGACTTCGGATATAACTGGGATAGCGGCAACTACGAAACCACCGTTTCGGGTGGCCCACGTTTCATGTGGCGTACCGACGGCGCTAATTTCTTCCTTCATACCCTCCTGAGCTTTAACCGCTTGTCGGTAAATGCAGCTGGTAACCCCAACAACGGGATCGGAGCCATCCTGGGCGGCGGCATGGACCTTCCGATCACCAAGAAGTTCGCCTGGCGCGTCTTCGAAGCCGACTACGTTTGGGGACACCACAACTATGCCAGCATAGCTGCACCCCAGTTTCCGAACCTGCGGCGCGTGGATGCGGAGGGCGTCAGACTGCGGACCGGGATCGTCTTCAGTTGGGGCGGTGAAGAAGCTGTCCCACCCGCGGCCTCCTGCTCAGTCCAGCCGACGGAAGTGATGGTCGGCGAGCCGATCACGGCAACAGTTACTCCCAGCAACTTCAATCCGAAGCACACGCTCACCTTTAGTTGGACCGCCACTGGCGGTCAAGTCACGGGCAAAGATACCAGCGCGACGATCGACACCAATAACGTCGCGCCAGGCAGCTACGCGGTTACCGCGCATGTCACCGATTCAAAAGCGAAGAAGGCAAACGAAGCCAGTTGTTCGGCAAACTTCACCGTCAAGCCGCTTCCGCCGAAGAATCCTCCGACGATGTCGTTGTCGGCGAATCCGATCGAACTCGCTCCCGGCGGAACAGTGAACCTCTCTGGCAACTGCAGCAGCCCGGACGGCGTACCCGTGTCGGTTGCTAATTGGACGTCCACAGAGGGTTCGGTGTCGGGCAGCGGAAACTCAGCAACACTGAACACCGCGGGGCTGCAGCCAGGCCCAGTCACGATTACGGCAACTTGTACCGACTCGCGTGGCTTGACGGCGCAAGCATCGACACAGATCAACGTTCAGGCTCCGCCACCGCCGCCAGTCGACAAGGCGCTCGAAGCCCGTCTAGCACTACACAGCGTCTACTTCGCAACGGCGCAACCGACAGCGAAGGATCCTAGAGGGGGGTTGCTTCCGAGCCAACAGCAGACGCTGCTTGCGCTTGCGACAGATTTCAAGAAGTATCTGCAAGCCAAGCCGGATGCACGTCTCACGCTGGAGGGCCACGCCGATCATCGCGGGTCAGCCGCCTTCAACCAAGTTCTGACCGAGCGCCGCGTGGCTAGGGTCAAGAGCTTCCTCGTGGAGCAGGGTGTTCCCGAATCCGCGATTGAGACCAAAGCCTTCGGTGCCGAGCGCAACCTAACCACCGAACAGGTGAAAGCGTCGATCATGGAGAACCCGGATCTGACCACCGAGGAGCGCAGGAGAGCTCTTGCGCGAATCAATGTGATTCGGATGGCCAGCAACCGCCGCGTTGACGTGACGTTAAGTGCGGCAGGCCAGACCGAAACCTCGGTACGTCAGTTCCCGTTCAACTCCACAGACGCTCTCAGCCTGATTGGCGGCCGAGAGCCGGCCAAAAAACCAACGGCCAAACGCACCACCAAGAAACCAGTGAAAAAACAGTAAGGTTTTCACCTGGTAACCCATGCAGTATCAATACGGAGGGCACAATCGCCCTCCGTTTTGTTTTGCTCAAACCCCAGCCCGTCGATGGAAGTGCATGGCGGGAACAAGAAAAATCTACACATACTCCACCAAAGTGCTATCGCCAAGCTATTGATTTGATGAGACCTTGAGTTGGTATTCGGGTTGCCACTCCCAATTGAAAGAAAAGCAGCGCGAAATATGGCTGTAATGGGTGAATTTCGCAAGCCCTATATGCGGATCGTGTTCGCGTTATCTGTGCTGGTGTTGGCTGCCGGATGTTCTCGATCCCTCCGGGTTCCCGATGGGGGATCAAATCAGGCAGGTCAGGCGCCTTTTCGGACAACCGCCACGGCCGATGGAGCTCTTCCTACCGCTCGCCAAGGTGCCGATCCTGAAGAGGCCGGGTTGCCCTTCCAGGACGGTCAAAGTATCCCAGCCGGTACATTACTCACGGTGCGCCTCCAAGGCGCACTGACTTCTGCTGCCGCTGGCGGAAATGACCTATTTCAAGCGCTCGTGGACCAACCGGTCGTGATCGATGGGAACACGATTGTCCCAAGAGGTACGGCCGTTGTTGGCAAGGTGGAATCGGTTCGAATTTCCGCTTTGAAACCCGAGCGCGGCTATGTCCGTCTTGCGCTCCAGTCAGTTCACTTGGCAGGAGTAGACTTTCCCGTACAAACCGCAAGTCTGTTCGCGCGCCAGGTACCCTCTGCCGACTCGCAACCTTCGACAGTCCGTTTAGAGGACGGTCGAAGGCTGACCTTCCGCGTAATGGAACCCATTGCCCTTCATCCTCATCCCACCCGAGCCAGTCGCTAACTTTTTTGAGTTTTCCACAGGAAGATTTCCCTTTTTAGTGACATCTGCACTTAGCTCGCACAGCCTCGTGTGTCTATAGTGGGCCGGAATGGGAGTTGGACCTCCGACGTCAGGGAATCCAGATTCCCGTTTTGGGAAAACTGAGGTAGCAGGCGACCCATTCTGGCCGCTTCATCTCCCAATTTTCCCGGCACAGTAGGAATGTATGAGTGCTGCTGCTGAGGTCCTGCGGATATGTGAGAAGTATGAAGAGGAGTTCCCTTCACTTCTACATGATGCTCCATATGCGTTCCTGCTGTGCAGGCGAGATGGCACGATCACGGCTACGAATCCCGCAATCGCGCAGTTTCTGGGAGCAACACCGAACCATCGACCGGGGAAGCGGTTCCCTGATCTGATCCCAGCCGACAAACGTGCAGAGGCAGAGCGTTTTCTTCGTTCTCTGTTCGACGGTGAGCGCCATGGGTTCCAAATCGATACGGAAACGTCGCAGTCAGACCGTCATGCACTGCGCTGGACAGCATGGTTGGTACAAGGGGAGGCTCCCGCCGTGCTCGTCATGGCCGAAGAGATTCCGGAAAAACTATTCGCCCAACAAAGGTTGCGACAATCGCAACGCCTCGAAGCAATCGGCCGCCTCGCCGGAGGCGTGGCTCACGACTTCAACAATCTCTTAACGGGAATCTTGCTCTATTGCGATCTGCTAGTTGCTGGTCTTGAGTCCGGCCATCGTGCCCACAGGTACGCTGAAGAGATCCGCAAAGCCGGCTTGCAGGCGACGGGCATAGTGCGCCAGTTACTCGCCGTAGCCCGGCCGACCAGTTCTTCGCCGCGCCCGTTCTGCCTGAACGATGTCGCAGAAGGAATGCGCAATCTCTTATGCCGCCTGATTGGGGACAGTTTCGAACTGCACTTCGATCTCGACACCCAGTTGGGATTGGTCAACATGGACCCCGCGCAGGCACAGCAGGTCTTAATGAATCTGGTCCTGAATGCGCGAGATGCAATGCCTAACGGAGGGCATATCTCTATTGAGACTCGCAATTGTAGAGTGCAGGTCCTGCCTGATGCGGGAACCGGCAACCACTCCTCTGGCTTGCCATGCGCGCTCTTCGCCGTTTCCGACAATGGGGAGGGAATGGATGAGTCCGTTCGCGCTCACATCTTCGAGCCCTTTTTTACCACTAAGGCTGACAAAGGCACTGGTCTTGGTCTGGCGACCGTGCATGACATCGTAACGACAAGTGGCGGGCTTATCTATGTCGACAGCAAAGTTGGGCAGGGCACTCGTGTGAGCGTACTGCTTCCGCTCGTGACACCAAGTTCAAATCCCGAAAACGTCGGGAACAATTCTCATTTCATGTAAAGGAACACTCAAATGACGTCAGCTGCGTTAAGTCCGATTAGCAGTCCCGCACCCCAATTCGAAGCTGCGAATTTTCTAAATCTTCTGATTATCGATGACGAGCGCACGATTCGAGAGGCGTGCCGGGAAGTAGCACACTCTCTCGGTTTCACTGCTCATGTAGCTGATTCGGCAGAGCAAGCCTATCGCATGCTCGACCTGCAGGCCTTCGATGCAATCTTGCTCGATTTGCGCTTGCCCGGAGCGGGCGGACTCGATGCATTGCGGCGCATTAAGGAGCGGCGCCCCGATGCTGTCGTTATCGTGGTAACGGGCTACGGCACCGTCCAGTCGGCGGTCCAGGCAATGAAGAACGGCGCTTACGACTACGTCACCAAACCGTTTAGCGTCGACGAACTGAAACTGCTGCTCGAGCGCGTGGCCAGCCATCTCAAGCTGAAGTCAGAAAACCGCATGCTGCGCGAAAAGGTAAAGTCAAAACAGGGATTCGGTGGAATCGTCGGTCGCGCTCCCGAGATGGAAAAGCTCTACCGCATCATCGCCAAAGCCGCCAACAGCATTCATCCCGTACTCATTTTGGGCGAGAGCGGCACGGGCAAAGAGATGGTTGTCGATTCACTATTCGGGACCATTTCGCGACAAGCCATTTATTCCCGTAGATTGTGGTTCCCTTGTTCCCACTCTGATCGAGAGCGAATTGTTTGGTTACGTCAAAGGCGCCTTTACCGGCGCCAATCAAAACAAAGACGGTCTAATGGCGATGGCCGAGGGAGGAACCATCTTCCTCGATGAAGTCGGCGAACTACCTGTGGATCTTCAGGCCAAGATGCTGCGCGCGATTCAAGAGAAGGAAATCCGTCCGGTTGGCAGTACGCGACGTGTCCCGATTAAGGTTCGCATTCTGGCAGCAACCAATCGCGATCTCGAACAAGCCGTTACACAGGGAATGTTCCGGCGTGATTTGTATTTCCGGCTCAATGTGCTCAGTTTGCGAATTCCGCCGCTGCGGGAACGACGGCAAGACATCCCGCTTCTTGTCGGACACTTTCTCGACCGCATGGCCCGCACATCCGGAGTGGAAAAGGTGCTCAGCGACGAAGCGTTGAAGGCCATGCTGGCATACGACTGGCCCGGCAACGTACGCGAATTGGAGAACTGCCTGGAACGCACGTACGCTTTCACCAGCGGACCGGTCATCCACCTCACCGATCTGCCGCGTGAGATCGGCAATCTACCGGCGGTCTCCTCCACGAATGGGAACGGCAATGGCCACTTGAAGATCGTCCCGATTGCGGAGCTTGAAAAGCAGACGATTCTCAACGCCATCATGGAACTGAACGGCGACAAGCTGCAGGCAGCACGCCTGCTGGGTATCGGCAAAACAACGCTGTATCGCAAGCTCAAGGACTACGCCGCAGAAGGACTGAGGACCAATTAAGAACTGGGCTCCAGCCGGAGTGTTCTGTAGTGGAACTCCGGCTCCGTATAGGTTTGGCTAAGTGCCACGTTTTCAGCACTGCGATTTTGGCGGCGCACGTGCTCTGGAAAGGACATGATCCTACTTATCACTCCGCAATCTCGAGGGCCAGAGTTGGCTTCACTGGTCCAGGCCAATCTCAGTCAGGAGACCCAATGGGTGCAGTCCGTGCAGGAAGCGACAACCCGCCTGCGCGAACGCCCCTATTCGGCAGCGATTATCGATCAGTTCTTGCTGGAAACCGAGCCTGAAGAGAGCGATCAAATGATCGAACATCTGGGGACGGCGTATCCCGTTTACATCAACTTCGCGGTGAGCGGACTTGATCGCCTCGTTCGTGAGGTACGCTCCGCGCTACACCGGCGCAATCGTGAAGAGCTCGCTGCGCGGCGCGCAGTTGCTGAACAGATGCAGAGCGAAATGCGCGAGACACTCACGGTGATGCTTCTCTCCTGTGGCTCGCGATGTCGGTGCCCGATGTCCCGCTACTCGCAGCAGAAAAGATCCGCACCATCGATACGCTTGCGCGCGAGCTTAGGTTGCGCCTCGAAGTCAATTGACCCGAAACCCCGGCAGAATAGTGGTTTTGCGCTATTGTGCCCAATCTTTCACTCCGTTAACGTTTCGCTGCTCATTCATTTCTGTGAACGTGGGATCGCAGAAAATCTGAAACATACAGGCAGAATCCTCTGAGCTTGGGTGCCAGCCAAGTCAAGGAGCGATTCTGCCATTTGAGCGTGTTTCTGCGAATCTCTTGGGGAAAAACGTGGGTCAGCGCATAACTGTAACAAAGACTCTAATTTGTGCCGTGGTAGGACTTTCACTTGGCTGGAGTGCGGCTGCGCAGCAGATTACCGGAACCATTCGCGGAACTATAACCGATCCCTCTGCCGCTACTGTACAAGGGGCTTCCGTTACCGCCACGCAGGTAGAAACGGGACTCACGCGTAATGCCACCACCGATCGGGTAGGCGAATACATTCTGTTGGAGTTGCCCGTAGGTCACTACACACTGCGAGCCACCGCCAAAGGTTTCTCCACCTACATTCAGCAAGGAATCGTCCTCGATGTGAATGAGACCGCTACAGTTCCTGTGCGTCTTGCTCTGGGTACGGAGACACAGAAACTCGAAGTGCAGGCGGACGCTCAATTAATCCAGTCGACGGTGACGAGCCTCGGGAAAACCGTGACCGAGCGCGACGTTCTGGAACTCCCGCTGAATGGGCGCAACTTCGCGCAACTCGGATTGCTTCAGCCGGGTGTCGTGCCGATCACTCCGGGACTTGCAGAAGCTGGAGGAACTCTCCGCGATGGGCAAGCGTACGCGGTCAACGGCCAGCGGCCAGAATCCAACAACTTTCTGATTGATGGAGCCAACAACTTCAACGGCGTCGATGGAGGCTTCGTGCTCAAGCCGCCCATCGATTCCATCATCGAGTTCAAGATTCTCACCCATAACGCCAACGCTGAGTTCGGTGATGCGCTGGGATCGACCACCAATATCATTACGCGATCGGGGACGAACGATTATCACGGCTCTCTCTGGGAATTCATTCGCAACGACGCCTTCGACGCGAACAACTATTTCGCCACCAGCCAGGAACCCCTAAAGCAGAACCAGTTCGGTGGAACCTTCGGCGGTCCCATCCGCAAGGACAAGACGTTCTTCTTCGGATACTACGAAGGCTTCCGCAACCGGCAGGGAGAGACACAGGGCAGCACCGTCCCGTCACTCGCCGAGCGCCAAGGGAACTTTGCACAGCTCTGTCCGGAAGGTTTCAATGGCGGCGGAATCTGCAACAATCCAGCGCACCAACTCTTCAATATCTTCGCAAACGCGCCGATTCCATACAATCAACTACCATTCATTAACCCGCTGTCGCAGCAACTCCTAAGTCTGTTTCCAGTACCCAATAGTGGAACAAACATCTACAACACAACGCAAACCCTCCGCGACAATACGGACCAATTCGGAGTTCGGGTCGACCACTATCTCTCGAACGCTGACACGCTGAACTTCCGCTACATGTATAGCAACGGCACGCGGTTCGATCCTCTCTCCACCTCCGGCGCCAGTGTACCCGGATTCCCCGTAGGTGAAGATCATCGCGCACAGAATTTCGTTGCGCAAGAGACGCACACCTTCTCGCCCACGGTTATCGGGATCGCGCGATTCTCCTATCTTCGGAACAAGTTCCTATTCGACGAGCACCTGAATCATGACAGTCCAACCAGTCTAGGCTTTCAATACTCGCCAAGCCTGCCGCTGGCACAAGGGCCTCCATTCATCCAGGTAAACGGCTACACAACCGTGGGTGATCCCATCACCGGTCCGCGGGATACCTATGAGAATGCCTACGATTACTCAGGCTCACTTAGCTGGATTCGCGGAAGACACGAACTCAAGTTCGGCGGCGGCTATCAGCATCTGAACGTCAGCGCATTGCAGGGGATCGCCACCAACGGATTCTTCGTCTTCGATCCCGGATTCCCCATCGCCGGGGATGGGTTTGCGGCATTCCTGTTCGGTCAACCAGTTTTCTTCCTGCAAGGCCGTGGTGACTTCTCGCGTGGCATTCGCGGCGACGGGCTGAATGGATATGCTCAGGACACTTATAAGGTCACCTCGCGCCTGACGCTGAGTTTCGGTCTCCGATATGACCTGCCGTTTCCGTACACCGAGATTCACAACCGGCAGACTTTATTTGTTCCCGGCCGCCAGTCGGTCGTGATGCCGAATGCTCCCCAAGGATTGCTATATCCGGGCGACCCGGGAGTTCCAGCAGGCTTGATCCCAACGTTCAAGAAAGCATTCGCCCCGCGCTTTGGCTTTGCCTACGACCCGACCGGAAAGGGCCAATGGCTGGTGACTTCTGCCTACGGCATCTTCTACGAACCGTATTACACCGGCCAAGGTGGGCCGCTGCAGTCGCCGATCAGCGCGCCGCCGTATCTGCAAACGGCGCAGATTAGTGTCCCGAACTTCTCGGATCCGTTCAACGGAAACCCTCCTGCCCCTGGCACATTTGCCACACCGCTCACGAATCTCACGCTTACACCCAATCTGCCACTTCCCTATTCGCAAGACTGGGATCTGAACGTTCAGCGTTCTTTCGGCTCAGACTTTCTGCTCGAAGTGGGATACGTTGGCACCAAGGGGACCAAGCTTCCGCGTTTCATCGAGGGCAATCCGGCGGTCTACGTTCCGGGCTTTGACAGCGCCGGCCAGCCAAACTCAACTTCCGGCAACGCCGACCAGCGACGACTCTATTCCGGCTGCACCTTGAACGATCCGCCGAGCAGTTGCACGTTCTCATCAACCGGGTTGATTGCCGGCATCGCTAATTCCTCCTACAACGCACTTGAAGCCAGTTTGCGCAAGCGCTTCAGCCATGGCATGGCGTTTCTCGCTTCCTACACGTTCTCGAAAACTATCGATGACGCCTCGTCGTTCAACATGACAGGGTCGGCGTCGAAGCCGGTTGCAGGCGAAAACGATCTCGCCCAAGATCCGTTCAATCTCGCTGCCGAGCGTGGACGTTCGTTGTTCGACTCACGGCATCGTTTCGTGCTGAGCTACGAGTGGGCTCTTCCCATCTGGCGTCAGCCGCATGGCTGGTATCAGCAGATTCTGGGAGCGTGGCAACTGAACGGAATCGCAACCATCATGAGTGGAACTCCCTTCACCGTCTTCGATTCCGTGGACGTATCGCAGCAAGGCGGCGCGCCTGAGATCACGGGCTTCTCCGCCAGCCGGCCGAATCTGGTTTCCGGACAGAACCCCAACAGCGGCCCCAAGACTACGGCTGCATGGCTCAACCCTGCGGCGTTCCAGCGTATCACTCCGGACGCGACTTCACCCGTTCAACAGTTTGGCACGGCGGGTCGCAACATCGCGCAAGGCCCGAGTTATGCCGACTGGGATTTCTCAGCCTTCAAGAACATTCGCCTGGCCGAGGGCAAGCAACTCCAGTTCCGCGCCGAGTTCTTCAATTTCTTGAACCACACCAACTTCCGGCTACCGGACAGCGATATCAGTTCACCTACGTTTAACCAGATTCTGGCGGCAGAGCCGCCTCGACTGATTCAGCTTGCATTGAAGTTCCAGTTCTAGCTGAATGTTGTAAGAAGCCGGATTTTGTTACTAGAAAAGCCTTCCGCCAGCGGGATTTCGCTTCCCGCTGAGCGGGATTGCATTAGAATGGTGCACGGCGGAAATCGCCTCTCCCACGGCTTTCGCGCCCGGAGGTTCTGTGCACGTCCTGGTCACTGCCGACTCGATGACGAGTTCGTGGACCTTTGCCCGCGAGCTGGTCACTGGACTTGTGACTCGTGGCGTCCGCGTAACCCTGGTCAGTTTCGGTGACATCCCACTCCCCGATCAGACCTCGTGGATGGATCACCTTCACGGCCTCGACTATCGGCCCACCGCATTTCGTCTCGAATGGATGCAGGAAGCCGAAGAGGACCTTCCAGAATCGTCGGCCTTTCTTCTGTCCCTCGTTCGGGAGCTTCGCCCCGACGTTTTGCATCTGAATCAGTTTTGTTACGGCAACTTGCCCGTCGACATACCGCGCGTCATTATGGCTCATGGCGACCTGATCACATGGTCGCAAGCCGTACACGATCGTCCTCCGCAGACGCCACGTTCACTAAATTGGTATCGTCGGACGGTCCTCAACGGGCTGATGGGCACCGATGCAGTCGTTGCTCCTTCCGCATGGATGCTCGACCGCGTCTGCGACAGCTATATGCAGCCGCGGCGGGGAGAAGTCATCTATCCCGGACGTAATCCGATCTTCTTCAATCCTTACGTCAGCAAAGATGATTGTGTTCTGGCGGTGGGACGCTTGGTCGATGCGGGCAAACAGGTCTTCCTGCTCACACAGCAGCAGCATCCATTACCGGTCTGCATCGTGGGAGCGGAACAAACGGTCCCGATGCCCCGTATCCCAATTCGTGCGGACGTGAAAGTTGCGACGGAAGAGACATCCGTCGCGATTCGCGGCCCGCAGACGGATGCGCAACTGCGCGCGCTCTATAGCCGGGCGGCCATCTACGCAGCCACATCGCGTTACGAGCCTCTGGGCATGGCCGCGCTGGAAGCAGCTTTTTCGCGTTGTGCAATCGTTGCCAACGATATCCCAAGCTATCGCGAGATCTGGGGTGACGCTGCGCTGTACTTCCGCACGAACGACGCCGCGAGTTTGGCAGAAAATATTCGATTGCTCAACGAAGACCGTTCCATGCGCCGCGCCTATGCCGAGCTTGCTTATACGCGCGCTCGCGAGCGCTTCACCACCAAGCGCATGATCGATCAGTACCTGCACCTTTATCGCAGTCTCGCATCGGTCCGGACTGTCGCAGCATAATCCTCGAACTCTTTTCGCTGTTCGTTATCGCTCACATTTTGTTAGTCGAGACGTCACTCGCCTAGGCCGCTAAGGATTCTCTATGCAGATCGTCTTTCAAGAAGTTCGCTACGCTGTCCGCCAGTTGATCAATTCTCCCTGGTTCACAGTGACCGTCATCTTCACTCTGGCGCTTGGGATTGGCGCCAACAGCGCGATCTTCAGCGTGATGAATGCAGTCC
>Ga0126378_10003383_pt1 | contig 12060 bp, 10 predicted proteins | sample PanSoiMetPlot_23_FD_92587 | JGI IMG/M metagenome (GOLD analysis project Ga0126378, IMG submission 92587) | Tropical forest soil microbial communities from Panama - MetaG Plot_23 | ecosystem: Environmental > Terrestrial > Soil > Tropical forest > Bulk soil | place: Panama | collected 2016-02-17
CGGCGGCCCCGTGCTCCGCGGCGGTCCCCTGCCCACCGGCGGCCCCGTGCTCCGCGGCGGTCCCCTGCCCACCGGCGGCCCCGTGCTCCGCGGCGGTCCCCTGCTCGCCGGCGGCGGGCCGGCCGCCGTCACCGTGACGGCGCGGCCCGGGCAGCAGGCGCGGTCCGGTCACCTGCCCACTCTCCCAGAGCGTGGCGAACGCGCCGGGCCATCCGCAAAACATTGCCAGTTCATGACCGCTGCGCCACCGCCCGGGTGATCAGTGCCTTCAGGCCGCTGTAGGACACCTGACCGATGACCCGGGCGCTGATGCGGCCGTCGCTGCCGATAACAAGCGTGGTCGGGATCCCGGCCGGGGCGACGGTGCCGCGGAACGCCAGCGCCACCTCGCTGGCCGGGTCGTTGAGGCTCGGGTAGCCAACACCGAAGTCGCGGGCGAAGGCCTCGGCGGCCGCCGGGGTGTCGCGGACGTCCACGCCGAGGAAGCGGACTCCCTCGGCGTGGAACTGGCGCGCCAGCGAGGCAAGCACGGGCGCCTCCGCCCGGCATGGGGTGCACCAGGACCCCCAGAAGTTCATCACCACGACGTGCCCGCGGAACTGCGACAGGCTGAGCGTCCCGCCGCCCACGACGCTGCCGGTGACGCGCGGGGTGGCCGGCCCCTGGCCTGCCGCGAACACCGTTGCCCCGCTGCTTCCGCTGACGAAGCTCTGGCCGTTGCTGGCGGGCGTGCTCTGCCCGATCGGCCCGCCCTCGCACGCGGCCAGGGCCAGGGCGGCGGCCACCGTCAGCGCCGCGGCGCTGGCAGCGCTGCGAAGCGGGGCGACGGCCGTGCGGGGCAGGCATGGCGGCAGACGGGACACCGGGCGATCTCCTACAAGCGGTAGTGCCGCGCCCTATTGTGCCCGATCAGCCTCGCGGCACGATCACCCGGGCCGGCGTTGGCCGGTGATCATGGGGAATCCGGCGGTTCCGGGTGCACGACCGTCGTGATCACGGAATTCTGTCCGCCCCGGCTGCACCGTTTCCATGATCACGGAGACTTTTACTGCGATGTGCGCAGTACTTCCCTCCGTGATCATGGAAGGCAGGCGCTTCGGATTTGTCCTGGCACGCCACCGGAGGCTGTCGCACAACAACCCTCCACCCATCGGTAGTGGAGCGGAGATGCCGTGTTGAACCCCGAACCGGCCCCTCGAGTGGAGATCAACTGAGGAACTTGCAGTCCAAAATGAGCTTGACTTTTCAAGATCACGAGTTACGCGACAGCCTCACCGTGACCCAGGGGATTTCGTGATCATGAGCGGTGGTGGCTGGCTCAGGCGTCGGAGGGCTGGCGGCGGCCACCGCCGGCGGGCTCGGCGTAGCTCACGCTCGTGATGGTGTCGCCGGCGTAGGTGAAGCTCGTCACGCTGGCGAGCGCGACCTGGCGGCGCCCCGGGTGGTGCCAGAGCCTGCGGCCCTCGACCGACCTGCGGACGACCCAGATCGGTAGCTGGTGGCTGACACAGACCGCCTCGTGGCCCCGCGCCTCCGTCGCCGCGTCGTCCATGACTGCACGCACCCGGGCCGCGATGCTGCTGTAGGGCTCGCCCCAGGAGGGGCGGAACGGGTCGCGCAGGTGAAACCAGTGGGCCGGCTTGCGCAGCGCTCCGTCGCCGAACCCGAACACCTCGCCCTCGAAGTGGTTCCACGGCTCGATCAGCCGCTCGTCCACCTGCACCTCGAGGCCGAACTGCGCGGCCAGCGGCGCGGCGGTTTCCAGCGCCCGTTCCAGCGGCGATGACAGCAGCGCCGTCACGTCCCGGCCGGCCAGGAACCCAGCGGCCGCCTTCGCCATGAGAAGGCCTTCCTCGGAAAGATGGAAGCCGGGCATGCGGCCGTACAGCACGCCGCGCGGGTTGCGCACCTCACCGTGGCGGACAAGGTGCACCACTGTTGTGTCGGACATGGCCCGCCCAGCCTACCGGCGAGGCCCGCGACCCCGGCCAGCCAGCGATCACCGCCGGGCGGGCGGATCGGGCAACGGCCAGGGCCGGCAATGGACAGGGCAGGGCCCGGCTGGCCGGGGCGCTCGGGCAGCCGCCAGGCGTTCACCCAAGTTACGTCGGCGTGCCGGTTGAAAGGGCACATGAACTGCGGAAACGCGACGATGGACCGCGGAAATGCAGCCGGAAGAATCCAGCGATGCCCTGGACGTGATACCACGTCGATCATCAACGGACGGCCGGCTGCCGCGCTGGACAGCGGCATGTAGCCAGAACGCCGACTTGACCCTCCTATCGTTTGCCCAGGTCAGTGCAGGCATCTGCATCCCCTGGATCACGTAACTTCGGGTTCAGGATGGTGGGCGGTCCGGCGGGCGGCGGCCGGTCAGGCGAGAACCTCGGCGTACCGCCTCCGCTCCCCGAACACCTCCCGGATCCGCGCGGCCTCGCCCTCACCGCGGCGGCGTCCACCGCGTCGAACCACGCCGGCCGGTTGAGCCAGCGCCTGGCACCCTTCAGCCGAGCGAGGCGGCAGCGGCCTTGGCCGCGCCGGGCAGCGCCGCGGCGATCCGGCTGAGCGCCTGGTCGTCGTGGGCGGCCGAGACGAACCACACCTCGTAGGGCGACGGCGGAAGGTAGATCCCGCCGTCGAGCATGCCGTGGAAGAAGGCCGCGTACGCGGCCTGGGACTGGCCGCGGGCGCCGCCGAAATCACGCACCGGCCCCTCGACCCCGAGGAAGACCGAGAACAGGTTCCCGGCCTGCTGGAGCCGGAACGGCACCCCGGCGGCGGCGAGCGCGTCGCTGGCGAGCTTGGCCACCGTAGCGGCGACCTCGTCAACGCGCGCGTACACCTCCGGCGTGCACGCCCGCAGCGTGGCCAGCCCGGCGGCCGTGGCCAGCGGGTTACCTGACAGCGTCCCGGCCTGGTACACCGGCCCGGACGGTGCCAGCCTGTCCATGATCTCCGCTCGCCCCCCGAACGCCGCCGCCGGCAGCCCACCGCCCATGACCTTGCCGAACGTCATCAGGTCACCGGCGACGCCTTCCCGGCCGTACCAGCCTGACCTGGTGACACGGAACCCGGTGAGGACCTCGTCCATGATCAGCAGCGCGCCGTGCTCGCGGCACAGGTCAAACAGCAGTTCGTTGAAGCCAGCGGCCGGCGGCACCACGCCCATGTTGCCCGGGCATGCCTCGGTGATCACGCAGGCGATCCGCGTCCCGTGCTCGGCGAAGGCCTGCCGGATCGCACGCGGGTTGTTGTACGGCAGGACCAGCGTGTCGCTCGCGGCGGCGCCGGTGACCCCGGGCGAATCGGGCAGGCCGAAGGTGGCCACGCCGGACCCGGCCGCGGCCAGCAGCGCGTCCACATGCCCGTGGTAACAGCCGGCGAACTTGACCACGAGGCTGCGGCCGGTGAATCCCCGGGCCAGCCTCACCGCCGACATCGTGGCCTCGGTGCCCGAGTTGACCAGCCGCACCTTGTCCACGGGGGCGCGCCGCACCATCTCCTCGGCGAGTTCGACCTCGCCGGGGGTGACGGCGCCGAACGAGGTGCCGCGGGTGACCGCGGCTGCCACCGCCGCGGTCACCTCCGGGTGCGCATGGCCGAGGATCATCGGGCCCCACGAACACACCAGATCGACCAGTTCGCGGCCGTCGGTGCTGGCGAGGTACGGGCCGTGCGCGGAGGCGATGAACACCGGGTCGCCGCCGACCGCGCGAAACGCCCGGACCGGCGAGTTCACGCCGCCCGGGATGACGGCGCAGGCGCGGCGGAACAGATCCGGTGAGCCCGCTGTGGCCATTACCTGATCATCTCATCGCAGGCGCCGGCGAGAAACTCGAGCAGCCGCAGCCCATCCGGCAAGGGGTGCTCTCGCGGGTCGCGGATCCAGTGCACGGCCGGCCCACGGCCGCCACGCGATGGCGGGCCGACCACGTAGCTGTCCCTGCAGTGCCAGCGCAGCCCCGCCACCGGCTCGAAGCCGTCCGGCTCGCAGTCCAGGTGACAGGACCACCATTCATCCTCGTCGGCGGGTGCGCCGCGGGTGACGACGAAGAACAGCGCCCGGTCATCCGCGGTCAGCGCTACCGGGCCCGCCGACGCCTCATCGCCGTCCATCCGGGCCAGCGCCAGCGTGCCGGCCGCGGCCGGCACGTCGAGGACGTCGAACACGCGGCCGGTGACCAGGATGATGCTGGCGTCCGGCCATTCCCGCCACCACCGGCCGACCTGGGCCGGATCGCTGGACGCCTCGATCTGCCAGGCGGGCGAAACCGGGTGGGCACCCGGCGCGGGGCATCCGACCCGGTCACACGAGCACGCGCGGCCCGTCTCCCGGATCCGCCCCCACGGGGCGCGCGGCGAGGGGCCGCCGTCCCCGCCCGCGCGCGCGCCAAGGCACACCGGCCAGCCCATACGCGCGTACCTGGCGGCGGCGGCCGCCAGCCGGCCCGTGTCGCCACGGCGGCTACGGCGCAGCGCCACCTGAACCATCGGCCCCCCAGTCCGGTCCGGACCCATACATCCTGTCTCGATGATGCCGGGTGGCGGGTGCCTTTCGCAGCGGTCCCGGGCAGCTGAGGCCCAGTCGATACCGTTCGCTAAGGACTCGCCGTGGAATAACCCGTCGATTCCTGACACTCCGGCACCCACGTGACCTGCGCCGACTGGCCCCCCTCAGCAAGATCAGCCTACGGGTTATTGGGCGACGCCCCTAACCCCCGGAGGCTGCTGGACTACGGCTGCCGGATCGAGCCCCGTGATTCAGCGGCCTCCTATGCGGCGCGCCGCCTCGGCGGCCCAGTAGGTGAGGATGATGCTCGCGCCTGCCCGGCGGATGGCGGTCAGGGTCTCCATGATCGCACGGTCACGGTCAAGCCAGCCGTTGGCCGCGGCGGCCTCCGCCATCGCGTACTCGCCGCTGACCTGGTAGGCCGCGACCGGCACGGGGGAGACCGCGGCGGCCGCGGCGATGACGTCCAGGTATGGCAGGGCGGGTTTGATCATGACGATGTCGGCGCCCTCGCCGACGTCGAGCATCACCTCGCGCAGCGCGTCACCGGCCCCCGGGTCCTGCTGGTACGCCGCCCGGTCCCCGAACCGGGGCGCGCCTTCGGCCGCGTCGCGGAACGGCCCGTAGAAGGATGAGGCGTACTTGGCCGCGTAGGCGCAGATCACCACGTCCTGATGGCCCGCCTGATCGAGCGCGGACCTGATCGCACCGACCTGCCCGTCCATCATGCCGCTTGGCGCGACCACATGGGCCCCCGCCGCCGCCTGGGCGACCGCGATCGTTGCGTACCGCTCGAGGGTGGCGTCGTTGTCCACAGCGGCCGTCGGCGTCAGCACACCGCAGTGGCCGTGCTCGGTGTACTCGCACAGGCACAGGTCGGCCATGATCACCGTGTCGCCGCCGACCTCGGCCGACAGGTCGGCCAGCGCCCGCTGCACGATCCCGTCCGGGTCGTCCGCGGCCGAGCCGCGGGCGTCCTTGACCGCCGGGATGCCGAACAGGATCACCCCCCCGACGCCCGCGTCCACCGCGTCCGCGGCCGCCTTGCGCAGGCTGTCCCTGGTGTGCTGGACCACGCCGGGCATGGAGGGCACGGGCCGTGGTTCGCCGATCCCCTCCTTGACGAACAGCGGCAGGACCAGCTCACAGCCGCGGACGCTGGTCTGCGCGGCGAGCCTGCGCAGAGCCGCGGTGCGGCGCAGCCTTCGGGGCCGGACGGCCGGGAAACTGGGGTTCATGATGGTAACCTCCGACAAAGCACCCCCCGCCACGGACCACTGCCCGCCTGCCGCGGGCACGCCGCCCCCCATTACCCGATCACCTGAGGCGGCGGCGGGCGCCGCGGCGGCGCTCGCTGGGTTTGCGCACGGGCTCACCGGCCGCGACGGCCGCCTCGCGAAGGCGCGCGCCGTGCTCCGCGAGCGCGTCCACCAGCGCGGCCGCGGAGGGCTTCGGCGCCATCACGTCGACCCGCAGCCCGTATTCCGCCGCCGTCTGGGCCGTCTGCGGCCCGATCGCCGAGACCACGGTCACCGCGTGCGGCTTGCCCGCGATCCCGATGAGGTTCCGCACCGTGGAGGAGGAGGTGAACAGGACGGCGTCGAAGCCACCCGTCTTGATCGCCTCCCGGATGGGTGCGGGCGGGGGCGCCGCCCGCACCGTCCGGTAGGCGGTGACGTCCTCCGCCTCCCAGCCGAGCTTGGTGAGCCGGGCGACCAGCGTCTCGGTGGCGATGTCGGCCCTCGGCAGCAACACCCGGTTGATCGGGTCAAGCACGTCGTCGAAGGGCGGCCAGACCGCCGCCAGCCCTTCACTCGACTGCTCGCCCTCGGGGACAAGGTCGGGCTTGATGCCGAACTGGCCAAGCACGGCGGCTGTTTGCTCACCGACCGCCGCCACCTTGATGCCGGCGAAAGCCCTGGCGTCCAGGCCGTACTCCTCAAGCTTCTCCTTGACCGCGCGCACCGCGTTGGCCGAGGTGAAAGCGATCCACTGGTACCGGCCGGTCACCAGGCCCTTGACCGCGCGCTCCATCTGCTGCGGGGTGCGCGGCGGCTCGACCGCGATGGTGGGCACCACCTGCGGCACGGCCCCGTGGGAGCGGAGCCGTTCGGATACCGACGCCGCCTGCTCCTTGGTGCGCGGCACGAGCACCCGCCAGCCGAATAGCGGCTTGCTCTCGAACCAGTCCAGGCCCTGGTGGGCGGCGGCCTCACCGACCACCGCCAGGGCAGGGCCGTCCTCGGTGAGCACGCTCACGCCCGCGGCCTTGAGGTCGTGCGCCACCGACCCGAGCTTGGTGACTACCGTCCGCTGGCTGGTGGTGGTGCCGTTCCAGGTGATGGCCATCGGGGTGGTGTCGGCCCAGCCGGCCGCCAATAGCGCCTTGGCGACATCCACCGGCGCCGGCTCCACGCCGAGCACCACCAGGCTGGCGTGGGTTCCCCGGGCCTGGCCGTCGCCATGCCCCCGGCTCAGTTCGGACGCGTGGACGATCCGGACGTCGTCGCTGCCCGCCTGTGTCAGCGGGATGCCGGCGTAGGCGGGGACGGCGGTGACCGACGAGACGCCGGGCACGATCTCGATCCGCACGCCGGCCTTCACACAGGAATCGGCCTCGGCCACCGCCCGGCAGAACAGCAGCGGGTCGCCCAGGCACAGCCGGACCACGAGCTGCCCGGCCTTGGCCGCCTCCGCCATCAGCCCCGGCTCGCCGTCAAGGTCGGCGGAGTCGGCCACGGTGACGCCCTCCCGCAGCAGGTGGGCGAGCCGGCCGGTCAGATCGGGCCTGCCGACCACCAGGTCGGCCCGGCGCAGCAGTTCGGCGGCGCGCAGGGTGAGCAGTCCCTCGTCGCCGGGGCCGGCGCCGGCGAAGGCGACCATCCCCGGCTGGCGGGGGTGCGCGGCGGGCTCGTGGCCGCCGTCGCGTCCCTGCGTGCCGCCGGCACCGGTCGGCGATTCATTCGTCGCGGGTGTGAGGTTCACTGCACATCGTCCCCGTCGTCGGTGAATACGGCTTCGGGCGCGTCCCTGCTCGCGCCCCGGCGGAGCAGCTCGGCGGCCACGTCGCGGCCGAGCCGTACGGCCTGCGCCGCCGGGCCGGTCCGTCTCGTCCTTATGGCCGGCCCGCCGTCTTCCGCCACCACGACGGCCGTCAGGTCCAGTACGTCGGTGCCGGCAGCATACGCGCCAACCGGCGCGCTGCATCCGGCCTCAAGCACCGCGAGCACCGTGCGCTCTGCCGTGACGGCAGCCCGGGTGGCCGGGTCGTCCGCGCAGGCGAGCAGGGCGGCCAGCTCCGGGTCCCAGGCGCGGCATTCGACCGCGAGCGCGCCCTGCCCGGGCGCCGGAACCATCTCGTCGAGCTCGAACACCTCGCTCACCAGCTCGAGCTGGCCGATCCGGGCGAGCCCGGCGTAGGCGAGCACCACCGCGTCGACCTCGCCGGAGGCAACCTTCGCAAGCCGGGTGCCCGCGTTGCCGCGAATGGCGACTGGGCAGACATCGGGCCGCATCAGCCGCAGCTGGGCGGCCCGGCGGGGCGACCCGGTGCCGACGCGCGCGCCGGCAGACAGGTCCGCCAGCTTGGCCCCATCACGCCCGACCAGAGCGTCGCGCGGGTCATCCCGCACCGGGACCGCGGCGAGCATGACCCCGGCCGCGGCGGCCGTCGGCAGGTCCTTCAGCGAGTGGACGGCCAGGTCGACCTCGCCGGCGAGCAGGCTCTCCCTGAGCGTGCTGACGAAGACGCCGGTGCCACCGATCTGGTCCAGCTGCGCCCTGCTGACGTCGCCGAACGCGGTCAGCCCGACCAGCTCGACGGCGGCCCCGGTCTCCTCCGTGATCAGCCTGGCGACCCGGCCCGCCTGAGCCATCGCCATCGGGCTCTTTCGCGTGCCGAGCCGCAGGACAGCGCTGCTCACCGGGCCTCCTCGACGGGTGACGCGGAACCACTTGCAGACGGGCCGCCTGCGTCTGGGCCGCCCGTGACCAGGCCAGCGTCGGCCCTGGTCACTGCCTCGATCGCGCCTGGGTCCAGGTCGAAGAGAACCCGCAGGGCGGTCTCGTACGAGTCGCCCCCCGGCGAGCCGGCCAGCTCCTTGACCCGCACGGTCGGCGCGTGCAGCAGCTTGTCGACCACCCGCTGCATGGCCCGGGCGATCTCGGTGTGCGCGCGGTCATCGAGCTGGCCCAGCCTGCCCGCGAGCCGCAGCAGCTCCGCCTCCACGACCTCGGCGGCCTTGCTCCGGAGCGCGACCACGGTGGGGGCTACCCGGGCGGCGTGCTGTGCCGAGACCCGGGCGGCGAGTTCCTCCGCGACGATGGCGCGGACGGCCGCGACGTCCCCGGCCTCGCTGGCCGGTACCGCCGTGCCCGCCTCCTGGAGCGACTCCAGGCTGAGCACCCTCACGCCGGGCAGGTCGGCGGCGGCGGGGTCCACGTCGCGCGGCAGCGCGAGATCGAGCAGGACCAGCGGGCGGGCGGGGCCCCCGGCCGATCCGGCCGGCCCGGCCTGGATGCCGGGGCCGTCGGCCGGCAGGGCGGCCCGCAGCCGGAGCGCGCTGGCCAGGACGTCGGCGTTGATCACCAGCCCGGCGGCGCCGGTGCAGGAGATGACCAGGTCTGCCCCGGCGAGGGCGGCGGGCAGCCCGCGGAGGCCGGCGGCGGTCCCGGATACCGACGCGGCCAGCCGCCGCGCAGGCTCCGGGGTGCGGTTGGCCACGACGATCCGCGCCGCCCCGAGCCGGTCCGCGGTGGCGACCGCCAGTGCGCTCATGGAACCCGCGCCCACCACGAGCACACCGAGGCCACTCAGCGGCCGCGCGGGGTCGGGGGCGCCCGCCCCCGGCGGCCGGAGCCGTGCGGCAGCGAGCCCGACACCGACCGTCACCAGGTTGGCACCGGCCCGGTCGATGCCGGTCTCGGCGTGCGCCCGCTTGGCCGCCCGCAGGGCGAGCGCGCCGAGGTCGTCGAGGACCCGGCCAAGCGTGCCGTGTCCCCGCGCGAGCGCGAGGGACTGGCGGACCTGCCCGAGGATCTGGCTCTCGCCGACCACCATCGACTCAAGCCCGCAGGTCATCGACAGCAGGTGCTGGACGGCCCGGTCCTCGTAGTGCACGTAGAGGTGCTGCGTGAGCTCGCCGCGCGGGATGCCGGAGTGCCTTGCCAGCAGCTCGGAGATCGCCGATACCCCAGGGTGGAACTTATCGACCTCCGCGTAGACCTCGACCCGGTTGCAGGTGGACACCACGAAGGTGCCTGCGACGTGTTCCGCCTGGAACACGTCCCGCAGCAGCTTGCCGAGCGCGTCGCCGCTCACCGCCGCCCGCTCAAGCACCGTGACCGGGGCGCTGCGGTGGCTGAGCCCCACCACAAGGACGCTCATGCGCTGTCCCCCGCTCGCCTCCGGGGCGCCTTCCGGCGCCGCCTTCCCTCGTCGCTCGTCCCTCGCCCTGCTGCCTTGCGCTTCCGGGGCGCCACGGGGGCGCCGCCTTCCCTTCTCGCTCGTCCCTCGCTCGTCAGTCCAGGCGGCACCGGCGCCCCTTCAGCGCGGGTCCAGGCGGCACCGCGCCCCTCCAGCTCGCTCATGGCGCGGCCACCGCGGACTCCCCGGCCACCGCATCGTGGGTGATGGCGGCCAGGTCCGGCTCGGAATAGCGGCGTTTGCCATCGTGGGTGACGCGCACGACCGACCTCCGCTGCGCGTGGAAGGCGAGGATCTGCAACTCGATGGACAGGTCGACCTTACGCACGTCCACACCCGCCGGCACGGTAAGCACGACCGGGGCGAAGTTGAGGATGCTGGTGACGCCGGCCGCGACCAGCCGGTCGCATACCCCCTGGGCCGCGCCCGCCGGGGTCGCGATCACGCCGATCGACACACCGTGCGTCGCCACGACCGCCTCGATCTGCTCGGCGCTCTCGACCGGGCGGCCGGCCGCGATCTCGGTGCCAACCACGGCCGGGTCGGCGTCGAGCACGGCGGCGATGCGGAACCCGCGGGAGGCGAAGCCGCCGTAATTGGCAAGCGCCCGGCCAAGGTTCCCGGCGCCAACGATGACGACCGGCCAGTCCTGGGTGAGGCCCAGCTCGCGGGAGACCTGGTAGACGAGGTAGTCGACGTCGTAGCCGACCCCCCTGGTGCCGTAGGAGCCCAGGTGGGACAGGTCCTTGCGGAGCTTGGCGGAGTTCACACCGGCGGCGGCGGCGAGTTCTTCGCTCGACACGGTGGCGATGCCCTGCTCGGCGCATGCGTACAGGACCCGCAGGTAGACGGGCAGGCGGGCAATGGTCGCCTCAGGAATGCCCTGGCTGCCGCGGATCGCGCTTGGGCGGCGGGTCATTCGCCAGTGCTCCTGAGAGGTCGGGGCTGCGGGCACCGCAGTCGGAGCCCTGCGCACGCCAACGGACAACTTCTGTCTCACGGTACGCTCTTGTGAACGTTTGCACAAAGTCGGGCACAGATCCCGGGGAGGGCCCGGGGAGCGTGCCGCCCGCCGCTGCCGCCCGGCACCGGCGCGCGCGGTGAGCTTTCTCGCCGAGATGACCACGAGCGGCTCCTCCCGCTTGCCTGCCGGGGACGGGCTCGCCGGGGCCGCGCAGCAGATGCCCGGGGCCCTGGCCGGCTGACAGCGGGCGGCTAGCGTGCCAGCGCGGCCCGCAGGCGTTCCTCGCTGACGTGCCAGAAGTCATGCTGGACGCCATCGATCAGCGTTACAGGGATCTTGTCCCAGTATTCCCGCAGGTCGCTCTCTGACTGGGTAATGTCCCGCTCCTGCCAGGGGACGCCAAGGTCGGCCGCGACCCTGGCGATGACGCCTCTCGCCTCGTCACAGAGGTGGCAGCCCGGCCGGGAGAGCAAGGTGATCACTGACAGGGGGTCACCTGGTGCCGTTGCCCCATGGCCTTACCTCCCGGCCGCGCGCGGGACGCGGCCCGGGCGCCTGAGGCGAGAACTTCGCATGCTGAACGCCAAGCTCGATCACGTTCGTCGCCAGCACGCACGGCTTGCGCTCCTCCTCGAACCGCTGGATGTAGGGCTGGCGGGTGTGCTCGTCGAAGGCGGGCTCGTCCCGGTACACCTCGTAGAGGATCCGCTGCATGGGCGCCGACGGGACCCCATGCATCACGTAGACGAGGGTGTCTGGCTCGCTGACCTTTACGTGCTCGACGACGCGCTCCATGAGCTGGTCGAACTCCTGCGCCCTGCCGTCGAGCAGGGTGTAGATCGCGATCTGCCCGTACAGCCGCGCGATCTCCTCCGGGCTCACCGCATCGGCCGCGATGCCGGGATAGCCGCTGGCGGCCGGCAGAACGTCTCCGGTCCCGTACCCGGCGCCACGCCCGTTGGTGCCGTTCGGCAGCTGCGGGCGCCCGTAGTCGCTGTCGGCTCCCTCATACCCGCCGTAGCCCGCGTCGGCCCCTTCTCGGCGGAAGCCGCCGGTGTCGTCCCTGAACCAGCCGCCGAAGTCGGTGTCGCCGGGCCGGCGGAAGCCACCGGTGTCGTCCCTGAACCAGCCGACGTAGCCGCCGTCATCGCGGTCCGGGCC
>Ga0126378_10003384_pt1 | contig 12058 bp, 10 predicted proteins | sample PanSoiMetPlot_23_FD_92587 | JGI IMG/M metagenome (GOLD analysis project Ga0126378, IMG submission 92587) | Tropical forest soil microbial communities from Panama - MetaG Plot_23 | ecosystem: Environmental > Terrestrial > Soil > Tropical forest > Bulk soil | place: Panama | collected 2016-02-17
CAGGCGGCGAACGACCTGGTTCACGCCATTCAACAGGTTTCGCGCGGCCAATTCTATCTAAGTCCCGGCGTTTCCCGGGCGGTTGTGGAAGCCTACCGCACGAAATCGCAAATGCCCTCCGATCCCCTCACCGTTCGCGAGCGCCAGGTATTGCAACTCATTGCCGAGGGAAGGTCAACCAAGGATGTAGCTTCGCTTCTCGGAATCAGCGTGAAGACCGCCGAATCTCATCGAACCAGGCTCATGCAAAAACTGGACATCCATGAAACCGCAAGCCTGGTGCGGTATGCGGTTCGCCGGGGGTTAGTGCAACCCTGAAACAATCAGGGAAGAATGCCGCTAGGCTTTCGCGCCACATCACCGGCGGTGATGGTACCGCGGGCAATGATTCCACGCGGCGCTACCCGCAACCGTTTCGGCGCAGCTGATGGCAAGAGCCTGAAGTTCCGATGCTGTTCCATTCTACAACCTCTCCCTTTTCGGAATGCCTTGAGCCTCAGGTCCAGGCGCATTCCGGCAAAATTCCCCCTTCCGGCGTTTGACGCCTAAGGTCAATTATTTCAGCACAATAGGCGATACCGCGGCACTGCTGTCGGTGGTCTTTTCCCCGCGGTTCAGGTGTTCGCCTTAGGCGAATGAGGGCAACCACCTGATTGCCTGGGGTCGCCCTAACTCCATAACCTGCCGGAGAAACGATGCCGACTCGCGTCTTGCTTGCGGATGATCATGCGCTGATCCGTCAGGGGCTAAAGGCCTTGCTGGAAAAGCAAGGAATCCAAGTCGTTACGGAAGCTTCCGATGGACAGGAAGCGGTGCGCTTGGCCGAGAAGGCCCAGCCCGAAGTGGCCATTCTGGACATCACCATGCCGCTGCTCAACGGCGTCGACGCCGCCCGCGAGCTGATTAAGTCCACACCCAAAACAAAAATCATTCTTCTCACCCAGCATGACGAAGATCAATACGTGACGGCGGCGCTTCGCGCTGGCGTCAAGGGATATGTGCTCAAAAGCCAGGCTGCCGAAGACCTGGTTCATGCCATTAGGGAAGTTTGCAAGGGATCGGTTTATCTAAGTCCCAGCATTTCGCGAGCGGTCGTAGACGCCTATTTGTCGAAGACGTATGTTTCGCCCGATCCTCTTTCCATGCGCGAGCGCCAAGTTCTTCAGTTGGTCGGCGAAGGGAAGTCCACCAAGGACATTGCCTTGCAACTCGGAATCAGCGTCAAGACGGCGGAATCCCATAGGGCTAGACTCATGCGGAAGCTCGACATTCATGAAACCGCCAGTCTCGTTCGCTATGCCATTCGGCGTGGGTTAATCCAAGCCTAACCCCTTGCGAAATCAACTATTTCTTGCCCGTTACTCTCAATCTTTCTCCTAGCGTCGTTTCGGTGATTCACCGGATTGTTTTGAAAAGCCAAGAAGTTATTGTGCATGGAGGAGAGGGCTGCCTCCGAGTTCAGGGCCCCGCCTGAAACACCCCAACATCCCTTTGCCCTGGATGGGAGGCAGCCCAACCCCCATTTCTTGGAGGTTCGAGCGGTGCTGAAAGTGCGCTATGGTCCGCAATTCGCGAAAGGGTTGAAAGTCTTGCGCGCACTTGCCAAGGAAAACCACGAGTGCGAACCGGGTGTTCTGCCACCGACCCGGAGATCAATGCCCATCTCCCCAGAGCAAAGTAAGGTCGGCAGAGAATCACAGAATCACACCGGAACCTTACAAACTGCAAACCAGCCAAAAGGCCCTGTCCATTTGAAGATCCCGGTTGATCCCAAAGCCGATTTTCATCCTGGAGACCGGAGACGGCGAGCTCGACGGGGAGCCGATGAAACTCTGGATAGGATATTTCAAGGACTGCTGCGAGACGCGAACCGGGAGCTTCGGAGCCTAGTGAGGGATGTGCGCGCCGGTTCCGCCGCGGCACTGCTCGGCGGCGCGGAAAGCAACGTCATTCGCGAGCTTCTCAGGCGTGCCCTTCAGTGTGCCGCCAAGCAGTACATGGTGCAAACCGAACTCAGCAATCTTGCGCTCATGGACGAATTGACGGGACTCTACAATCGGCGCGGTTTCCTGGCCCTCGCGGACCGCCAGCTGCGGCTTGCCCGGCGCTCCGAGCGCAGCTTGCTTCTGTTTTTCATTGACCTTGACGGCCTGAAAGAAATCAATGATGTTTTCGGCCATACCGAGGGGGACGCTGCATTGATGTGGACGGCGGAGGCCCTGGAAGCCACTTTTCGCGATTCCGACGTCATTGCCCGCATTGGCGGCGACGAGTTCGCCGCGCTAGCCATCGAAGCTTCCGGTCAAAGCGAAGCCTGCATTCGGCAACGCCTGACCGAGTACCTAAACTCCGTGAGCCGCAAGGCTAGTGATTACAAGTTTTCTGTCAGTTTGGGAACCGCGCGATTCGATCCGCGGAACCCGGTGTCCATTCGAGAGTTAATCGCCGAAGCGGATCGCGCGATGTACGAGCAGAAGCGGCGCCGTTCTCCCCTGCGCCTGAGTAACGCGGCCTGTTGTCAACCCTAAGGCGAACGGGGACGTTCACTCCGTGCTCAAAGGAGATGGGATAACGCGCGGAGCGGATTTTAGAATGGGTTCGATAGAAGGGAATGTTCTCACGAGCTAGAGCCCACTTCCCTGAGCTTCGTCGTGTGGGCAGCGATCCTAGCTGAAAGGGCAAGACACTCATGGCTGTGCGGTCTGGTCGAGTTGAAAAACGGATTCAGCTGTCCCTGCCGGTGCAGATCTCGAGCCTGTATGATCCCTCGAAGGCCGAGCGGACCAATACCGAGAACGTGTGCTCGCTAGGAATGCGCGTGTTAACGCAAAAGGCCAAAGAATTGAACGAGCGGCTGATGATCAGTTCCTTGGTTGGCGATTTACGAGCTCTGGCTCGCGTTGTTTACTGCCAGCGTCTGCCAGACGGGCGTTTTGGAATCGGAATTCAGTTTCAGGGGCGCGCTGTCAATTGGCAGGCAAGTTCGCTGGCAGACGCCAGGGGCTGAGCGCTGCCACAGCCGACACTCCTGCTTACCTCTTTGTTCCGCCAAAAACCGGCGAGCCGGACAGGAAATATCACGCCCCAAACAGAGCGGGAGTTTCCCAGGAGTCCTGAAATGAATAGCGAAGAATTTACGGAAGACAAGCGGTATCGGGAATTGCTCCGCACCGCTCTCGTTGCTCTACCGTCATGAGCTCTACCGTCATGAAAGGTTCTACCCGACTGATTTTCGGGATTCTCCCGGTGTCAGGCTGGGTGATCTAACCGATTGTTCTCCCCGCACGGGCTCCGTTAGCCTTTATTTAGCTTCCGCAGTGTGCCCCAGGATGCGTACCTGGAAAGGTAAGGTCAAAAGGTTCGGTGATTTGCTTTACGCGAAATCTTTTCTTCCCTAACTCCACTTGGAACAGGAAGGCTCAATGATCACTTGTGACGTGGCGGTAGTCGGCGCGGGTCCCTATGGACTGTCAGCCGCGGCTCATTTAAGGGCTGCCAATGGATTGGACATGCGCGTTTTCGGCCAGCCGATGTCCTTTTGGGAGAGGCACATGCCGAAATGGATGCTGCTGCGGTCTCCTCTGGCAGGGTCGCATCTCTCCGACCCTCAAGGGGCCCTGACGCTCGAAGCTTACCACGCAGCCTCCGGAAACGAGATCACCGCGCCGCTGCCCCTATGCCGGTTTATCGACTACGGGCGCTGGTTTCAAACGCAGGCCGTTCCTGACACGGACGCGCGAAAAATTGAGCGCATCGAGAAATACGGAAACGGGTTCCGAATTACGGTGGAAGACGGTGAGGTCTGGAAAGCGCGTCGCGTGATTATCGCAGCAGGGATTGAGCCCTTTGCCAGCAAGCCCGCGGAATTCAAGCGTGTGCCGGGCGAATTGGCCTCTCATTCCTGCGACCACCGTGATCTGGGCCGTTTTGCCGAGAAAAAGATCGCCGTCATCGGAGCGGGGCAAAGCGCCCTGGAGTCGGCTGCTCTGCTCCACGAAGCGGGAGCCGATGTGGAAGTGTTGGTCCGCGCCCCTTTTGTTCGTTGGCTCTGGCGGCATAAATGGTTTCACACCTTCACGCCGGTCGCGCGCATGCTGTACGCGCCTGCGGACGTCGGGCAAGCCGGACTCAGCCAACTTGTAGCGCGTCCTCATTTGTTCCGCCGCCTGCCTCGATCGATGCAAGATCGCTGGGGAAAGCGTGCCATCCGGCCTGCGGGGGCGGGTTGGCTCAAGCTTCGTTGTCAACCCATTCGCATTACCACCTCGCGCCTGGTGACCTCGGCAGTTCCCCAAGGCGATCAGCTCCTGCTCACCTTGAACGATGGCACGAAACGCTCGGTCGACCACGCCCTGCTCGCCACCGGCTATCGCGTAGACATTGCCCTCTATCCGTTCCTCTCGAAGCCGTTGTTCAAATCAATCGAGACTGTTAACGGTTATCCAAAACTCGGGAACGGGTTCGAGTCTTCAGTCCCCGGACTCCATTTCCTCGGCGCGCCCGCTGCCTGGAGCTTCGGTCCGATAATGCGCTTCGTTGCCGGCGCGGACTTCGCGTCGCGTAACCTGATGCGCGGCATTCTGGGAAGCGTCAAATCCATCACCGTTCAAAAATAATCTTGGCTACAGCGACAATCGCGATTTTGGCAGAACACGCAGCGCAGGTCGCGGAGCGCGCCGTCGGCTCATGCGGCGCCCTGCTCATGGGTGCGGACTATCGCGCCCTTGGGGTGGCGCGAAGCCTAGGACGCCGCAAGATTCCTGTCTGGGTGATCAAGCAAGGCGGCCATCTGGTGGCGGCTGCGTCGCGCTATGTGCGCCGCAGAATTCCCTGGCCGGAAGCGGAAGACGCAGAGAAAATTGATTTTCTCCTGGACCTCAGCGTCAAGAGCGGTCTTAAAGATTGGGCGCTGATACCCACCGACGACTATGCAGTCGGCCTGGCATCCGTCTATCACGACCTCCTTTCCAAGCAATACCGCGTCACCGTTCCGCGTTGGGAAAAGTTGCAGTGGGCGTGCGACAAACGGCTGCTTCACGCAGTGGCTGAAGCGTTGGGAATTCACCAGCCCTGGACAAAGTGTATCTCCGCCGAACAGGACGTCGCCCGTGTCGACTGCCCCTTCCCCGTCATTCTCAAACCGGCCATCCGGCTGAAGCCGAGCAGCCTCGCGATTCCCAAGGCGTGGCGTGCCGACGACCGCGAAGCCCTGCTTCGGCGCTTCAAGGAAGCCAGTAGCCTTCTTCCTGCCGAAGACCTGATCATCCAGGAAGTGGTTCCAGGGGGAGGAGAGACCCAGTTTTCTTACGCGGCGCTTTGCAAAGACGGCCTTCCTCTGGCCTCCGTAGTGGCCAAGCGCCTGCGCCAATACCCCAAGGATTTCGGTCAGTTCAGCACCTTTGTCGAGACGATCAGCGAGCCCCGGGTCGCCGAACCCGCGGAGCGCCTGCTGGCGGCAACTCGCTTCACCGGCCTTGTGGAAGTGGAATTCAAAAAGGATTTGCGGAACGGCCAGTTCAAGGTTCTGGACATCAATCCCCGAGTCTGGGGCTGGCATACCCTCTGTGCGCGGGCGGGCGTGGACTTCCCGTATTTGCTGTGGCTTCTCGTAAGAGGCGCGCCAGTTCCGCAGATCCGAGGCCGCGCCGGCGCTCGCTGGATTCACACGGGCGCCGACCTGCGAGTGGCACTGGGAGGGATTTTGAGCGGAGACTTTTCGTTTGGGTCGTACTTGCGCTCCCTGTGCGGGCCGGTCGAATCCGCCATTTTCTCTTGGGACGATCCGGCTCCCGCGCTTCTGGACTTTCCGCTCTTTGCTTACTCGGTGGGCAAGCGTCGATGGCAGCAGGGGACTCTTAGTCCTGTTGGCCAGCAGTTCCGGCCGCGAGGACCAGCTATCCCATAAGGAATCAATCCGTTCGGGTTTGCCGGTTTTGCTCGATTGCGGCGTTACCCTGCGTCGCTTGGGTTTTCTGTTGGCTCCGACCGGGGATTTTCTTTAGTTGGCCGCGTCAACGATTGGTAGAAGAAATGAGAGGTACAAATTGCGGATGACAGTAATTGGTTGCGGGTACGTGGGATTGGTCACAGGAACATGCCTTGCCGAGGTAGGACACCAGGTCATTTGCACCGATAACGATGCCGAACGTATTGCCACGCTGAAGGACGGCGTCGTCCCCATTTACGAGCCGCACCTCGCTGCGCTGCTAACCTCAAACCTGCGGGCGAAGCGCCTTTCTTTCACTGGTGGCGCCGCAGAGGCGGTGAAATCAGGCGAAGCGATCTTCATCTGCGTCGGGACCCCTCCAAAGGCAAATGGCGAAGCCGACCTCTCGGCCCTAGACAATGTGGCGCGTCTGATCGCCACCGAGGCTCACGCTTCCAAACTTGTCGTCGAGAAAAGCACGGTGCCTGCCCAAACGGGACAGCAATTAAAGCGCGTGCTCAGCGTTTACCGGCGAGACCCCTCCGCGGAACTCCGCGTGGCCTCCAATCCTGAATTTCTCCGCGAGGGCACGGCCGTGGAGGATTTCCTCCACCCCGATCGTATTGTGTTGGGCGTCGAGGACAAAGGCTCCGAAAAGCAGCTGCGTAAGATCTACCGCCCCATCCTGGAAGCCCCTCGGGGAAAGACAAAGCTCCATTGTCCGGTGCATTTGAGCGGGTGCCCGCCGGCGAAACCCGAGCTGGTGGTTACCACCGTCAATAGCGCCGAACTGATCAAGCACGCCTCCAACTCGTTTCTGGCCTTGAAGATCTCCTACGCCAACATGATTGCAGACTTGTGCGAAAAAGTCGGCGCCGACATTAAAGCAGTCGTTCATGCAATGGGGCTTGACCCTCGGATCGGGCCTCAGTTTCTGAATGCTGGACTTGGATTCGGCGGCTTTTGCTTGCCCAAAGACGTCCAGGCATTTGTCCGGCTGGCGGAGCGCTCGGGCGTAAACTTCGGCGTGCTAAGAGACGCCGAGGCGGTCAACAAGCGCCGCGTCGATTTGTTTATTGAAAAACTCCGACAGGCGCTGTGGGTGATCAAAGACAAGCGGGTAGGAATCCTGGGTCTGGCATTCAAGGCCAACACCGACGACATTCGCTTTGCGCCATCTCTGGGAGTCATCGAGCGATTGCTGGCCGAGGGAGCGAACCTTCGCGCCTACGACCAGGAAGCAATGGACAAAACCTCGGTCCTTTTCCCGCAGGTCGAATTGTGCCGCGAACCCCACCACGTCGCTCGTGATGCCGATGCTGTATTGATCCTCACCGAGTGGCCCGAGTTCCGCCAACTCGACTGGAAACGGGTTTACGCAGCGATGAGCCGCCCGCTCATCGTCGATGGCCGCAACCTTCTTGATCCGGCCACCATGACGGACCTTGGGTTTGAATACCATAGCTTCGGCCGGCCGCCCGAAAAGCCTCAGCCACAACCGATACCATCCGTCATGCTCGGTGCATCTTGGTCCGCCGTCGAGCAACCTCGGTTGGCAACGTGAAGCAAACACACCGCATCACCACCTGCTAGAGCCCTCGAAGGTCAACAAACAAAATGGCTTCTTGCCCCGAGCGTGGATCCGGTTTTGCAGGTCGCGGAGGTGAATAGAGTCAAACCAACGGCCGAGCACCTCCGGTTCGTTGACGATCACACCGCCCTTCGAACAGGTGTACCTCGCGGCCCAGGGTGAAGTCGGTTTCTCGGATTACTTTCGCAATCGCCTGATTGAGTTCGGTCTCGATTGTTCGGTTCAACGAAGGGAACATTCGGGTGCTTTGGCTCGATCAACATTCGCGTGGACATAATGCGCTCTATCTTCCACTGATACCTGTAATCCTTTGCATTCCATCGAACGATTGATAGCTTCGAGCACTCGCACGACATCCCGGCCATCCACTCCGTTGCTGACCGGCCGCCCACCGGTTCTGACGCACTCGAGAAAATGCCGGCATTGACTCTTCAGCGGTTCAGCGGCTTCGATCCGAGGGCTGATAATGTCGCCGTCCCGGATTTGGAAGCGAAACTCTCCGTAGCTCAGCGGTTCCTGTTCCACGCAGCTCACGCCCTTCTCAAACACGCGCACTTGCTCCACTCCATTCAGGTCGTCGAAAAGGATCCTGCAATCGCTCTTGACCACCACGACCTCTCGAGCTTTGTCGGGATCCGCCCAACTGACGTGCACGTGCGCGAGAACATTGCCGGGATAGCCGAGCGAGACAAAGCCCACGTCGTCCCGGCTATTCCCGAGAACTTTGCCGCCCACGGCGCTGACCCACTCCGGCGTAGCATCCAGCAAATAATTGAAGATGGAAATGTCATGCGGCGCGAGGTCCCAGAGAGCGTTGACGTCGCGGCGGATGGGGCCAAGATTGGTACGGCGGGCGTACAGGTAGTAGACCCGCCCGGTGTCTTGCTTCACGTATTCTTTTACTTTGCGGACGCCGGGATTAAAGATAAACGTATGACCCACCATGAGAGTCACGGAACGCGAGTCCGCGAGCTCGATCAATTTCTCGGCGTCGGTACTGGTGGTGGTGAGCGGCTTTTCCACCAGCAAGTGCTTTCCTGCCGCGAGCGAGCGGCGCGCTACGTTGCAGTGTGAACTTGCCTCGGTCGAAACCACCACGGCTTCGACCTCCGGCTGCGACAACGCGTCATCGATTTGTGTGGTTAGATAAACGCTGGGAAACCGCCGTGCTACCTCTTTCAGGCGTTCCGAACTCTGTTCACAAACGGCGGCAACGCGCGAGTCGGTCAGTTCGTTGAAGATGCGAACGTAGTTCATTCCCCAATAGCCGCATCCGATCACCGCGATGCCCGTGGGTTTGGTATTTGCGGAGTCTTCCTTTACTCCGGGCGGAAGGACGCCGTTCGTCATTCCGCACCTCTCCGGGAAAGCACTGCGGGGATGGTAAGAAACATGATTTTCAGATCGAGCCACAGGGATGCGTTGCGGATGTAGTCCACATCCATGCGGATCATTTCTTCAAACGACACCCGACACCTTCCTTTGACCTGCCACCAACCGGTGATTCCCGGCAGCGCGGCAAACCGGTTGTGGTGGCGAGCCTGGTAGCCGGCCACCTCGTAAGGGGGCACCGGGCGCGGCCCGACCAGACTCATATCACCCTTGAGCACGTTGAAGAGTTGAGGAAGCTCATCCATGCTGAATTTTCTGAGAAACCGACCGACTCTCGTCACCCGGGGATCGTGGATGAGCTTGAATTTTCCGCCGCTCTCGGGTGAAGGTTGCGTGCGGCCCAGAACGAAATCCTTGACATAAGCTTCGTGCAAGGAGGGATCCGAGTCCCGCACCATGGAGCGGAACTTATAAAAAGTGAAATTCTGCACGACCCAGAAACGATGGTTCTCGAACCTCTGGCGCCTCGCTCCCACACGTTCCTGAGCGAAGATGACCGGCCCTGGCGAGTCGAGTTTGATCAGCAGGGCGATCAGCAAGAGCAAGGGCAGCAGAAGAATGAACAGCGCCGTCGCCAAAAGAATGTCCATCGAGCGTTTTAAGACGCCGTAGAACAGGTTTTCCGATCCGGCTGCCATCACCGTGGTTCGCGTCGACCATTGCCATGTTTGCTGTTGAGCCATTGTATTTGGTTCCTGACGTTGTGAATTTGAGTAAAGAAAAGGGCCCTAAACTTTTTAAAAGGTTGACGACCCGCTAAGGCCTCCGCGGGGCCATCCATGTGGATAGGAACCAGTGAGGATTCCTTAGAGCCTACTGTAGAGTGATTCTGGGATGGGATAAGACCGGTTGTTGAGAACAACGCCAAGCACTTTGGCATTGGCTGCAGCCAGGCTTTCCTTGATTCGCCGCGCCGTATCCCGCCGCGTTCGATCTGCTTCCAAAATCAGCACGACGCCGTCGGTCCACTTGCTAAACATCATCGCGTTCGAATTGAGCCACAGTGGCCCTGAGTGGATGATCACGTAACGGTATGCGTTGCGCAGCTCTTCCATCCGCGCGCGCAGCCCTTCGGCGGTCTTGGCGAGATTCAACTGGGAAGCGCCGGACCCGCTCGGTACGAGCCAAAGGTTTGCCGAGGAAAGTTGCTGCGCGAACTCCTGGATGGGACTGGAGTTCAGGGTTGCCTCCGCAAGCCCCTTTTCGTTTCGCACGCCGAAATATTCATGCAGCGTGGGCGCGCGGAAATCGGCCTCCACCAGGCAAACCGTCCCTTGTGCCTGGGACGCAAGTATCTCCCCGGTCCGCACGCAAATGGCAGCCGAGCTACTCTCGCGCTCGAGCCCGGAAAACAGCGCGATTCGCGGCGAATCCTGTTCCGTTCCGAGGAAGACGCGCTGCACCAACCTGAGTTCTTCCTCACGCGCAATCAATTCGCGTCTTGCGTTTTTGTAGACGCCTCGTGTCTGGACCCCTCTCGCGTGGGCCTTGCCACTGGATTGGCACGCGTCGATCGGGGCGCCCGCCGGTGACTCGCGGTGCGATCCCCTCGGTGACTGCAGCGCTTGCCAAGGACTCTTTTCTTCTTTGACGGGACGCGGCTCCTCGAACGTGGCGCGGTTGGAGCCCGAGTTTCTCGCTTTTTCTTTGCTCGGCAACGCCTCGGGAACGGCGGTGCTTTCGAGAGTTTCCCTTTCCAATGGCATTTCGCCGTCACTGCCCAGTTCCGGTTCCGGGCTGACCGGGACGGAACGGAAGCGTGCGAGGGGATTGCGAGACATCGGGAATCTTTCCCCAAACGTTGTGTTTCCTGTTTTACCGACGCCCTTGCCCTCGATTGGCTCTCCCGCTGGTTTGGAGCGACGGATCAGGTCCGGAACGAAGGGGTCGAGCGGGCCCAAGGCCTCGCTGACGGCCTGAAAGACGTCGGGCAAACCGGTTTCGAACGGAGTTCCACGCTTCTTCTCATCCGCTTGCGGGCTCGCCTCGGTGTCCTCGGCGGCACTTTCCGGGAGGTCCTCCCAGCCATCCAGGGTCTCAAAAAGCTCTTTTTCGTTGCTTATGCTGTGCAGGAGCTCGAAGTTCTTGCTCATGGCGTTTCCGTGGTGCGCATGTTCTGGCTTACGACTTGGACCTGATCAGTGCGGGGATTGCTCAGGTTTTGAAGCGTTTAACGGAAGGCGAATTTCTTGCCCGGGGTTCAGATGCGTCAGGTCTTTCAAGTCTGGATTCAACTTGCGAATCTCTTCTTCGACGGCTTCGTCATAGCCCCCGACAAGAGACAAGCACAACGCGCGAAGGGTGTCGTTTGGCTGGACGACATACGTAAAAACCGCGGACGAATGCTGTTGCCCGTCGCTCGGTGGCGGATCGGGCTCGAATTGGTCGGAGGCAGTTGTGACCGGAGCCTCCGCAGAGCGGTGATCTGAGCTTGTTCGAGCCGTTGTCGACGGGAGGTCACTCGGGTGTTCCGGTCGAAACGTCCCCACGCCCGCGCGAGTCCCCAGATAAATCGCCACGCTCAACAATAGCAGCGCAACAATCGAGACCTGAAGGACTCGCTGCCGGAAAAGTTTCGCCCTCATCAAGGGTGCGAGCGGGTTTGTTGACGATAGAGTCTTTGAAGTGGCGCGTTCTGGTGTCTGCGGTTTTGCGACTTGCCGGCTGCGGGGCGGTAGTTTCGGCGCGTGCTGATCCAATGACAGGTCGCCGGCCGCCTCTCGCACGATTTGCAGATCAATCTGTTTCGACCGCATCGCGCATCCTAACGACAGCGAGTTGAAGCAAAGGTGATTGATCAGTCGCGGAATTCCCCGGCTGTACTCCGCGACGGCCGCGGAAGCCTCCGGGGTAAACAGTTGCGTGCCCGGGTACCCGGCCACGTGCAGGCGGTGATTCATATAGCGAACCACCTCGCCAGGGGGCAAGGAATCCAGCCTGGCGCGCACGGCAATGCGCTGCCCTAATTGTGTCAATCCCGGCCGCATCAGCCGCTGTTCCAGTTCCGGCTGGCCGGCGAGCACAATCTGCAGCAGTTTTCTGTCCGGTGCCTCGAAGTCCGAGAGCAGGCGAACGGTTTCCAACACCGAGTCGGAAAGATTCTGCGCCTCGTCGATGAAAAGCACGACGCGCTTCCCCGCTTTCGTTTC
>Ga0126378_10003386_pt1 | contig 12058 bp, 6 predicted proteins | sample PanSoiMetPlot_23_FD_92587 | JGI IMG/M metagenome (GOLD analysis project Ga0126378, IMG submission 92587) | Tropical forest soil microbial communities from Panama - MetaG Plot_23 | ecosystem: Environmental > Terrestrial > Soil > Tropical forest > Bulk soil | place: Panama | collected 2016-02-17
GCCCGGACCAGGGCAGGTGCGAATTAAGGTTCAGGCTTGCGGAGTCTGTCATAGCGATGTTCTCACAAAAGACGGACTTTGGCCTGGACTTCAGTATCCGCGCATTCCTGGACATGAAGTGGCGGGTATCATCGACGAAATTGGCTCCGGTGTGACGGCGTGGAAAACCGGGCAGCGAGTCGGTGTCGGCTGGCACGGAGGCCAGGACAATACTTGTCGCCAGTGCCGCCGTGGAGATTTCCGTAATTGCGAGAATCTCAAGATTCCGGGCATCAGCTATGACGGCGGTTATCAGCAATACATGGTCGCTCCGATCGAGGCGTTGGCGCCGATACCCGACATCCTCAAAGATGTTGAAGCGGCGCCGCTGCTCTGCGCTGGAATTACGACATATAACGCACTGCGCCATAGCGGTGCGTTGCCAGGCGATCTGGTCGCGATTCTAGGTATCGGTGGCCTGGGCCACCTCGGCATTCAATTCGCAAGCAGGTTCGGTTACAACGTCGCCGCTGTCGGGCGCGGCGCTGAGACAGAATTTCTTGCAAAGAAGCTGGGAGCAAACGTGTACATTGACGGCGAAAAGTCCAACGCGGCGCAGGAATTGCAGAAGCTTGGCGGAGCGCAAGTGATTCTGGCAACCGCGCCAAGTTCTAAAGCGATGTCCGCGTTGATTGATGGCTTGGGACCAAACGGCAAACTGGTCGTGGTCGGTGCGACCTTCGATCCGATTGAAGTCACGCCGCTGCAACTCATCACCGGAAGCAGGACCATCCAGGGCTGGGCTGCGGGAACGGCTGCCGACTCCGAGGATACTCTGCACTTCGCTGCGCTGAGTGGTGTCCGGCCGATGATCGAAACGTATCCATTGGAAAAAGCCGGCGAGGCTTATGCGCGCATGATGAGCGGCAAAGCGCAGTTCCGCGTCGTGCTAACGATGTAAGTTGCGAAGTCCGCGAATCATAATTGGCGAGCATTGGTTGACGCGATGAAACCAATGCTCGCAGTGCAGCATTATCAGCCAACTTGTTGGATCAATTTAACCCTTGCCCCACAACATTTGCGGTCCTCAGCCCAGACAGTCTAGTGCATTCCGACTAGTGCAGAACCGAGACGATGTTCGATATGCTGCACAGCCATTATGACTTGGATCAAAACAGTTCCTCTTTCGGAAGCCAACGAGAACCTGTTGCGCGCGCTGGAGTCCCAGCGTCCTCTTTATCCCAAAGAATATGCAAGTCCGGTTTTTCGTGCGGATGACGAACTGGCAGGCATTGTGGCGTCTCATAGCCTCATTCCAGACGCGCTCAATCATGCCTTCTCGACTTTTGGCGTGTTGATGTCGCCGGACCTGCCGCTTACCCGCCGTCAACACGAGATGATCACCACGATGGTCTCGGTTACGAACCGATGCTTCTATTGAATCGAATCTCACGCAGAGTTTCTGCGTAGGGCTAGTTTGGATGAAGAACTTGTCACCGCGCTGCGGAGAGACTACACACAAGCCAAGCTTTCAGAGCAAGACCGCGTGATGCTTGACTATGTTGTCAAACTCACGAAAGATGCAACGCGATGTTCCCGGGCCGACCATGTTCGCTTGCGCGAGGTCGGTTTCGATGACCGTGGAATCCTGCAGATTACGTTAATTGCGTCCTGGTTTAACTACATCAATCGAGTAGCCGAGGCTCTCGGCGTGGGGCGCGATTGGGGAATCGATCAGCTGATCCGGCGGCCAAACCAAGCCGAGGTCGCCCCGGAAATCGTCAAGACGTAGCTCAGATTTGGAAGGCCGTCGTAAGCTTGAACTTGGCAACATTGTCCCGTGCGTGTTCGCACTGGTGCTCGCCTTGAAGCTTGTGCCTGCGATCAAGCCCCGCTACCTCACTGACATGTCGACAGTCGGCTCTCTCCGGAGAATTAAGGATCAAGAAGTCGCTGAAGGTTGAAATGTGCCTCAGGTCTGCTCCGGCGCTGCTTCAAGGAGGCCTTCAGAGTTGGTAGTCACTGTCTCGTCAGGTATCTATCTCTGGTAAACCGTTGATCCACCCGTGACCGTTTGTACGATCTCAATATCCTTAATTTTCTCTTTGTTAACGGTGTGCGGATCGTCTGCAAGAACGACAAAATCAGCCAGCTTGCCGGACGTGATGGAGCCTTTGATTGATTCTTCATGAGAGTTGTAGGCGCCATTGATTGCGTTCACTTGCAAGGCGTCATCTACGCTGATCTTCTGATTGCCTCCCCAGGTTTCACCGTTCCAACCGGTACGCGTCACCATACCTTGAATGCCCATTAGAGGCGCGAAAGGTCCTGGGCTGAAATCAGAACCGGCCGCTGCTCGAATACCGTTGTCCAGGAATGAGCGGTACGCCATGCAGTGCTTCATCCGTTCTTCGCCATAGAAATGAAATTTGTCGGTGTTGTAGTACGCGTAGCTGGTGAAGGGTGTGGGAACGGCGCCGAGTACTTTCATGCGGCGCAACAGATCATCGTTGATCAAGGTGCAGTGAGTAATCTTGGGTCGCACGTCGGACCTTGGAGCAACCTGTTGTGCGCGCTCATATGCTGTCAGCACCATGTCGATGGCGACGTCTCCATTCGCGTGGCAGTTCGGCTGAATGCCGGCGCGCTGCACACGTTCCACCCAAGCATTAAGATCGTCCTGAGTCTCTGTAACATTCCCGCTGTAAGGCGGGTTTGTGCCCTCGTACGGCCGACTCATTGCCATCGTGCGTTCGGAGAAGGACCCGTCAGCGGTGTGCTCGGCGGTGGCGCCGAAGCGAATCCACTCATCGCCGAAGCCGGTGCTGATTCCGTTGTTGATCATCGCTTCCAAGATGTCACCGTTCGTTTCGTAGCTGACTCGGTGCAGCAACTCGCCGCGGGCACGCACTTGTTGCAGCGTGAACAAATCGCCGCCTTCGTGGTGCACGCTGGTGAGGCCGTAGCGCACGAACTGTTTCGAGATGTATGCCAGTCCGTCGCGATCGCGTTGCGCTTTTTGCTCCGGAGTAAAGGTCTCGCGCCTTCCGACGTTGTGGAAGACGTCGCGGGCGCGATCTGTGATTCGTCCGTTGAGCTCTCCATTGCCATCGCGGTCATAAGTTCCGCCCATGCGATTTGGTGTGCTCTTATTAATTCCAGCCAATTCCAACGCTCTGCTGTTGTAGAACGTGGTGTGGCCGCCGCGATGGTGCACGCAGACCGGATGCTCAGTTGAGACCTGATCGAGATCATGGACGTTAAGTTGGCGATTGTCTTTTACCTTGGTGTCGTCGAAGAAGTAGCCTTCGATCCAAAAGCCCGGCGGCGTGTTTTGTGCCTTGGCGCGCAGTTTGTCGACGATGCTGGATATGGTGACGAACTCGACTTCGAACGGGTTGCCGACCAGCACCTCGTAAAGCAGGATGTCGCCGCCGGCATGATTGTGGCAGTCGATGAATCCGGGGACAACTGTCATCTGCTTGGCATCGAATGTGCGCGTCCTCTTACCGACGAATGCCCTTGCTTCCGCTGAGCTTCCTACGTAGATGAACCGTGAGCCTTTGACGGCAAATGCCTCCACTTTCGGCATGTGGGGGTCGATCGTGTAAACCTTTCCGTTGAAAACGACGAGATCGGCATGACGCGGGTCGGCGTCAACTTCTATTTCGGCGAATAGATGAGGGCGCAGCATACTGTTGGATGCTAGACCCGCTACGCAGAGCCCCGTCAGTCCAAGGAAGTCTCTGCGGTTTGGCCGCCTGTTCATCAGTGCTCCTGTTCACAATGCTGCTGAATTACCGGCCGCCGGCCGATGTACAGAGGAGATCCTTCGCTGCGCCGGAGTTGCGCTAATCAGAGTCCAGTCCTAGCCGCCTCTTGTTTAGCGCTTGCCGTGATCTCGCGGACGGCACGATAACCCTGGTCGATCGCGATGTTGGTGTATGCGTGTCCGTCGGCGTCGGAGTTCGCGATGTGAATGCGTCCGAAAGGCTGACGACCGATCACGCATGGACGCTCGGAATCGGGCCGATCCAACGGTTCGAACAGCGGATTGTACTCGTAGGCGTAACCGTGCGGCCATCGATTGACAGTGATGCCTTGAATGTCGCGAGCGGAGTCGAAGCCTCCACCGGCGAGCATCCGTCCGAGTTGATCGCGGATGTTGCGCTCGAATACGTCGAAGGGTGTGGTCATCAGCTCGTAGCGTCCAGCGCGGTATTGGTCCTTCGCTGGTAGCCCCGGCTTGCAGGGAGTGCGCAGAAGGTGAAGCAAGCATGGTTCTTCCGGCTTGCTGGGGAAGTGATACTCACCCATGGAGACCGGGAAATCGAGCGATGCTCCATTGAAAAAACTGCCAGGGGAGTAGATCGACGTCAGCCCTAGCTTTTGAAAAGATTCCCAATTCCTGATCTGCACATTCGTGTAAACGAGAGGAATCTTCACGGCGTAGTGCAGGGCTTCTTTTTGGGTCTCAGGAATTTCCGGACAGAGATACGGGATCACCATGTTGTAGCATGCGAGTACGCAATGCGCGGCCTGAACCTTGTGAGCCTTGCCGCCGCGGACGTATGTAACCTCGACCTGCTTCGCTTGCAGAGGATCTCCTACGTGCTTCGCACGGACCACGGTGCTGTTCAAACGAATTCGCACTGAAGCTTGGGAATCGTCGAGGCGCGCATAATTCGCGCGGGAAGTGACGACATCTTCCATCGTTGTGCCGGGAACAGCACTTGGGACTAACGACCGAACAAGCAGGCGGGCTACAGAAGCGTTGCCGTCCGGGAAGTGGAAGATGTAGGGTTCGGCTTGCTCCGGGCTGTCTTCACTGCTTTGAATCTGAATTCCCTTAAACCCTGGGTAGTCCATCTCAAGGCAGTCCCAGGCGGAGACGGCATCGATGCCCACTCCATACAAGCCGTGAGGTGCGGTCTGGAAGACTTTGATGACGTCGGGATGGACTTTCACGTACTGAAGGAGGTAGTCCTTGTAGCTTGTCTTGATGAGCTTGCGCCGTTTCTCATTTGCGGAAAGTCCTGCCAGATAGTCGACGTTTTCTTCTTGCAGTCTCGCAAGGTCTTTTCGAGCGGCTTCGGAAACCGGGATTTGCGCGAGAATCTCCGGTGGATAGGTTAATCCGAGATAGTGCGTGCCGAATCCGGGCAACAGGCGGTCGACACCGAATGTTTCTTTGTCGAAGAACGTGGCACGCTTCAGGCCCATGCTCTTGTAAAGGTTCTGATCAAAATACTTGTGAAAGCGGTCCACCTCAATGCCCAATTCCTGCAACAGCCCGAATGCCTCTTTGCTGTAGTGGTGAGGTGCCTCGAGCGACTGAGTTCCCCCGTAGCCGATCAGCAGCCGCTTGCTGGTTTGGAATTCATTACGCTTGGCGTGGCCGCCGAAATCGTCATGGTTGTCGAGGATCAAAATCTTGGAGCTGGATCCATTAAATTTGCGGAAAAAGTGAGCGGAGGCGAGACCGCTGATGCCTCCCCCCACGACGATCAAGTCGTAAGACTCATTGTCGTCCGCGGCATCGGACCAAGTTTCGCCATCGCGCATGGCATGCGCCACTTCCCAGGATCCGTCGTGACTACCGCGCATGCCAGTCTTGGCAGGAGGGTAGTAGGCGGGATCTTTTTCCGCAGCAGTCTCAGCCGCTGCCATGAGCTTGAGCCAAGCCGGGCTGGTTGCGGTCAATGAAGCTCCGACTGTAAAGGCACAGCCATTAAGGAAGTCGCGCCGGGTGATATTGCGACCCATTCCCAACTCTCGGTCCTGTTCCTCGCTCATTCGAATCCTCCTCGTTCGACTCAATTCGTCTAGAACGTCAATTTCAATGCGAGCTGCAGGATTCTAGGGTCGTATGTTCCTGAAATCTGGCCGAAGGTGCCGTCAAGCACCGACGTGGATGCGGGTGGCCGGAACTCCGCATGATTAAAGATGTTGAAAGCTTCCACTCGAAACAGGAGTTTTGTTTTTTCGCCAATGAGATTGGTCGATTTTTCGAGCGCCAAGTCCAGATTCGCCCGTCCCGGTCCATGGAATGAGTTTCTGCGGTACGTTCCATAGAAACCGATAGGACAATTGCTCAGCGCAATGCATGCGTTCTCCTGGAAGTCATTGGGATTGAACCAGAAGTTTCCGGTGACCTGACCGGTTCCGGGGATGTTGAAAGTCTGTACTTGTCGCGGATTGAACGTCTGTGCGCTGGGAACCGTCTGGTCAGCTCTTACGATCTCAGCATCGCCCGCTCCCGATGGACCGGGATCACCGGAGTGCTGGCGTAGTCCGGCGAGGAAGTCCAAGGGAATGCCCGATTGGACAAAAAAGATCGGATACAGACTCCAACCTTGCGTGAGGCGCTTGGGACCGTTGGCCCAAGCTTTGTCGAGTGGCAACTGCCAACCGCCGCTTAGGGTGAGCCGCTGCCGGAGGTCGAAGTCGGAGTTCCCGTAAAACTGGTGATGGTTGTAATAAGGGGTCGACGAGACTCGAGAATTAAATCCCGACCCATTATCGAAATTGTGGGACCAGGTGTATGCGAGTGTAAAGAAGACTCTGCCGAATATTGGGACCTCAGTCTCTCTCTTTGTCAGACTCGCTAAGAGGCCGTTGTAATTTGCATTGTTCAGACCTGCAAACGTCGGCATGAACCCGTAAGTGTCGGAAGCCAACCCTTGGATCTGATTCAGGATGCGGTTCGTCGTCCCGAGAACCATCGGGTTTTGGTCGACCCAAGTTAGCAAATTGTGCGACGAACTCCCGGCATAACCGAGTTCAGCCATGAGGCCGTTCGTTAGCTGACGCTGAACGCTGAGGTTGTATTGGTAAATGTAGGGAGTCTTCAAGTGAATGTCGACGAAGTTGTTGCCTGGTCCGAGACGCGGAAGAAATCCCGCATCGTAGAAGTTGATGTTTGAAGGAGGGGGTATCTGCGAAGGGAATGGGTCGACGTACTGAGCAGATTCATACGGATGGGAGAGGATCGTGCTGGGCCCGTTTGCGGGAAGCGGATTCGTGGGCAAAGTTGGGTCTTGAACCACAGCCGCACCGCCCGCCCAAGGAGCTTCATCCGTCGCCCAATCTGACATCCAGCCGTTCAGCGTGTCGAAGAACAGGCCAGCGCCACCGCGGATGCTGGTCTTGCCGTTCCCAAAGGGATCCCAAGCAAAGCCGAAGCGAGGAGCCATATCTCTATGATCAGGAAAGTACCAACCGCGAGGCGCGCGCGGGTCTCCAGGAACCAGGAATCCAAGAGGGGCGTTGGGAAACTTCACCGACTGCACGCCCGGCACAATGCTAAAGCTATAGCCGTGAGTGTCGGTTTGAGGAGTGGTGTACTCGTAGCGTAGTCCAAACGTCAGGGTCAGACGCGAAGTTGTCTTCCACTCATCTTGACCGAAGATCGCGTACTGCTTCTGGTGTTCGTTGCTGGGCGCTTTGGAATACTCGTCGAATTCGTCAGAGGCGCCAAAGAGGAAGTCTGCCAGATCATTGCCGGAGCCGATGCCGTAGGGACCGGAGAAGTAGAAGATTCCGTTGGTCTGATAAGCGTAGACCGTGTTCTCCTGCATGATCCCGAAACGGCCGCCGAACTTCAGACTGTGGTGTCCACGATTCCAGCTAAAGGTGTCGGAGACCGCGTAGTTGTTGTCAGCTTTCCAGTGCACGTTTGGATCGAAGCCAGCGGTCATGCCACTCGCGAACGAAAGCGTCGCTGGCCCAAAAGGATCGTCCGATTGCACTTGAACGCCCAAAGCCGCGAGATTCGGAGGTTTCGAAGTAGGAAACGCCGTTTGATACCAGCGTTGCGCGGTGATGTGCAATTCATTCAAAGTCGACGCGCTGATTGTCTTGGTGTAGCCGATGTTTCCGAAATAGTCCCAGGTGGTGGTAGCGGCGCTGAAGCCTGTGACGTTTGCTCCAAAGAACGGATTGAGAATCGGTTCCTTGTTGTAGCCGAGAGTCATTGAGACACGATCGTTGCGCGTCGCGTAGAAATCGAATTTGCCGAGATATTGATTTACATCATCTTTTTCTGATCCCTGTGGGAACACCTGTCCAGTGGACGAGGTCGGAATCAATCCGGCAGTGATGTATTTCTGCGCGACGGGATCAATCTTCGTAGGGTCGATGATGCCCTGGGCCTGCTTCGTAGGGTCCGACTGGTAATAAGGATGCGATTGAAGGAACGCTACAACTCCGGGATCTGGGCCGGCGCCGTTGAAGTTTGAGAAATCACCGTTCAACTGAGCGGGAGTATAGGTCGTAACAAAGCCTGCGTTTACGGTCTGTGTCTGCCTTTGCCCTTGATAACCGAAGAAGAAGAAAAACCTGTCTTTGCCATCGATCAGGCGAGGAATTGTGATTGGGCCCCCTACAGTGCCGCCAAACTGATTGCGCTTGAGGACGGGACGAGGATTTCCCAGCGCATTGTCGAAATAATCATTAGCGTTGAAGGCGTCATTGCGCAGGTAGTCGAAGAGGCTTCCGTGGATCGAGTTTGTTCCGGACTTGATAACCTCAGTGACTGTTCCGCCCCCATTTCGTCCATACTCGGCCGTGTAGTTATTTTCGAGCAAACGGAATTCCTCGACTGCTTCTGGATTGGGATTAAACACCACTTGATTACTGGTGGTGCGGTTGTTCAGGCCGCCATCGAGAAGGTAAGTAACGGCATCGCCACGTCCGCCGGCCACACTGATTCCGGCATTGCCATTCGACCCGCCGTTGCTGGTTCCATAAGTGCCGATGTCGTCGGCGATGGGAATGACTCCGGGTTGCGTCAGGGCGAGATCGAGCGCGTTGCGTCCATTCAGAGGAAGGTCCTGAATCGGGGCACCGGTCACGGTCGCACCGAGAGTGGCATTCACCGTTTCTACCTGGGCTGCTTCTGCAGCGACCTGCACGGTTTCTACGACGGATCCGGGTTTGAGATGAACGTCGATTCGGAGGGACTGATTGATGTCTAGGGGTGTCTCGGCCGTAACGGTTTTGGCAAAACCTTGCTGCTCGACTGCAACGGTGTATGAACCGACGGGGAGCTGCAGAACCTGGTAATAGCCCTCGTTGTTGGTGACAGTGTCGGAAACGGCATTGGTACCCTTGTTCGTGATGGTCACTTTTGCACCAGCGACAGCAGCACCTTGGGTATCAGAGACGGTGCCAATGATTCGTCCACTTGTGTTTTGGGCGAAAGCGACAGTGCTAAATACCAAGGCGCCTAGGAGAGCGATTGCTCCTTTGCGTGCTCTGCGTGGGTTAGGGAGACGCTTGCGAAGTGCCATACTGAATCCCTCCGAGGTAGGTCGGGTTGTCTTGTTACCGTGCAAACTCCAGATGCAGAACAGAAATCTCCAGAGAATCAGAAAGACCGGATCGGCAGCGCGGGCTATCAAGGGGATGTCGCCATGACCAGAGAAGGCTCCGCGCGAAGCAAGGCACTCCAGTATCTTTAGTCATTTTCTGAGCCCGTGATCCGCCGCCGGACTCCCCCGAACTTTACGAGAATTTCGGAAGGTTAGAAAAATAGGAGGTTTGGTGTCAAGCAGAAAATTCGACAGAGGCAAAGGGAGTTTGCTGTTCGCAGACACGGCCTTGTTGCCTGCATTCAGAACGGATGATGCATACTTTTTCTTGACAGGCCGGGGTGGCTTCTCTAAGGTTGCAAACTTATCGCAATGTTGCGAAGGTCAACATTGGACGAGCAATTGGGGATGAATCGCCGCATCACGCGGCGCGATTTCCTTAATGGCGTCGCAGTCGGTATTGGAATGCTGGGCAGTGCGAGTCTACCCGGCTTGGCATCCCAACACTCAAGGATTTCTCCGTCATCCGCCGATTCTTCCGACACTTATCCACCCGGTTTGACCGGGATGAGAGGAAGTGCGCCGGGTTGCTACGACGTGGCCCATGCGTTGCGCGATGGAGAGTTTTGGCAGAGCGCTGGACCTCCCGAAGACACGCACGAGACCTACGACCTGGTTGTGGTCGGAGGCGGGATCAGCGGGCTGGCTGCCGCTTATTTCTATCGAAAACACGCTGGGAACGGATCGCGAATTCTAATTCTCGATAATAATGACGATTTTGGAGGCCACGCCCGCCGAAACGAGTTTCGCATCGGTGGCCGCCTCCTGCTGAGTAATGGCGGAACGCAGTCGATCGAGAGTCCCTCGGAATACAGTGACGTCGCAAAAAGTGTTCTGCGTGATCTGGGAGTTCAGACCAAGACTTTTTACAATGCATACGATCAGAAACTGTATTCACACCTCGGTACTGCCTGCTTCTTTGATAAAGAGACCTTCGGTGACGATCGGCTGGTGGCGGGAATGGGCTCGATGCCGTGGCCTGAATTCCTCAAGAAGAGTCCGTTGCCCGAGAAGGTCCAGCAGGAAATCGCCCGCCTGTATGGCGAGAAGAAGGACTACCTTGAAGGGCTAAAGAGGGAAGAGAAGTATGCACGCTTAGCAAAAATCAGCTATGCGGGATTCTTGACTGAAATTTGTAAAGCGGATCCAGCAGTATTGCCGTTCTTCCAGTCTTATACGCACGACTTGTTCGCTGTGGGAATCGACGCCGTTTCCGCGGGTGCCTGCTATCGAAATCCCGATGATTACGGCGCGTGCCAGTATGCGGGGTTTGATGGTCTGAATTTGGGCGGGGACCAAGAGAAGGAAGAGCCATACATTTTTCACTTCCCGGACGGAAATGCATCAATAGCGCGATTGCTGGTTCGAAGTCTGGTCCCTGAAGCGCTCACCGGGCACACTATGGAAGATGTTGTCACTGCCCGGGCCGATTACAGCAAGCTTGACGGGCCGTTATCACCCATTCGAATTCGGCTGAATTCCACAGTGGTCCGTGCGGAGAACTCGGGAGCAATCGATTCTACGAAAGAAGTGACAATCTCTTATGTTCAGGCGGGAAAACTCAAAAAAGTGAAAGGGAAGTCCTGCGTTCTCGCCTGCTACAACAGCATGGTTCCGTACGTTTGTCCGGAGTTGCCGGATAAGCAAAAGGAAGCTTTGCGTTATTGCGTGAAGGAGCCTTTCATCTACACGCACGTGGCCATTCACAATTGGACGGCATTCCACAAACTCGGCATCAAGCAGATTGTTTCGCCCGGAAGTTACCACAGCTTCACCATGCTCGATTTTCCCGTTAGCCTTGGAGCCTACGAATTTCCCAGCAAGCCAGAAGAGCCAATGGTGTTGTTCATGTTGCGGACTCCGTGCAAGCCGGGCCTGCCGCGTCGTGATCAATACCGGATGGGACGATATGAATTAATCGCTACTCCGTTTGCTGATTTTGAAAGGAACATCCGCGACCAGCTGAATCGTATGCTTGCATCATCGGGATTCGATTCGGCACGTGACATTGCCGCGATCACCGTAAATCGTTGGGCGCATGGATACGCGTACGAATACGATTCGCTGTTTGATCCGCCCTGGAACCCGGAAGAGCGTCCGTGTGTGATTGGACGAAAGCAGTTCGGACGCATCTCCATCGCCAATTCTGACGCCGCTGCCAGCGCGTATACCAATGCTGCGATAGACCAGGCCTATCGAGCCGTTCAAGAACAACTGCGAGGTGCGTAGGACATGACTGACTCCTCGGATCAAAACAGCGGGGGTTGGAGAGATCGCTCGCTGGGCATGCACCGGAACATCACGCGCCGTGACTTTTTGAACGGGATCGCCGTTGGAGTAGGTGGCAGCATTGCGAGTCCATGGATCAGCGAACTGCTGGCGACCCAGAATTCCGCATCATCGGCACAAGATCGTGCCGGCTACTATCCACCAACGGTCACTGGGCTGCGCGGAAGTCATCCCGGCGCTTTCGAAGTCGCGCACGCACTTAGAGATGGAACATTCACCGAAAAAGCGGGAAAGCCAGTCGATACCGGCGAGAATTACGACTTGATCGTAGTCGGCGGCGGTATTAGCGGTTTGGCCGCTGCTTACTTTTATCGGAAGCATGCGGGACCTGCCGCCCGAATTCTCATTCTCGACAATCACGATGATTTCGGGGGGCACGCCAAGCGGAATGAGTTCCACCTGGGCGGAAGGATGCA
>Ga0126378_10003387_pt1 | contig 12052 bp, 17 predicted proteins | sample PanSoiMetPlot_23_FD_92587 | JGI IMG/M metagenome (GOLD analysis project Ga0126378, IMG submission 92587) | Tropical forest soil microbial communities from Panama - MetaG Plot_23 | ecosystem: Environmental > Terrestrial > Soil > Tropical forest > Bulk soil | place: Panama | collected 2016-02-17
ATACCCGCGGCAACATTGCGCCAATCGCTCAGCCAGTCGCGCGGAAAACGAATGCTGATCTGCGCGCCATCGAGCGCACGCTCGTTGATGCAGGTGCCGGGAACCGCACCGGCAGCACGCGTGCAGCGAGCGAGAAACTGTTCTGGATTGTTCGCGGCATAGACCAGGTCTTCGCCGTCATAAGGCGTGGCGCTGCGAAACGGCAGAACCGCAAGCCCATCAGGGCCCGCCGCTGCTTGCGCGGCGACATAGCGCGGATAGATCGTGCGCAGCCGCTCGAGCGGCGGCAGCACTCCAGCCAAGCTTACGATTGTCACGAACAGCCGGTTGTTTTCAGCTTCGGCCAGCGCCGCCGTCGCGTTCTCCTCATCGATCGGACGATTGTCGGGCAAGCGGCGATCGTTCGGCGCCGGCGACAATTCTGGCCATGCGAAAGCAAGATCAATGCGTTCGTGCCGTCCGGCGTGGCGCTGCAGCTTGGTCCGGATCGCCGCGGGCGGCACCTCGAATAGCACGCCGCCGACTGTGACCGGCAGAGCCGGCACATTGAGGGCCGGCGGCTCGCTCGGCCAGGTGGGCCACAACAGGTAGGAAATACAGGCGACCGCTGCTGCGACTGCCAGCACGAGAAGGAGAAAAGGCGCGGTGAGCACGGCGGTCTTGCCGCGACGAGCCTTTGTTCGGGGAAGAGCATGCGCAGTCATGCTGCTGCCGGTTCGAAACGAATCACGGCGAGTAGTATTGCACGGCTGGCCTGGTTGCTAAGGCTTGGCGGGCGCGGCAGCAGACGGCGTGGGGGGTGGCGGCTCGGCGGTTGACGGAGATTCCGACGACGGCGCTGAAGTTTCCGTTGCTGGTGCCGGTTTTGTCGTCGCCGCGATTTGCGCGGCAAGCGTGGCCGCGATTTTGGCATGCGCGGCCGCGTTAAAGTGGATGCCGTCCCATTGATAGAAGTCGCGCGGCACCGGATCCGGATCATAGACAATGACGCGGATGCCGCGCGCGTGCAGGCGGTGCACCATGGCCGCGATATTGGCGGTGCGCGCTTGTTTGCTCCCGAAGAAACGCAGGTCATTGCCGCCCGGCTGCAGAATGACAATGTCGGTGCCGTTAGGCACGGCGGTGTCGAGACGGTTACGCATGCCGGTGGTGACGTCGCCATTCACGCCGGCATTGGTGACATGCGCATCGATGCCCTTGTGGCGTAAGAGCCGCTCCAGCACGGCCGGATAGGCGTTCTGCTCGCCGACGCCGAAGCCAGTGGTGTTGCTGGCGCCGATGGCCACGATATGGATCGGCCGCGCCTGCAGCGGCCCGGCCGCGAGCGCCAGGATGGCGGCAATAATCCATGCGCATAACCGCAAGACCATCGGCAAGACTCCTGGCAAAAACTGCTGCCAAAAAGGGTGGATTGTCGTAGCGCCCCCGCCATCTCCTAGCGGGGCCTGCCGTTTACTGCAACGGCGGCGGCTGGCGGTGCCGGCATGGACCGCTTGCCGGAGCGCCGGCAATTTCCGATTTTGCCAGATCAGGGCGTCAAGGCAGGACAGCTATGATCTATGAACTCGACGGAATGCGGCCGGAATTGCCGGAGGAGGGCGGCTATTGGGTCGCGCCGACGGCGGCCCTGATCGGCAAAGTGCGGCTCAGACGCGAGGCCAGCGTCTGGTTTGGCGCGGTCTTGCGCGGCGACAATGAATGGATCGAGCTCGGCGAGCGCTCACAGATACAGGACAATGCCACTTTACATACCGATCCCGGCTTCCCGATGACGATCGGGCCGGATTGCGTGATCGGCCACAATGTCATCCTGCATGGCTGTACGATCGGCGCCAACAGCTTGATCGGCATGGGCGCAATTCTGCTCAATGGCGCGCGTATCGGGGACAATTGCCTGGTCGGCGCGGGTGCCCTGATCACCGAAGGCAAAAGCTTTCCCGAACGATCGTTGATCGTCGGCGCCCCGGCCCGCGCCGTGCGGACCCTCGATGATGCCGCGGTCAAGGGGATCGCCGCCGCCGCGGACATTTACGTGCGGCGCTTCAAGCAATACGCGAAGCAGCTCAAACCGATCGGCTGACAGGTCCAAGGAGCTATCTCGGCTGGCCGCCCGTTCGCTGCCGCCTCCGCCCTAATCTTGCAAATTCAACTGCTTATGTGATGAAACGAAAAACTCCCGCGCTCGAGGGGAACTGGAACTCAAGCCGCAGCGTTCCCTGAACGCACGGTCCAAATCGAACACATCTGAAAAGCCCGAAGCCAATCGGGATAGTTGTTGCCAGCGGAGGCTGGCCGAAGCGGCAGCGCGGCGACGCGACTGCGCAATTCGTATCGCTAAGGACCGCGCGCCGACGGCTGGGACACGGGATGTTGCTTAACATCTGTTGAAGGAGAGCCGCAAATGACCGCTCAGGAAGCCAAAGTGCTGCGAACCGCTCCGCTGGCGACGCCGACGGACCTCAAGCCGAATGCAGTGCGTGACCTCGCCGGCGCGCTCAATATTCTGCTTGCCGATATGTTTGGACTGTACCTGAAGACCAAGAACTTCCACTGGCACGTGTCCGGCCCGCACTTCCGAGATTACCACCTGCTGCTAGACGAGCAGGGCGAGCAGATTTTTGCGACCACCGATGCCATTGCCGAGCGGGTGCGCAAAATCGGCGGCACTACGCTGCGTTCGGTCGGCCATATCGCTCGTTTGCAACGCGTCGCCGACAATGACGCGGATTTTGTGACGCCAAAGGACATGCTCGCCGAATTGCGTGACGACAATAAGCAGCTGGTAGCGCGCATGCGCGAGACGCACGATCTGTGCGACGAACACGGCGATGTCGCCACTGCAAGCCTGATTGAGGTTTGGATCGACGAGGCGGAGCGCCGCACCTGGTTTCTGTTCGAAGCCTCGCGTACAGGTGAGTAGCCGGACGCTTTCTCTAGTTCCTGGCCGACTTCCACGCTGCCCGCCGCCGAGCGGCGACCAGGATCGCTTTAATCAGCTCAACGCCTTGGCCGGTGGCGTCACGAAGGTAGCCAACACCACAAGCCTTCTTGGGTTTGCGGCGCGCGAGTTCGTGGTTCGGCGCGCCGTTGTTGTCCCTCATGCTCTTTGTTGCGGCACAGCCATTTGGGCAGGCTGCCGGTGATCACGACTGTCAGCCGCGCGTCGCTTAATTCATCGCTCGGTTGTATCTCGGTCCGCACGTAGTCCCGCAATAAGCGCTCCAGAAAACACGCTGCGCTGAAAGCAACACCGACGACCGAGACGACGAGGGACAGACGCGTTCGGGTAGCTTCGATCCTAACTACTGCGCTGATTCCAAGAAATGTGATGAGGCTCAGAACAAGCCAATAGAGGGCTGCTGGCGTGGCCTTTCGCGCAACAGTTCGCCATGCTCTCGCCACAGAAGTGCTCCGCTTGGGACTCCGGCAGCTTCGCAATATTTATTGCGATTCGCGGGGTCTCGTCACGCGTTAGCAACTTGGCTGTGGATTGCCGCCGCTGGCTCATCCTGGAAGGACATACGCGAGCTGTTTGTCCGACGTGATCTCGCACAACTAAACAGTTGGGTTGTTCCTCGCCGGACAAAGCGGCGGGAAGCGGCGTTGGACGGGTTTTAAAAATCAATTATGCGAAATGTAGCGATAATTCGAATGATCGCTTTAGGCGGACCTTTCGGAATCTATTCGCACAATAGGACAGATTCGGTCCGACACACGCGACGCGGATTAGTGCGATGACTAAAATTGCCATCCCTCCGGACCTTGCAGCTATGTTTGCCGCTTGCGAGGACGCCTATGAACAGGCGACACGAGAAGGTTACGCTGAGAACCCTGCTGTGATCGCTGCCGTTACCGCTTTGAAATCCGCTTGGAAGACTTTGCATCTTGAGAACTACAAACGCATGACGGCCAAAGGCTTCTTTTCCGTCGAGTTTGCCGCTATGCGTGCTGATCGAGCATGTCAGGCAACCCGCGAGGCATGTATCAAACTCCATGCGGCAATAGGGCAGGCAGCGCTGGAACATCGTCTGTACGATCGGTGCTTGAAACTGAACAGTCGACCGGCCGCCTAACGGCAGCAGGAAGCAGTGCGCGGGGATAGTCAGTCCATTATTGCTTGTTCTTGGACGTCGCTGGGGGAGCTGACCGGACATCGGCCCACGGATCAGATTTCTTTTTATTATCTGCGTCCGGCCGCCCCTTAACCGTCGATTGGTAGGCGCGATCAATTTCTCTGTCGTTTTTCTTTTCTAGGTCAGTGCGCAAAGTATTAGTATATCCCGGCAATCCCTGTTTATCCGCCTGAGCGGAAGCGGCCGCCATTGTCAGAATTACGATCAGCGTCGCATAGATGGCTGTGCGCATCGTCTCGTCTCAGCAGCTTAGCCGATGAGCACCGGCTCCTTCACACCAATACCCCCAGCGTTCCATGCCAAAGGGAGACCAATGATACTGACCTTGCGGCCACCAGTAAGGGCGATACTCATAGTGGCGCGTGAGCGGAATGACAATGCGGTGGCGATGCGAAGAGACGGGAGTGATGTTACCGAGCGCTGTTTGTATTCCGGTCAGCGATGCGATGGGCGCGGCGTGAGACGTTTCGTACCAAGCCACGCAGATCAGCGTCGCGACCGCGAATGCACAGACAGTCCACCGCATGATATTTCCCCCTTACTCCACCCACCCCTTACCGGGTGAGCAGGCACGGTTCGATAATACCCAATCCGGGGCAGGTGCGCTCAGGCGCAACGACATGCGTGGTTATGAAAACAGCCACACTGAGAGCCGATCGTCGTTGGGTGGCAGCCGCCCAAAAGGAAAGAGCCTCGACCGGATGTCGAGGCCCTGAAGCCGAGCGTGTCATGACAACGGTTACGCCGGGCATATAAGCAAAATAGCTCTCGTATCCTAAAGTTCCCTAACCGCCGCATTCGCGCTAAAGGAAGTAGACCTCGACTATAGCGAAGAAGCGGTCATGCGCGCCTATTCCCGCCGCGCGCCCCTACGGGCACAACAGAGGAAGGGCAAGGTACTCCCGCTGATTTCCAGGCAAATCTGACATGGGAGTGGGGCAGATTTGGAATAAAAAATCCTTTCCTGACCCACGTCACAAGCCAACAGCATTCGTTCATGGTCGCCTCACGTCGCTTAGCGTGAGGATTACCAATGGGCGAAACCACTGAAGACAAGCCGCTCGTCGTCGGCATGGCGAAGGCCAAAGTGCTGCTCGATTGCAGCAACGATCAGCTTTACGACTTAATCAAAGCTGGCGAACTCGACTCTTACGTCGAGGCGACTCGCCGCAAGATCACAACCGCGTCGATCGAGCGGCTCATTGCGAAGCGCTTGGCCGCCAATGGCAGTGAGTTCCAGCGCTGTAGCCAACGCCCACCACTCCCAACCCCGGAGACGCGCCGCAAGATTGCGGCTGCGAAGAAAAGGAAGGCTACGCAAAACGCCGACGAGCGCAGCACCGCCGCCTAACGCAATTCCATGGGGGAAAAATGAGCGAGGCGGCCTGCCCAATTTGGGAGAGGGCAAAGCCGCCTCAGTTGTAACCCGGTGGGGCTACCAATGAGATGCAAGGTGATTCTAGCCCTCGCCGAATCTTGGAGCAAGGGCAATGCCACTTTCCCAAACATCGCTGCCGGAAATCCGGCTGCATCGTCTCGCATCGCAAGTTCACGACCTCGGCAAATACGCTTTTTATCAGCTTGCTCGTGAGCTAGTCGCCGCCAGTTCCGGCGCGTTCGACATTCTCGAAACTTACGCTCGGCTTGATCCAGCGTTCGTTCACGCCTTCGGCGTCGAGCAAAACCTCTGGCGGGTGCGCTAATGCCGCGAACACCGCTAGGAATGAGTTCGAACGCCTCGTCTGCTTACGACCAATGGCGCGCCAAGGCGCGCGCGGTGAGGATCGAGGACGAGATCGAGCGCCGCGGCATTCCACTCAAGCGCGTCGGTTCTGAGCGGATCGGGCCATGTCCAAAATGCGGAGGCGATGATCGGTTCAGCATCAACACTAGCAAACAGGTCTTTAACTGCCGCGGATGCGGCGCGCGCGGTGACGTTATCGACCTCGTCATGTTTTTGGACAGCGTCGGCTTCCGTGGCCGGAGCCGGTTGAAGGCGATTCGTTACTCCGTGACATCATCCGGCGCTTAAAGCGTCACGTGGTGTTTCGCTCACCTGACGATGACCCACTCGCTATTGCGCTGTGGATCATGTTGAGTTGGGTACATGACGAGGTTGCGGTCCACTCACCGATCTTAATCGTCACCAGCGCCGAGCCCGAGAGTGGAAAGACTACGACGTTAGGGCTCATGGCTTTCCTGATGCCGCGCTGTCTGGCCACTGTGGAAATCTCCGACGCCGCGCTCTATCGCTCAATCAAGCGGTGGCAGCCGAGCTTTGCTATTGACGAGTTCGACAGTGTGCTGAGCGGCGACGACAGGAAGGGGCTACGCACCGTTATCAACTCCGGCCATACGCGCGCCCAGTGCGTCGTTCGCTGCGAAGGCGACGACAAGATACCTGAACCCTTTGAGACGTTCGCGCCCAAGACGCTTGGCATGATTGGCAGAGACCTGCCGCCGGCCACAGCGAGAAATCCCCGATTAATCGGCATTTGGACGTTTGGACAGTCTATTCAGGGGGGAGACACCCCAAGGGAGAAATCACAAATGAGAGCCGACAAGAGACGATATGGCGTGATCGAGGTTCGCCGGATTAACGCCGAGACCTATTGGCTTGAGATTAACGGCGTGATGTGGGCCGAGGTCGAGTGGAGCCCGAAGCGCCGGGCATGGTGCGTCCAAGACGCCGCGGGCCATTGCCTCGCTCATGTCGAGCACATCGTCGGCCAAAACATCAACGCGCAGACCGCCATCAAGCTGGCCAAACGGATGATCGTCTCCGGCGAAATGCCGAGCCCGGAGGCGGCCCACGCTCAGCTTCGAGCCGAGCAAGGGCGCGCGCGACCAAAGACGCGAGCAAAGAACCGCAAGCTAGAGCGCAAGCAAGAACACGAACCGCTCGGCCAGTTGATCGTCGGCGACATCACCGCTCGGTCGGAAGCCGTGCCGGCGGGCAGAAAGGCGGGTAAATGAAAAAGTAACGGCGGTCACCGAGACAGTGACCAACGCGTGGCGAGGCACCGGAGAGCCGAAATGAAAGTGCTGACTAAGATCGTTTTTAGTTTGGAGGATGATGATCCAGATAGCGCCATCGAGGAGCTAAGCGTCGGTCGCGCCGGCCGTGACCCCTCCTTGTCACCATCTGATGCGCAGAATGGCATTAGGTGTTGCCCAGGCCGGGGGCTTTCAAATGAATATCGGCGCCCTTGGAAGAACAAAGCCGGGATCGGCGGCTATTTTGCTGTCGGTCGTCTTGCTCAGCGCTTGTTCGACTGGCGCACAACAGCAAGCTGCCCAGATTCAGCAAACAGAGACGCAAACAGGGGTAGGAGTCCGAGATTGCATTGATGGGGTTATGGCAAAGCCGGATTATGCGCACTTGAAAACTAAAATGTTTGTTAGCTCTGACGCGACAGCCACGCCTCCATTAGAATATTTGAGCGATAATTCGCATCCCACCAAAAGCGAGATTGCTGACATTTATAAATACTACAGTGATATACGACCATGCCGAAAAATAGCTCTAGAGGGTGAAGCTAGAGTTCATCCTGCCAGGGTGAATGCTTTAGTCACCGGTTACGACGCGACAGACAAATTGGCGGTTGAATTTGTATCTGGGCGGATGACATGGGGGAATTTCAATCAACAACGCGCATCCATCATTGTGCAGATGCGTCAACAACTGAGGGAAGCACAATCAATGATCGCGTCGCAGCTACAGAACCAACATCAGTTTGAATTGGCACAGCGCCAACGAGCAATTGAATCTTTGCAGCGATGGGCTTATCAGCAACAGGTTCTAGAAAATCAGCGGATTGCTGCTATGTCGGCAGCGGCATCGAATCAGTCGCCTATCATCATACCTTGTGGTTATAATGGATCCTATTTTGATTGTGCCCCGCATTGATTTATATTTGCTATTCGTAATCAGATGGCTGCGCTTCGCTGCCCTGCCGCGAATCGGCCACAACCCGGCACCTTTTGAAACGCGATGAGCAACTCGATCCGCGCTGAACTATCCAGCGACACTTACGCCACAGGGCTAGGCATCACCGTGCGATCACCGTCACCGGTCCTGGCGCTCTGCCGCAAGCTGATCGAGGTCAGCACCTAGGTGAGGGCTGCGAGATCAAACTTGTTGGCGGTATAGCGATCAACCGGTCGACGAGGACGGAAACCCGAAATCAACTCATTGAGCTCGATCGCCGCGTAATTGCCGGCGAGGGCGATGTCACAAACGAAAAAAGCCCGGCCGTTTAGGCAGGGCTTAAGTTAGCGCGACTGATGCGATCGCGAAGGGGGCAATGCGCTGCACGCTATCAGCGAGTGATTCGCGCTGTGCCGAATGCTCGCAGTTCTTGGCACCGACATCGAGCGATAAACGGCGGCAAGGACATTCCGGCGAAATGATGTTGCGGTAGGCGAATGATTTTCTCGCAACGAGACTAAGGGCGTGCCCGAGAAAATAATTCTCGGGCCGCCACTAAGTGCTGACGCAAGAATATTTTTGCTTTCTTGCGTCGTGTCGCTCCGCAGCCTTGCGCCTGCACGTTCAGCCCCTACATCGCATCCACTTTTCACCATGGGAGAACCCATACGATGCCAAAGTCGAAGCGCAGAAAACCGAAGATCAGAAAGGCCGGGCGTGGCTCGTTGAGAAGGGCTCAACGTACGGGAACACTGGCGCCGCCTCGGACGCCCAAATGCCTGTTCGAGCCGGTATCGGCGCACAATAGCGAAACTGGACAGGATGAACTTTATTTTGTGATCGACGGCCAGCGCGTCGCCAAACGCGGCCATCCCGGCACGCCGCAGGCGAGAACCTGGATTCCGCTCATTGCGGGTATCTCGTTCCCCGACGGATTCCCGGACGACACACCCGTCTTTGACGCCGGCACAGTCGAGGTAATGCCCGAGCCGGAAGGTGGCAAGCACTGAGTCGGCGCCGCCTGCAAACCACGGCATAAGTGAATACGCCAAGAGTCCACCTCTTGGCAGCATCAATGGTAACAAGGCCGTCTCGCAATCTTAACCCGTAGCGACGCGGCCTATTTTTTGCGCTGTGTTAGAATCATCCCATGAGCAATGAACTGATCGGCTGTGACCTTACCTGGAAGCGCGACGGCCTCGACTGGGTATTACAGCATCACCGTCGACGCATGGGCCGAGTGGCGCCCGACAGTGAGAACCGTGGCATGTATCGCCTCGTGCTTTCCGGCGGCCGACTGTCGGATATGGCGAACCTGTCCAGGGCCAAAGACGCCGCACTAGCGGCCGCCATCCGTGAGCTTGAATATGAGGCTAGGGACGACCGGCGCCATCGTGCAATCGACCCCCCGAAATGCCCAGTAAAAGGGGGTCGTTTACCGCCAGGAGCCTCACTGATTCATTTTTCTAGCATCGCCCTCACTTCGATACCCTCCAGCACAAACGCGAATCCTGAGTCACTTACGGCGTACTCATCAGCAACAATTTGAGAACACCGAATGAACTATTTGAGAACAGCATTTACGGTAATTTTTTGTGAATCTGATTTTGGATTTTCAGGTGAATGACTCGAGGAAGGGGAAGAAAAAATCTTCGCGGGACTCCGATTTTATTAGCGGATGCCCGGCCGTACGCAGGGGACCCAGTTTGAGATCGCCGGCAACCGCGCCAACCTGGCCACCGCCGCGCTAGAATTAAATCAGAACTCGACGCTGGCCACGTCGTTGGAAACCGCATCGCAGATCATGGAGCGCGGAGCCAGCCATCCCATCAGCAGGCGCGGCGCATCTTTACCATCCATTAACGATTACGACCCTACGACTAGGCGCATGGACTTTGATGCTCCGTGCCCGCGCTGTCCTTTCTGCGGCCGGCCCATGAAGTTTAGGTTCAATGAACTGTCCACTTTGCAAACCTTGGACTGCACTGGCTGCCAAGTGTTGCTCAACGTTCCGTCGCGAGCTGGTGTTCTGGGAATTGCCGTGCCTGTACTCGCACGAGACTGATTAGCAGTTAAGAGCCATGGTCTACTTGTCTGATCGAACGCGTTCGTTAGCAGCCACCGGCAGCGACAAAGCGGACGACCTCGACGAAGCGGTCACCAGAACCACTCGGACGTAACGACAGTCATCGGCGCAGCTGGTTGAGTGGGGGAGAGGGGCTCAATGAAATGGAAATCGATCGTGGCTGGCGCGCTGGCATCGGTCTTGGGCACGCTGTTCATAGCGCGCTCGGCTTCGGCGGATGTACAAATCGTCAATGATCCAGGCGGCGAGGTATCGTCCTATGTGCGAACGTTCTATGAGATGCGCACAACCGGCGATCGTATTGTCATCGACGGGCCGTGCCTATCGGCATGCACGCTGCTGACGGGCATTGTGCCGCGCGATCATGTCTGCGTCACCCGCCGTGCGGTGTTGGGTTTCCACGCCGCGTCCTATTACAACGACGTATCGCGCTCGCTCGTGCCGACGCGCGCCGGAACCCGATTGATCATGCGGCTCTACCCTCCGGAAATCCGCGCCTGGATCAAGCAGCACGGCGGGCTCACGCCGCATCTCATCATGATGCGTGGCCCGGATCTGGCGGCGCTTTACCCGTCCTGCCACTAACGGCTGGTAGCCTAATCTCTCTTCGGCATCGTGGGGCGCGGGTGTTGCGCGCCAAATCGTCCGCCTTCGCCAAGTGACGCAGTAGAATCTATCGATCGGAAGCGGAGGACTTAACCAATTACTAACCGCAGTTGGCTAACGACGGTTCAAGCTCTAAGCGAGAGGTCTGAACGTGGACGTGGATGGCAAAGGCCCAGACCTAGTCGAAAATCCGGATCGGCAAAGTGATGGCGAGGCAGCTCGGGACGAGTTTGCCCACGACGCTGTCGGCCAGGCGATAGCTTCATCGTCCGCAGATACCGCACAGGACGAACTGGGCCAAGTTGCCCCGACGCCAGCAAGGGATGCAATTCCGCCGCGCCCGCTCCGCCTCGCCATGATGGCTGCTTCACTTGCAAGCGCGGCAGCATTCGGGTCATTCGTCGGATCTCTCTCCGCCGGCGGTGTTAGCCAATTTCGGGCGTACGTGGCTCCAGGCTCCTCAAGTGCCGCTGCGTCGGATGCGCAAGCGCCCAATGCGGAACTTTCCGCATTATCCGCGCTCAAGACATACGCCGAGGGCGCGGCTTACAGCGCCAATAATCAGTTTGCCAGGTTGGCCGATCGCCTCGATCGCATCGAGCGCGCGCAGGCCGAGCCAAACGCGAAGCTTGCTCGTATCGCTGAAGCCGTCGATCGGCTCCAGAAGGAAAGAAAGAGCGTGATGGCTGCGGCCGCTGCACCGGCTGCCGCTGCTCCTGAGACCACGGGCACAGTTCCGAACGGTCCGTCGGCTCCAGCTGAAGCAAAGATCTTGCCGAATTGGATCCTACATGGCGTACGCGGCAGGCATGCACTCGTCGAAAATAGCCGCGGCGACCTCTTCGAGATTACCGGCGACAGCTCGCTTCCCGGCCTTGGCCGGGTGGAGGGCATCAAGCGGCAGGACGGTCAATGGGTCGTCGTGACCGCGCGTGGCCTCATCACCTCGGCTCCCTGACGGGTTTCTATCCGATCCGGCGTAGCGCTACGGTGCGAACAAAATAAAGCTTCGTAACCGATTTCCGAACACGTTAATGGAAATTTTTGGCCAATGCAGTAAGATGCGAATGGGATGATCGGGATTCGGGCGGCTACAAAGCTGTTCATTCTTGTTGCAATCACCCTGTCCGCGGCGGGGGTGGAAGGGCTGCGCGCCCAAAGCGCAAACCAAGCGACCTCCGAGAGTTGCGCGCGCGCCTCATTCCGCGTCGTGGTCGATGTCGGCCACACGGTCGGTGTACCCGGAGCAATGAGCGCGCGGGGTATCCCGGAATACGCCTTCAACCTCCAGCTCGC
>Ga0126378_10003389_pt1 | contig 12051 bp, 9 predicted proteins | sample PanSoiMetPlot_23_FD_92587 | JGI IMG/M metagenome (GOLD analysis project Ga0126378, IMG submission 92587) | Tropical forest soil microbial communities from Panama - MetaG Plot_23 | ecosystem: Environmental > Terrestrial > Soil > Tropical forest > Bulk soil | place: Panama | collected 2016-02-17
AGGGCGCCATTCATCATGAACTTCATATTGCTGGTGCCGCTGGCTTCATAGCCGGCCGTCGAGATCTGATTGGACACGTCGGAGGCAGGCATCAGTCGTTCAGCAAGTGAAACTCGGTAGTCGGGAAGAAAGCAGACCTGCAGCCTTCCCTTCATGGCCGGATCACCATTGATCGTCCCAGCCAGATTATTAATGAATTTGATGATGAGCTTGGCGAGCTGATAAGCCGGGGCAGCTTTACCTGCAAAGAAGAACGTGCGCGGCGGTAGAGAGATGCTGGGATTTTCGCGGAGGCGATTGTAAAGCACAATAATGCGCAGTGCGTTGAGCAATTGCCGCTTGTATTCGTGAATGCGTTTAACCTGCGAATCAAAAATACTCTGCGGATCGACCGTAATGCCGTACATGGACTTGAGCCAATCGGTGAATTGGATTTTGCAATCGTTCTGTGCTTGCTGAAAAAGTCCGCGTAAGCCGGCATCGTCAGTCAGAGGCGCGAGCCTCGAGAGTTGGCTGAGATCGGTAATCCATCCATCGCCTATCGCCTGCGTGATCGCTTGCGCCAGTGGGGCGTTGCAAAGTCGCAGCCACCTACGTGGGGTTACACCATTCGTCTTGTTGTTGAATCGCTCAGGAAAAATCGTGGCAAGATCTTTCACTGTGGTCGTCCGGAGAAGTTCGGAGTGGATGGCGGCAACACCGTTCGTGCTGTGGGAGCCAACGATTGCGAGATTCGCCATGCGCACTTTTCTTACCGAACCTTCATCGATCAGGCTTACTCGACGCACCATTTCTTCGTCGCCCGGGAATCTCCTCCGGACATCGTCAAGAAAACGACGATTGATCTCGTAAATGATTTCGAGGTGGCGGGGAGCAACGAGAGCAAACCAGTCGACCGGCCACTTCTCCAAGGCTTCCGGCAGCAGCGTGTGGTTCGTGTAGGCGAGTGTTCGTTGAGTGATGTCCCACGCCTCATCCCATCCGAGGTGCGCGTCATCCAGCAGGATGCGCATGAGTTCGGAAACCGACATTGCAGGATGCGTGTCATTGAGTTGGATGGCAACTTTGTCGGGGAAATCCTGCCAGTCCTGGGTCGGGTGGCGGAAGCGGCGCACAAGGTCAGCAAGTGAACAAGCGACCAGAAAGTATTCCTGCACAAAGCGGAGCGCCTGCCCGACGCTCGTGGAATCGTCGGGGTAGAGCACTCGGGTGAGCGATTCCGCTGCCAGGGTCTCGGCGAGAGCCCCAACGAAGTCTCCGCTACTGAATTCCTGGAAGTCAAAATAATCGGGAGCCGCCGCAGCCCAAAGACGCAGGGTATTGATTGTTTTTCCCCCGTAACCAACCACTGGCCGATCGTAAGGAAGCCCGTAGAGGTACGAGTCGCGATTGGCAATCGCCCGAAGAGTGCCATCGCGCAAAATAAAGGAGCAATTTAGTTTGATCGTGACCTTTGCATACGGACGCGCCACTTCCCATGGATCGGGATAGCGAAGCCAGTTGTCCGGCGACTCGTGTTGCCAGCCGTCTCGAATCGTCTGCTTGAACATGCCGTATTCGTAGCGAAGCCCGTAGCCCATGGCGGGAAGTTGCATCGTGGCCATGGAGTCGAGGAAGCACGCCGCAAGTCGACCGAGTCCTCCATTACCCAGACCCGCGTCGGGCTCTTTTTGCAGAAGCGCCAGCCAATCCACATCTTTCTCATCGATCACACTCTTCATCAAAGGGTCGAGCAAAAGATTCGTCACATTGTTCGCGAGCGACCTTCCAATCAAGAATTCCATGGAGAGGTAGTAGATTCGTTTTGGATTGACGCGGTTGTAGCATCGGTTGGTCTCCACCCAGCGGTGCGTCAGAATGTCGCGTACTGAACGGGCGAACGCTTCGTAGTGTTCGCGTGCATTGGTGGCCGACGGCTCTACCCCATTGTCGAGAAGAAGGTGCCGCTCATACATGGCGTGCAGAGCCATCCCGAAACCGGCTGGGGCCATACCCTCCTGAGAGTCAGGTTGGGATAGGAGCTCCAAGTCTTTTTGTTTGGAAGCCATCGGTATACTGCGTGCGCTCATAGGACCTCGATTCTTGCGAGTCAGCAAACCACCGACTCCACGCCAAAGCCGCCCAGTTGCAACCGAAGGGCAACTCTCCTTGAGTTGAGGTTTCTCCGGACCTGTGCACACATCCGGCGCCGTCAATCCATCGCGATATTCCCGTCCGTGCTCAAGGCCGCGCAACTAAGGCTGAAGTCACCTCGGCAGCTATTGGAGTGCCTGCCATGCATCGAAGGGCATGTCGACGACCGTTGAACTTCACTTGCAGCCGTACACTAACCGCAAAGCATAAGGGAACCCCTCCGCGATCGACAATGCATTCATCAAAAATTAATTTCGGTGACTCCTTTGGAGACCGCGAGAACAGCACTCTTCGAACTCCATCGCGAGAATGTCGGCTGAATTCTTCTTTATCGTTGAGGCCTTAGTATGTCGATGCCTTCGCGACTAGCGGAGAGGCTATTAAGTTTTCGTGAAATTCGCTGCTGGGAAATTGACCAGTCTTTTTAGGACCCACCAAGGTAGGCGGGCATGAATGCCTCAGACCTCGATCTACGACGCGTCTCCTACAAAAAAGCCGTTGATGATTCGATTAGCACCATCCGGTCGGAAGAACGAAATTTTGTCTTTTAATCCGCTAGCCGAACGTCGCTGACCAAGCTCAGTAGCCAAGCAGTTTGCTCCCCAATGGGAGCAACACGAAACCTCATTGCCAGCATTTTTTCAAGTTCGATGGAGATGATTTAGAATTAGTGGGGTATTCAGTCGGGGCGTAGCGCAGCCTGGTAGCGCACCTGCCTTGGGCGCAGGGGGTCGTTGGTTCAAATCCAATCGCCCCGACCAATTCCTTCCTGCCCCACCACACCTCTCGAGCTATTTACTTTTCGGAAGTCCTCGGCAATACTCAAACGCTAGTACTATCCCCTGACCCGAATTCATTTGTTTTCGGACGAACAAACGTCTTACTGACGCCATGCTTCGGACACTGACAATTTCGGATTTGACGCGGACGACGATGGTCTGCGTGGTCTGCGGATGCCTCGCAGCGCTTCTTTGTCTCATGCAAGGCGACGAGGCATCGCGGCTGGTAATCCTGTTGCTGTTTCTTCTTTGCGTAATCCCGCTTGGCGTTTTCTTCGGCAGAATTACGGCCATCATCGGCTCGACCGTGGCGTCATTGACTTTCGCATTGTTCTTGTTTCCTCCCCTATACAGCTTTCGGATTCAAGACAATGGAGATCGACTTAACTTAACACTATTCCAGATCGTCGCCATGGGCTTGGCTTGCCTGTCGGGCAAAATGAACGCGTCGGAGACGCTCGTTGAAACCGATCATTGGCGTGTGATCGACACCCGCCTGGATGAGTTACAGCGAATCGTTGAGCAAAAGCGACGCGAATTGGGCGACGACGGCAACCGCTGAGATTCAAATTCCGCAACCTTCATTTGTTTCGAATTCAATCTCCCCGCAAATTCCTCCGGCTTCCTTTTCCAGAACGGTTATGCCGCTGACCCAGTGGTGCCTCCTCCAGCCACCGTGGCTTCACCGAGATACTTGGCTAGGGCCGTTTCCAGGTTGAAATGCATGCCTTCGCGACCTAGCACGCTTCCAAGGGAGGATCTCTGGATCATCAAGAGCACTTCGGGATTCATTCCTACCAACCACAAACGAATCCCACGATCGCGCTGTTTCCGCTCGGCGTCGACCAGCATCTTGAGTGCGGTGTATTCGAGATCGAATACCGCACTTAGATCGAGAGCCACGATGCTGGGCTTTGCTTGATCAAGTTGCAACCACATCTTGTGCCCAAGTTGTTCGGCGTTCGCGAAAAAGACTCGTCCCTCAGGCCTCAGGATCAACAAACCAGGAAAGGTTTCGTCTTCGGGATGTTCTTTGGACCGCGGCCGAAACACGTTCGTGCCCGGCTTGCGTCCGAGAACGTGCAACCGTGGATTGGCAACCTGGTACGCCAGCGCCACGATGGATGCAATGATGGCCACGATGATGCCCTTCAATGTTCCAACAAACATCACACCGGCAAAGGCGATCAACGCCCAGATAAACTCGGTGCGACGCACTCGGAGAATCGCCAGGAATTCCGCTGGCTTAATTAAGCTCACTGAATAGACGATGACAATTGCTGCCAGAGTGGCTTGTGGCATCAAGGCGATCAGCGGCGCAAGCAGCAGCATCGTGAACAGCGTCATGCCCACGGTAACAAGTTCTGCGACTTGCGTACGCGCCCCTGCGAGTCGATTTACAGCCGTTTGACTGGTTCCACCTCCACCGGGCATCGCTCCGAGCAGGGCGCCTCCGACGTTCGCAATACCCGTGGCCAGCAGTTCCCGATTTGCCTGTGGCATAGGTTCGTCATTCCTCACAAAAGCCCGGCCGGCAGCAATTGTCTCGGTAAAGCTCATGAGCGCGATACCTAAAGCGCCGGGCCAGAGTTGAGCTGCGAGGGCGAATGATGGAGACGTAAACGCAGGCAGCCCCCGCGGAATGTACCCCACCAGCTCAACGCCTCGCGTACTCAACGAGAGGAAGTAAGCCCCGCCGATCCCCGCAGCCACGGCGATGAGCGGAGCCGGCGCTTTCGGAGCGAAGTGTTCGACCCCAATCAGCAGCAGGATCGTGCCGATACCGATGGCCAATGTGACCAGCCTTGTTTCCGGCACGCTGCGGACGGTGGAAAGCAGGTTTTGGAGAAATGTTCCTTTGTGTATATGCGTGCCCAGCAGCTTTGGGATCTGGTCGAGGACAATCACCACGCCGATACCAGCTTTAAAACCAATCAATACCGGCTGTGAAATGAAGTTGGCAACGAAGCCAAGGCGCAAAAAGCAGGCGACTACGAGCATCGCTCCTACCAACAAGGTCAACGTTGCCGTTGCCCTTAACAGAGCGCTCGCGTCTCCGTTCTGCGCCACTTCGCCAAGTTGCGTTGCGGTCAGGATAGCGATGGTTGAGGTTGTGCTGACACTCAGGACCCTTGAGGTGCCGAGGAACGCGTACAGGATCATCGGCAGGAAGGCCGTATACAGACCAACCTGAAGAGGCAGCCCAGCGATGCTGGTGTAGGCCATCGATTTCGGAATAACCACCGCGGCCGCGGTCAGCCCAGCAATGATGTCCGGCTGCAACCAGTCTTTGCGGTAAGAGACCAACCAGTCAGGAATACCGAAATACGCAGGCCGATGTGTGATGGATTGCATCGGTTCTCTCTCCCCAAGCCAGCCTTGCGAACCACGTAATCCTGGCTTGCGAAGAGAATGGCTGCAGCTCGCCATGCCATCAACTGGAAGAAAGGTCAGATCAACGGAGGTTCATTCTCGGAAGGCCTACTTGCTGCCGTACCGCAAGTCAAACAGGAAAGGCCGGCATTCGCCGGCCTCTCTTTGCTCACATTCGTTCCGCAAACTCAGTGCTCGCCGAAGGTGTATCCGATCGATCCCCCGAAGCGAAACACGCGGGACGAAGTGTACTCGACGTTGTTGTTCACAAGGTAGTAGTGGACCTCCGGACGAATAAAGAATCCGCCCTTTGCGTAAAGCCTCAGACCCGCTCCAAACTGTCCCATAAAGTGTGTGCTGGTGGCGTAGTTTGTACATCCGTTGAAGTAATTGCAATTGTAGAAATTGCTGTAGAAGCGTGTGCTCTCAGCACCGATGCCGGCTGACAGTTCTGCGGAGATTCTGCGAGTCAGGCTGCGCAAGTACATCCCGTTGAAATCCCAGAAAATCGGGCGATACGGCTGGTACCCGTTATAAAGTCCCTGCGAGGCACGCCATGAAATCTCGCCCATGATGCCGATATGTTTGCGCAGCATGAAGTCCCCACTGATCGATGGGTACGTGCCCCCCGTAAGCGATTGGGGCGGATAAGACACTGACGCAGTGCTGTTGTACGCAGGAGAACTGATAGTGCTGGCTCCGACCTCAAAAGACATTTGTGCGTACGCTGCCGACGCTAACATCAAGAACATGCCCGCTATTACGACAAGGCTTATTTTTTTCAAGTGCTTCCTCTCCGAATGCATTTTTAAAGAGTTGTCCATCACCCACGGCGCACTTTTCTATGCGCGCAGCAAGCCCTCGGCCTCTGGAACAACACCGATTCCGGGCCACGTGGACGCGGTTCACGAAGCAGGGCCTATTTGCTTAAACCCAACCCTCCGCGATTCTACTCGTTGTTTTCTCAAACTTAGTGACCGATGGACGGCATATGCAAACATGCGACGTTGCCTTTTCCTGCACCCTTCGGCGAACCGGAACTTCTGCTGAATCTGTTTCTTACGATGCGAAATCCCCGCTCTATGATGTCTCAAGCATAGTCGAGCGCATCCTGCAAAGGACCACTTTTACAAAGAATTACCGAGTCTGATTCGCGAAAAGTTAGTAACCCTTCGGTAACCACCCACTGCACAATTTTCGTTGCACATTCATTTTCTTGAAATATTGTTTCTTTAAGATCAGCAGTGAGGTTCTGTCTCAATGAGATTACCGCGCGCTGCCAGATCGCTGCCCCTGCAAGTCGCGGCGGTGTGCTATCGAAAAGTCGGCGGTACCGTCGAGTTCCTCCTTGTCAATACGAATGGCGGGAACAAGTGGACCTTCCCGAAAGGTTCCACCGAACCGAGGCTCTCGCATAGCCAGGCCGCTGAGCAGGAAGCGCTCGAAGAAGCGGGCGCGATCGGAGTCATCGAGCCGCGGCACTTTCATCTGTATATCCACTCCAAGGGAGTTTTCTGGCAGCCGAGCGGCGTGCGCGAATTTGTCGTGAAGGCATTCCTCATGGAAGTAACGCACACGCAAAAGCCCTCCGAGCCCTCGCGCAATCCAACGTGGTTCAGCAGCGAGGAAGCTCGCAAGGTTTTGACGAAAGGCCGCGAGGTCAAATATGCGGCCGAGATGTGCGGTGTTCTTGATCGCGCCGTCGAAAAGATCGAAGCCAACCTGATGGTTCCTCGCCTGCCATCGAATGGGCGCAGCCTAAGAACATCCGTATAGCTCCGTATTTCATCGGGTGTACTCCGGCTTCTTCCCGAATACTCCGGTTTTCTAAGGCAGGAATGCGGAAGCGTTCTGTTGGCGCCGTGTTTTTTATCGTTCAGATTTCAATGACCCACGTAACTGGTTGCTCCCCGGGTTTGTTGTCACAATGATTCCTGCGCGAACGGCAGCCATTTCTGCCGGAAGATGCGGAGAAAACTCGATGATCCGGAAACTTTCGCTAACCCTGTGTTTGACGGCTGCAGTCTGCCTGACGGCCGCCGCTCAAACGACCCCGGCCGCCACGAACGCAGTGCCGGTGAATGCCGTCCTTGCCGACGGCACACCTATCAAGCTGCACATGGGAAGCAACACCGCTGTCAACACCGCCCGTGTCGGCGAAAACGTGGAACTCGAAGTTGCTGAGGACGTTCGCATCGCGAACACAGTCGTGGTTGCCAAAGGCAGTGTCGCGAATGCTGAGGTTACGGGTATCCATGCCGGATTAGGCAGCGGCACACGCCTCGACATCAACCTGCGCTCGGTCACGCTCGCCGACGATCAGATCGTTCCCGTGCGCTCGACGAAGGAGCGGCCGACGCGCGACAGCCAGGCACTGATCGTCTCCAGTGCAAGCCAGGACGCAAACATTGCACCCGGCACTACGGTGATCGCATTCGTTGATGGCGAGCAAAAACTCGACCTCACCCGCGTGCGAGCGGCAAGCGGTCCCACGCAGACTTTAAAAGTTTCATCCGTTCCGGAAAATGCAGAGGTCACGGTCGATGGCCACTTGTCGGGCAGCACGCCGTACACCTTCCACGTAGCGGCGGGCGAGCACACCGTGGTGATTCGCATGGTCGGCTTTCAGCCATGGCAAGGAACTGTGCACGTGAATAACGATGCGTCCCATGTCGACGCGACCTTGGTCAAGCAGGACGGAATGGAAACCCTCCCTGCCGCCAAAGCCGGTCAAGCATCGCTGGGAGATTTGGCCCGCGCGGCTCGTGCTCGCAAGGCGCAGGAGAATCTTGGCCCTGCCACCGATTTGACACAGCAAATCGAGAAGCAGAACGACAAGCGTGATCCGATGCAGCCCGTTGCCGAAAACAAATAGTCGCGCTAACCTGCCGGCTTGCGCCGCAAAAGCTGGACCAAACAATCCGTCATCACAAGACTTGCTCTGGAACTCGTTTCCAGAGCAATTTTCTTGTGGCGATAACCACCTCAAATCGCACGCCCTTCTTGGGGAACCCACTCCCGTGAGACGATATTTCTTACGTCATGATTCAGCTCTCAGGTGCCGGAAAGCGCTTCGGCCACAAATTACTTTTTGAGAATGTCGACTGGCTGATCACACCCCAGGATCGCATCGGTCTTGTCGGCGCCAACGGGACCGGCAAATCCACAGTGATGAAGATCCTGGCTGGCCTTGAGACGCTGGACTACGGCTCCATCACGGTCGCAAAAGGAATTTCGGCTGGGTATCTCCCGCAGGATGGTCTCACTCTGCAAGGCCGCACGGTCTTCGCCGAATGCATGTCAGTCTTTGATGAGCTTCGAAACATGGAGCTTGAGATGGAAGGCCTGACGCGCAAGATGGCGGAGCTGCCGCACGAATCCGCGGAATACGCTCAGGTGGCCGACCGCTACCACCGGCTCGAGCACGAGTTCCTGACTCGTGACGGCTACGCCACCGAAGCCAAAGTCGGAACGGTGCTCACGGGCCTCGGTTTCCGCAAAGAAGACTGGACGCGCCTGACTGACGAGTTCTCCGGCGGATGGCAGATGCGCCTCGCGCTCGCCAAACTCTTGTTGCAACAACCAAACCTTCTGCTGCTCGACGAGCCAACCAATCACCTCGACCTCGAAGCCCGCAACTGGCTTGAAGAATATCTCGGTGAGTATCCCTACGCGTTCGTACTGATCTCGCATGATCGCTACTTCCTCGATGTGACCGTGAAGAAAACAGTCGAGATCTGGAACAAGCAGGTTTTCTTCTATACCGGCAACTACGACAAGTATCTGGCCGAGAAGACGCAGCGCCGCGAACAACTCGAAGCCGCCTATCGCAATCAACGCGAACGCATCGAGCAACTGGAAGTGTTCGTCAATCGCTTCCGTTACCAGGCCACCAAGGCAAAGCAAGTGCAAAGCCGCATCAAGGAACTGGAAAAGATGGAGCGGATCGAGATTCCACCGGAAGAGAAAACAATCCATTTCACCTTCCCGCAGCCGAAGCCCAGCGGACGCATCGTCGCCGAGTTCCACAACGTCGCGAAAAACTACGGTCCGAAACAAGTCTTTCAGAACGTCAGTTTCATGATCGAGCGGGGCGATCGTGTGGCTCTTGTCGGCGTAAATGGCGCCGGCAAATCGACCCTCATCAAGCTGCTGGCTGGAACCGAGCCCTTGACCGCCGGTGAGTACAAGACCGGACACAACGTGGAGACAGACTATTTCGCACAAGATCAGTACAAGGAACTTAATCCCGACGCGCGCATACTCGATGACCTCGAAGAGCTCTCACCGCGCTCGACCCAAACCGAATTGCGCAGTCTGCTGGGCTGTTTCCTGTTTCAGGCGGATGATGTCTTCAAGCGTATCGGAGTGCTGTCGGGCGGAGAGCGCGGCCGCTACGCCTTACTTCGCCTGTTGATGCATCCTGCGAATTTTCTCCTGCTCGACGAGCCCACCAACCACCTCGATATGCGCGCGAAAGACGTGCTTCTCGAAGCGCTCGCCACCTACACCGGCACCGTCGTGCTCGTCTCGCATGACCGCTACTTCATCGACAAGCTCGCGACGCGCGTGTTCGAGGTCGGCGATGGCCGGGTTGAAGTCTATCCGGGAAATTACGAGGACTTCCTCTGGCGCAAGCAGGGGCGCGTCGCAGCGGTACCGACTCTCGACGACGTGCCGATGCGAGACGGATCGCCCCGCCCCTCCTCACCTGCCAAGCAAACACAGCCGATCAACGGAAGTCATTCCGAACCTATTCAGGCACCCGAGGAATCCAAGGGCAAACGCCTCAATCCGATCAAGCGCCAACAGATGCAGGGCCGCTTACATGAAGTCGAGGAAGAAATCGCGCGGGTCGAGGCAGGCATCGCACAATCCGAGAATTCTCTGCTGACCTTCGTCAGCGCAGAAGAAACGCAGCGTCAAAGCAAAGCTCTCGAGCGCCAGCGCAAGGAACTCGAAATTCTGATGGCCAACTGGGAGGAGCTCTCCCAAACCCTTGAAGCTGCCGAGTAAGCTGTTACTTCTAACAAATCGGCTGGCAGTAACCTGCCCCAAACTGCGCACCCAGAGCGCCTTTCAGCTCTGTAGAGAATAGACTTAGCTCTCCTCGACGCTCATCATCACATGCCTTCAAAACATAACGAATCTGCAGACCGCGTTCGTACAGGCTCTTCCGTAATCTGCGCCTCACCTAACGGGCGTGCGATAGTCAGCATGGCCAATGGCCGAAGAACTCCCGCTCAAATCGACGCCTTCAGTAGGGCATCAGCGGGGACACCAGGAAGGTCGATACCATGTTGCAACCTCCGGAGAACAAGAATTCGACGCCAGCTGCGTCTAACCAAAACACCTACACACCCGTAAAGACCTCCAGCGCCCCCATTGAGCAGGCCAGCATCGGCCGCTCGCTGACGATCAAGGGTGAAATCAGTGGCGGCGAGTCGCTCTACATCGACGGCCGCATCGAAGGCACAATCAATATTCCCGAACACCGCGTTACAGTTGGACGCAACGGCTCCGTCACGGCCGATGTAAACGCCCGCGAAGTTGTGATCATGGGCAAGGTCCACGGCAACGTGATCTGCAGCGATCGTCTAGACATCCGCAGCGAAGGCTCCGTGACCGGCGACGTCGTCGTTCAGCGCATCAGCGTGGAAGATGGCGCGATCCTGAAGGGCAGCGTGCAGGTTCAGGCCAGCAACGAAAAGAAAAATCAGCATCAGAACAAGAACGCAGAAGCTGCAAAGCCGATGGCGACCGAAGCCCCCAAAGCAGTGGCAGCGGTTGCGGGCAACGCCTAATCGTTTGCAAGTTCGGATTCACACGAGAAGCGGTAGGGTTCGAGATCAGAAACAGCGAGACTGGGAAGAAGGGCACGATTCCATCGTGCCCTTCTTCTTTTTTCTAGTTCTGAATTACTTGTTGCCAGAAGGCTTTAGGTCGAGGGACGCAGAGTTCATGCAATACCGTAGTCCCGTCGGCTTCGGACCGTCTTCGAACACGTGCCCAAGATGCGCACCGCAATGGGCACAGCGCGCTTCCACACGGGTCATGCCGTAGCTGTTGTCTGTGTGCTCTTCGACGTTTGCCGGGTCGATCGGCGCATAAAAACTCGGCCAACCCGATCCTGAGTCGTACTTCGTTTCCGACGTGAACAGCGGCGTTCCGCACCCGACACAGTGGTACGTACCCGGCTCCTTCGTCTTCCAATACTTTCCGGTGAAGGCGCGCTCGGTCCCGGCTTCGCGCGTAACGTGATACTGCTCGGGAGTCAGTTGCGCGCGCCATTCGTCCTCAGTCTTCGTAATCTTTGGTTTCGTATTTGTTTCCATATCAATCTGCCATCCTTGAATTTCAGATGATTCCAAATCCATTCATTGGATGCCCGAGGATCTGAAAAGTGACAAGCAAAGCAGCCCCTAAGTCCCTGAAAATAAGGCTGAACCGCTCATAAGCAACCCGAATTAAATCTCTACGATCATGTCTTCCAGTCGTGTCGGATACGTATTCAGGATCTCGCCGCGATCCCTCTTAACGACCACGGTGTCGGAGTGCCGGAAGCCGCCCCAGGCTGGGTCATAGACGCCAGGCTCGCAGCTGAAGGTCATCCCGAATTTCAGCACGGTCTTGTCGCCTTCCGCAATCCAGGGCGCTTCGTGCCCTTCCAGTCCGATCCCATGACCTGTGCGATGCTTGAGAAACTTCTCGAAGCCTGCCTTGCGAATCTGATCGAGGCTCTTCTTGTCGACCTCTTCGGCGATCG
>Ga0126378_10003390_pt1 | contig 12049 bp, 8 predicted proteins | sample PanSoiMetPlot_23_FD_92587 | JGI IMG/M metagenome (GOLD analysis project Ga0126378, IMG submission 92587) | Tropical forest soil microbial communities from Panama - MetaG Plot_23 | ecosystem: Environmental > Terrestrial > Soil > Tropical forest > Bulk soil | place: Panama | collected 2016-02-17
ACCGCGTAGACCAGCCCCAAGACCGTGACCGCTGGGCCGGCCACCGTCGCCAGCGGCTCCAGGGAGGTCCCCTTCTGCCTTGCCAGCACATGCGCACCGACGGCGCCGGCGACTGCCAGGACCCAGATCACGTACAGGATGAGCGCCGTCGCCTGGGCCGCTACGCTGCCCCAGACGAGTGAGCGCCCGCTCTCGTCGCGGCGCAGCACGACGCCGGCTACCTGACAGATGGACACGTGGCCGAGGAAGGCACTCAGGACCGTACCGAACATCAGCGCTACCACCGCCGGCTGGAAGGGACGGCCACCCACAAATGGAACGTTTGCGTAGAGCAGGTTGTCCGGTCGGACGTGGATCAGGGCCAGCCCCGAGATAGCGAGGATCAATATCAGGTTGACTAGGCCGATCAGCAACGCCGAGGCCACGGTGGCGCCCAACGTCTTTCTTGAGATCAGGTAGAGGCCGGCGGCTGCAAGCAGCAGCGGCCAGACGACTGGAGTCAAGCCCGTAGCCTGCGAGAGCACAGCCGAGACGCCAACGTAATAGACCACCAGGACCAGCAGTGCGAACACCGCCAGCCCCGAAGTCGCGATCACTGTGCCGGAGGCGCCAAGGTAGTCTTCGACCAGGCGGCCGTAGAAGGCGTTCCCCGAGCGTATGACTCCGCTCCGGCCGATGGCCTCGCCCATATAAGCCAGGGTCAGCATGCTCGCCCCACCCAGCACCGCCATGAACAAGACCGCGGGGAGAGGACCGACCAGCGCCACCGCGATTGGAAGAGCGAGTATGCCGGCACCCACCGTCTCCGTCAGCGTGAGCGAGTACGCAGTCCAGAATGGTGGCAGCGACTCGACCCATCGGGTGATGCCGCCAAGAGCCCAACGCGCGCGGTCGAGAGGGGAGGTCCTCGCTTCGTAGATGGATTCCAGGGGCGTGCCACGGAGCTGTTGGTGGGCCCGCTTGACCCCAACCTGATCGAGACCGAGTGCGGCTCGAATACTGGGCACGGCGCCGTAACTGAACGTGTACTTGGCACCGAGAAGGTGCGCTGTCGCCGCGCGCAGTCTCGGCTCGGCCGGGACCTGAGGCGCCCAATGGTTCGCGTGACGCTCGATCTCCTGGATACGCGGGGGACGCGCCGGCTGGCGACCCGCGCTGAACGATTCCAGAAAAGCCAGCTCCTCATTTTGAGTCTCGGCCTCGATCGGGTAGAGCTCCATGGCCCGTCGAGAGCGAGCAGCGGCGAGCGCGGTGAGGCTCTCGATCAGGAACAGCAGCGCTTGCGCGCGTCGCCACGGAAGGCCGCCAAGCGCCTCCTGGCGAGTGATGGGCGAGTCCGACGCAGATGGCGGATCCCCCCTTGCCATCACGAGACTTAATTGTGCGGGCCCAAGCGGCCTCTGCAACCTTATTCTCGCCCTGCGATGTCGAAACGCACCCCGGCCACTGGCATGGCGGTCGTCACCGGGGCGGCGGGTCACCTCGGAGGAAATCTCGTCCGGGCGCTACTGGCCCAGGGCCAGATAGTGCGAGCGGTCGACCTCGGCTGGAAGCAATCACTCGACGGCCTGGACCTGGATTGGTGTCCGGCAGACCTACGCGACCCAGCTTCGATCCGTTCAGCACTGGCCGGCGCGGACGTCGTCTATCACCTGGCCGCAGTCATCTCGATAAGTGGTGATCCCGAAGGCCAGGTCTGGTCCACGAACGTCAGCGGCGTGGCAACCGTGGCGCAGGCGGCGCTCGAGGGCGGCGTGCGGCGGCTGGTCCACTGCAGCTCGGTGCACGCTTTCGACATCGAGATCTGTGGGGGCGCCCTCGACGAGGCCAGCCCGCGCTCGGTTCGGGAGAAGTTGCCCGTCTACGACCGGTCCAAGGCTGCTGGGGAAGCCGAGCTCCATGCGTGGGTCGAGAAGGGTCTGGACGCAGTCGTGGTCAACCCGACCGGGTTGATCGGGCCCTACGACTTCGAGCCTTCGCGAATGGGTCGCTTCTTCCTGGAGCTGCGCCGAGGGAAGCTGTGGGCAGTGGTCGACGGTGGGTTCGATTGGGTGGACGTCAGAGATGTCGCTGCCGCCTTGATGGCAGCCGCATCGCAGGGGCGGAGCGGCGAATCCTATCTGTTGGGGGGCCATCGACTTTCCATGCGGGAGCTGGCCGGCATGGCAGCTGGTCGCTGTAATACCGGGCACTGTCCAAAGTGGTCCCTGATCGCCCGCCGCCCCAGGCGCCGACGTCCCCGCTCGTTCGTATTTGACGGCCCTGTCGAGCTCAGCCGCAGGGAGCGAGTTGGGTCGCGCAGACCGAGGTGGACGGACCTCCGCCCGTGCACCGCATGTCGTCGACCAGGAGCTGGCCGTCCTGCTCGACCATGATCAGGTCGATCTTGATCGCGTGGACGTCGGGGTAGAGCGCCACGTGCGCAACGCCGCCTGTCGGGTCACCCCGCCTGTGAGGTTCATCGCCTTGGACGCGGGATTCTGGCAGCGGCAGAAGTAGTCGACGGGTCCGGGCCTGACCGCGTTCGGGGTGGGGACAGCAAATGCCCTCCGTCTTCCACGGCATCAGCTGCCCTTGAGGCCAGCTGGAGCCGGTCGAGTGCGTATGCGGCCTGGAGTACGACCCGCGCACGGGTGAGGCGCTGCCGGTCTGCGAGGGCTTCCATATCCCACCCTTCAGGCAAAGCGGAGGCAGACGATCATCGAGCCCGGCCTAGGGCTGCCGTCTCGCTCTCGGAACTGCGGATACCAGTCGAACCGACACCGCTCGCAGCGACGGAACTCACCGCTGTGAGGGTCGGGGATGAGCCGACCGTGGCACCACGGACACCGCCAGGCTGCATACGCCAGGTGCCAGCGATACTGAGGCGAGCCGACACCCCAATCCCTGGAGGCCTGCCTCTCCACGTCGGCCGAGGGATCTTCTTCCGGCACCACGCCACCTAATCAGTGGTCCGCTGAAGCGGACCTTTCCCAACGCACTCGTGCGGGTTCCTGCCAGAGCCGCGGCTGAGACGCAGTGAATGTTCGAACTCGGGGGACCGGAGCTCCACCACGAATCTGACCGTACATCCGTTCGGGTCCAGAGTCAATCCTGATTAGTTCACGATGTAAGAGAACGTCCTAACAACACCATCTCGTTACTTAATAGCGATGACAGCAAGCAGCAGGTCCCGCATCTGATCCGCTGCCTGCTTCGTCCTCCTGATCCTCCCGCTGAAGTCGGTGCACCGTGGCCGAGCAGCTCGGCCAGTCCCGGGCTCCCACGACAAGCAGAGCGGAGCAGCGGGGGGACGGCCACGCCCTTACACGCGCCTGACCCGTTTGGCCACCTCCAACCAGAGCGGCGCTACCACCGCGGCGCCGAGCGCGAGCACTGCCGCTGGGAGGGGCACGTGGCCCGCGTGGAGCAGCGAGGCGAAGGGCGGTACGGCGATGAGGAGGAGTGCGAAGGCCGCGGCGCCCGCCGCCCAGGCCAGCATCGCCCAGTTGCGCAGCAGCGCAAGCAGGGCCACCGGCTGTCGCTCCCAGCCCATCACGATTCCAAGCACGGCGTGGCCGACTATCCAGCTGACAAGAGCCAGCGTCCTGGCCCCGTCCACGCCGAACGCCGGCAGCGCAACCATGAACGCCACTCCACTCAGGATGGCGAGTGTGAGGCCGCCGGCGAAGATGCCGGCCAGCATCGAACGATCCAGGAAGCGCGCCCGGGGATTGCGCGGTGGCCGCCGCATCAGGTCGGTCTCTGCCGGCAGGTGCACGAAGGCAGCGGAGGCGCCGATGTCCATGAACAGTTCCAGGATCACGATCTGGACGGGGGCGAACGGGAGTGGCAGCCCCGCCAGCGCGGCCACGAGCGAGACCGTGACCAGCGCCACCTTGATGGCCAGGTAGTAGCGGACAGCCTTGCGCAGGTTGTCGTAGAGCCGCCGGCCCTCACCGGTCGCCCTGGCCAGGGTGGCGAAGTTGTCGTCGGTGAGCACGAGGTCGGCGGCCTCCCGCGCCACGTCGCTGCCACCCCGACCCATCGCAACCCCGATCGCCGCTGCCGCCAGTGCCGGCGCGTCGTTTACTCCGTCACCCGTGACGGCCACCACCTGCCCGGCCTCGCCGGCTGCGCGTACGATCCGCAGCTTGTCCTCGGGCCGAGCGCGTGCGAAGATGCAGCCGCGCGCGGCCTGAGTGGCCAGCTCCGTGGACTTCCAGCGCTCGGTCTCAGCTGTCACGAAGACCGGGCCTTTGAGCCCCGCTGCCTCGGCGATGGCGGCGGCCGTGGACGCCTGGTCCCCGGTGACCATGGTGATAGCGACTCCGGCCCCGGCCAGCTCGGTCACCGCCGCCGGGACCCCGGTTCTAAGCGGATCGCTGAACACCAGCAGGCCTTCGAAGGTGAGGTCTCGCTCCAGTAGATCGCGATCCAGGGCGACGATCCTGTCCAGGAGACGGGAGGCCACGGCGAGGACCCGGCCACCCTGGCCGGCCAGCCGGAAGGCCTCCTTCTGTACACGGTCACAAGACTCGCCGTCAAGCCGCCGCAGGACACCGTCTCGCCGCCAAAAGTCTGCGCGTTGGAGAACCGCCTCGGGCGCCCCCTTCACTCCCAGCACCGCGCCATCGGCCTCATGGCCGAGGCCAGAAGCCAGCCGCCGGCCGCCGTCGAAGCTGAAGCGGAGCTCAGCCCCTGGGCCGCCGGCGGGCGCGGCTCGCCAGACTGCCAGGTCCATCGGATCGACGAATCGAGCGCCATCGCCCGCGGGCGGCTCGCTGGCAAGCCGGGCCATCCGCTCGAGCCGGGCGGCTTCTCCGGCCGTGCCGCGCCCATCCAGAACATCAGACGCTGGCACAGCAGTGGTCAGGCTCATGCGATTTTCGGTCAGCGTGCCTGTCTTGTCGGTGCAGATGAGCGTGGTCGCCCCCAACGTCTCGGCCGCGATCAGCCGGCGCACTATGGCACCCTGCCGCGCAAGCCGCAGAGCGCCTAGACCGAGCACGATCACGACCAGGGCCGGCAGCTCCTCGGGGATCGTGGCGAAGGCCAGGGTAAGGCCGGTGAGCAGCATCTGGTGCAGCGGCTGGCCACGCAGCACTCCGATCAGGGGCACCAGCGCGCTCATCGCCAGTGCCGCCACCAAGAGGCCGCGGGCTAGCTCTCCCAGCTGCTTCTGCAGGGGTGTCCTCTGGCTCTCTGTCTCGGCAACCAAAGAGGCGATGCGCCCCAGCGTCGAGTTGGCACCAGTGGCAGTGACCTGAGCTATCCCTCGGCCGCGAACCACGTGCGTGCCGGCCATCAGCTCCGCGTGGGCGCGGGCGTCGTGCTCCACCGGCTGCGACTCGCCGGTGACGATCGACTCGTCCACCAAGAGCTCTTCCGCCTCGAGTAGTCGCGCGTCCGCCGGCACGCGGGAGCCAGAGGAGAGAAGGATGAGGTCCTCCACCACCAACTTCTCCGGCGCCAGCTCGGTCAGGCTGCCGTCACGCCAAGCCAGGGCTCTGGGTGCGGAGAGCCTGGAGAGGGCGGTGATGGCGTTGCCTGCCCGGCGCTCAGTCCAGGTCTCAACCCCGGCGACGGTGATGATGACGCCGAAAATGATGGCGGCATCGCGGATCTCACCCAGCAGCGCGTAGATGACCCCAACCGCCACCAGCAGGAGCTGCAGCGGCTCGGCGATCGACTCCAGCAACTCTCGCCAGAGGGGCTCGCCCCCATGCTTGCCGACCAAGTTGGGTCCAGAGGCGGCCAGGCGCGCCGCTGCCTCCCGGCTGGTCAGTCCGCGGCCGATTCCTGGTCCGCCCACCCCAACGCTTGATGCAGCCTGGTCGGTCACATCTTCTCGTCTCGAGAAGGACCTGAAACATGGCCTTCGTCGAGCCCTAGCTGGGCCTCGATGGCAGACGCGTTCTCCTCTGGCCCGCTGTCTCGATCGGTGGCGATGCGCACGAAGGAGTCGAGCCTCTCTTGGGCTGCACGGACCGCCGCCTCGGCCGCCTCGCGCCGAGCCGCGCTGAACAGGTCGCGCCAGCGGACCCTGCGGGCCCAGCGCTGCAGCTTGGCCAGGTCGGCCTCGTTCTCCTCCACCTCGGCGAACGTGAACTTGTCTCTCGCGCCCTCTCGCTCCAACTCCTGAACCAGAGCCTCTGCGCGTTCGATCAGCTCCTCGTACTCGGCATCGCGAGCCGCGTTGTATTGCACCTTCAGTCGCTCCTCGGCGCCCACTTCGAATCGCTCCACGGAGTAGGCGTCTAAGCTGCCACCCGCCGCCCTCAGACTGGAGGCGATGGCGCTAAGCTCCTCATCGGTCGCGAGTCGCGCCGGTAGGGCGCACGCAGACGGCCCGAGGTAGATCGCTCCCAGGCGGTGCATGCGCCGCCAGGTGGTCACGCGAGCCGAGGATGGCTGCGTTGGGGCGCGGTAGAAGATCAGGGTCCAGGCATCGGGCATGACGTGCAGTCTCGCGCAACGCCACTGGGGCCATTCGCAGCAAGCATCTGGGACAAGCGTACATCATCTTCAGCAACAATCGTTGCTCCAGGCTTAGCACAAGACCTGGGCTGCGGGACGTCCTCCGCCGGCGGGACGCAGCCGGCGTGTGCACCTGGCCGCCTGCACCTATAGCCCGAGCGGGGAGCGGGTCGTGCAGGAGGCGCGGAACCTGGCCTGGAAGATTCAGGACGCTGTGCTGAAGGCCGAGTTCCTACTCCGAGACCGGGACTCGAAGTTCGCAGCTGGCTTCGACGAGGTCTTCAGGACCGAGGGTGTGGAGGTTATGCGATTGCCGTACCGGGCACCTCGATCGATCGAACCCGTCAATGCTGGGTAGACGACATTGCCGAATTCGAGCTGACGCTAGAAGACGCAACCGCACAGGCCATTTAACGTCGTGGCGGGGAGTTCGCGTTGAATCATGCGGGGGGATGACCAGGGGCGGCCGGTCTCAGGATGTGACCTCGCGAGGCGGACCTTACGCTCCCTTGGGGCCCGTGAGGGGGTTGCCCCGGTCGTCAGTGGATATCTGCGCCAGCTGCTTGCCCACCGGGGACCCATCACCTGGGTAGACCACCACCGGCGTCCCTACGGGGGCCCAATTGAAGAGAAACTGCTCTGGACTGAGCGGAACATGAACGCAGCCGTGGCTGGCGTAAGGGCCGTACTGAGATCCGGGACCCCAGCAGCAAGGCTGCCAGTCGGCGTCATGCAGGCCCTCTCCAGTGTCAGTGAACCAGAGCACCATCCGCACGTCTGTGTCCGGATACCAGTACGGCGACTCTTTCGGCCAGGGTGAATGCATCTTCCACGGCGACGACTTCCGAAGCACTTTCATGGGCCCGAGGTCGGTGGCCAGGGTTGGCGGTTTGCCAGTAGTGACCACCGTATCCTGCACCACCTTCCCGTTCTCGTACGCCCACAGGTGCTGCACGCTGTGGGAGATGATGATCGTTTTCGAGGGCAGCCCGGCGATCACCAGCTCGTGAATCTGGCCGCCGTAGCGCTGTGCGGCCGCTGCCCCAATCGCGACCTCGTTCACATCGCCGGAGCCCAGCATTGGCCCGTATCTGTCCAATCGAGCGGTGACCCGCGTAATGGCATCGTAGCCTCTGAAGGGAGCCGGTTTGTTCATGTAGGCAGCAATGGAGGCGTGGTTGCGGCCATCGGCGAGCGAATCGTTGCCGGCACCGCGAAGGGCATCCAGATTGCCTCCGGTCTGCGCCTTGAGGTCGTCGGCGGTCTGCCGAATCGCCTGGTTCTCGGCTTCCTGTGCCGCCCTGACCTTTGCGATGTCCCTGCTCAGTTCCTGTGCCTGCTGCGTCACGTTGCGGTATTCGGCCACGTTGCGGGCGACCCCCTGGGCCTTCGCCAGGGCATCCAATCGCTCCCGGAGGGGCTGGAGGTCGGCGTCATCAACGCCGATCGGCTGCAGGTCCTCGATTGCCGGCCGATCACTCTGGATCTGCCTGCTGGCGATGTCCTGGGCGGTGTTGAGCACCTGCTGCTGCCGTGCTCTCAGGTCGGAGTCCAGCCTCTTCGCCTGCGCGGCCTGCTGTCTGTAGAACCCCGCCCTGTCGCCGAGCCAGAACGGCGGCGCCTGAGCCCGGTCGAGCGACGGCATCTGGGACGCGATCGGCTCCAGGTCGTCGCGCGTGTATCCCTGAGCCAGAGCCGCCTTCATGTCTCTGACGACTAGTTCCCGCTGACGCTGGAAGTCCTGTGCGGCCCTGGCGGCTACCTGGTCCCGCTGGTAGAGCGTGATGCCTGAGGTGCTAAGCACGACGACCATACAGCCCAGGAGACTGAACAGGATCAGCCGTCTCGAGTTTCGCCTCACTCGACCGATCTGAGCCGTTGAACGAGGCGGCGACGGGATCGGTTCCTTATCCTGCATCTCCTCCGAGACGGCGGCGACAGAAGCTGGCTTGCTTTGTTCCACGACTACAACCTGGCGCGTAGTGTTCACGAGCGGCTGTCGCTTTGTCTAGCGAAACGGTCGAGGTCTTCACGAGCCCGGCCGCCGGAGGGTTCACCATCGAGCGTTTGGCCGCACTGGCAACGACCTGCTCGATTCCGTGAGACAGCTCCCGTGGCGAGAACGAGAGCGGGGCGGAGCGTAACCCGGCTCACGAAACCTTGAGCGCGGCGTCAGTTCTGGTCTGACGTCTCGGATCTCCAGGCTGACCGCGAACGTTCAAGAAACGCGATCACCGGTCGTCCTTGGTCCGGTGGGTCGTGGGAAGGGTGATGGAGAACGACGTTCCGGCCCCTTGTGAGGTGTCCAGCGTGATCGTGCCGCGATGGGCGGCGACGATGGCCCGGCCCAGGCGCAGGGGGGTCGGCTGGTGCCCGAGCCAACGGCGCCGGAGAGGTCACTTCGGGCGGACTTCGAGGCACAGGGCCCGACCCTGATCGAGGCCGCGATGTAATCCACGCCCGCCGGCCATCGTCCCTGACAGTTGGTTAGGGCGGACCCGGACGCCGAGGTTTTACGGTTTGACGTTTTGATTGAGGCGGAAGACGTTGTCGGGGTCGTAGCGGCGCTTGATCGCGACCAGCCGCTCGTACTTTTCGGGGCCGTAAGCTGCTCGCACCCTGTCCTGGCCTTCATCCATCAGGAAGTTCACGTAGACCTTGCCTTCGCTGAACGGCTTCATCCCCTCAAACAGGCTGCGCGTCCACTCCTTGTGAGCGGCGGAGGCCATGCCCAGTGGCCACCGCGTGTTGATGTTCAAGAGGAAGCAGAGGTTGCGATGGCTGAGCGCAGAGTCGTCTGAAAGGCGCGCCGCCGCACCACCGAGATACGCGATCTTGAAGTCACTGAGCGGTGAGGTGATGGTGGCGAGATGCTCGGTTAGCACGTCGATCGCGCCCTCGGGTATTCCGACCACGTAATCCGACTTCCAGTAGTTCTCGAAGCCGGGCGCCCAGCTGGCGTCCGTCAGTGCCTGGACCGCGGTGTAGGGACGCCGGCCGACCAGGTCCACGAGCGGCTCCGCAAAAGTTCTGAGCGGAGCCAGGTCGCGCTCGGCCTGGGTCGGGTCACCGCTGTGCACGACGAGGTTGGCGATGACCGGCTGCCCGTGGAACTGGGCGGGGACGAAGGCCGCTGCCGGGGCCTTGCGCATGATTGTGAAGACGGTGAGCTCCTCAGAGGAGGACGGTAGGTAGTCGCGAAGGAAGCGAAGCAGCGACGGGGCGCGCTCGGCCGGGTGAAAGATCAGGCCGCCGAGCACCTCAGGTCCGGCCTCATGGAGCCGAAACTCGAAGGCTGTCACAACTCCGAAGTTGCCGCCGCCGCCGCGAATCGCCCAGAAGAGATCCTCGTTCTCTGTGGCCGAGGCATGCAGAAAGCGCGCGTCTGCTGTCACCACATCAGCGCCAACGAGGTTGTCGGAAGCAAAGCCGAATCGGCGTGTGAGGTGTCCGAATCCGCCGCCCAGCGTGAATCCCGCCACCCCGGTAGTGGATACGATCCCGCCGGGTACCGCCAGGCCGAACGTCTGGGTCTCGTGGTCCACATCACCCCATACGCAGCCGGGATCCACGTAGGCGCGGCGGCGGACTGGATCCACCCGAACCGTCCGGAGCCCCGACAGGTCGATGACCAGCCCGTCGTCGCAGGTGGCGTTGCCGGCGATGTTGTGGCCCCCGCCCCGGACGGCGACAAGCAGGTCATGCCGCCGGGCGAAACCGACCGCGGCAATCACATCTGCAGTTCCGGTGCACCGTGCCACCAGCGCCGGGCGACGCCGAATGGAGCCGTTCCAGACCGCGGCGGCGGCCTCATAGCGCTCGTCTTCTGGGGTGATGAGGGCTCCCCGAAACCGCGAGCGGAGCTCGTTGACCGGGATACCTGTCGTGATCGCCATTGGGACCTCCTGCTGTATCGGTGCGTGGCAATCGTGGATCGGGGTTCAGGGCAGGTCTAGTCCTGATCGTGGACCAGGCCGGTATCAATTTTGGACTTGCGATGGGCGAGACGTCTGCCAGACTTCTCTGCTGTGAAGGGATACGGCCAGTTCTGTCCGGTCGCTCAGGCTTCCGAGGTTTTCGCGGAGAGGTGGACACCCCTCATCGTCCGCGAGCTGGCCTGTGGGAGCCGTCGCTTCGGCGATCTCCATCGAGGGGTTCCCCGAATGTCACGCACCCTCCTCGCTCGCCGGCTGCGTTCGCTGGAGACGGATGGGTTGATTGAGCACATCGGGGACGGCTACTACTTGACCGCGGCCGGCAGCGATCTGGTCCCTGTGATCGACCTGCTTGGCCGCTGGGGCCAGCGGTGGGCAACAAACAACCTGGACGACGCCGACCTCGACCCGGCTCTGCTGATGTGGGACGTACACCGGCGTGTCCCCATTGAGCTCCTGCCTCAGCGGCGCACCGTGATCATGTTCCGTTTCTACGAGGTCAGGAAGGAGCGCTACTGGCTGGTGCTCGAACCGACCGGCGTCGACGTGTGCTACAAGGATCCTGGTCACCCGGTCGACCTGTACGTGACGAGCTCGCTTCGCTCGCTCGTCTCGGTCTGGCTTGGGCATCGCCGGTTCGAGGAGGCCAAGGCAGCTGGTGAGATCGAAGTAGACGGCCCCAAGCACCTCCGCGCTGCACTGCCCGGCTGGCTCGGCCTGAGCTCTTTTGCCCCGATTGGCCGGGCAATGGCGGGAGCTGGAGGCAGTTGCTGACTTCGTCAAGCTTGAAGGGTCAACCGCACGCTTTCATCCCGCGCTTCGAGTGAAGGAGTCCTCGTTTATTCCCACGGAGACCGCCCCATGACTGAGGATGTGCGCATGGTCGACGCCGTTGGCATGGCACAACTGGTCCGCCGCGGTGATGCAACCCCGCTCGAGCTCGTCACGGATGCGATCGCGAGAATCGAGCGGATCAACCCGATCCTCAACGCAGTGACGCGGCCGCTGTTCGATGAGGCCCGGCGAGCCGCCGCCGCGGTTCCGAGGGACGCCCCGTTGGCGGGTGTGCCATTCCTGCTCAAGGACCTCATAGCCGAGCAGGCCGGCGTTCCCCTGACCGAGGGCTCCGACTACTTGGGCAACGAGCTGGTGCCGGAGCGGGATTCAGAGTTGGTGACTCGCTTCAGGCGGGCGGGCCTCGTGGTCCTGGGCGCCACCAGCACCCCGGAATTCGGCATTCTCTGCACCACCGAACCACGCCGGTTCGGCGCCTGCCACAACCCCTGGGACATCGGTCGCTCGACCGGCGGCTCCAGCGGTGGCTCCGCGGCGGCCGTGGCCAGCCGGATGGTGGCGGCGGCGCATGCCAACGACGGCGGAGGCTCAATCCGGATACCGGCCTCCTGCTGCGGCCTTTTCGGCCTCAAGCCGACTCGTGGCCGTATCTCCCTGGCGCCGGTCTACGGCGACGTCTTCACGGGTCTCGTCACCGAGCACGTCGTGACCGTATCGGTGCGGGATTCCGCAGCGATCCTTGACGCAATCGCGGGGGCGGCGCCGGGCGACCCGTTCATCATCGCGCCCCCCGAGCGGCCCTACTTTGCAGAGGTAGGTGGGCCATGCCGACCGCTCCGGATTGGCTTTAGCACGCGGAC
>Ga0126378_10003391_pt1 | contig 12047 bp, 19 predicted proteins | sample PanSoiMetPlot_23_FD_92587 | JGI IMG/M metagenome (GOLD analysis project Ga0126378, IMG submission 92587) | Tropical forest soil microbial communities from Panama - MetaG Plot_23 | ecosystem: Environmental > Terrestrial > Soil > Tropical forest > Bulk soil | place: Panama | collected 2016-02-17
CATCGACCAGTAGTTGATCTTGCGGTACTTGTTCGGGCGGTTGTAGGCGATGTGTTCACGGTTCAGGCACCACAGTTTGCGGTCGGCGCAGGTGTACTCGATGACTTCGATCCGCTTCTGCGCAGGATCGCCGGTGTAGTCCTGGGACGGATTCCACAGGTTGTAGCGGAACAGTTCAGTCGAAAGCTTAGTGACATCCTGGTTCGACGTGGTTTTCGCCTTGGAGTACATGGCCAGCGTCTTGTCATCGGGGATGTCAAAATCCTTCTGGCCGCGCAGCTTCTTCACGTCTTCGGCGCGCATGTAGGTGCGCAGAATGAAGTAGCCGCCCTTGGTGATGTCGGGCGATTCGTTGTTGGGATCAACGTAGCTGTCGATGATGGAACGGTATCGAATGTACGGGCGGCGCTTGATTTCCTGGGTAATTTTGCGCTTGTAATTCAGATCGATCCCCTGGGGGACCTGCATCATGCCAACTACCGGGTGATAGATTTGCCGCAGGTTCGTGGGGGACTGGGTTTCTTCGAACTGGATGTTTTCGTCTTCGTAATCTTCGACGCCCCATTCCAGGATGCCGTTCCCGTAGATCAGACTGGACTTCGCGCATAACCTGATCTGTTCCCGGTATTGCACTTCCTTCAGCTGGGCAATAATCAGTTCCTTCCATAGCATCGCGGCATCGGGATCATCCGCATAAAATTCGTACGTGTCGGGATCACAGATCGCGCGCACGATCTTCGGCAGCATCGATTCCACTTGTTCAAAGGTGGCGTAGATGCCGAGCGAACTGCGGGGAACACGCGTGCCATCCCAGTACCGTTGACCGGCCCAGGCCAGATACAGTTCCATGGCGTTCCGGTAACGCCAGTCATGGGAATGCGTGCGGTAGGCTTCGGCGTATGCGAAATCCGAACGCACGATCCGCAAAGCAGTCGTATCGGACCAGTCGTGACTGATCTTCGTTTGTTCGTTCTGCGGTAGCGGATCAGGGATCGGCGCTACGCCTTGGTCACCGTAGGACATAAGCTTGTGCGATCACCGCATCCAGCGTGGTTGCGGCGCGATAGCCCAATTCCTTGGCACAGTCCATGACAACCTGATCGATCACGTCCTTCATCGCGTCAGGATGGATCACGCCATAGAAATTGCCAGCCGCATCCGGCTTGACATACAGCTGCGGGTGCGCCGGGATGAAATACTTCACCGTGGGCGCAAGGGCCAAGCCCGTGACCGCACCCAGCAATCGACCGACAAACTGGCGGCGATTCATTTCCCCATCTTTCCAACTTCAATTCCCCACAGGAACGCACCGATGCAGCGTCCTAAATAGAACGCGAATTTGCGCAGCACTAGAGCGTCCCCAGCGGCTGATCTAAGATTTTTTGTTCGTTACCGTACAGCCATTCTTCTGATCCGGCTTCCCCAAATCCCAGGAAGCGGTTGCGGGGTTTCTCTAGACCGAACATCTGACGGGGGTCTAAAGAAAGGTCGGCGATGACATCATCGGTGACGCCACCTTCCTGATTCTGCATGGCATCGGCCAGCGTGTCCAGTATATCGTCGTGGACACCTGACGATTGCGACGGGAACTGCATGATTTCCGTTATCAGTTCCGTCTTGCAGGACAGATCATCGGCGAAACGAATGATCGCTGCTTTGAACCAGGGCTGCAAACCGCGGATTCGTTGCTGCTTGGAAACATGCGTGTCCCGCTTGATCGGCACCATGGTCGGGAAACGCTGGCGCTTACTCGCTTCACGCTGAAGGAATGGCAACAGCACACGCGCGTGCGCGTCCTTTTCAATTTTGAAATCCACCATCTGCGGGTAGCGCGCATGGATTTCGAAGATATGGAAGATCACCTGATCGGGTGTGAATCGTCCATGACGAATATCCACCACGTACATTCGTCCGTCGCGGTCGAAACCGTGTACGGTAAGAGCGGTTGCATCATTGTCGTTCCGCTGTGGTTCAAGTCCGTGCAGATCAATTGTGGTATGCAGCCGCAGAGTGGGCAGGATTTGCCGAATGATGTGTCGCGGGACGAAAATAATATCCTTCGGGTCACACAGTCCCCCTTCGGGCGGAATCGGTTGGTTCCGGTATTGGCAGCTGTAAATGTACGGGCCAACTTCTTTTTCAATGCGCTTCAGTTCAGATACCGGGAAGCGTTCGGGCCATACGGTTTCTTCGTCCGGACGGGGACGGATGACAACCCGATACGTTCCTGAATCAAGTAGTCGCCCATACAAATCCCCAAAGTCATATCTTGTCCCTTCGACATCGATCCATCCGTTGTGCGGTGGGATTTCGGATCGCTCAAGTAAAGGGTTAAGGTAACCGTAGTGGGCGATGACGTTAGCAATTTCACCAGGAGTGCGAACGTTTTCCTTGTCAACCAAATCCGAATTCTTGATGACTTCATGGTGTGATCCGGCGATCACCTTTCCCACGCTGCATGTGGCTACGGTTGGTTCCTTCGTGTGCCGCGTGCGATTGGGCACGGTGAATTCTTCCTGGTTCCCAAAGTCGGCGGCTTTCTTCGCAAGCGGGCAGTATTCCGGGAATAACCAGCGGAATTTTTTGTTGAACTGTAAGTGGCTTTTGATTTCCGCCAGCATCATGTGCGCCTGATCGCCTGTCGCGGTGGAAATCAAGATGCGCACGTTCGGGTAGTTGATGATCCATTGCAGCGTGTGCGCGATGGTGACAATGCTGGTTTTCAGATGGCCGCGCGGGTACAGGACCAGCGTGTTGCGCGCAGTCTGCCCTTCCTGGCATGGTGGCAGCGGCAATTCCCAAAGCGGGATGAACGGCGTATAGCTAACGCGTCCCAGGTTATCGATTTCATCTGTGCCGCCTTTGAAGCGCTGCAAGTGATCGATGATCGGCCAGTGAACAGCTGCGGACACATCCTTGTAGCCAAGAACTTCCCAGCACAGCCAATGCAGACTGCGCCGCGCTTTATTCCGGTGGACCTTCCACTGTTCGATCCGCTCGTTAATGACTTCCCGCGAAACTGTTTTTACTGGTCCCATGAATTACAGCAACCCCGCCCGTCCACCATGCCCTGAACCTTTTTGCACGGGGATTCCCCATACACACGGCGAATGATCATGTATTCGCAATTGCCGCAGTGCGTTGGCCCGCGCTGCGAATACCCCGCTTCCTGTTGGGTCACTTTCCGTGACGGTTTCGGAAACACGCGATCACCAACAGGAGCGCCGTTAACGTACAGACCGCAAATGCCACGGGGACCATTGATCTTTCCTTCGACTTCAACGCAGGATCGCCCCGGCGCGTCAAACTTCCAGCAAATGTCGCAGCGCGCCCCATCCGGTGATCCAATCGATTCCGGCGTGTAGTACAGCGCCGTCGCTTTATCCAAAAGGTCTGGCATTAGAAACCAGCCGCACCACCAATGCTGCTTATCCCACTCTGGAAGAATGTCGGAACGGTTAGCCCGGTGCCGAAGTACGCGCCAATGTCCCAAGCGGTCGATCCGCCTGGCCGCGCATTGCCCAGGGCGTCCGAATCGAGTGGCGTGAATCCCAGGCTGGTCAGGTTTGTGCCAGCGCCGATCACCGCCGATCCAGTAAGCTGCCGTCCATTCGCATTCAGGTTTAGGCTTGTGGTCTGCGCGATGGACCCGGCTTCCGTTCCGCCTGTCGTTGCAGCAGCCCAAGTCGCCAGGGAACTAAAGTTCGTCGAACCGATCTGCCAGCGATTTGTGAGCGCCGAATCCTGGTAACCATTGTTTGTGAGTGATGTAAACGTCGTGGTCCCGGTATCAAGATGTACGAATTGATTGCACCCCTGGACCGTGTTGTTCTGCATTGTGAGCGAAGCATCGCCGCGAATTGAAATGCCGCTGCCGGTACTCCCCGCATTCGTCCCGCAGATCACCGTGTTGTTGGCGATCAAATCGTTCGCATTCAGCGTTCCGAAGGACATGTAGAAAATCAGACCGTTAAGATCGAATTGCCCGGTCGCGGGAATAATGACGTTGTTGTAGGAAGAAACGTGATTCATGGTGTTCAGGTAGATCGGAGCGGTCATGCAGTTCGCGGCGCAGTTCGATAGGCATCCGTGAAGATAGTTGTTGTAGACCTGAAGGTGGTCAGTCCCAGTCCCGTTGTTGTCCCCTGCCGAAAACGCGCCATCGTGGTGGTGGGTGTCACTAGTCGTGTCCCAGTTGCACCAATCGTGCATATCGTTGTCGTGGATCGTGTTCGTCGTTGCGGGTGTGGCTGTCGTGCCGAATATGGCGACATCCCAATTCGCGTAATACAAATGATTGTTGTAGACGTTGGTGTTGTTGGTTCCCGCTTCGCCCTTCACGCACCCGTACGAATCATGGCAAACCAGATTGTGGAAGTTATTCGGCCCGCCATCGGCCCAAACCCCATACACATTGTTGTTGCCGCCCGTATCATTGCAGGTCGCGGGATTCGGGCAGGTGTGGACGTACATATTGATGATGGCAAGATTCCGAACTTCAATATTCGACGTACCGCCGCGCGCGTAAACGCCTACCGAATCCACGTTGGTCCCGCCCGTTCCATTCCCGGTGGCCTGGATCACACCATTGCAATTCACGTCTACTTGATTCACATACCCGCACGGCGTTGCGGTCGGAGAACCATCCACCAGAATCCAGCTGCGTCCGTTCAGCCCAATGCAGCCGAGCGTGGGACACGCGGCGACGGTGATGTTTGCGCCCGTTTCAAAGATGATGGAAATGACATTGCCGCTCGATCCGTTGCCCTGGGCGGAAAAGCTGGACGTGATCGTTCCGCACAGATGGATCGCGTTCCCGGCAACCCAGTCACCCGCCACGAGCGAACTAAGCGCACGGGCATTGGCACAATTCGCGCCGGTGTTCCCGCCAGCGCTCGCCTGGGCCACAAAGATCACCGCCGCCTTGGCACACGGGCCAAGGAACAGCATGATCAGTAAAAGGAAAAAGGCCCGGCGCATCATGGCATTACAGGATTCACTGCTAGATAAAACTTCCCAACACCTGGACCGCCCGTGCCGCATGCAGTTGCCGTACTGCTATAGTTCAAATTTCCGCTAGTCAGCCGGATTACCTGAACCGCTTGCCCGAAATCTGCTGTGGATGTAGGAACGAGTGTGCCGGTCGAAGGTGTAGTCCCGGTGCCCTGGATATTGACGGGGATTGTTTTCGCGCCCTGATCGTCCGTGTAGATCAGATTGATGACATACGCGCCCGTAGTCGTACAGGCTGTGGTGACATCGATGTACACGTGAACGTCGTACAGCCCAGCGGGACAGTTCGCGGCGGAACAAAGCTGCGTCGATGCGATAGTTGTCGCGGTGGACCAGCTGACCGTTGTGGAATGATTCGCATCACCGGAAAGCGCCTGTGTATCGACAGCCCCGCTGACGTTGTTGGTGATGATGCCGGTTGCTATCGTTCCTGGTTTCGTGACTGTGTAGGTGCTGGAAACGGACGTGGGTGCTTGTTCGCAGATCGAATTCGCCGTGTTGCACAGGCCAGCACCAGCGTTCGACGTGCCCTGAACTAAATCGACGAATCCCGCCGTCGTACCCGCCGCTGTGACGCTTGTAACTTGCAGTTTGTCCAGAAGCGATTGCCCGGTGGCGTTGTAAAAGGCATAGTTCGTGTGCCCGCCCGTCGCGGCGGCCAAAGGTGCAGCGAAGAAAGCATAGTTTGTCGTAGCAAGGTTGCTTTGATCACTCGACCAGTAACCATAATTGCTCGTGATCGTCGCCCCGCCGATGATCTGCGGTGTCGTGGCGGTGTAGGAAGCAATGTTCGCTATGGTGCTTGCTCCCGTAGTAGCCCATGCAGACGCGGTACCCGTAAGGGGATTCGTGGCGGTCCAAGTCCCATTTCCTGCAATCGTCAGCGCTCCGATGAGCGCCTGCACATAGGAAGAGTTCGTGTTTGGCGAATTGAGTGTTGGGTTGCTGTTAAAAAATCCAGCGGTCATTGCCGGGCCGGTTGCACCTGTGACGGTGCCCGTGTTGTAAGCCTGTATCGCATAGCTATTGTTTGCGGCAGGACTGGTGACACTCAGGCTTTTCCCCACGGTGTCCCACGTAAAATCCGCATCCCCCGTCATCGTGTTCGTGCTGCTGCCGAACGCAACCTGATTCGCGGTAAGCCCAGTCCAAGTTAACTGGCCACTCACACCGCCCGATGTCAGGAATTGACCGGAACTGCCGCCTGTGGTGGGATAAATTATTGTGTAACTACTAGATAGAAACGGGACTTGAAATTCAAGTTGGTGTGCATGCGAATCGCCTATCGCAAAACTCCCGCCATTGGTTGCGCCAATAATTAAAAGCGGGCTTGGGGTTTCGTTGAAAGTAAAGTCTGCATTCCCCTGGATCGCATTCGCACCCGAACCAAACGCCACTTGATTCGCCGCAATGCTTCCGCCAATATTGCCGCCGCTCGCGCCGAGCGCCGTCCAGGTGTTCGTCGCCGTACAGGTTTTCATTTGCAGCGTGGCCGTATTCCAGTACAAAAGGCCGCGCGTCGTGGAACAGGTCGCAGGATCAGCGGCATAGGCAGCGATCTGTGTCTGCGCGTGCAGTGCGGGCGCGGCCAGGAAGATGGCTAGGATGAGTAGCTTTTTCATAGTGTTTCCAGATCGAAGATGTTCACCGATGCGTGATTCCCCGCACTGGTATTCCCAAACTGGCCGGTCAACGTGAACGCATAAGTCGTGCCAGATGCCAGAAATGTATTGCTGTCACGATTCGGGTCTACGTTCGTGATGATATTCACCAAAGTCGCCGGGCCGATTGGACTGTTGGCCATGAACCCTTGGCCGCTGCCGGTGATCGTGTTCGAAACGTTGTCCCAGTAGAATTCGATCCGCAGATTGAAATTCGTGTTCTGCGTGTTGACGGTGATCGCGCCACAATTGAAAATCTGCGTGTTCGACGCAATGGTCGTGGAAAAACCGAAATACACATTCAGCGTGAACGTGGTGTTGATCGTTGCATCCACACGCCCGGCGACCGCCATAGCAAATCGCTTATTCGCCAGCGAATTGTTCGACGGCAGCGACAGGATGAGCGGCGTGCCGCGCCCGTTGGGCATCTGCGTTTCGGCGATGGCATTCCCCAGGTCATTTCCGGGAAGCATCGCAGCGCGATATAGAGTGGCGGAATTCGGCATTAGACCCTTAGTTCAAACACATCGAAGAAAAACTGTTCACCTACAGCGGCGGTATTGTTGTTGAATAGCAGCGTGAATCCAAGTGGCGCGGCAGATTGATTGTTACTATCTTGATTAGGATCGACATTTAGGATTGCATTGCCTGCTATCGTTGGCGTCTGGCTAGTTATTCCACTGTAACCAGCGGAAGTTCCATAGAGTGACTTGGTTACACCATTTACAAATAGTTCGACCACTAGATTAAGGTTGGTTCGATTGGTTGAAGGCTGATAGGTCACACCACTCGTGTTCCCTACGACGGAATTATTCGCAATGATGGTACTGGTTCCTAAATATACGAAAATCTGAACAGTTCGATTGCCAGTTAGTCCGATATAGTGACCGGCGACACGAATCTGGAATGGCACGCTATCCAGTGAACCGTTCGTTGGGAAGGGCAGGACAATTAGATTCCCTTGCAGATCGACGGCTTGCTGGTTGCCGGTTACATTGTTTCCAAGCGGCGCGCTGGGCAGGTGTGCCGCGCGATATAAGGTGATTGCGCTGGGCATCTATTTTCCCTGGGCTTTTCGTTGCTGCGACAGGCCGATGGCGATGGCTTGCTTGCGGTTCTTGACCACCGGGCCTTTCTTCGAACCGGAACGCAGCAAGCCCTTTTTGAATTCGTCCATCGTGTCGCGCATCCCAGGCATTTACGTGCTCCAAGGGATCAGTTGGACTGTCACGGAAAGTGTCCCGGCTGGCGTTGTTCCGCCTAGAACGTACTTCACGCGCCACAAGCCGCCGAGCGGTCCAATGCGAAGATTGCCTGCGGCGATCTGGGCATCCTGTTGCGCCCAATCTGCGGTACTCGCTAGCGTGGCGTTCGCGGTAGGCTGCATTTCGCCGGTGGCCAGCTGCGCGATCCGCAGGCCCAGACCAGCGCCCGAACTGGTCATCTGCGTAAAGTGCAGAAGATCGTCATAGATCGGCGTGCCCGTGGGCGGAAGGCCAGAAAGGTCTGTCGCGGCGGGCTGGCCTAGCTTCTTCTGAACGTATACGTCAAAGGTCGGCGTCGTTCCGCTCACCGTTTGCACCTGAACGGACACAATTGCTGCCTGCCAGCCCATGATGGCGTTGATGTCTGGCCCGGTGCCGGATGTGGTGACGGCGGTTGGACCCAGCAAGACGATTTCACGGGTATTGATCTGTCCCATTACTTATGTCCAGGCACAGCAAATGTTTTCCGGCCCGTCTTATTCCAGGACGTTTTGACGGAACGCGACTTGGCCGCTGCGGGCGCGATCTTGCCCTTCCCGGCAGACAGCCGCGACATCAGCGCGCTGAAGTCACCGCCAGATTTCGATGTAACCTTGCCGCCCGAAATGGCCATTTAGCCCACCGATCCAGGGGGAACACGTACCGGCGTCCCTGTTGAAAAGTCCTGCTTCTGCCGCCCTTTCTTCGTGGGCTGCTTCATCGCTTTGTTTTTCTTGGCACCGGCTAGACGGGCAGCCAAGGCAGACAAGCCGTCACTCGCTGCCGTGTTCGGCGCTTTACGCGCGCCGCCGCCCGTCATCACGCCGGGTGTCCCCGCAGACACTCCCCAAGGCTTGGTTGGAATTCCGCCTGCCGTGGTTCCTGTGATCTTGGCCATTAGCTTTCCTTGCCACGATCCGCAGAATTCGGATTGACGGGAACCACTTCCCGCGATGGATTTTGGCCGCGATCCTGGACGGTGACGCCGTACGGGTCATAGCCGCCCATGAAATCATCCGAATACTGCCGCCCGACATACGCAGGGTTACTGTGCGCAGGCGTCGTGTTCATGTGATACGGGCGGTCGGTCGGAATTTCGTCGTTGTAGCGGTCGCGGGTAATCTGGATTTCTTCGGGCGTGGCAAAGTCGCGCGCAAACTGGCCGCCGTTGTATGGCGGCACCTGCGGCGTCAAGGTCCGGTGCGACGGTCCCGCTTGCGTGGGTTGATCGAAAGGATTCTTCGGTGTAGACGGCATAGGCAGCCCCCTGGGCGCGCAGTCTACGCCGATCAAAAATCATTTTGGGAATGTATACCTTGTTGACTTAACGCTTGGCAGGTTTCGTGTCTTCTTTGCGGAAGGCTTCTTCGTGGGCTTTGATCCGGGCATCCCGGATGGCGCGATCTAGTTCCCGCCTTAGGCAGCCACAGGACAGGCAGCGCATGCTATGGAGTGCCTGCGCGGTGCGTTCTATCGTTCGCCCGCAGTCACACTTGAGCGTGTAAATGTATTGCTTCCCCTGTACGCGGGTACTTACCCAGGCCAGGCGTCCCCATCGGGTTCGCTTCATGGGCCTAGTCATTTCACCCCCTTGGCCTTCGGCGGCTTGGTTCTTTTGGATCGCTTCGGATCAGCGCGACGGCTTTTTTCAGCCGGGACAGGTATTTCGTATCCAACTGCCGGTGGTAAATGAGCGCCACCTTTTCTAGTATCCGCGCAGCGCTTTCCATAATTTCTAGCTGTCTTACACCGTCTACACGCGCATCCCGCTTCGGCACACTTTCGGACGTGTTCACAGTCATATTGTTCCTTTTCGGCCAGGATGCGCCACATCAGGCGCTCAATCCGTTTCAATCGTTCGAAGGCAAGCACTCATCCCCCAACTGGCGGCGAAGGGACGCGCCACAAAGCCCGCAAACAGGACCAGCCAAGGTTTCGGGCCACCGGCTGGCCTGAAGGGAATGTGGACTTCGATGACACGCCCTTCGCCATTGTTTGGACTAAACACGTTGTGCTAGTTCAACGGCGCTGTTATTTTCTGCCGCGATTTCTGTTATTTCGCGCGGGGTTGGGTCCACGGTTTCTAGCCAGTCGGCGATTCGTCCGACCGACCAGTCGAAGTTATCGAATAAGGACACAACCGTGTTTTCCACGTTACTGTGTTGCATTGGATGCAGCGGATGACTAACCGCCGTGCCAGACATCCACGGGAATACCGTCCGATAGATGCGGTTCACATTATTGCCGCCGAGCGCGCGATTAATCATGCCGAGCGCACATCCATGCCCCTTGCTATCATCGAACGTGCGCCGTACCGGCATCAGCATGGTGCTGCCTAGAATTAGCGCTTCACTGGCACGCATTCGGCTTTCTCCATTTCTGCCAGGGCTTCCGCTGGTACGGGATGCGGGTACACCTGATCCAGCCATTCGGCCAGACGATCAATCGTCCAATCCTTGGTCTGACAGACGTGGTAGTTGAACAGGTGGCAGACCATGGATTCGATGTTGTTAACGCTCGTGCGCGGAACCCAAGCGCATCCGCCGCCCACCACCATCGAACCTACGCAATCGCACGGATATGCGACTAGCGTATTGAGAATTTCTGGGAAGGCGTCGCGGTAGCGGCAAGTGACCGCTGCACGTGATCCGCCCACGGCATTGTTAATCATGCCCAGGGCGCAACCTGAATCGCCATCCTGGTTGTAGAAATGTCCAGCAAACGGTTTCATCGTCAAACTGCCCAAACGTAGTGCTTCACCTATCGTCATACTTCGTCCCCTTTCCTTTTTCTGGGCTGGAAATCTTGGTGGTCCCCGCACGTTGCTTCGTGCGCTGCCTAGGCAGGGTAATGACCGACCGGGACCGTAGAAACTTAATCGTCATCATCCGTGCCAAGGTACTTCCGCAAGAATGGCGGCATGTCCGGAGTGGGCTTGCGCTTCGTGAGAACCACTTGCCATTCCGCGCGCATGCCCATGATGTAGTCAAGAAACGTGTCTGCATCCGTGTTGAACGTACAGTTCATTCCGTACCAGAACAGCTTTTCCAGGATGTCACCCTTCATCCGGTTCATCACCAGCGGAATCGCTGCGCGCCTTTTCGCGTCCGTCGATTCAAACGCAAGTTCCGTTTTCCCGCGCCGGTACTCCCGTTCGTAGAACCGATGCAGCGCCCACACCTTGCGCAAATATTCCGGACACACCCCGATCACCTTGGCTTCTTCTTCATCCGCGTCCGTGTGCGGCGGGAACGCGCTTGAATCCATCTGGTCGATTTCATCCAGCATGGCTTCGTAAAACTTGCGGTCCACAGTTTTAGATTCCACGTAGCACCTTCGCTTTCTGGATCATGGCCATCAAATCCTTCGAACTGGAAAGTTCATTCCAGGGAATTTCCGATTCGGGGACTGGGCTGGTGTTGATCGAAAAATGCCCGGTCGAATCAAGACCGGCAGTGATCGCAATCCAATTCCCGGCTGCGAACGTCACGTAGCGGATCATTCCTGCTGGGTCCATTATGGTTGGTTCATGCAGCACTGTGTTCGCCAGCCGAATCCGCCCGGTCGGGAACGAATACAAAACGGGCGGCGCAATCCCCAGGGCGGCTGCACCAACTGCAAACCGCCCCAGGCCCACCAAGAACGTTCTACGATTCGTGGACACGATTCCCCCTTACCTTCCGCGTCAGCCAGCGCCAGTCCCGCTTCCACCGCGCGATCACCGCGTACAGACACCCCACCGACAACACGGCAATCACTTCGACGCCGACACTCGATGCGAACAGGGACAACACTTCCACCGTCTTCCGATCCGGGTTAGTCATAACCTTCTGGTCCCCCCTTCACTTCGTACGGTGTCCACTCCGCGTCTTGGTCCGATGGCATTTCCGCTTCCGGATCGCACGGATGCGGATCGCACGGGTTGTAGGCCGCTACCTGCCAGCCAATGAAGTTGTCCCCCAAACACTCCGCGTAGTATTCCGGCCAGTCCCCATCCTTGACGCGGCCCGCTTCGACCGCCGCCTGATGCGCGACTTGAACCTTCCGCAGCCTGAGTGCCAGCGGTTCATTCTTGTTTCCGTAGATTGGCAGTACCTTTGGTTCCATCTTCGTATTCCTTCGCCAGCGC